>ENA-ORBV01007837-ORBV01007837.1-microbial-mat-metagenome-genome-assembly--contig:-NODE-7837-length-18190-cov-7.105063_pt1 | contig 18190 bp, 15 predicted proteins | sample MGYA00237777_ERZ505514 | MGnify/ENA primary metagenome ERZ505514 (study PRJEB26160, sample SAMN06269048) | microbial mat metagenome | isolation source: Oligotrophic lake microbial mat | place...
CATTCTGAACAGCATGCAATGCACAGAACGCCCCTCCCCAACCCAACATGTATCCTAAAGGGGGGCATTCCCATTTCAATGATATTTCATGGACACCGTCCCTCCTGCTCCTGCCGCAACTCCTTCCCGCAGTTGACCATTCTATTCTCCGCCCCAGCATAGTTCTACGCCCCCAGTAGCCAGTAGCCAAACCGAAACTATGCGAACACTTCTTTCCTGGCAGGCTGTGCTGTTCGGGGCTGCATGTGCAGAATATATATTTTTAGCCCGAAAAGATCCACGAACTACTCGGAGTAAGCGAAGTAAGGTCACGGAGAAGAATTAAGTGCAAGGTCGGCATTATGATTGTTATAGCCATGTTAACTCGTTCACAGTGTAACATGGGTAGATTGTACTCAAGTTCACTGACGCATAGTTTTGTGCATACGTCATTCAACATGCCTTTATTAATCAAAAGAATCTGCTCCAGTACGCATGAAATCGCGATGTGAAACGAGAAGCCAGAGAAATATCAAAATGATTCAAATTCAAATTTTTTTCCGGCAGCATTAGCCAATGACGACACTTTGGCCAAGCCATTGTTCTTCTTCAGTCTAGGCAGTACTTTTTGCATAGTACAAATGCTTTCTTGAGGCAGTTCCACTGCGACATTCGGCTGTTAAGTAATTGATATTCCGCACGAGCGAACCTAGCTACAGTACGTCGTACCTGGAGTACTCGAAGTACGACCATTCCAATTGGTTGCTGATTTTTCTTCTTTCGCCCCATAGCTAGCTAGTATCTGTACTGGTAACTCTGGGTTTGCCCATTCAACTCCTCCCTTTTTCGCTTCTCGAACACAACTTCTGGTTCTTCTCATCACAATCGCTTCCCAAACCAAAAAGATAGTAAAAAAGATAGTAAGACTACAACTCAGATTAGCTTTGCAAATCTGCATAACATATACTACAACTCATATTAGCTTTTTGCAAATCCATAATATATCAAGGCCAAGACAAAATGGATTCGTTCTACAGCAACTTTTCGACATACCCTAATTCTAATAATATGGCCGCGACAACAACAGCGAGACCTGGAACAGATCTTGCCACAATGATGCGGGTCCCGCTGCCTCTCTCTGAAGGCCAACATCTCTCACCACAGCCACTCATGGCCCACACGGTGGCATCCTTTGAAGGTGACCACACTGCCAACGAAAAGGTAAAACATGACTATCACGATCATGCGAAAGACGCAGCTGCGGGGGATTTCTCCACTACTACTACTACTCCTACGGCCGCTGCTCTATTGAGCGGCGGGCCGGGAATTGACCAATCTTTCCCCATGAAATTGCATTTTATGCTCAATGATATCGAGCAAGATGGTCTGGCACACATTGTGTCGTGGCAACCACATGGAAGATGTAAGTCTTATCGTCATTCTTTTTTCATGTGCCGACTCCGTTGCATACATACTGTACACATACAGACAGATGCGTACTCCGGGTAACTAACAGGATATCTTCTCCGCTTGGTCTTCCTCCTCCGAATAACAGGCTTTGTTGTACACAATCAAAAGCTCTTTGTCGAACGGATTCTTGGAAGGTACGTTGATTGATTTGACTGACAGATTCGGCTTCATTGGTGGTCTTGAAGGGGTCCCTTCTTTCTTTCCTCCGGCTGACACCTCTTTTGAATCTTTGCATTGGTTTTGACCACCTTTACAGCTACTTCCGCCAAAGCAAGATTGCATCCTTCCAAAGACAGGTAAGACCACACACAAGTCTCAAACGGGTACAACTATACAGTATACACAATGACTTGTGAGCTAACCATCTGCGTACACTCTTCTACTCTTGAAGTTGAACATTTACGGCTTTCAGAGGCTGACAGCTGGTCCAGATAAGGGAGGATATTACCATGAACTCTTTCTTCGTACCAAATCCGGACTCGCCGCTCACATTCAACGCTTCAAGGTAAGCTCACTTACTTGTCTGCTCTGCTTGCTGGCTTGGCTTTTGGGTGTCGATGACGAATCTAACAATGCAATGCCAACGTTCCCCAATGCTTCTTTTTCCGCAGCTCAAGGGAACCAAGACAAGAAAGGCGGCCAATCCAGAGTCAGAGCCAAACTTTTATGCCATGGAACCCTTACCGAAGAACAAGGACACCAAGCAATCAGAGATGAGCAACAACGCAAGCGCCACCGCCACCAAGGCTGCTCCGCCAAGTGCCATCTTGTCGGCTCTGAGAGACAATGGTATGATGGTAGGACCGGGACGCAATCTCACGTTGAAAAAGTTGGCACCCTCCTTGTTCAATCCCGAAGTCTATGATACCACCACCCTGCATCAAATGAATGGCGGCGGGCCGTTACAGTACCACGTGACCGGTGGACGTCAGGGTCTCACAGTGACATCTACTTCCTCCCTGTCCCTCAAGCCCAGTCACAACGACTTCAATGTCATGAATGACAGCAGCGCCAAATTGCTGACTTCCTCCCTGCAGCAGCAGTCGGGAAACAATAACAGTAATGCTGCCTTGCCATCCAGTATGACGTCTCGGTTTCAACAAGGAGGTCCGGCCAATAACCACCACATGCTCTTCATGTCGGCCGGCGGCGGCAATGGCACGGGCAGCAACGATCCATTATGGACAGCGCTTGGTGCGGCAGCAGGAGGGGCTTCCATGTTGCCATTTTCCCTTCGGGATTATGAGGCTGGCTTTGAGGCGGGTGCATCGGCCAACCAAACTAATAATACTAATACTGCAACCTCCAAGTGGATGTTGCGTTGAGGACGATGAAGGAAGCATCTACTATCCACCAAAAACTGGTGGTGGCGGCGGTGGTACCGCCATCTATTCATCCATCCATCCCATCTATTCGTTTTGTGCTGCCCAATCAAGCACACGTACAAGAAAGTTGCCGCCCACCCGTTTGTGGGCCGCCCTGATAAAGACCACCTGCATTTTTGACAACAGGGATTTCCTCGACACTTATTTTCCAGTGTTTGTTTTCTTCTTGGATCTCTTATTCTTGAAAGTTCATGTATTTTTTATACCAATTGCATTACTTATTATTAACTGTTACATCATCATCATCATTACTACTAGAACTAAAAAGAAGTAACACGTACTGGTGTTTTACATACACATTTCGAACTATATACTGTATTTACACATTTACACACTGTTTGTTATGAGCTGCTTTGATTCTTGCTGTTGCGACACTGCTCCAGCATCAGGAGTTGATGGTCTTTGTTGTTGTTGCGCCTCCCGTCGATGTTGTTTTTCTGTGTAGACTCCAAACAACAGGACCCCACCCACAACCGTCACTAGGGAAGCCAATTTGGTGGTGGAAAAGCACATTTCGGATCCTCCGGAACGACCACAGAAAAAGTAGTCTGTGACGACAAAGACTAGAACTGCCTGCAGTCCCTTCATGACACCGGCACTCGTGGCACCACCCGGAAAATGTCGGAGCGTAAAAAAGTACGACAAGGAATGGATCAGGTTGGCCAAAGTAAACATACCCAAAATCGTAAGGGCATGAGTCAGGGTAGTACCGACTTGCTGTGCCGGACCCAAAATCAAATCATCCCAGCGTGGCATGGTATACACAAGTTGCCATACCAGCATGGACATGACGGCAAAGAAGCCTTGAATGGCACAGTTTTGTACCACGGTGAGCCGTTCTTCTTGTTTGTCACCCAGCAATTGTTGCAAATATCGTGGCATACTCGCCAAGGCTTGATCGGACAAGACCATGACCACTTCACAAAGAACATAGGTAAAACCATGCATGGCCGATCCAATCATGACCAGGAACAGTCCATGTGCGACATCCGATCCCACTTGGACGGAATGATCTGTGGCTGTCAAGGCCAATCCTCCAAAGACAATCCAGACACCCAACCATTGTTGTGGTAACAAGGTTCGTCGCAAGACGATCCGAGAAAAGACGGCCGTCCAGACTGTGACACTGGAATAGACAATGGAAAAAATGGTCGGACCAGCCAAAGCAGCACCCGTATAATTTAAAGCTTGTGCGCAAATGTCAAAGACGGTAATCCCGCCACACCGGCCAATCATTTTCCACGACGGCAACTTTTTTTGGTTTTCACTCAAATACATTTGCAAGCCGACACTGGCAGGTCCCAGGTAGTAAAACAACATGTATAATTGACATCTGGAATCGGCGAGGCCGGCATCTTTGCACAAGGTCATGATCAAGGGTTGTGTGACCCCCGACAAAACATACAAACTGGCAGGAATGCCGGTGGTTTTCAATCCATGATGTTGCTGTTGCTGCTGTTGCTGATTGTTGTCGGTGCTTCCTTCCTTTGAATCGCCACCCAAAGTACTTAGCAAGGGCGACGCTTCAGACAACGTTGTGGCAGTACTCTCGGATGGATGATGATGATGATCCATGGTATTGCTTGAGAGAGATGAACTTTCGGTGCTGGTATTGTGGGACCTCTTGCGTAAACGTTGGAACATCCTAATGCATAGCAGCCATTCTGTCACTATCTCGATCCCTTCAGGTAGATCAGTGTCGTGTGCTGTAGCTGGCTGTCACTACTCTAGTATTTCTCGTAGGATTAGAGGGAGTGGTTATCAGTTCTAGCTAGTAATTGCACTTTGTTTTGCCTTCCCGCAAATACGTTGAATGAGGTGGTAGATAGGTGCCGTGCGCACATTCAAAATCACAAAAAAATGAAGTAAACGGAGATAGAAGAAAGAATGTTAGGGTTAAATGTAATGTCTCAAACATGTTTCGTTCGAAGCTAAGAGGCATTTGCTTTCACATGTTTGTGCGCCATCCGCTCGTTCCATCTGCTGCTGGGACGTACCACGAACGTACATTACTGTATGGTTCCGGGTACTGTGACGTACTGTAAAAAGCTACATGGTGAACGCGATGGTCCTTTATTTGCAACCACTATGCTCAAAGCAGTTCCGGCACTAGCTAGTTAGCTACTAGCTAGTAGCCACGAATTCCGGTCAGTAGTTAATATGCCAAATGGCCAAAGGCTCTGCTGCCTCCGCCTAAATTCGATCAACGTGTTTCCATCAATCCCACAAAGACTGAATTGTTGCGTACTACTTCACAATTTGCTGGGGGGCAAACAAAACAACCGACACTTTCTTTTCGGCGGCGGAGAACAAAATTTTGTCACGTAGTCCCGCGTGCAGCCAAAAGTTACGTCGTTGTGCGAATACAGTAGCGATGGACCTATCATCTTTTTGTAATTTTGGGCAGTTCTTGTTGGATGAGGTTCATAATATATCAAAAACTTCTAGTAGTAGAAGTAGCTAGCTGCTAAAGACCACTGGCAGCCATTAATTGATCACCCAAAATATCTCTTTCAACCTACGATGACGACGTCGTTTGACAACGAAGCCTATGCCGTTGGACCCGGCCCGTGGTTCTGTGATGGTTTGACTAAGTCCAATAAAAAGAAGACTACTACCACCCTTTCTTTGCTTCGCAGTGTGCCGGGCCTTGCGGGCATTAGTTGCTGCGCCGACACCACCGATGCTGCCAAAACGGGAGATGACTTATCGTCCCAATCCACGATTAGCGAGACAAGTCAGGATGCGGCATTGGTCACGCCTCCCGTTGTCAGCACCGAAAAAAGGGATGCAACTGCGAAGACCTCCTGGACCAAGCCATGGGTTTGTTTTGCATTCGAGGGCATGGACAAGGTCATGTTTGACTTAGATGCCTTGTGTGGTACAAAGTCTCAGTCTACCGCCAACGAAAATCCTCCTCCGACGATCGATATTTTGGCAGAAGAGCGCTGCGTAACACCCATGGAGGCCGACAAACCTGAATCTGATGCTGCTGTTGTCTTTCTGGAGATGGAACCACACTCAGAGATGGAGCCACATGCAGAAGAGGGCGAACTGGCGGATGCGGCGGCGGTGGACTCTGGTGCTGATGCCGAGAAAGACCAAGTCAAAGCAACCATGACAACTGAGATAGAGGGAGTACTGGAAGTCCCAGAGAAGCCCAGAACGGTGACTGTTACGCTGGATCCTCCCACTAAGGATGATTCAGAAGAAATTCGAAGATACCTCATGCAAGCCAAAAGTACCGAGGAAGGTTCCTTCCTCGAGCCACAAGAGGATAAACAAGAGGATGGAGATGAAAGCGACATGCAAGGGCAGTCCAAGTTGGAATTCGACGAAGTCCATAGCAGTACCACCCAGACACAAGTATCATGCGTTGTCATTTTCCACAACATGGCTACCGGAAGTTTCTGTGACTGTACAGAGTCCGATCCCATCGACGCCATAGCGGCGGATCCAGAGCAAGACGATGATGATGAGGAGGAAGTACGTGAAGAAGACGAGCAGGAACCTGTCCAGAACGAGCAAGAAGACAAAGAGCAACCGCGCGAGGATGAAGGGCTTGTCAACGGTGATGAGTCTATTCCAGACACCGAAGTCAAGTCGGAAGAGCCGCAGCCGACCTGTTGCCCTATGGCTACGGCCATGGAAGTTGAAGAAGAGACTGAATGTGAAAGCAAGGACACAGCAGAACTAAATATTGTCAAGAGCGCTGGCAGCGAGGACGATGAAGAGACTCCTAGCTGCACAACTGATGACAAGGATGCCACCCAATCTGAGAGTAGTGTTTCCATCAACGTAAACGAGAAGGAGGAAATGCCCACAATTTATGAAAAGGATTCCACACAATCTGACAGCAGTGTTTCCACCGACCGACACAAGAACGATAGCGAACCAGTTTTGAGGCTGGTTTCTCTAGCGGTTGGTAGAGAGTTGGACGAGGACGAATGTTACGACTCGTGTGAAGAGGGATCCACCGAAGGAGCAATTGAAGCCAAGGAGCAGGAACCAGAGCACGAGGCACCAGAAGAGCCAATTGAACCCAAGGACAGCCCCGAGGAGCAGGAAGCAGAGCACGAGACATCAGAAGGACCAATTGTCAGAATGGTGTCAATCGTTACTGGTGTTTTTGACTCCATCGACTCGGTCGTCCCGTTCAACTGAAACTGAAACGGCGGACGAGGAAGCTTCCTCGCACAATGTCCTCACTACGTATAATAGCTATTGAAAAGTACAAGATCATCCATTTTTTGCCCCACCACGAACCCATGCATGCCTACTACGCCCTTGCAAAAACGAAGTGATGAACTCTCTACATGTATTTAAGCCAAACTAGCTCAGGGATTATTCATCGTCTTTCTGCTGAGCTCATAAAAAGGAGACTCCTTGCTGGCACTGCCCTTGTATTGTTTGCAGTTCAAGTTTCTAAAAGTGTTGGCATTACTGTATGGCTGTTCTTGTTAGGGTAGGAGTATAGACTGTTGTGTTCTTCTTTGCATTGGTCATTTCTTTGGTTGCATTTCAACATTGACGTCCTTGGGGGTGGGGGTCAATGTGGTCACTCTTTGCTATGTTTGAGAAGTCCATTTCCAAGTCATTTGAACTAAGTGTAAAAGGTGGCACTGAAACTCCTTGACACAAATTTGTGGTGGCTGTTGTTGTTGCATAGATTGAAAGATTTTATCATTTGTGATGTCTTTCTTTGACTCAATGTGCCCCAGAAGCCTTGTTTGCTTCACAGGGCATCAGCATGAATCAATCCATTTTCTTAAAAACAGCACTAAATAGACATGCGCATAATGTCCCTCTAAAAACACAAGGCAGCTGACTTTAAAACGTTGTGTCACACCAGCAAGATTAACAACAGCAATGTGTCGCATTTTCTTGCGACCCTTCCTAATTTTGTGCCAAAATCTTTCACTTTTAGCAACAACACTTAAGAAACTAAAAAAAACACATTACAGAATGACAAAATTTGGACAACGAAACATAATGCATTGTTGCTGTCATAGATGTTCAAGTGTTGCTGGTAGAGTTTCATGCAACAATCACAACCCCATGCTGCAAGAAGTGGGAACAAATGTCCGCATGACAAAAATTGGTCTGTGACACAAGAGAACTATGCATGTTGCTCATTTTGGTGGATGAGCAAGAAAGAGATCTTTACTCTCTAGCAAACTTTATGATGTTGCAGGCTGGGGTGATTGAAGATGCAAATCAGAACCAGACATGTCCCAGTGCAGTTTCCCATTCTCACTGTTTGCTCTTTGCCAGCCAGCCGCCTAGTAGGGAAGCAAGCTAATTGGAGTCAGCACTTGGCACTACTATGACGTCTACAGTGGAGTTGTCCTCCTATCTGCAGTCATGAGTCAGATGTGAATCCACAAGTCTAGTAGCATCATCATCATGTGGAGTTGCATGGGCATAGTGGGGAACCATCATTAGGCCAAAATGTGAGCACTTCGCCAGCGTTCGGGGATAATCGAACATTTAAGCTAATTACCGTGTGCGCGCCCGTCCGTTCCGATGGTACTATGACAATGCGTTTGTTCATTTAGGCCACCTGTCGATCACATGTCGATCTCGGATCGACGAAACTTACCAAAATTTTCTGCACCCCCCGCAAAACTGGCCAAAAGAATGTAGCTACATACAAGCCAACGACGAAGGCCCAAGCGAAAGTTTTGTCGAAGATCAACTCCCGTTATTATTAGAAAGAACTGTTGGAAATCTTTGGCAGTCTTCCGAAAAGCGCTTTCCAAAGAGATCGCTTGGAACACTTTCCCGACCTTCATATTGGTAGGATTTTTTTTTTCCAAGTCGTTTGAAACGGCCAAATCTCGGAGTGCAGTCAGAGGTGCGATGAGAGAGAGCATTGTGCAAAGGCGCGTGAAAGCTTACGAAGCCAAACTCCGCGAGGAACGAACGGGTTTGAGAGAACCTAATACACCTGTGAATAATCCAAGTGGAGTGGACGAAATGAGTACCATGACCGGAAGCACCTCAGCTTCGACGTTGACCATTACCAGCAACACCAAGATTAACAATCCCAAGGCTGATGCAAACTTTGAGGTTTGCATTCAAGGACGTAGAGAAAAAATAAACACAGCGAGAGAGAGTGGCAAGACGAAATCCGAAATGATAAAAGAACACGCAGCAATTCGAACCAAGCTGGATGATGGTGGTGGTGCAAAGGCAGCTGAAGAACTCTTAGGTACCCACGTTTCCTTCACCGAGGGGGCGGATGATGGCAGCACATCGAGTAGTCATCAGAACGGCAGTAACGCAAGCTTGGCCCCAGAAGATCAAGACGGAACTGATGGCGAGACAGATGAGTTGTCTGGTGAAGCAAAACTCATGGCTGCTATCGCGCAAGCGACAGGAAAGCAAGGGAAAGCAGTCAAGAGCTCCAAGGACAAGGGTTTCTTTGCTACAGCGATGAATGCAGTAGCAGGGAAGCTCGCTAGCCAGTTTGATACCAGCGCCACAAACAACCAGAAGGACTATGACGAGAGAAAGGAAGAAAGCAAAGGCGAGATGTTCGATCGCATTGACAAACAAATCGTTTACTCGGAGAGCACATTGTTGGAGGACCCAAACCGGGATTCTCAAGCGATGGATGATATCGATTGGGCTTGCACCCCGCAATTTCGTGAAATGGAGAGATTGCTGCTTTTCACCGATGTTATCGATCGAAATCCTCCTCCTGGCTCTAGGAGCGCAGTCTCTTCTCCACAACCCCAGGATTTGTTTTGGATGTTACCAGAGGTTCACTTACAAGAGCTTTGCAACACAATTAATAAAACGGTTTCGAAAGCCTACACAGAAGCCGAGAAGCAGCGCAAGGAAGTAGAAAGAACTTTGTTCTTCACTGACGTACCTGATGCTGAGACAGGAAAGGATAAGTTTGCGCCTACTTATACCCATTCAACCTCCAATGGAATTGCATCATATGAGAGCTCCGACCAATACCAGCTGTCTGTATCAAAAACAGCTTCCAATGGGGATTCTGCATTGTCAAGTTCGATGCTCCAAAAGCAAATATCCAGAGAAGAAGCGCCCTTATCAATTAGGACTTTGAGCAGTAGCCAACCTTCCCGAGAAGAAAGCGTCAGATCAAATTGTCTGAGATCGTCCAGTGTAGCCCCACAAAGGGAGCTAGATCGACTGTTCAAAGAGCTAGAAAAGCAATTCTTATTTACAGACTTGCCTGAACCGAAGGGGAGAATGTCTTCGTCGCCACTAACTGCGCCAATGGCCAATGGTACTAAAGCCGGAGAAACACGGGGCGCTCCCACGTGCGCTCCGCAAGTTGATTGCTCCGGGTTGTCCTACCTTGAGCTACAGAGACGGCTTTGCTTCACTGATTTGGATAGGTATAGAGAGATAAGCCAAAAAGAGTCGCAAGATGCCGGCTCCCGTCTCATGTCGCAGATATTGGCAGAAGATAACGGGCCATTGCGAAGGCCAAACGAGTTAGCAGAGAAGCTGCAATCTAGGATGGAAGAGGTCCGAAAATTTCAACAACATCATTCAGTTGTCGAGAAGGATGATAAATATGAGTCCGAAAGGGTCGCCGAAGCGTTGCCTACCGAGTGTGACGATGGAGGCGGGGTCGAAGACGATGCAGTATCCATCTCCCAGAGCAGTTCCACATCGTATGAAAACGCTCACGAAGAATCACCCCAGGCAAACGGCAGGCCAAAGGGTAGTTCTGAGTTGGCGTCAGTGGCGGACACAGCCGTGGACACGCTCGCTTACAGTGCAGTTACTGGCAGCGAAGTAGCCCAAGAGACGCAGACGCAGCAGACGGATTGTTTTTCATTGTGCACGGAAATACCAGAGGAGGATGCTACTGCTGCCGAGACAACTGGCAGTGATAAAAGCTGCGGTAGACTCTCCGGTCCGAAGGAAATTGAAAGCTCCAGTGAAGTAAAACTTTCGGATGTATCTGAGCCCGCAGAGGAAAGAGAGGCAACCCAAGAACCCCGACCATACGACTACTTTTCAGATTGCACCGAAGCACCAGAGGAAGTTGTGTCTACCGCGAAGCCCGAAGATAACGAGGAGGCGAAAGCCAATAGTTGGACTTCTCAAGACGATCAAAATCTTGATAACCTAATGCTCAGCGAGAGCAATGGTGACTGTAAGTCCGTTCCAGAGACTACAAGCGAGGTCAGTAGCGATCTTGCGAAATGCATGGAAACAAACCTAGTCGAAAGTAGTTCATCCGGACTCGTCCAAAAAATGGACGCTGCTGTGGCAGCCGGTGCAGCCTCTGTCGGAGAAAAAATGGACGCTGCTGTGGCAGCTGGTGCAGCCTCTGTCGGAGATGTTAAGTCTGTTACTTCTGATCATCAAAGCCATGAAAAATTCGATGCCTTGTTGGCAGAAATGAAGCAGCTTGAGACAACTATTGATTCCGACCTTGAGCGAGCGCATACGATCTTAAGCAAACCTTAGACAGTCGGGTGAGACATTTCATCTTGGACATCATACGTAATTGTAGTAGTAGCACACATAAGCTATAATGAGATTCTCAGATTACACAGTTCACAGCGATGATCAAGAGCCCTTTAGCAAGCTAGGCCCTCTCAATTTTATCGTGGGAGTAGATTTTCAGATCAAAACTTGCGCTTCTGCGTTTATATCGCTTTAGCCGAAAGCACCTTGAGAGACACATAGTACCAGATGGATTGGGAAGACTTTAGTTCGATACACCGATGGCTCACGTATTTGAGGCCGTGGATTTGAAGACATCCATCGAACAACTCCCTGTCAAAGGCTTCAAATGCGGCATTGATATCATCTTTCAAAGTCATCAAATTGAGCGAGTAGTCTCCTAGATAAAAGAACTCCGGAAGAAGGCCTGACTTGGAGAACGACAGAAAGCAAGAATGCGCCACAGAGAGGTATATGATTTTCTTTTGAAACTTTCGAACCGTCCGATAGCATCGTTCCAACTCTTGTTGGTACAGTGACTCGCATTTGGCAATCTGTGTAACAGCCTCTGCACTTTCATATCCATCATGAATGTCGTCAGATAGTACGTGCTCGAAACCATAGTACGCCAAGTCTCGCAACATGGCACCCTTGGGAACAGAAAGAGGGAGATGGACTTCTTTATCCCGCATGTAATCGAGAACATATTGGAAACGATCCCCGTTTCGATCAATGAAAATGGTGGCATCATCATCAGGACCAGAAACATGCCACGTTTTCGAAATGAGTCGGGCCAACATGGTGTGGGGAAAACCATCAATCAGAGATCGAGAAACTTTGTAGTGTGTTCCGCCCACATCGAATTGGACTGTTTTGGACTTGCTGCCGTCGCCATTGCGTTTCTCCTTGTCGGTATTTTTGCTACTGCTGCCTTTCTTCTTTGTCCTGGGAAAACCATGTTCCTTCTGCGTCGCATGGGTGTCCGTGGCGGTGGTTGCCTTGTCGGCGGCAGTTTCGTTACTGCCTTGCTTCATCCTTGGAGGATAGTTTTTCTTCGTTGTCTTGTCCATGATGATGGCATTCAGTGGGTGATGAAAAAAATGACACCCTTGCCGGGAGACTCCCAAAAAAGTTTGGGGGCAAGGCGGAATGGCGACAACTCCACAAACCTTATTTGAATCAACTCCAATTGGGTCATACTAGCTAGTAGTACAGAACTAGGAGTATCGGGGAGAACCGGCCAAAGTAAAATTAAGCCCTCTAAACAAGTGTGGAACGGTGTGGAAGAATGGTTGAAGCGGGGCGACCAGCCGAGTGAGTCCCGTCCGTTTGAGATTATTAAACAGATGAAAAGACGCACATCAGCGCGAGGGATCGTTCATTCCTGCCAATCTAATGATCTTTCAACGGTCAAAAAGCAGAAAGTAAAACAGTATTTCGCATCGTCGTGTGGTCATGATCATGGGCGGGATGATTAATTTTGACCAGTTCACACCACACCACACTACGAGTACTTCACTCTAGCAATAGTACTCTAGACTAGTACTTCCAATCTCTGGACTACTAGCTGGCTAGTAGTACTACAATTATTCACTTACCACTTGTAGCAGCTGATAGATTAGGTTCTAGACTAGTCAAAAGAAAAGCAACATGTCATCGTCACCCTCGCCTGCAGCAGAATCTTCTTCTTCTGCTTCGACTGCCAAGAAGAAAGTCTATCTGATTCGCCATGCCGAGTCGCTCGAAAATCAACGCATTGCGTCCATGTTTTCGTGCTTTGGTGATCTCAAGCGATTTTCCATGCCCAAAAAGTCCGAGGTCGGAGAATGCTTTGAATTGTTGAATATATCTGCCAATGCCGATGCTCCCATTAGTCCACTGGGATGGCAGCAATGTGAAGCCATGAAAGCCATCTTGTACGACAAGGACTTTTTGAAAGCACAAAACATTGAGCTTGTGGCACATTCGCCCCTTTTTAGAGCCAAAGAAACATGCCAAACACTGCTAGGTTGCAGCAGTGGTCATGTGATACGCGGCAATGACGACAATGGGACAACATCTCCCCCATCAAAAACCAAATCTCCCAGCGCAGATGTAAAGCAGCCAACAACATTGGAAGAGAAAAACCCGTCACCCGAAGGCGCAGCTTCTGCAGAAGCACCTAAGGCAGAAGAAGAGGAAGAAGAGATGGAAGAAATCGTGGAGAGAGAATTTCCAGACCCAGTCCAGCGCGTTGTCAATTTGGAACTTTTATCAGAAAAAACACACATGGAATGGATCCCTGGTAACACGGGCAGTTTTGAACAACGCGTCGCAAACTTTCAGAACTGGCTGTCCCATCAGCCCGAAACGGTTGTGTGCGTAGTCGGCCATTCTCAATTCTTCAAAACTCTCTTGGGGTTGCCCTTTAAAGTGGCTAATTGTGATGTTTACCAAGCCGAGTTTGATGCGCTCAAGACAAGAGCCAACGAGCCCATTATTATGTACCACGGAAGCACAGCTGATGAAGTCACGTTGAAGCCTCAATGGTATGATTTGAAATTACTCTATTCTTTGAACCAACAGCAACCACAACCTGCAGATCTTTTCTCGCCGGCTGCCCATGATAATGATGATATATGATAAAGCTACCTGATTGTTGCAGTTCAGTACGTTACAGATGATTGGATGGCGCAAAATAAGTACAACCTTGTAAGTATGTATTCAAGCTGCCAAAAAGTCAAGGCAGCGCTTTTGGTTACAAATGACGACAAAAATACACCCGTTTTTATTCTAATGATTGTTAATATATTTATAAACAAACAAAATTAAATCGCAAAAAACTATAATGGCGCTAACACTATGTCGCCATTAGATACCCGTTGCTCCAATCCACGTGCTCAAGCGATCAAGTCCGATACTGACGGCGTAACAAACTAAACGCTCGCGGCGGTTGAGTGCTCCATTTGCTGATAACCCTCCATGGTTGGTGTTCCATACATCGGCATTCCTTGAGTCATGGGAGGCGGAGCTGGGATCCTGGCGCTGCTCTTGGCTCTAGCCTTGGACCCCCCACCATGAGCACGGCAAAGTTGCATCTTCCCAATAGCTACGCGATTGCATCCTTCTAACTTGCAGCGCACACCGCCACCATGCTGAAGGAGGCGAAGAAATGAAGTCAGCTTTCCAAATACAACAAAAACCCTAGGCTACAAGCCCGCCCACTCGCAAGTAACTTACCGCAGCGCAGTATTGAGTTCGTCCTCTCGCAACCTTCTCGCACCCATCCTGAGCACATTTCTTCCCGCCGCCATGCTTGACGCAGTACTTAGTTGACGATTGGGCAGATTTATCACAACCGTCGATGGCACAACGACGGCCACCTCCGTGGGCGGTACACAAACTTGATCCTCCAACGGCTGATTTGTTGCACCCATCGAATTTGCATCGTTTACCGCCACCGTGAGCAGCACAAAAGAATTTATCTCTCGCGCCCTTATCACAACCAGGGAAGGTGCATCGACGGCCACCGCCGTGAGCAATGCAAAATCGCGTGGACCCTTGTGCACATTTATTGCAGCCAACATGTTCGCACAGACGGTTGCCGCTGTGTCGCGCGCAATAGGGGCGTCGTGCCACGGATGGCTCATCGCAACCTTGAATGCGGCAAAGCTTGGAGTGGCCATTCATACCATCGTTGGTCTCATATTCGTCCATATGCGAGGGCGAGGGAGAAGAGTGAGTAATATCGGGCGTTGCGTAGCCAGCTGATGCAGGCATGCAAAACGCATTGTTGCCTTGTGAAGGAGGTTGGTGCTGCTGCTGTACATGCTGCTGCTGGTACATCCCGTCGATTGGAGCTGGAACGGGCATGCCGACAGATGTGGGCGCAATCGGTGCAACATATGGAGGCGCATGGCTCTGATTTTGGTAATTTGTAGCACCTTGAGCTGGAGCTCCAAAGTTATACTGTTGGTTGGCAATGCTTTGTAGCATACCTTCGCTCAACAAGTTCTGCGACAGCTTCGATGGCTCCATTCGAGGTGCTTGCGGGGGGTGAGATGCGTTGGGAGGAGAGGAGGTCTGTTGAACATGGGGAGGAGGACCATAATTATGAGCAGGCGCCGGGACTGACGGCCCACCGGTCATGTTGTTATGGACCTGAGTCGAAGGCATGTATGGCGGTGGGTTCTGCATCTCAATCGTTTCACCATGTTCATTGCCGTGTCCGTGGTGGGCAGACCTCATCACTTGTGTTGGCAAGGCATGTGGCATGGCGAGAGGAGCAGGCTGGGAAACCTTGCGTTTGATTGGCTGAGGCTCGTGACTTAGATGGGCACGTTTGCTTCCATCTGCTGTAGTAGAAACGTGTGCATGTGTGAAGGGCAAAACTTCACCTACTTGCCGGACCGCCTCCTTAATGTGATTCTGGAAAGCGTGCATCGCTTGGACAGAGACTTGCTGGCTCTGCATGGGAGGTTGCCGCTGTTGTTGTTGCGGCGGCGGTGATGGTTGCTGCTGTTGTTGTTGGCGCGGCGGCGGCTGCTGCAGCTCATACTGATATTGTTGTGGTTCTGCTTGATCTTGATAGTTGTAAAATTCTTGTATGGTCTCGTCACGACCGCCACCTTCTTCTTCTTCCACTGGAATAAAATTAGAAAAACTGAATCCTCTAGGTCGCTGATCATCATCGTCTCTGTGAAAATCGATGTTCTTGAAATTCGCCGAAAGAGGCTCTGGCTCGTCGGCTTCGGCAGCTGGCCCGGTGTCCTCGCGTGGGCGTTTCTTATTGAGAAAATGGTGCTGCATTTCCATATCCGCTGCCATTTCACCCAAATCGGCAGGGCCCACGTCCTGCCACATTTCCTGGCCAAGACTCTCATGAGGCTGAACTTTATCAAGACCGGACCAAAGAAGATGAAGGGCTTGTTGCACAAAGCGTAAAACGAATGGAACAGAACCGGACTGAATCATTGAGTAGCAGCACACCACACCCACTGGAGTTGCTTGTTTGCCAGACATGATGGGTACAGCAAATGCCGTCATAATATTGGCTCTTTCAAACACCTTTTCTCTCCCCTTGTCGATATAGACATCCTGTAGATAGAAAAACAACACGCAACGCAATGAGGCCATCGTTACCTAGAGCTCATCAATCAGAGGATCATGACCCGTTTCATTTCGAGGTACTTACCGGATTGCAGCTCCATACAGGATTCCCAGAAGAGTAGGCACGCCCGACAGCCCCAGACCAAAATTTGATCAACGTGTAACCCGACACGCGTTTAAATTCATTAATTGCATTGCTCTGAACGGATGAGCAGCTCGTAATTGTAACAACGTGGCTCAAACAGTCCGGGTGTGAAGGGCCTGCAGGAATCCACACATCCGCGATATCAAATACAGACATGCCCAAGAAGGCTTCGCAAAATTCTTCCACTTGTTCTTTGCGTTTTCGATCAATTGTGGGTTTGTTGGTTGCCACCAAGGATTTGGGGTCAATGCTGTCATCCTCTGCTGGATTCACGCCCACACCTTCGTTGACCCCCATGGGTAGCCCCGAAATATCATCCAAAGCTTCGTGATCTTGCTGCTGCTGCTGTTGCTGTTGCGTTGCAAGGTGAGGTCTCTCCCGCATGATTGTGGACCATACGCCGTAGGAGGCTTCATCAAAGGCATCCTGATCAGCCCCCGTAGTCTGATGGGTAATTCTGGGAACTGCAGGTGCTGGCGCCGAATTTTCGTTTCCTAATTCGGCAAAATCAGGAAGCATGGGAATTCCAAAACAATCCTTTGGTGCACTCGCTAAATCGCGCTGATTCGATTTGTTTTTGTTGTCGTCAATCGATAAAAATCGGGTCGTCACGCCTTCTCCAAGAGAGGCTTCCTGCGGCATGATGCGCCCACGAATAAAGTTGTTCGTTAATCCAGTCATGGGTACGTGATGAATGTTTTCCGTGTTCTCAAAGGCCGGCATTAAACACGGAATGCTGGAATTCGTGGCACTCCGACTAATCGATTGCAAGTATTCCAAGGCTTCGTCGGTACTTTGAATGTTGCTAGGAGAGAACATTACCACGACGCACATGTTCCCATTGGCGTCCACAGCAACAGGCATGCCAACGGCTGTGTGGAGTGGAATGTCAGAGCGTCCCGTCAAGCCCTCTTGTTTCACCGTGTTGGCCCACACCACTTGCGCTGTTTGCGAGATGGCGTCTACTAGACGAGGAGACAATTTGTGCTTTTCCAGGTCCTTTGTTGTGCATTCGTGATCATGGTGGTGGCCGTGCGTGTGGTCGTGACCATCGCAACTGTTTGGGTCCTCCTCCTCAGCTTCGTCGTCGCTGTCAGGAGGTTCCACCAGCATCGACCGACGGTTCGCGTAAGACTTCGACGTGTAGAGTTGGACAAACCGGAGCTTACGACCACCGCCTGAGCCATTCACGAGAACCCCATTGTTGTTTCCGCCATTTTCGGCAGGTTTTTCTTCTGTGGTGTGGTATGCATTGTATTTAGGTTGTTGGTGGCGTATAGTTCATACAACATCGTAAATCGTAAGGGAAGCAGTTTTAGTTCCGGTAGGTTGTTGTTTCATTGAACAAACATGAAAAGTAAAAAAAGTCCATAAGTAAGAGGACGTCGTTGTGACGAATATTAGGAAACACAAGCCGTTGAGCCAATCAAAACGCCAGAATCGCGCCTGCGAACGCAAATTGAGTACCGGTTCCACGAGAACTTACCGATGGCGGCTACTGTAGAAGAACCGTGCTCATTTGCCGTCCACCAAATCTCTCCAATTTCAAAGCCAAGGCCCGCACACGCTACTTGCAGATAGGATCGTATACGGCAAGGGTCCATGGTTGTTGCTGTCTCTTATACACATCTCCGAGCCCACGAGACTAAGGCGAATCTCGTATGCCGTCTTCTGCTTGAAA
>ENA-ORBV01007838-ORBV01007838.1-microbial-mat-metagenome-genome-assembly--contig:-NODE-7838-length-18190-cov-5.246453_pt1 | contig 18190 bp, 15 predicted proteins | sample MGYA00237777_ERZ505514 | MGnify/ENA primary metagenome ERZ505514 (study PRJEB26160, sample SAMN06269048) | microbial mat metagenome | isolation source: Oligotrophic lake microbial mat | place...
TGAGCACGGGTGCCGCCGCGGTCACCGTCAGGGTCGCGGTATTGCTCGAGGCGCTGCCGGCAACGTTGCTGACGACCGCGCGGAAGGTGGCGCCGCTGTCGCCGAGAACCGTTGCCGCGATCGAATAGGTGGTGGCGGTGGCGCCGGCGATGTCGACGCCGTTGCGCTGCCACTGGTAGACCAATGGCGCCGAGCCAGAGGCGCTCGCGCTGAAGGTTGCGCTGGCGCCTACGGACACCGTCGTTCCCTGCGGCTGGGCGGCGATGGTCGGACCCTGCGCGGCGGTGTGGCGGATGCGCCACAAGGTGCCGCTAGTGCTTGAGGTGTTGTCATCGATCGAACCGCCACCGATGCCACCGCGGGCGAGATAATACAGGCTGCCGTCGGGGGCGACGTCGAGATCGACGGGCCGATTGAGGCCGGTGGCGAACGTGGTCACGGTGCTAGCCGGGTTGGCGGCCGCCGGATCGATGGTGCGCACCCATCTGTTGCAGTAGTCGGCGAAGAAGTAGCGCCCGGCGTAGCTCGCAGGGAACTGGCTTGCAGCGGGGTAGAACACGCCGCCGGCGATCGCGCAACCCTGGCTGTGGTCGTAGGCGTAGGCCGGGTTCGCGAAGCGCGCGTCGCTATGGTAACCTTCGGTCGTCGGCCAGCCGAAGTTTGCGCCCGGGGTCACGAGGTTGATCTCCTCCGACCAGCTGCCGCCGACGTCGTTGACGTAGAAGCGACCGGTGCCGGGCTGGAAGGCGGCGGTGAAGGGATTGCGCAGGCCGAGGGCCCAGATTGCGCGGTAGATGCCGGTGGTAGTGTTGAAGAAAGGGTTGTCACTCGGAATGGCCCCGTTGTCCTGGATACGGATGACCTTGCCTTGCAGCGAGGTCATCGACTGCGCGAACGACCCGTTGCCGGTGTCGCCGGTGGCCACGTAGAGATTTCCATCGGGCCCGAAGTGCATCGCGCCGCCGTTGTGAACGTTGCCGTAGGTCTCGAACGCGAAGATCGCGACCGGAGGCCCCGCGGCGACGTTGCCGGCGGCGGTGAAACGCACGACGCGATTGTGGGTGAACGGGGCGGTCGTGCAGTAGAAGGCGTAGACCCAGCCGTTGTTGGCGAAGTTTGGGTGCAGGCAGATGCCGTCGAGGCCGGCCTCGTTATTATTGTTCACGTTAGCGAGGGTCGCGAACGGCGTGGCGAGCAGTGCGTCGCCCACGACCACCCGGATCCGGCCCGACTTCTCGGCGATGAATACCCGTCCGTCGGGGGCGATGGCCATCGAGGTCGGATCCAGGCCGGTGGCGATCTGGGTCTCGGCAAACCCATTGGGCAGCGTCGCCGCCGGCAGGGACGCGACCACGACCATGAGGAGTGCGAGCCAGGGGCGGAAGATCATGAGAGGTTTTCCAAATAAGGTTTGAGTGGCGGACACTGTGTCGCGCTGGGACACCTCCCTACGCGCGCATCGAGCAGACCTCGGAGACTTTTTCATCACCCCGCTACTCGGGCAGAGCCCCGAGTAGCCGGCCGAGCAGCTTCTTAGCGTACAACTGGGCGCGCTGGCGTACGGCAATGGGCTCGAACGAGCCGGGTATGCCGAGCAATTCGGGTGCTTTGACGGTCACGGGACAGCCGTCGCTGGCCTCGACCAGCCGCGCGCAGCACCGGACAAGATCGTCGCGCGGGATGTCGGCGCGCAGGCGGTCGAACACGGTGCGAGCTACCTCGCCCTCGAACTCGTTGCGCGCGATGTCATGCATCGCAGCGCAGTCGAGCAGTGCGCAGACGCGCCGCTGCGGATCGGCGTCCAGTCCAGGCTCCCACGTGGCGAAGCGTTCCAACCAGACAGCGAAGCGGGCGGCGCGCTCGGCATCGAGGGCCGCCGGATCGCGCACCGGGGCCACGTAGCCGGTGTCGACGCGACAGTCGTCGAACGTCAACGCGGCGATGCGTTCCTCCGGAACAACCGGCAGTTCGGCCGACACAAGCGCCGATGCAAGCGCCGATGCAGCGAGTAGAACGGCGAGGATCCTCACCGCGACGCCTCGAGGCGCAGCGCGAGCGCCGGCGACGCGGAATCGCCCAGCCAGCCAATGGCTGCCGGGGTCGCAGTAAGGAGCGGACAAAGGTCTAGTGTGCCGAATTGCACTTCCACACATGTGCTTATTTTCATAAGGCATTTTTGTGTTAATTACCGAGCCGACCATCGTGTTATCACGCTGCGAACCCGGGCTGAGTGACGCAGTGCTGATGTTTGTGCGCCACCTTATGACATCCGCTATTCTGTCTCCGTCCTGTGGGCTCAAGCCGCCAGGGCGACTCAAAGTTCATCCCGTCAAAATCCCCATCTTTTTCAAGGCAAGCCATGGCTGCGCCTTCACGATGCGCCATCTGCGTGCCGTTGATGCGGGCTTCGTGACCAAGTGAACGATTGAAAGCGCGAGATTCCTGAGGGTCGCGAGGTTACGGGGTTACGGGGTGCGTGTCGAGTGCGCGTGAGATCATCGTCCGCACGCATGCGCACATCTTTTTGGCGATGAAGATTATTCTCAATGCGCCAATGGTCTTGAATGGCCTGAGCCGCGCGGGGCAACGAGAGTCGCTTCCGTGCTGCATTCGTGAGGGCGTAGGCCGTTTCAGTTTCTGTGCGCCCGGTGCTATGATAATAACGGGTGCGCTCGATTTTAAAAATTTGGTGTAATTGGGGAAATATATGCAAATCGCCATGACGTGGCGTCACGGTGATCGCAGAGATGGTCCGCCGATCTTCACGTCCGTGTCCGTGGTTCCAGGTCGTATGCGTTGCTAAAGACGTGTTTTGGGCAAACGCGCGCGTGGCGGCAGCCAAAAGGCGAGGTTGATTTCCTTGAAGGGCAAGCACGGAGAGCCCTTTTTTTCGACGATCACCGTCGCCGTTTCGTTATTCGTATGAGCGGCATCGCACGTGACCACGGTGGCGGTGATATCCATAAGGTGCAACAATCCTCGTACTTCGGTTATTTCGCTTCCCCGTGGCGATGTCCTCATTTGAAATCGATTCAGACTCTACCGTGTTTATCGCTCGGTGAAATACGTACGTTTATGTGAAATTACGTCCGCTTAGTTGGACAGCAGTGATAAAACTACTTTGGTGTGACTCGAGTCGGACTCGACTTATGTCCTGTGAAAGAATCGTAAGTCAAAAAGCACATTTTACCCGGGTATTTTTAGGCAAACTCCAGGAGTGGGCGTTACATGAGAGCAGGTGCCGGCCCAAGGGCAGCTGCGCTGCGTTCACCTACCCTCATTGAGCGTAGTCCTACCGGTGCAGATCGAGAAAGCGTGCCTGCCAGCATCATCACGGCTTGGTGCCCGGCAGGTAAACATAGTTCCAGTAGCGTCCGGAATCCGCCTGGGTCTTGGTGGTCCCGCCCACGGTATCCTGGACGGCGTTCTTGTGCCCCCACATGGTGCAGGTGATGACCGAGAAGGCCCCGCCTTCGTTGAGGAAAGCAGGCAGGCGTCCCAACTTGGGGTCCGTGTTGGCGGGATAAACCAGCCCGCCCAGGATCTCGACCCGGCCCTTGGCCTTGTTGTGCAGGTTGGTGGAGCTGCCTTCGGTCTTGAGACCAAGGATCCAAATGTCGGCGGCGGCGTTCACCAGCATCGGCTCATCGCCGCTGGTCTCCATATTGAGCGAACGCACGAAGACCTGCTGCGGGACGGTGAAGATGCCGGTGCCGCCCCAGCAGTCGACGAAGAGGTCGCCGCAGCCGGCCGCGTTGGCGGTGCGCAGCCAGCGGCTCTGCTGCACCACCAGGGTGCGGGCCGCCTGTTCGATGTGCGTCCCCTTGCCTTCGAAGGTGAACTTCTCGAAGAAGACCGTGTCCGGTTTGCCCGCTTCGATGCGAATGGCAGGCTTGCCGGCCAGGGCCTGGTCGTCCGCCTTGATCGCGTTCCCGCAGCCTTGCATGACCCGTACCGCGCCCCGCACGATCACCGGTGTGCGGATGGTATAGCCGATCAACTTGCCCTTGGCGTCCTTGCTGCCTATTCCCTTGGGGAAGTAGACGGTGGACTTGCCGCTGTCGATGGCGGCCTGGATGGCGGGGCCCCAATCGTCATTCACCACCTTGTCGGCATGGGCGCCGACGCTCTCCCAGGACGTCAGCGGTTCGTAGGGCAGGTCCGGGGTCTCTTTGACCGGCAGGCCAAGCGAACGCTTGGCCGTGGGGAAGAGGGTCTGCCACTCGTCCGAGAACCATTCCTTGATGACAGAGCCCTCGACCAGGGTCCCTTTATTCTCAAGCAGGGCCTTGTAGCCCTTGGCGATGCAGTTGCGCAGGTACATCGAACTGTGGTTGACGATCGCTACGGCGGCGGGATCGCCGCCCTCAAGGACCGCATCGATGAGCACAATCTGGCCCTCCCACTTTATCTTGTCGGTGGCCGACTCCTGGACCTGGTTGATCACCGCGGGAACCTTGTTGCGGCTATGCAGCTTCCGCACGGTGATAGGCAGGCCGGTGTTGCGCAGGCCGACGACGCGCTGGTTCTCAAGTCGGATGTCTTCAAAAACGTTCTGATAGCGCTCACGTTTCGTCCACAGTCCGCAATCAAAGCCGATCACCGTGACTCCCTTGACCAGACTTGGCCCTTGGCCGTAATGTTTCATATCCAGGCCGGTCACCCCCTGACCATCGCCGGAGCGGATGGTGACGTTCTTGATGCCGCCGGTGTTGTTGCAGAGGTAATGCATGCCGATGGCTCCGGGATTGCCGGAGCCAGTGTCGAGGGTCAGGTCGTTGATCTGGATGTCGAACGCGATGTTGCATCCCTTGTCTTTGCCGACGAAGCAGGCGCAGGGCGCCTTGTCGGGGGAGGTCATGAAGAGCCACAGGGGACTGCCAGGATCCTGGTAACCAGGGCTGCGGTCCTTGAGCTTGAAGATGGTCAGATCGCGGCCGGCACCCTGGATATAGGTCCAGCGCATGAAGGTGCCGTCGCCGCCCAGGGGGCCAGAGACCAGGTAGGTGCCGGCCGGGATGTAGATGATCCCCATCGTGCCGCAGTACTTCTTGAAAACGGCATTGAGGGCGGCGGTGTCGTCGCTGACCCCGTCGCCCTTGACGCCCGCATCCTTGACGTTGACCACCACTGCGTCAGCGGGGAAGACGATGGGGCCCTGTTCCGCTGCCGAGCTGTCAGATAGCGCCAGGGCGCAGGCGACCAAGGCGAGGAGGACATGACGCATAGCTGCTTCCAAGAGGGACATGACGGGGACGACTCAGCTAGGAAAGCGGAGTCCAAGACAGCGGGCGGCAAGCGGCTGGATGATCGGGCAGGCGGGATCGGTGGGATCGTAGCCCAGCTCTTGTTCAAGGGGCATGAGGTAGGCTAGGCTCGACCAGCCCCAGAAGGGATCAAGGCCCAGGCCGCAGCCGGTCTCGGCGTTGTAGTATTCGCGGGTGCTGGTCTCGGCGAGCACCATCGCGAAGGTGCGGTAGGCGAGATCCTTCGCCTCGGCGACGAAACCGGCGCGTCGCAGGCCGTGGGCGATCATATAATTGGTCGGGATCCACACCGGCCCGCGCCAGTTGCAGTTGTCGGCCACGAGCTGCTGGTGGTGGTCAGGCTCGGTCTTGGCGTAGCTCGCCACGGGGAAGGGCCGCCAGAACTCGGCGGGATTGAGTAGATGCTCGCGTACCAGCCGATCCGCCCGCGCCTGCGGCAGCGGCAGCGCCCAGAGCGGGATGAATCCCGCGACCGACTTCACCCGCACCGCCCGGCCCTCGCGTTCATGGCGGTCGTAATAGAAGCCGTCGGTTTCATCCCAGAAGGTCTGGTCGATGAGCTGCTCTAAGCGTTGGGCATGCTCGGTAAAGCCAACTGCCTTTCGCGACAGTCCCAGGGCCTCGGCGATGACGGCCATGGCCCGGAGTTCCCGCGCAAGGTAGCAGTTGAGATCCACCCCTTCGATCGCTGACGAGCCCCAGCCGCCGGCTCGGCTGTCCTGATTATCCATGCCGCTGTGGTCGGCGCTGTCCCAGACGCAAAGGCCGTTCTTGTCGAGGTCGCAGTACCAGAACCAGTAGTCGAGGTAGCGCTCCAAGCGCTCGAAGTAGCGGCCCTGCAGCCAAGTGAAGCCGCCGAGTTGTCGCGCGCCAAGCAGGGCGATCTGGGCGAGGAACGGTTTGAAGTGCTGACGATCACGTTTGAGGATCAGCGAGCGGCTGATGAAACCGCTGCTGTGCTGCTGGTCGAGGAAGCGCTCCAGGTTGGTGCGGCAGAAGCGGCCGATCCCGTAATAGGAGAGATACAGGTTTTCGAAGTAGAGATCCCAGTCGTAGAACTCGCCGTAGGAATAGCCGGTCAGCAGATCCGCCTGGTTGCGGTACGGGAGGATGCCGCGCGTCGCGATGTCGCGATTCAGTTCGCCCAGGCGCTGCGGCAGGAGGTCCCACGCGGCGCCGCCGATGCGTTCCTTGAAACGGCGGGTGGCTGCCTGGCAAGCTTGATCATCCGGCATCATATCCGCCATATCGTGTCTCGCTGCGCCTTTCTAGGGTTTCTCGCGCGGATTGCACGTGTAGTTCATGAAGCGGCCCTTGTCGGGAAGGGTCTTCTCCTGCCCATTCATCACCTCTTTGAAGGCGATCTTGTTCGGGTAGAAGCCGGTGCTGATCACGGACATGGCGCCGCCCTCATTGATGAAGGCAGGCACACGGTCCAGCTTGCCACCTGCCGGATAGATGGCCCCGCCAAGCACCTCGACCCTGCCGCCCGCCAGATTATGGATGTTGGTGGCGTCGCCCTCGGTCTTCAGGCCCAGCACCCAGATATCGGCCGCTTTGTTGACCAACTTCGCCTCGCCGCCGGACTCCATGTTCAGGGCGCGCAGATAGACTTTCTGCGGCACCTCGAACCAGCCCGATCCGCCGCAGCAGTCGATGAAGAGGTCACCACAGCCAGCGGCATTGGCGACGTACTGCCAGCGGCACTGCTGGATGACCAAGGTGCGGGCCGCATGTTCGATGCTGGGGCGTGACTTGTTGCCGCCCTTCCAGGTGAACTTCTCGAAGAAGACGGTGTCCGGCGTGCCCTTCTCGATGCGGAAGGCCGGCTTGCCATCCAGGCCCTCGCCGTTGATCTGGGCGCCACAGCCCTGGATGACCCGCACCGCGCCCCGCACCAGCACCGTGCTGCGGATGGGGAAGACGCGGACGTCTTTGTTGTTCTCCTTCACCACGCTGCCGGCCCCGACGGGAAAATAGACGGTGCGCTTGCCAGCATCAATGGCCGCCTGGATGGCGGGGCCCCAGTCGTCGTTCACCACCTTGTCGGCGTACTTGCCCACGCTCTCCCACTGGTCGAGGGGATCGTAGGGCAATTCGGGCGTGTCCTTGATCGCCAGATGAAGACTCTTCTTTGGACTCGGGCTGAGGGTCTGCCACTCCTCCGACATCCACTCCGTGAGCGCAGCGCCAGGCGTCACGGCGCCCTTGTGCTCAAGCACCGCCTGGTAGCCGGCAGTCTTGATATTGCGCAGGTACATGGAGCCGACGTTCTTAATCGCGACCGTGTCGGCAGCCCCGCCGCTGAGGTCGGCATCAAGCAGGACGATCTGCCCACCGCTGGCCTCATTCAGCACCGCCGGCACCTTGTTCCGGCTGATCAGCTTGCGCATCGAGACGGGATGACCGACGTTGCGGAAGCCGGCGATGCGCTGGTCCTCAAGGCGGATGTTCTCGAAGGTGGTGTGGTAGAGATTGTGCTGGATCGAGATTCCGTAATCGAAGCCGCTGACGCTCACGCCTTTGATCAGGCAGGGGCCGGGGTTGGGATAGCGCATGTCAAGGCCGACCACGCCGGCGCCATCGCCAGAGCGGATGGCCACGTTCTTGAGGCCGCCGGTGTTGTGGCAGATATAGCGGAAGCCGATCGCGCCCGGATTGCCCGTGCCGCTGTCCACCGTGAGGTCGTTGACCTGGATGTCGAAGGCCATGTTGCTGACTTTGGCCTTGCCGGTCGGATCGTTCTTATCGCTCCAGCCGATCAACGGCAGGGGCTTGTTTTTATCCTGGTAGAGCGGCGCGTGGTCCTTGAGCTTGATGATGGTGCGGCCAACTCCGGCGCCCTGGATGTAGGTCCAGGCGCGCACTAATTCCACCGGCCGCGACACCAAGTAGGTGCCGGCAGGGATGTAGACCACCCGCATCTTGCCCCCGCCCTGGTCCATGGCCTGGTTCAGCGCGTCAGTATCGTCGGTGACCCCGTCCCCCTTGGCGCCGCAGTCCTTGACGTTGATGGCCATGCCATCGGCCGGCCAGAGGATCTCAGCGGCGGACTCCCCGGCGGTCGCGACCGGGCCGAGCAGGATCAGGGCAAGTATGAGACGCAGCGACATGGAGGCTCCAGATGGATGGGTAGATATGTACGCGCCACTTAAAGTAATTCGCTTCTATTCCGAGATCAGTGGGTGGCCTTCGCGCAAGCGAATGGTGATGGCGCTCTGAGATCCAACTTGCCGGCGATGAGGTAAGCCATGGTGATGAAGGTGCGGTGGAGGCGGTAGCTTCTGGCCTTGCGCTTGGCGGTCTGCAAGAAGCTGTTGAGCCCTTCGAGCACGGCGTTGGTCATGCGCGTGGTGTACCAGCTCAGGATGCCCTTGGCGCGGTTGGTGATGGTCTTGGCTGCCTTGGCCAGGAGCTTGAGCGGCGAGTTCATGGCGGTGGCGAACCAGCCCTTGGGAAAACCCTGCGCAGCGACGCGATCAGGCTTCACGGTGAGGTTCGCGAGGTTCTTGAGCAGCGCATACCGCCCACCCTTCACGGTCTGGTCACTCCGCCATTCGCTGCGCCGGACCCGTTCGACGGCGTCCCCGAGGCGGCGGCGACCATCTGGTCGTTCGACGACCTTGCCAGGCTTCCCTTCAGCGAGTGCGAGCACGATGCCCGCGCGCTTGGCCAACGCTTGGGCGGACGTGAATCGCCGAGCGTATCTTTCCAGGATGCGGTGCTCGCTATCGGTCAAGATGATCGGCTTGGCCGGGCGTCCCACTGTTGGCATGCAGGATATACGCCCGGACCCTTGAAGTTGTTTAAGACTTTTCGGTTACGGGACTAGCGCTCGGCTATTTATGCCGAGGGCGTCCCACGGCTCACCGCGCGCGCGATCGATGCGGCGGCGTAGCCAGCGCCGAAGCCATTGTCGATGTTGACCACCGTCAACCCTGGCGCGCAGCTGGCGAGCATGGCCATCAGCGCCGCCTTGCCGCCTTCGGCCACGCCGTAGCCAACCGAGGTCGGGCAGGCGATGACCGGACAGTCGAGCAGGCCGCCGACTACCGAGGGCAGCGCGCCATCCATGCCGGCGATCACCACCACCGCCACGCAGCCGCGCAGTTCCTCGAGCCGGGCCAGGATGCGTTGCAGGCCGGCGACGCCGCAGTCGTTGCAGCGCAGGACGCGCACGCCGCGCATGGCGAGGGTGACCGCGGCTTCTTCGGCCACCGATTCGTCGCCGGTGCCGGCCGAGACCACGCCCACCGGGCCGCTGACGGCCGGCGGCATGCCGTAGGCGAAGCAGCCGCTGCGTGGGTACGGCCGGCCCTTGGGCAGGGCCGCGTGCAGCGCCGCCAATGCCTCCGGTTTGCAGCGCGTGATCAGGACCAGGTTATGGACCTCGACCAGGCGGGTGGCAGCGGCGACCACTTCGTTCACCGTCTTGCTGGCGCCGAACACCACTTCGGGAAAGCCGATCCGCCGGCTGCGGTCGAGGTCGAGGTTGAGTGTAGGGGGTAGGTCGCTCATGGATTGGTCGGGCGCGCGGCGTCCAGCTCGACGCCGGTGAGCAGGCGGTTGAAGCCGCCGCTGGCGAACCCGGCGAGGTCGAGGGCGACATTGGCGTAGCCGAGTGCGCGCAGGGCCGGGACGAGGTCGGCGCGCGCGGCGAGCACGCGCGCGAGATCGGCGTCGGGGACCTCGATGCGGCAGAGGTGGCCGCGACCGCCGCCGACCTGGTGGTGACGGGCGCGGCACTCGCGCAGGCCGAGCCGGCGCAGACAGGCCTCGGCGCCCTCGATCATGCGCATGCCTGCCGGCGTCACCGGCTCGCCATAGGGGACGCGGCTGGACAGGCAGGGCTCGGCAGGTCGGTCCCAGGTCGCCAACGCGCGCGCCTGGGATCGAGCGCGCACGTCGGCCTTGGTGAAGCCGACGTCGGCGAGCGGCCAACGGGCTCCGGCTTCGGCCGCTGCCTGCAGGCCGGGGCGCACGTCGGTGAAGTCCTCGGCGATCGCGCCCAGCAGCAACGCCTGCGGGCCACGCTCGGCGGCGGACGCGCGCGCCAAGCCATTCATCGCCTTGAACAGGGCCGACTTGCAGTGGTAGCACCGCTTGCCGTCATTGGCGCGATAGGCCTCGATCTCGAATTCGTCGGTGGCGACGACGTGGTGGCGGATACCGCGCGACTGACAGAAGGCCTCGGCCTCGGCGAGGCTGGCGCGGGCCAGGCTCGGGCTGTCGGCGGTGACCGCCGCCACCCGCGCACCAAGCACACTCACGGCGACATCGAGCAGGTAGGTCGAATCGACCCCGGCCGAGAAGGCGACCAGCGCCTGGCCATAGCCGCGCAAGAGGTCGGTGAGGGCGGCCTCCTTGGTCTCGGCGCTGGTCGGGGCGGGGAGCACGCGCTTACCGTAGATGTCCGCCTGGGGTGGCAACTGCCCGTGGCGGCGAGCCTGTGGCGGGGCGATGCGTGCCGGAGAATCCCCCAGGCCAGCCCCTCACATCGGCCGATCCCACACCGAACCACCCGAAACAGCTTGGCACGACCGACGCACTCCGAGGTATAACCCCCAGGAGTCTCACCCATGCGTCCCACCGCCCTGATCGCCGCCGTCGCCGCCCTCGCCTGCCTTGGCAGCCTCTCTACCGCAGCCGCGTGCGAAGGCGGCAAGCGTAAGGAAATCGTCGAACGCTTCGATGCCGATCGGGACGGCAAGCTCTCGGAAACCGAGCGCGCCGCCGCCAAGGCCGCGATGCACGAGCAGATCGCCAAGCGCAAGGCCGAGGTGCTCGCCAAGCATCCTGAACTGGATGCCGACAAGGACGGCGCGCTGAGCAAGGACGAGCTCAAGGCCGGGGCGGCGAACCGGCAGGCCGAACACCAGGCACGCTTCAAGGCCAAGCACCCCGAGGCCTTCGCCAAGGTCGACAGCAACGGCGATGGCACCATCGCCAAGGAGGAGCGCCAGGCCGCTTGCGCCCAGGCCAAGGAACGCTTCCTGGCCAAGCACCCCGATGCTGACCAGGACCAGGACGGCAAGCTTGAGCGCTCTGAGCGCAAGGCCTTCCGCAAGGACCATGGCGGCGACAAGAAGCACGACCACGGCCGTAAGGCGAACTGATTTTCAACCACCCGTGACCGCTAGGAGCCTGTCGGGGGATAGCGACCTTCGGCTGGCTCGGTCTCGGACGGCATCTCCCGCCTTGGATCTGCCATCCGATCCGCGTCGCCATCCTCGCTCGCTATCCCCGACAGACTCCTAGGAAACCCATGCACCGCACCCTCATCCCGCTCATCTTCGCTGTCACTGGCACCCTCTCGGCTGCCAGCGACGATCGTGGCGCCCGCTGCGATGCCGCACTCGCCAAGCTCAAGGCCAACCACCCTGAGCAGTTCGAGAAACTCGACACCGACCACGATGGTGCCGTCAATGCGGATGAATTGCACGCCGCGCTCGAACGGCGTGAGGCCTCCTTCAAGCAGCACCACCCCGACCTGTTCGCCGCCGTCGACGGCGATGGCGATGGCAACCTCAGCAAGGACGAAGTCGTCGCCGCCCGCCAGGCGCGAGCAGAACGGATGAAGACCGAGCACCCGAAGGCCTTCGATCGCGTCGATCGCAATGACGACGGCAAGGTTGGGGCCGGCGAAGCCGCGCGCGCGCGTCGTCATCGTCAAACCCATGCCCAGGCCCGAGGGCCCAAGGGCGGCGACTGAACCGCATTCGGCTTCCGAGATCGATCACCCCCGCGGCGCAGTGCCGCGGGGGTGGTCGTTGATGGAGCCCGCCGATCCGTTCACCGCTTCGCTGACCGTTCCGCCATCCGCTGCGCGTATGCCGAGGCTTCACGGCTCGCGCTGGACAGCCGGCGGGGTCCGGCGTCTAGTGGCGCGCTCACGCTGGAGGTGACCCATGTCCGAAGCGCTCAAGCCGAAGATGCAGACCGCGACGCTCGTCCACAAGGAGCTGTTCGCCGGCGGCCGCCTCGGCGTGTTCAAGCTGCGCCCGGACAGCGGCGCGCGCTGGTGGTACCAGGCCGGCCAGTACACCTCGCTCGGTCTCGACACCACGGACCACGGCTTCATCGTGCGCGCCTACTCGATCGCCGGCAGTCCGCTCGACCCCGACATCGAGTTCTACATCGCCCTGGTCGAGAACGGCAAGTTGACGCCGACGCTGTTCGCGCAGGAGATCGGCGCGACCTTCCGCTTCCTCAAACCGGTCGGCAAGTTCACCCTCAAGGCCGCCGCCAAGCGCACGGTGGTGATGGTCGCCACCGGCACCGGTCTCGCTCCGTTCGTCGGCCACCTGCGCACCCTGTTCAAGCAGCATCAGGCCGGCGTGCCCGTCCATCACCGCTTCGTCCTCTTCCATGGCGCATCCTACGCCGACGAATTCGGCTACCGGCAGGAACTCGAATCCTTCGCCGCCGAGAAGGCCAAGGGCTTCGACTTCACCTATATCTGCACGTCCAGCCGCCCCGATCCCGCGCGCGGCTTCACCGACAAGACCTCGGTCGGCCGCGTCAACGAGGTGGTGCGCCACGTCCTCGGCCTGCCGATCCCCGCGGGTCGCACGGTTGCCCTGCCCGCCGGCGTTGACCTCGAGGCCCTGCAGGCGCTGATCCCGCCCAGCGAGACGGCCTTCATGGTGTGCGGCAATCCCGAGATGATCAAGGATCTCGAAGAGCCGGTGAAGCACCTCGGATATGGTCCGTTCCTGGTGGAAGAGTTTTGGAAAGCCTAACAGCCGCCAAAGCCTAATGGCCATCCATCTGGGCAGTCGATCGGGTTGACACCGGAGAGGGCCCTGGAGCCACCTCAGATCGCGCGCCGTGGCCGTTAGGCTGAGATCAACGCTTGCGGATCGCGGACGGGGTCGCGCACCCGCGCGACCGACAGCCTTGTCCAGATTCGCGCAGAGCATCCGGGTAACGCCGCCGCCCTGGACTCAACGCCCGGCCGCCGCGTTTGCGATGCGGGTTCCGTGAAAACCGCCATAGCACGCCCCGGCTCCATCCGCCCTAAACGCTGCGTGGCATAGCATTGTCCAGCGGCGCTGCTGCCGGAATGCTGCATCGCGAACAGCAGTAATCCCTCAGCCACCGACTGATGATTCCAACTAACCTTCCTTCGCTGCACTAGCGCTGACCCATTCAGCACAAACCCGTGTTGAGGGTGGTGAAAGACGCGTTGGCACACATCTCGCTCCCTTGATTCGCAACCAAGCACCGCATGCCCCACGGCATCCGGCGCCGATGCGGACCACCCGCGAGGAACCTGCTGCTCATGAAGACGCTGATCAAGGTCGACATCAAGACGCCGCCCGAGAAGCAGGATGTCCTGCACAACCGCTGGCACCCCGACATCCCGATGATCGCCACGGTCAAACCCGGAGACCAGTTCCGGATTGAATGCGTCGACTGGACCGGCGGTCAGATCCGCAACGATGACAATGCCACCGACATCAAGGTGGTCGACCTGACCAAGGTCCACTACCTCACCGGCCCGATCGCGGTCGAAGGCGCCATGCCCGGCGATCTGATGAAGGTCGACATCCTCGATGTCGGCGTGCTGCCCGATTCGCAATGGGGTTTCACCGGCCTGTTCGCCAAGGAGAATGGCGGCGGGTTCCTCACCGAGCACTACCCCGAAGCGCGCAAGGCGTGCTGGGACTTCTCCGGCATCTACGCCAATTCCCGCCACATCCCCGGGGTCGAATTCGCCGGCATCATGCATCCCGGCCTGATTGGCTGCCTGCCCAGTCACGAACTGCTGGCGGAATGGAACAAACGCGAAAAGGAGCTGTTCGACACCGATCCCGGACGCGTCCCGCCGCTGGCCGCCCTGCCCAGCGTCGCCACCGCGCACATGGGGCGGATGAAAGGCTCGGCGGCCAAGCAGGCGGCGGCGATCGGTGCGCGCACCGTCCCCCCGCGCGAGCACGGCGGCAATTGCGATATCAAGAATCTCTCGCGCGGGTCATCGGTCTATTTCCCGGTCTACGTGCCAGGCGGCGGGCTTTCGATGGGCGACCTGCACTTCTCGCAGGGCGACGGCGAGATCACCTTCTGTGGCGCGATCGAAATGGCCGGATACCTCGACATCCGCGTCAGCCTGATCAAGGGCGGGGTGAAGAAATACGGCATCAAAAACCCGATCTTCAAGCCCAGTCCACTCGAGCCGCGTTACTCCAACTACCTCATCTTCGAAGGCATCTCGGTCGATGAGCAGGGCAAGCAGCACTACCTCGATGTGCACGTCGCCTATCGCCAGGCCTGCCTCAATGCGATCACCTACCTAAAGAAGTTCGGCTACACGGGCGCGCAGGCCTACGCCATCCTCGGCACGGCACCGGTCGAGGGGCGCATCAGCGGCATCGTCGATATCCCCAACGCCTGCGCGACCCTCGCCCTGCCCACCGAGATATTCAGCTTCGACATCATGCCCAACGCCAAGGGACCGAAGAAACTCGTGCCGCCGGGCATGGACCTGTCGCGGGCCAAATGACGTCTGCCGCCACCACCGTCGGAGAATTCCATGCCGCTCTATGAGTACGCCTGCGAGGCCCATGGCCGCTTCGATGAGACCCGGCGCTTCAGCGAGTCCGCGGCACCTTGCGCCTGTCCGCAGTGCGGCGTGGATGCTCCCCGCGTGTTCTCGTTGCCGCGCCTGCGGCGTCTCGATCCGACCACCGTCCAAGCGATGGACCGCAATCAGCGCAGTGCCCATGAACCCCACGTCTGTTCAGCCGGCTGCGGTCATAGCCGCGCCGTGGTCCCGGTCGGCGCGGACGGAACGCCCAAGGCGGTCGCCTACGACGGCCCGAGACCGTGGGTGATCGAACACTCGCGCTGATTCCCTCTACTCCTGCCATCCGCCTGCGCCCGGCTCTCGTCGCCGTGCTCGGGATCACCGTGCACCGCCATCTTCCGGAGAGCATCCATGCAGCCACGTCACCACCCCACCACCTTGGGAAGCGTCCAATCGGGCCTCCTCGCCGCCGTCGCCATCGCTGCGGCCGCCACTTTGAGCGCTGAGGAGGCGTGGAAGAACCCCAGCCTCGACAAATTCCCCACCGCGGCGGTGAACACCACCGGACTCGCGGTGGGCGACGATTGGGTCACCGTCGGCCAGTTGCACTCGGTCACCGGGACCATGGCCATTTCCGAGACCGGATCGGTCGAAGCCGAGCGCCTCGCCATCAAGCAGATCAACGACCTGGGCGGCGTGCTTGGGCGCAAGATCAAGATCATCCAGGAGGACGGTGCCAGCGACTGGCCGACCTTCGCCGAGAAGGCCAAGAAGCTGCTGGTTCGGGACAAGGTCAGCGCCGTCTTCGGCTGCTGGACCTCGGCCTCGCGCAAGGCGGTGCTGCCGGTCTTCGAAAAAGAGAACGGGATGCTCTACTACCCGACGTTCTACGAAGGCCTCGAAGCCTCGAAGAACGTGATCTATACCGGCCAGGAGGCGACCCAGCAGATCATTTGGGGCCTCAACTGGGTGCACAAGGAGAAGGGCGCCAAAACCTTCTTCCTGATCGGATCTGATTACATCTGGCCGCGCACCTCCAACAAGATCGCGCGCATCCACATCGAGAAGCACCTGCAGGGCTGCAAGGTGGTCGGCGAGGAATACTACCCGCTCGGGCACACCAACTTCAACTCGCTGATCAACAAGGTTAAGCTGGCCAAGCCCGACGTCATCTACTCGGTGGTGGTCGGCGGCTCGAACGTGTCGTGGTACAAGCAACTCAAGGCCGCCGGCATCACCGGCGCGTCGCTCGAGAAGAACAAGCAGACGCTGCTGACCATCTCCACCACCGAGGATGAGATCCGCGGCATCGGCGGCGAGAACGTCGAGGGCTTCTACGCCTGCATGAAGTACTTCCAGTGCCTGCCCAACGAGAACAACCAGAAGTTCGTCGCCGCCTTCAAGGATATGTACAAGGACAAGTACGGCGACAAACCGGTGATCGGCGACGTGACCCAGGCCGCCTACCTCGGACCCTGGCTGTGGAAGTTGACGGTCGAGAAGTGCGGTTCGTTCGATATCGACAAGATCGCCGCGGCGTCGCCCGACGTGGAGTTCAAGGAGGCCCCCGAGGGCTACGTGAAGATCCACAAGAACCACCACCTGTGGTCGAAGGCGCGCATGGGCAAGATGAGGGCCGACGGCCAGTTCGACCTGGTCGCCGAGTCGCCTGAGCTGATCGAGCCGAATCCGTTCCCCGAAGGCTACAAGTAGAGCCGGACGGTCGCCGTCTCCGGGCGCAGCCCCGGGGACGGCGAGATCCGCCCGCGCCACTCCCCAAGGATCCTCCATGCTCGCCAAGACCTCGGTCCTGCTCGCGTTGATGCTGTTCGCCGGCTATTCGTACGACGAGTTGAAGGCCGTCTTCATCATGCAGGGCTTCGCAGGCTTCAGCTTGTTCTCTGTCTTCCTGCTGATGGCCCTCGGCCTGACGATCATCTTCGGCCAGATGAAGGTCATCAACATGGCCCATGGCGAGTTCCTCACCATCGGCGCCTACACCACCGTCCTCCTTTCCCAGCTCACCGAGGGCTACGCTCCGAAGCTGATGGCCTTCTACTTCCCAGTGGCGGTGCTCGCCGCCTTCGCCGTCGCCTTCATCGTCGGCTGGATCGCCGAACTGGCGATCATCAACCGCCTCTACAAACGTCCACTCGACACCCTGCTCGCCACCTGGGGCCTGAGCATGATCCTCCAGGAATCCTTCCGTCAGATCTTCGGAGCGCGTGAGACCAGCGCCGTCATGCCGGAATGGCTGATGGGTTCGTGGGTCCCGTCTGAAGGCGTCGACATCCCGATCAATGGCATGTTCCTGCTTAGCACCTCGGTCGTCATGACCGTGGTCGTCTATCTGATGATGTACCGTTCGCGCTGGGGCCTGCGCGTGCGCGCGACGGTGCTGAACCGCGACATGGCCGGCGCCGTCGGCATCAACACCAAGAAGACCGACCGCATGACCTTCGCCCTCGGCTGCGGGTTCGCCGGTATCGCCGGCGCCGCCTTCACCACCATCGGCTCGGTCTCGCCCTCGGCCGGCTCGCTCTACATCGTCGACACCTTCATGGTCGTGGTCTTCGGCGGCGCCGGCAGCCTGATCGGCACCATCCTCGCAGCCTTCGGTATCGCCCAGTCGCAGTCCATCCTCGAATTCTTTCTCGACGGCGTGCTGGCCAAGGTCTTCGTGCTCTGCGCCGTGGTCATCATCCTCATGATCCGGCCGCAGGGCTTGATCGCTTCCAAGATTCGCAAGTGAGGTGCCCCTCGTGAGCATCTACCGCAACCTGCTCGGCGGCCGTTCGGGATCGGTCGGTCTCGTCGTCCTGACCATCTTCCTCGTCTTTGTCCTGCCGCTGTCGCTCGACGCCTTCCGCCTGAACATGGTCGGCAAGTATCTCAGCCTGGCCTTCGTCGCCATCGGCCTGGTCATGTGCTGGGGCCACGGCGGCATCCTCAGCCTGGGCCAGGGCCTCTTCTGGGGCCTGGGCGGCTACTGCATGGCCGCCTTCCTCAAGCTCGAGGCGGCGGCCTCGATCGCCACCGAGGCCGGCAGCGACCAGATCAAGGCGCTGTCCACCGTCGGCCTGCCCGACTTCATGGACTGGAACCAGATCACCGAGCTGCCGTGGTTCTGGTACCCGTTCAAGAGCCTGCCCGCCACGCTCGCGCTCATCATCATCGTGCCGACCGTGTTCGCCTACATCATCGGCACGGCGATGTTCAAGCGCCGCGTCGCCGGCGTCTACTTCGCGATCATCACCCAGGCGCTGTGCTGGGCGATGGAGATCCTGTTCGTCACCCGCCAGGGCTGGACCGGCGGCATCAACGGTATCACCGACCTGCGCACCATGCTCGGCTGGGACATCCGTAGCGATTCCGCCCAACGCATCCTCTACTT
>ENA-ORBV01007839-ORBV01007839.1-microbial-mat-metagenome-genome-assembly--contig:-NODE-7839-length-18189-cov-13.494755_pt1 | contig 18189 bp, 22 predicted proteins | sample MGYA00237777_ERZ505514 | MGnify/ENA primary metagenome ERZ505514 (study PRJEB26160, sample SAMN06269048) | microbial mat metagenome | isolation source: Oligotrophic lake microbial mat | place...
GCGAATACTGGCCGCGCAACCCAAATTCACGCCGACGCCAGCCGTCTTGCCGAGCGGTTAACTGAGGAAAGTAGGTTCAACGCTGCGATGTGCGGCCTGCTGGCGGCGCGGCTCGCGCATCTGGCGCTGAACGCGCAAGCGTACCTGGCAAGTCCTTGGTCCGCACTGGACCTGCGCGACGGCGGCTGGAACGTCAGCGCGGGTGTGTTTGCCGGTGCCGTGTGGCTGGCAGTTCGCGGCCTGCGTATGCCGGCATTGCGCCGGCCGCTGGGTGGCGGCGCGCTGGCGGGTGCGGCCCTGTGGCTGGCCACCTCAACGGCCACGGGTCTGGGCCAGACACGCACGATGCCGGATGCGACGCTCATGGCCTTCGACAATGGCCAGGCGATGACGCTGGCACAGGCGGCGCGCGGCCGCCCTGTCGTGGCGAACCTCTGGGCCAGTTGGTGCGGTCCGTGCCGGCAGGAAATGCCGGTACTCGCCGCCGTACAACAGCGCGAAGGGCGCGTCGGCTTCCTGTTCGTCAACCAGGGTGAAACAGCCAGTGCCGTGCGCGCCTACATGGCCGGCCAGGGGCTGCCCCTGCACGAAGTGCTGATGGATCCGGCTTCGAAGCTCGGTCTGGCTGTCGGTTCCAGCGGCTTGCCCACCACCTTGTTCTACGATGCCCGAGGCCGGTTGGTCGATGCGCACTTCGGCGTGCTGAATGCCGCGGCACTGGAAAGCCGCCTTCGAAACCTGCGCGTCGACCCTTGATCTCTTTTGTCGAACCCGAACCCCCAAGACACCATGAACCTCGCTACAGACACCGTTCCGCTGATCAACGACGAATTGGATGTTCTGGCCGAAGCGGTGCCGCTGGCCGGGCTGGACATCATCGAACTGGGCTGCGGTGCAGCTGGTCTGGCCCGCAAGCTGTTGCTGCGCCACACCGACAGCCGCGTGACAGGGCTGGAAATCGACTCGCGCCAACATGCGAAGAACCTCGCCGCGCCACAGGCAGGCCTGCACTTCATGGCCGGCGTGGCGCAGGCCATTCCGTTTGCCGACGCCAGCTTTGATCTCGTGCTGATGCTGAAGTCCTTGCACCATGTGCCGACGGCGTCGCTGGCACAGGCGCTGGCCGAAGCGGCGCGCGTGCTGCGCCCGGGTGGCCACCTTTACGTTTCCGAGCCGGTCTACGCCGGCGCCTTCAACGACCTGATTCGTTTGTTCAATGACGAATGCTTGGTGCGGGCGGCCGCGCAGGCCGCGGTGGACGCTGCGTTGCTGACCGGCCGCTGGCAGCAGGTGGCAGAACGCCACTTCCAGACGCCGGCGACCTTCACCGACTTCGCCGACTTCGAACAACGCTTGATGCGCCCCACCTTCGCCGACCACCGCATCGACGACGCCATGAGGGCTGCTGTGCGAACCGCCTTCGAGCCGCATCTGGGCACGGGCGGTGCGTACTTCGATCGACCGATGCACGTGCGGCTGCTGCGCCGGACCTGATGGTGCACGGCACACTCGTCGGCTCGTTGCTGGTTGTCCTGCAATTTGCCCTCATCGCCGCGCTCTGTGCCCCTTTCGCAGGGGACTTGCTGTCTGGCGGCACCCCGGGGTGGTCCTGGTCCTGGATCCCAGTGATACTGGGGCTGGCGTTGGGCGCCTGGGCTCTGTTTTGCAATCGGCCAGGCAATTTCAACATCAGACCGACACCGCGTGTCGGCGGGCAACTCGTGCAGTCGGGCCCGTACCGCTGGATCCGGCACCCGATGTATAGCGCCGTGCTGTTGGTGGCTGCAGGTTGCGCCTCGAGCGGCGCATCGCCCTGGGCAGCACTCGAACTGGCGCTGCTCGCCGCGGTGCTTGCGGTCAAGGCCACACTGGAGGAACGCTGGATGCTGGCAGAGCACCCCGGCTACGCCGAATACCGCCTGCGGTCGTGGCGATTCGTCCCCGGTCTGTTCTGACCAGGGTGAGTCGACTTTTCAGGGCTTGCGCTGTGCTGCGCGTGCCTCGTCCTCGTGCATGTGCTTGACGAAGTAACGCAGGAAAAATACGGCCATACCCAGCATGAAGAGGATGCCGGCAGCACTCATCAAGCCAACGTCGGTGGTCATGAGTTCATTGAGAAGTCGCACGGTGCGTTCTCCAGAAGTGGATGGCTCATTGGGCGCTTACCTGATTCCATCTTGCTTGTCCCAGGTCAAACCGGCCTTGATGTGGAACTTGACCCAGACCCCACGCAACCTGCGGCCTCGGCAGCGCGAAAGCTGGTGCGACCCAGTAGCGACCCGCCGTGCTGCGCCTGGCGGCGCGAACAGGCAGGGCGTGCACTTGCGATTGGCGAGGCGGTCTCGGCAGCAGGTCAGATGATGGGTTCGCGTTCTGCGAACGACCCTCATCCGTTGACACTCATCCGCCGGTGACGAAGTGAACCGCCAAGACCAGCGCCACGAAGGCCAGGATGAAATTGAGCCCCATGCCAATGTTCGTCCAATAGCCGCGCGGAATCTCCTTCTCGCCCACCTCGCGCACGACATTGCGAAACTGCAATGCCGAGATGACAGCCACGCCCACCCCAGCATCAGCAGGCCGACGCCGAGTCAGAGCGAAAAGCTGCGCTGCGACGGTGACAGTGGCTGGCTGCCGATCATGCGCAGGAACAAGCCGAAGCGCTCGACCACGAATCCGAAGCCCATCAACGCGATAGCCGTGCGCTGCCTGGCGAGCAGGGCTCGCTCAGCTGCGAACAGGACTCGGGGGTCGTCCAGGCAGGACATCTGTTCGGGCTTGCCTCAGGGCTTGCGTGCGACAAACCCGACCAGCGCCGAGCGGCCCGCGTGGCCCGCGCCTTCGTTCAATTCAGATTCGTACTCGACAAGCTCGATCGTCTGGAGCGATGCGAAGGCATCGCGCAGCAGATCGGCCGAGTACAGGTGCGACAGGACACCAGGCCCGCCCGTCTTGTAGTCGAGTTGCTTGGGCGTGTAGCCCTGCAGCACGAGCACGCCGCCAGGCTTCAGCGTGCGCACCATGTGTGCGAAGAGCCGTTCGCGCAAGGCCGGGTCGGCAAACTGGATGAACACGGCCACGACGGCGTCGTATGCTTCCTCGGCCCACGGCCACTCGTCGCAGTTGCGTAATTCGGCGAACGTGAAAGGCCACCGAGACGCCGTGGTCCTTTGCCAGCAACTGGGCCTTGGCCATGCCCGCCTCAGCGACGTCGAAGGCCTCGACCTCCAACCCTTGACCAGCCAGCCAAACGCTGTTGCGTCCTTCGCCATCGGCCACGCACAGCACACGGCCACCCGGGGTGATCAGCGAAGCCTTCGCGCGCAGATATTCGTTGGGTTCGGGCCCAAAGAGACAGTCCTTGCCTGAGAAACGCCGACCCCACATCGTGGCGGCATCGCTGAATGCGTTCGACATCTAAGAATTGTCGAGCATTCGGCGTTGCTGCCTTCACTCCACTGGCAAGCTGGCGGAACGGAGCGCATCGCCTTTGCATTGATCTTGCGCAAAACAGTCAAGCCAGGCCGGGTCGAGCATGGACGTCTGTTCATCCCCATCAAGGAAATGCCATGAAAGCGATTCGTCCGATAGTTCTGGCTTGCGGCTTCCTCGCCGTCGTAGGCGCCGCCTGGGCCCAAAGTGGCGCCGGCATGGGGCCGGGACCAGGCGCCAGTGCGCCTGGAATGGGCATGGGGCCTGGCATGGGCGGCGGTCGTGGGCCGGGCGCACGGGCGGGTGCGGACTACACCCCGGGCTGGGCCATGATGACAACTGCCGAGCGCACCGAACACATGAACCGCATGGGCTCGATGAAGACGGTGGACGAATGCAAGGCCTACGTCCAGAAGCACCACGAGGAGATGGCCTCGCGAGCCAAAGAAAAGGGAACCAAGGTTGTCGCGCAGCCGCGGCGCGATCCGTGCACAGGGTTGAAGCCCTGAATTCGGGCACACCTACCGTCGCAGTTCAGGCAAGGGATCAGCGGCGGTGTGTGATGGCCCGGTTCAGACGCAGGGCCAGCGAGCCGATGCCACCACCGTTGGTGGCCTTGGCATAGCCCATCTGCCCGAGGACGGTGCATGCGCGACCTGAGCGGGCGCCAGAGCGGCAATACAGCACCAGTGGTGTCGCACGGTCGGGGATCGCCCGCTCCATGTCGGCCTCGATCCGGTCCAGTGGCAGCAACATGGCGCCCTCGAGGTGCCCGGAGTCGAACTCGCCTTGCGAGCGCACGTCCACCAGCACAGTACCGGCGGGCAGCGGCGGTATGTCATCGTTTGCGACAGGCGCAGCCATTTGCGCGGGTGATTCGCCCAGGAGTTTCCTGATCCATTTCATGGGTCATGCCACTTTCAACAGTCGATCGGGTCTTTGTCGGGTCATGCGAACGGGTCTTGAGGACGGGCCAGATGTTTTAGACCGAGAGGCCCTGTCCGGCCTCCTCCACGGTCCGCCCATCCCTGATGTGATAAATGCGCTTGAAGGTCGGAATGATCTTCTCGTCGTGGGTGACCACGATGATCGCGGTCTGGTGCTGCACGGCCATCTGATTGAGGATGCGGACCACGGCCAAGGCCCGTTCGCTGTCGAGCGGGGCGGTCGGCTCGTCGGCCAGGATCACAGGCGGCCGGTTGGCCAGCGCGCGGGCGATCGACACCCGCTGCTGCTCACCGCCCGACAGCTCGGAGGGCTGGGCGTGTGCACGATGGCCTACATCCAATGCATTCAGCAACTCGAGCGCTCGCGCCCGAGCTTCGGCATTGGGCCGGCCGGCCAGCATCGGCAGCAGCGCGACGTTGTCGGTGACATCCAGGAACGGGATCAGGTACGGCGCCTGGAACACGAAGCCGATGCGGTCACGCCGCAACGCGCGCAGATCGGGGATCCTCCAGCCGTTGTCGTAGATGGTCTCGCCACCGAGCACCATGCGGCCGGCCGTGGGTTCGATCACTGCGCCCAGGCACTTCAGCAGCGTGCTCTTGCCCGAGCCCGAAGGCCCGATCAGGCCGACCACCTCGCCGGGCGCCACCACCATGTTGACGTTCTTCAAAGCGTCGACTGCGGCGCTGCCCTCGCCGTAGCGTTTGCTCAAGCCTTCGATGCGGATGCCGGGTTCAACCATGTGGGGTCGGCCCGTCATCCACCGATGGCCGCTGCCGGATCGACCTTCAGCGCAGCCCGTATCGCCAGCGTGCTGGCCAGTGCGCAGATCACCACCACGGCCACCAGCCCGCGCACGGCATCACCGGGTTCCAGCAACACGTATTTCGGGAAGATCGGTGCCCAGAAGGTGGCCGCCACCTTGCCGACGATGAACCCGATCAGCCCCAGCCCCAGCGCCTGCTGCAGGATCATGCCGGCGATGGTGCGGTTGCGCGTGCCGATCAGCTTGAGCACCGCGATCTCGCGGATCTTGGAGAGGGTCATCGTGTAGATGATGAAGGCCACGATGGCCGCGCTGACGATGGCCAGGATGACCAGAAACATGGCGATCTGCCTGGCCGAAGTGGCGATCAACTTGGCCACCAGTATCTCTTCCATCTGCGCCCGGGTGAAGGCCTCCAGGTGCTTCCAGCGGCGGATCGGTTCGGCCACCGCCTCGGCCTCGAAGCCCGGCCTCAGTTGCACCAGCACGGCGTTGACGTTGTGGTTGCTGGCCTGCGAGGCCTGAATGGCCTCCAGCAGCCCAGGCACGCCGGGCCGGTTCAGCCCCGGGTTGGCAGCGTTGCGCGCACGGTCGTTCAGGATGGCGTCGTTGTCCTTCAGGAACTGCGCTTCCTGCGCGTCCTTGAGCGGGATGAAGACCATCGGGTCGCCGCCCGAGGACACCATGCGCTGCGTCAGGCCGACCACGGTGTAGTCGTGGCGCCGGATGCGGATGCGCTGGCCCAGGGCAAAGCCCGTCTTCACGTCGGCCACGGCCTCGTAGTGGCTGCGCGTGATGTGGCGCCCGGCAACCAGATAGCCCGGCGCGCCGGGAAACCCGGGCTGGCCGATTTCGAAGCCCACCACCATGGCGCGCACGTCGGCGGCCTCGCTGCGCACCTGCATCGTCAAGTAAGTGACGTTGGCGGCGCGTGCCACGCCGGGCAAGCCGAGAATCGTCCGCACCACGTCATCGCGGATGCCCGAGGCCTCGGCATAGGGCCCTTGGGTGTCTTGTTGCACCACCCACAGATCGGCGCGGCTGTTGTTGAGCAGCATTCTTGCGTCGTCCACCATGCCGCGGTAGACACCGGCCATGGTCAGCGTCACGCCTATCAAAAGACCCAAGCCGACCCCCGTGAGCACGAACTTGCCCCAGGAATGCAGGATGTCCCGGCCGGCCAGACTGATCATGGCTTCTGGCCAGCCACCGCATCCACGACCTTGATGCGGCTGTCCGCAGTGAGCTCTTTCTCGCTGTACACCACGACCGGGTCACCGGCCTGCAGACCCTGCAGCACCTGCACGCGGCCGTCGAGCCCCGTCTGGCCCAGGCGCAGCGGCGCGAAGCGCAGTCCGCTGCCGTCGGCCAGCCATACGCCGGTCTTCTCGCCCTGGCGTTTGACGCTCGCGTTGGAAACCACCAGGCCCGGCGCGGTGGTGGGCAGGTTGACCGTCACTTCGGCCAGTTCGCCGACGGACAGACCCACTGGCAATGTGTCGAAGCTGACTTGGGCAACGCGTTCTTCGGTCACGCTGTCGCTGACGGCTTCAAGGCGCGCCACCTTGCCGGCCAGCGGCAACGCGGGGTTGGAGCGCAGGCTGATGTCGGCGTGCAGCCCTGCGACCAGGCCCGCCGAGCGGCCCTGGTCGAATCGCACCTTGACCCATAGCGTCGCGGGCTCGATGAGCCTGAGAACGGCCTGGCCCGCCACGACGGTGGAGCCCGGTTCTGCGTCGCGGCTGATGACCAAGCCGTCTGCCGGTGCCACCAAGCGCACGTTGTTGCGCTGCTGTCGCAGGCCGGCGCGCTCAGCGTCCAGTCGGCGCATGTCCTGGCGAGCCGCAGCGAGGTTGGCATCGGCGCCACTGACCCCGGCATCGGCCGAGGTCTGTTCCTGCAATCTGGCCTCCAGGGCGCCGGCGCTGATGAAGTTCTTGTCGGCCAGGTCGGCAAAGCGCCGCGCATTGATGGCGGCCAGTTCCTTCTTGGCCAAAGCGTCCTGGCGCTGCGCTTGCACGGCCACTGCGGCACTGCCGGCGCGTGCGATCGAGGCGTCCAGCGCGGCAACCCGTTCGTCGATGTCCACTGGGTCCATCTCGGCCAGCAACTGCCCGGCCTTGACCCGGTCGCCGACATCGACGACCACCCGCAACACGCGGCCTGCGGCGGTGGGTCCGATCAAATAGGCGCGCCGTGCCTCGACGGTGCCGATGCCGAACAGGGCAGGCGACACGGTGGCGTTTTCTGCCTTGTGCACCGTGATGCGGGTGGGTGCCAAGGGGCCCGAGCGCATCACGACGAAAGCCAGTGCCAGCAACAGCATGGCGCCCAGAAGCCCCAGGCCCCAGCGGCGCAGTGCCGGCGCTGACAGCTTGAAGCGGCTGGCCGTGTTCACCGTTCGAGCCGCTCGATGCCCAGCGACTTGAGCACATATTTTTCGTAAATCGGTTCCGAGGTGCCGTTCTTCATCTTGTACATGAAGTACTTCTCGTAGCCCACCTTGGCCAGGTGCACCCACTTGCCCTTCTTGAACCAGTTCACGTTGCGCGGCGGGATCTGCGGCATCGCCACGAACGCCGCACCGGTGTTGCCCATGTCGGCCAGGCAGATCGCGTTCCAGGTGCCCTTGGCGGTGGCGGGTTGGCCGGCGATCTCGCTGGCGATGTTGTGCACGATCGCGGTGACCATGGTCTCGATCATGTAGCCCGTCTTGGGCGCGCCGGTAGGCACGGGTGTCACCTCGACCGGCGGGATCGCCACGCACACGCCGGCCGAAAAAATGTTGCGGTACTTCTTGCTGCGCTGGTACTCGTCGATCAACACGAACCCGCGCGGGTTGCACAAGCCCTCCACGGCAGCGACCGCATCCACGCCCTTGAAGGCGGGCAGCATCATGCTGAACTTGAAGGGCAGTTCATGCTCCTTCTTCGGCTGGCCCATGTCGTCCATTTCGGTCACGAACATCTTGCCTGCTTCAACCTTTGTCACCTTCGCGTTGGTGATCCACTTGATGTCGTTGTTGCGGAAATCGCTCTCCAGCATCGACTTCGAATCGCCCACGCCGCCCAGCCCCATGTGGCCGACGTAGGGTTCGCTGGTCACGTAGGTGATCGGCACCTTGTGGCGCAGCTTGCGGCGCCTCAGGTCGGTGTTGAAGATGAATGCGAACTCGTAAGCTGGCCCGAAGCACGAGGCGCCGGGCATGGCGCCGATGACGGCCGGGCCGGGGTCCTGCAGGAACTGCTGGTACTCCGCCCAGGCCCTCTCGGCATGGTCGACCTTGCAGATCGATTGGGTGTGGCCCTCGGGCCCGGCGCCAGGCACTTCGTCGAACGAGAGCTTGGGGCCGGTGGTGATGATGAGGTAGTCGTAGGCCAGGCGGCTGCCGTCGGCCAGTTCCAGCGCATTGCCTTCGGCATCGATGCGCTGCACGGGCTGAGCGACGAACTCGATGCCCTTCTTTTCGAGGTACGGTCGGATCGGGAATGTGATGGTCTCGCGCTCGCGCCAGCCCACGGCCAGCCACGGGTTGGAGGGTACGAACTGGAAGTAGTCGACGGAGTTGACGACCGTGATGCGGTGCGTCGAGTCGAGCAGCGCGCGCAACTCATAGGCCGCGGGCATGCCGCCGATGCCGGCGCCGAGAATGATGGTGTGTGCCATGGAAGTCTCCTTTCGAGGGTTCAGTTTCAGGGTGGTGCAGCGGCCAGTTCGGCATTGACCGAACGCAGGGCTGTTTCGTCGAGTCGCCCCGTCAGCGCCGCCAGGCGCAGCCGATCCAGCAGCAGACCCACGCGGCCTTGGGCCAGCGCGAGTTGCGCAGAAGCGCTGTCGTTCTCGGCATTGAGCAGGTCCAGCGTCGTGCGCTGGCCGACCTCGCGGCCGATTTGCGTCGCCTCGCGTCGCGACGTGCTGGCGCTGAGCGCCTCTGCGAGGGCCTGCACCCGCTCGCCGCCGACGCTCAGGCCCAGCCAGGCCGAGCGCACCTGCTGCGCCACCTCTTGTCGCGTGCGCTCGACCTCTGCCGCTGACCTGTCGGCGAAGCGCCGCGCTTCTTCTTCCTTGGCATCGCGATAGCCGCCGGTGAACAGCGGCACCGACAGCTGAATGCCGATCGTGCGGTTGGTGCCGCTGTTGCTGGCCGACCCGAAATCGCCGCTGCCGCTGAGTCTGTCGCGCCCGGCCTGGGCCACGAGCTCGACCGTGGCCGACGAGCGCAGGCTATGCTTGCTGGCTTCGTGCATGGCGACTTCGGCTGCCAGCAGTTGACTGCGGATGCCGGTGTTGCCGGCCTGAGCCTCGACCAACCAAGGTTCCAGCGGTCGCGGGGCCGTGCCGCCGACCATGCCGTGCAGCGCTGCAGGCAAGCGCGCCACCAGGGCGTTCGCCGGCAGACCGGTGCTGTCGGCGAGCAGGTAGCGTTTGACCTGTACGTCGCTCTCGGCCGCCAGCATTTGCGCGCGCACGCCGGCCAGGCGCGCACGCGCCTCGTGCGTGTCCGTGACCGGCACCGAGCCGAGCTTGAAGCGGTCCTGCGCTTCGGTAGTGGCGCGCAGTACCGCGCCCAGTTGCAGCCGGAGCACGCGCAGCGTTTCTTCGGCCAGGGCCAGATCGAAGTAGCGCTCGGCGGTGCGCAGCATCAGCGACTGCCCAGCCGCCTGCCACTCGAGATCGGCCAGGTCGGCGGACAGCGAAAGTTGCTGCTGCTGGGCTCGGCGCTGCGGGTTGTACAGCGGCTGGGTCGCGGCGATGGCCCAGCGCCCCGAGGTGCCGCTGGTCACCGAAGTGCTGAAGCCCACACCGCTGGACTGCCCGAAGCCCGGTGCGCTGAACTGAGCGCCGCGGGTCTCGGTCTCGTTGGTCGCAACGCCCATCGATGCGGTCAGGCCCACGCTCGGCCTCCACAGTGCTGCCGCCTGATCGCGACGTGGTTGCGCACTCGCATGCGCCGCGCGGCCGACCGCGTAGGTCTTGTCGTTCTGCAACGCGGCTTGCCAGACATCGATCAGGTCGGCTGCGGTCGCGGTCTGGGCCTGGCCGGCCAACGCGAGCGCGAGGGCCAGCGAAAGTGTCCACGGGACGCTGCGCATGGTGTTCAGTCTCCACGCGCAAGTTGCGCCTTCACCCATCGCACCAATTCACCGGCGGCCATTGCGCCGGCCTGGCGCGCGAATTCCTTGCCGCCGCGAAAGAGGATCAGCGACGGGATGCTGCGGATGGCATAGGCCGCGCTCGCTTGCGGGCAAGCCTCGGTGTCGACCTTCGCAAAGCGCACTTCGGGCAGTTGCGTTGCGGCGTCCGCGAAGTGGGGTGCCATCACTTTGCAGGGACCGCACCAGTCGGCCCAAAAGTCCACCAACACCGGCAGCTCCGTGTGGGCGATGTAGCTGGGGAAGGTGGCATCGGACAAGGCGAATGGCTTGGTGGCCATCAAGTCGGCGCCACACTTGCCACACACCGGCTGGTCCTTCAGGCGGGTGTCGGGCACACGATTGGTCGCGCCGCAGGCAGGGCAGGCGAGGTTCATTTCAGGCCCCCGCGCGCGCGCCAAGCTTTCGAACGATGGTTTCCATCAGGCACCACTTTGTCAACGCGCTCTGCAGCAGATTGACGCCGACGAAAGCGGTGAACGCCAGCCACCATTGGTTGACGAAGATCGGGCTGCCGGGGATGCCCAGGGCCAGCGACAACAGGATGAACGCGCCGGCGGCGAGACGAACGATTTGCCAGGAAGTCATGGTCAAGCTCCTTGAATGGACGGTGGGTTGGAAGAAGAGGTGGCGGCATCCGGTTGGTCTGGATCGAAAGGCCCGGTGATGGCCGCGAGCCGTCGGCGGTAGGCGACGTAGTAGAGGATCGGGATCACGACCAGCGTCAGCACGGTCGAGACGAAGATGCCGAAGATCAGCGAAATCGCCAGGCCGTTGAAGATCGGGTCGTCGAGGATGAAGAAGGCGCCCAGCATCGCGGCCAGGCCGGTCAGCACGATGGGCTGCGCACGCGTGATGGCCGAGCTGACGATGGCTTGCTTGAAGTCCATGCCAGTCCGCACTTGCAGGTTGATGAAGTCCACCAGCAGGATCGAATTGCGCACGATGATCCCGGCCAGCGCGATCATCCCGATCATGCTGGTCGCGGTGTACTGCGCGCCGAGCAAAGCGTGGCCCGGCATCACGCCGATGATGGTCAGCGGGATCGGCGCCATGATGATCAGCGGCGTCAGGTAGCTGCCGAATTGCGCCACTACCAGCAGGTAGATCAGGATCAGGCCCACGCCATAGGCCAGGCCCATGTCGCGAAAAGTCTCGTAAGTGATCTGCGATTCGCCGTCCCACTTGATCGCGTAGTCGCGGTAAGGGTCGTCGGGCTGGCGGATGAAGTATTCCTGCAGCGTGCCGCCGCCCGGCGTCGCGATCTTGGTGATCTCGCCGCGCATCTTGAACACGCCGTACAGCGGGCTGTCCAACGCGCCGGCCATGTCGGCCACGACGTAACTGACCGGCAGCAGGTCCTTGTGGAACTGTGGCTGTTCGCGCACGGTGTCGGTGACTGTCACCAGTTCGCGGATCGGCACCAGCTTGCCATCGATACTGCGCACGGCGAGTTGCAGCAGCGCGTTCAGATCGCCTTGGGCGGAGGGCGGCAACTGAATGATGGCGGCCGCAGGGTACTTGGTCTCGTCATGCAGATAGGCCGTGGCCTCGCCCGCCAGGCCGGCACGCAAGGTGGTGACGATCACCTGCTGCGGCACGCCCAGCATCGCGGCCTTCTGGCGGTCGACCAGCAGCAACGTCTTCGGTGCGGCGGCGATGCTGCTGTCGTCGACGTCGACGATTCCCGGTGTTTTCTCGAATACCGCCCTCACCGCCTTGGCAAGCTCTTGCCGCCCGGCGGCTTCGGGGCCGTAGATCTCGGCAACGATGGGCGACAACACCGGCGGGCCCGGCGGCACCTCCACCACCTTGATGTTGGCCCCGAAGCGTTGGCCGATCTGCTGCAATGCCGGCCGCACGCGCGTGGCGATGGCGTGACTCTGCGCTTTTCGGTCGTGCTTGCCGACGAGGTTGACCTGCAGATCGCCCACGTCGCCACCGGCGCGCAGGTAGTACTGGCGCACCAGGCCGTTGAAGTTGATCGGCGCAGCCGTGCCTGCGTAGGCCTGGTAGTCGGTGACCTCGGGTACTGTGACCAGGTAGTTGCCGAGTTCGTGCAGCACGGCGGCGGTCTGCTCCACCGGCGTGCCGGCGGGCATGTCGACGATGACCTGGAACTCCGACTTGTTGTCGAAGGGCAGCATCTTCAGCAGCACCAGGCCTGTGGCCGGCAAGGCCAGCGAGATGGCGATCAGCATGGCGATGCCCAGCCCGAGCAGGCCGCGGTTGCGGCCGCCCCGCCGCTCGTCGAGCAACGGACGGAAGACGCGCTCGAAGGCCGGTGCGATCTTTGCGGACAGACCGTGGTGCGCCGCCGGCTGCTGCGCGGTGCCTGTGGAATCGAAGGCCACCGCCGGCGTGGCCTTCATCCACAGCCGCGCCAGCCAGGGCGTGACGACGAAGGCGATCGCCAGCGACAGCAGCATGCCCATGCTGGCGTTGATCGGGATCGGGCTCATGTACGGGCCCATCAACCCCGACACGAAGGCCATCGGCAGCAGTGCGGCGATCACGGTCAATGTGGCGAGGATCGTGGGCCCACCGACCTCGTCGACCGCGCCGGGAATGATCTGCGTCAGCGTGCGGCCCGGGTACAGGCCTTGATGCCGGTGGATGTTCTCGACGACCACGATGGCGTCGTCGACGAGAATGCCGATCGAGAAGATCAACGCGAACAGCGACACGCGATTGAGCGTGAAGCCCCAGGCCCAGGAAGCGAACAGCGTGACCGTGAGCGTCAGGATCACCGCGCTGCCTACGATGGCGGCTTCGCGCTTGCCCAAAGCGAGGAAGACCAGCGCCACCACCGCAGTGGTCGCGAACAGCAGCTTCTGGATCAGCTTCTGTGCCTTGTCGTTGGCCGACGCACCGTAGTTGCGCGTTTCGGCCACCTGCACGTCGCCGGGAATCACCGTGTTGCGCAGTGCATCGACGCGTTTCATCACCGCATTCGCCACGTCGATGGCGTTCTCGCCGGCCTTCTTGGTCACCGCGATGGTGACGGCCGGATATTCGGCAGCCGGGGCGCTGGCTGCAGCCGCCACACCGTGCCAGACGTGGCGGCTGGGCGGCAGCGGGCCGTCGCGCACGTTGGCCACATCGCGCAGGAAGACCGGCTTGCCGGTGTGCACGCCCACCACCAGGTCGGCCACTTCGCTGGCCTGTCGCAGGAAGGGGCCGGACTCGATGGCGACCGCTCGGTTGCCCCTTATCAGATCACCGACCGGCAGGCCGAGATTGGCGGACAGCAGCGCCTGACGCAGGTCGGGCACGGTGACGCCGACGCCGGACATGCGGACGGGATCGATCTCGACCATCACGGCGCGCCCCGGGCCGCCGATGGTGCTGACCTCGCGTGTGCCGGACACCCGCTTCAGGTCGGCTTCGATGCTGTGCGCGACGCGCTCCAAATCGTAAGGGCCCGCTTTCGGGTTTTTGCTGAACAGCGTCAGGGTGACGATCGGCACATCGTCGATGCCCTTGGGCTTGATGATGGGATCAAGGACTCCCAGACCCCTGGGCAACCAGTCGGCATTCGAGTTCACCGTGTCGTACAGCCGCACCAGCGCCTCGGTTCGCGGCACGCCGACCTTGAACTGCACCGTGATGATGGCAACGCCGGGGCGCGACACCGACATCACGTGCTCGACGCCCGCGATCTGCGCCAGAACCTGCTCGGCCGGGCCGGCGACCATCTGCTCGACATCGCGCACGGCCGCCCCGGGGAAGGGGATCAGCACGTTGGCCATGGTCACGTTGATCTGCGGCTCTTCCTCGCGCGGCGTGACGCCGACCGCGAAGAAGCCCAGCAGCAAGGCCACCAATGCCAGAAGCGGTGTGATCTGCGCGCGCTGGAAGTAGGCAGCGATGCGACCAGAGACGCCCAGAGCGGCGCTTCCCTTGTTCGTCGCAGATGGCTGGGCCATGGTGTTCCTTCAGCGCGTGCGGGCGGCGGTTTGCGGGTCGGAGACGACCTGTTCGCCGGCCATCAGGCCGGAGAGGATCTCGACCCGTTCCCCCTCGACTCGGCCCAGGCGGACCTGGCGCAGCACCGGCTTGCCGCTCGGGTCCAGCACGTACAGGCCGGTCATCTCGGCGCGACGCACGATGGCTTTGAGCGAGACCGACAGCGTTGTGGAAGCAGTGCCGGTTCCTGCCGCAGCCAGAGGCAAGCGCAACCACAGCCTTGCGAACATTCCGGGTGACAGGCCGGCCACTTCGGCAGGCAGGTCTGCGCGAATCTGCACGGTGTGGGTCGCCGCGTCGACCGTCGGCAACAACTGCACGCGCGACGGCGTCACCCAGACGGCGGCCGGGAGACCAGGCAACTCGACACGCGGCAAGAGGCCAGCCGCCATCTGCGACGCAATGGACTGCGGTACAGCCGCCGTCACCCGCAGCGCGGCCGGGTCGTAGAGGGTCATCAGTGGCCGACCCGGCATCGCCATGTCGCCCAGGGAAACCGGGACCTCGGCGATCACGCCGGCAAAGGGCGCGCGCACGACATAGAACCCACTCTGAGTTCGGGCTGCACCGGCTTGCGCGAGCTGCGCGCTGGCCTGCGCCTGCGTCGATTTGAACTCGGACTCGGCACGCTCCAGCGCGGCCTGGCTGATGTAGCTTTTCTGGAAAAGCTGCTTCTGGCGCTCGAAGTCCCTGCTCGCCACCTCCAGTGAGGCGCGGGCCGCCAGCACCTGGGCTTCGCTGGCCGCGGCGTTCTGATCGGCGGCGCGGGCATCGATGCGCACCAGCACCTGCCCGGCCTTCACTCGGTCTCCGACTTTTGCATCGAGCTGCACGACGGCGCCTGGAACCTGAGCCGCGACCACGGTCTGGCGAACGGCTTCGACGACGCCGTCGAAGGCAGAGGCAGCCGCGCTGGCTGCAGCTTGCGCCGGCGCCGCTTTGAGGGCCTGCGCGTGACCAGCAACTGGCAGGCCGCAGATGAGGGCAGCGGCCAGAGCGGCTGGGACGAGACGGAGCGTGAACATGGGGCGTGCTTCCTTCTGAGGGCCTTGACCTGAGGGAGGGCTGGATCCACCCGGCCTTTAGATATTATGTGCGCATGTAGTTAAATAGGCAAGTACCTTTGTGTACAATGACGAGACAGAAGTTCAACTTCGCGGCATCATGGCGACTCTTCAACATCCGGCGTGCCCCAGCATGGAAGGCCTACCCGACGAAGCGCTGGCGCAAGTGGCGGCGTACTTCCAGGCGCTGTCTGAACCGACCCGCCTGCAGATCCTCAACCTGCTGCGCCAGCAGGAGCGCAGCGTCGGTGAACTTGCCGAGCTTTGTGGCTACAGTTCGGCCAACATCTCGCGCCACCTGAGTCTGCTGACCCAGCGCGGGCTCGTCGCCCGCGAAAGCCGCGGCAACAGTGCCATCTACAGCATCGCCGACAAGTCCGTCTATGCGCTGTGCGACCTCGTCTGCGGCAACATCGCGCGGCAGTTCGAGCGCACCGCACAAGGGCGGGCTGCCTTCGTCACCCCAGCCACGAAGCGAGCCAAAGCGCGCTGAACCGTTCCGCCTGCGCGCATGCGGGTTGAGCCGCGACGCTCTACGCGCCGCCAGTTGGGTGAGAGAACTCTTCAAAGGCGTTGACTGCACTGGCGGCATACATCAACGAGGGTCCGCCGCCCATGTAGGTCGTAACGCCCAGCGTCTCGTCGACTTCCTGGCGCGTCACGCCCAGCTTGACCAGCGTCTGCATGTGGAATCCGATGCACGGGTCACAACGTGCGGCAACGCTGAGCGCCAAGGCGATCAACTCCTTGGTTTTCTGATCGAGCACGCCACTGGCGGTGGCCGCGCGACCCAACTCGCCGAAGCTCTTCATGACAGCCGGCGTGCTGGTGCGAAGGGAAGCCAGGCTCGCAGAGACGCTGTGCGTGAGTTCGCGGAAACTTGTGGTGGCGTTGGACATCGTCAAGCCTCGGCTGTTCAACGCAAGGTGGCGCTTGACTTGACGGCGCAGGTGCTGAGCCCAAACGGCAGGTAGGCAGGGCAGAAGCGGAACAGGCCCGTGGCCAACGGAACGACACCGATCCAGCCCCAAGGGCCGATGGCCCCGAACAGGGTGGCGCCAATCAACGCCACCCCCGAAACGACGCGAATGATGCGATCCACAGAACCAACGTTTTGCTGCATGGCACTCTCCTTCAAAGTTGCATCATGAATCTCGTTTCGCAGCGGACCGTGACGCAGATCAACGTTTCGGCAAGCAGGCGCTGCTGGGCATGTCCGCGGTCGAGAGCAGCGCGGCGGCGACCGCCGGTGTCTGGCCGCCAAGCGCAGCGGGCTTTTCGATATCCCGCTTGTGCAGGCTCGCCAGCACAATGCGAGTCGCAAAGATGTGCAGAAAACGCGTGACGTGCGCACCGCTCGCCAACTCAGCGCGCTCTTGTTCATAGAGCTTCGCGACCTCATCGACCGGCACATGAGATTCCTCTGCCAACAACGCCACGATCCGCTTCTGATCGGGCTGTTGTTCCTGAGGAGCTGACATTGGAAGGCCTTCGACTGGAGTGCGCTCCGGAATGTGTCAATGACTTTGCGCCACCATTCGTTATGAATTTACTGCGCAAGGCTGTGGTGATTTCGGGCTGAGGACCGCCGTTGGTGGTGGGTTGATCCACGCTGCCGTGGGTAGTGGATGGGGTTCAGGGCGACGCCCCTTGAAGCGGTTCGGCGTGGCGCGGAATGCGTCATCCAGCGCGGCTTGGCGGACGCCGCGCAGTTGTACCGCCTGACCGTGGTGCACGCTGTGCGGAGACATATAGCCGATGCCCGAGTGCCGGTGGTCGGCGTTGTACCAAGCGAAGAAGGCTTGGCAGTGGGCCCGGGCATCCTCGATGCAGCCGAAGCGTGCCGGGAAGTCCGGTCGGTACTTCAGCGTCTTGAACTGCGCCTCCGAGTACGGGTTGTCGTCCGAGACATAGGGTCGGCTGTGGCTCTTGGCGATGTCCAGATCGATCAGCAGCGCGGCCACCGGCTTGGAGCGCATGCTGGTGCCGCGGTCGGCGTGCAGCGTGAGCATGCCGGGCTCGACGTCGTGACGCGCGACGGAGTCGGCGATGAGTTGCTCGGCCAGTTCGGCGTCCTCGCGATCGGCGATCAACCAGCCCACCACCAGGCGACTGAAGATGTCCAGGATCACGTAGAGGTGGAAGCACGTCCACTTGGCCGGACCCTTGAGCTTGGTAATGTCCCAGGACCAGACCTGGTTCGGCGCGATCGCCAGCAGTTCGGGCTTGGTGTAGACCGGGTGGACGCGTTGATTGCGCCGCTCAAGGGTGCCGCCGTTGGTGCCCAGCACGCGGTACATGGTGCGCACCGAGCCCACGTAGCGGCCCTCGTCGAGCAGCGTGGCGTGCACGGCCGCCGGCGCCGTGTCGGCGAAGCGTTCGCTGTTGAGGGTGTCCAGCACGAGCTGGTGCTCCGTGGCGTCCAGCGCCAGGGGTGGGCGAGGACGCGGCGTGCGCGGGCGGCGAGGACCGACGAAGGCGGCACGGCGAGCCTGGGCGCGTTGGCGCGCGGGCGCACCGCGCCACAGGCCGAGTGCGTGACAGGCGGCGCTGGCGCCCAAGGCCGGGGTGAGTTCATGCACGGCGGCCATCACAGCTTCTCGCTCTTGTCGTCGTTCAGCGTGTCCAGCAGAGTGGCAAGTTTTTTTTGGACCCCGATCACCAGCATCGCCTTGTCCAACTCACGCCGGAGCCCATCACGTTCTCGGGTGAGTTGCGCGATCTGCAGCGTCTCGGCGCGGTTGGCCGGGACCTTGGGACCACGCTTTTGCGGTGCCAGGGCGGCCAGATCACCGGCCTCGCGCTGGCGCCGCCAGGTGCTCAGCGACGACGAGTACACGCCCTCCTGGCGCATCAG
>ENA-ORBV01007840-ORBV01007840.1-microbial-mat-metagenome-genome-assembly--contig:-NODE-7840-length-18188-cov-5.542433_pt1 | contig 18188 bp, 11 predicted proteins | sample MGYA00237777_ERZ505514 | MGnify/ENA primary metagenome ERZ505514 (study PRJEB26160, sample SAMN06269048) | microbial mat metagenome | isolation source: Oligotrophic lake microbial mat | place...
ACGGCATACGAGATTCGCCTTAGTCTCGTGGGCTCGGAGATGTGTATAAGAGACAGTTCACGCGGTTTGCGCCGCGTTCGGCGGTCCACTGGCTGCCCCGAGCGCGAACCGGTTCGGCCGGATCAGTCCCACAACCGGCGCCGACGTGGTGGAGGAACTCGGAGGCCGTATCCCGTTGGTGCTGGACGCCGGCCCGACCCTGCACGGCATCGAGTCAACCATCGTGCACGTCGAGGGGGGGCGGATGACCGTGCTTCGGCCCGGTCCGATTTCCCCGGAGGATCTCCAGGCGTTTGCCCCCGTGACCGTGGCCCCCCCGCGATCCGCGGGTCCGTTGGTGGCTCCGGGCGGGCTGGAATCCCATTATGCTCCCGCAACGCCGCTTCGCATGGAAACCGAACCCCGGCGACTGGCCCCCCGCGCGGGATGCCGAACCGGGTTGATCTCGTGGGATCCCGACGTGCCGGCGAAAGGGTTTGCGGAAGTCGCGCTGTGGAGTCCGCGTCGTGATCTCCGCGAGGCCGCCGCCAATTTGTTCCGGTTGCTGCGGGCCTTCGACCGGCTGGGTCTGGACGAGATCGTGGTGCAATCGGTTCCCGAGGGAGGCTTGGGGACCGCGATCAACGATCGGCTGCGGCGTGCGGCCGCGCGGAGGGAGTCATGAGCGCCGCCGGCGACAAACCCCGCTCCGCCGCCCGATCCGCGGGCATCGTCGGGCTCGCGGTGATGTCGAGCCGGATTCTCGGGCTCGTGCGCGAGATGGTGTTTGCGTCGTTGTTTGGCGCGGGGCGCAGTCTCGATGCCTTCCTCGTGGCGTTCCGCACGCCGAATCTGCTGCGTGATCTCTTCGCGGAAGGCGCGCTCTCCACCGCGTTCGTCACGACGTTCTCCAAGAAAATTGCGACCGAAGGCGAGGAATCCGCCTGGAGTCTCGCCAACAAGGTCGCCACGCTGGCTGCGGTTTTCCTGAGCGGCGTCGTGCTGCTCGGCATCCTGTTCGCGCCGATCATCATCAAGATCATGGCCCCGGGGTTCGATCCCGAGAAGCTCCAGCTCACGATCCTTCTCGCGCGGATCATGTATCCCTTCATCCTCCTGGTCTCGTTGGCCGCGCTGGCGATGGGGATGCTCAACGCCCGGCATGTGTTCGGCATGCCGGCGATGGCCTCGACCTTCTTCAACCTCGGCTCGATCCTCGCCGGCGTCGGGATCGGTTGGTGGCTCGATCCCTCGTGGGGATCCCGGGCGCTGGTCGGCCTCGCGATTGGCACCCTGGTGGGGGGGTTGCTCCAACTGGTCGTCCAGTTTCCGTCGCTGGCCCGCGTCGGGTTCCGGTTCCGCCCCGATCTGGCATGGCGGGATCCCGGGGTCCGGCAGGTGTTGTCGCTGATGGGGCCGGCGGTTGTCGCGGCCAGTGCCGTGCAGGTCAATGTGTTGATCAACGGCATCTTCGCCTCGCAACTCGGCGACGGCGCCGTGAGCTGGCTGCAAATTGCCTTCCGCCTGATGCAGTTTCCCCTGGGGGTGTTCGGCGTGGCAATCGCCACGGTCACGCTGCCGATGGTCGCCCGCAGCGCGGCGCTGGGCAACATGGGCGAGTTTCGCACCACGCTGGCGAGGGGAATGCGACTCGCGTTTTTTCTTACCATTCCATCGGCCACCGGGCTGATCCTGCTGGCCAACCCGATCATCTCGCTGCTTTACGAGCGCGGACGATTCACCGCGGAGATGACCGCCCAAACCGCCGGGGCGCTGCAATTCTACGCGCTCGGTCTTGTGGCGTACTCCGCGCTCAAGGTGCTCACCCCCGCGTTCTACGCGATTGATCGCCGGCACACTCCGATGGTGATCGGGTTTCTCTCGATCGGCACCAATGCGCTGCTGAACTGGATTCTGACGTTCCGCATGGGGCTGGGGCACCGCGGCCTGGCGCTCTCCACCGGCGTCGTGGCGGTGGTCAATTTCGCCGTGCTTTACGGGCTCATGTGGCGCCACCTCGGCCGCCTCGAGAACCGCGCGCTGCTCGGATTTCTCGTTCGCACGCTCCTGGCCACCGGCGCGCTGGGAGCCGTTTGCGGGTGGGGCGGCGCCGTCGCGTTTCAGGAGTGGCCAACCCTGGGCCTGGTCGGGCGGGCCGTCCGGTTGTTTGCCGTGATCGGTGCCGCGGGCGTCGCCTTTTTCGGGGCGGCGTTTCTCCTGGGGGTCCAGGAAATGCGAGAGGTTGGCGAAGTGCTGCGGCGGAGATTGCGCCGGTAGCCGGCGGGGTGGGGGGCCGGGAGAACGTGAGCGGAGCCGCGGCCGGATCCTGCCGCGTGGTCTCGGAGACTCCCGACCCTACCCCTGCCGATGTCCGATCCTTTCACTGACTCTGCGGCCATGATTTCTTGTGAGCGAGCCAACGCCAGAAGCAGGAGCGCGAAACCACCAGCATCGCGGGCCCCGAGCGGCCGAAGAGTTCCATCGCGAGCTGAGAGCGACGAGCCGGATCCTCGATCTTCCGGAACGCTCCCGCCGGCGTGGCGAACTGCCCGGCCACATCCGCCAAGTGTACGCCGTCGTTGTTCCGCAGGCCACGCTGCTCGAAAGCGGCGTCATGCCGCCGCACTCCAAAGCGCTCCGCGCAAAAGCATTCCCTCGCCCCTCCGTCGCGCCACAGGCGCTTTGGAGTGCGGCAGTCCTCTGCCGCTTTTGGCCCGCGCAACTCGCGGCAGTCAGCGACCGATCCCCGGGTGGCAGAGTCGAAGGTGCCCCCTGATTGCCCGCGGGATCGAGGGGCATCTGTTGTAGCGGTGGCTCTGTCCCTGGCGGAGCTTCGCGCAGCCGGGGACGTGCCACCGGGCAGGCGGTGTGCGAACGCGCCCCCGGCGACACCCCTTCGGGAGAGCCGCCGCTACAACGGAGGGGCTGACATGAATGGCGTTAACGTAAGGCGAGTGTGGGATGCAGCCTGTAGTGTTGGCCGTGTCGGCCAATCCGGGAACCGCCCGCCATCGGCCGACACGGCCCACCCTACAGTGCTTAAGTTAGCGCCGTTCAGGACTGACCCCCTTGATGCTTCGAGAACGATTGATTCGAGCTCGGATTGGCAAGCCATCGTTGATCGGGTAGAACCGTGTGCGTGCGCTTCATTCACCTCATGCTGACGTTCGCGCTGGCTCCCCTGCTGGTTTTTTCCGGCCCCCCCCGCGGTGCCGGAATCACCCACCAAATCTACCTCGAAGACAAAGGCCAGGGCCAGAAATGCCGGCTCTGGATCCCGGACGGTGAAGGCCCGTTGCGGGGCATTCTCATCGATCTCGGCTCCGCGCACGGCTCCGACCGCGCGGATTTTCAGGCGTTCGGCAGCGCGAATCGGTACGCGGTGCTGGGAACCCTGCTTCGGTGGCCGCGCGAGAAAAACGCCGTGCGCGACAACGTCCGGGCGATCCTCGCGGACTACGCCAGAAGCACGGGTCATCCCGAGTTGGGGAACCTTCCGTGGATCCTCGAGGGCTTCTCACGGTCCACTGGCCCCAACAACACGATTGCGGTGCAAAATCCAGACACCGTCCTCGCCGTGATGGCGGGGGGCGTTTCGCCCGGCGTCGAGAGTCCCGAAGACGTGGCCGCCTCGAAACGCGTGCCGACCATGGCGATCATCGGGAGCGAGGATCCGTTTGCAGCGGGACCGGCAGGCGTCAAAACCCTGGACTGGTTTTTCAAGCGCTACCCGGGTTATCGTAAAAAGGAGATCGCCTGGGGCGCAGGCATCACGTGGGGCGCCGGGCACACGCACAAGGCCGCCATGGTGCTGCAAGCCGCGTTTCTCAAGGACGTGATGGCACAGCGGCTTCCTGTAAAGTGGGATCCGCTTTCGGGCCCGCCCGTGTTGAAAGACATGAGCCCGGTGGATCAGGGCTGGCTCGGTGATCCGCGCTCTTGGGAGGGGCCCTACCCGACTGTGGCCCCGCATGCCAAGTTCGAAGGCGACAAGGAGATCGCCCACTGGCTCCCCGGCCCCTACACCGCGGCGGTTTGGCGGGCCTACGTGGTCAAGACTCCGACCCTCACGCTTCATCCGCCCGAACCGGGCTCCAAGGATTTCCGTGTTACCAACGCCCCGGCTGGCGCCACGATCTCGTTCTTCGACGGCGACAAGGTCATCGGCAAGGGCTCTGTCCTTCCCGCGTCGAAGCTCAGCGGCTTTCAGTGCGTCTTTGCCGAGGCGGTGGCGGACGGTGTCCGATTCGTCTCCCGTCCGTTGCTGGTCCTGGACGGCGTCTCCATCCCTTTGGGCAGCGAGACCGCGGCACCGTCGCAGGAACCGCTCGCCCTGCTCGAACTCAGCGAAGCGGAGAAGGCCACGGCCCGAACGCTGCTGGCCCGCGGAAACTCATCGGACCCCGGCACCTGGGCACCCGCTTTCTCGGATGCTTTCGACAACGGCATCGGGGCGTGGAGCGTCGGCAAGCTGCCCGGGACCGCCGAGGTCGTGGACGGATCCCTGCAGATTGCCTCGTCGGGACAGATGGTCTGCGCGCTCCCCTACAACTGGCCCCGCGATCTTGCGGTCGGGTTTCGCTGCCGCACCCTTCCTGTCGACGATCAAAAACCGAACGACATCGGCGTGATGCTCGGCGGCATCGACGGAGGCGACCGTCCGTGGCGGGACGGGCTCCTGTTCCACCTGGGCGCCGAGGGTCAGCCGACCTCCTGGCAGGTTGTCGGCGAAACCGATCCCGATGCCGGACCTCACTCGTCCCCTTCGAAGTGGCACCGGGTTCGCGTCGAGCGCGCGAAAGCCGTGCTCCGGGCATGGGTGGACGACGTGGAATTGCCCGCGCGGACGCTCAAACAGGACGAATCGCGGCAGGTGAAAGGCAGCCGTGTCGGCTTCTATACCGTCGCCAATCGGGCACAGATTGACGACGTGCACATCTTCACGCGGGTGCCGTCCGACCTGGCAAATGCCGCCATCCCGGCCCCAACCGACGCCGCGGTGGCCGGGCTTGCGCGGGCCCTGCTGGCGCTTCGCAGCCACGTATACGCCGAACAGCGCAACCTCTCCGCCGATCTGCTGACCGCGCTGGCGGACGCGCTGCTGCCGGCTATCCGCCCGCTCGATCCGTCGACCCTGCCCGAGGCCTCGCGCCCACTGCGCGAGGCCCTGCTTCAGGCCGCCCCGCCACCGCTCAACCCGAACGGGTCGTAGCACTGGGGACCGGGGGAGGACCGGAGGTCGCCGAAATGGGAGGTGAGTGAGCCCGACGCTGAGCAACGAAAGCGCGCGGGGAATCTACTGCAGGATGACCTTCAGCCGGGCAAACTTGCGGGGGTCGCCGCCGACGGCTGCCTTGATGCGGACGGTGACTGTTGCGGTGTCATCGCCGTTGTCGACCGGGGTGCCGATCTGTTCCACCAGAAGATTTATGCTTTGCCAGTCGGACGGAATCAGTTCCGGGGAGACTTCGACGACGTAGGTGATGCCCTCGATGGGGTGGTCGATCCCGGTGGTCCCGGTGTCGCCGGTGCGTTGGCGGTAGGTGAGGTGGAGATATCGGCTGGCGCCGTCTTCGACCACCATGGCTCGGGGGAGCTGATTGGCATCCGGCTGGGTCGGGTTCAGTTTGAGTGCGAACTCCAGGAGATTGGCGGCGCCGTCCTCGTCCCAATCGTCCGTCGGATTGCGTTCGTCGATCGGCAGCGCCGGGAATCCATCGATCCAGGCGGGGAACCCGGTGCCATTGCCGCTGAGGAGACTGGTGGCGCTGGCGTTGGCCGAGTAAGTGCTGCCGGCGTTGTTGGTCACGCGCACCCGGTCGGTATAGGTCGTGTTCGCGGCGAGGCCGGTGTCGCTGTAGGTATCCGCGTTGCTGCCGGGGCTGGCAACGTCCGCGAAGGGATCGGAACTCGTTCGCCGTTCGATCACATAACGGAGCGAAGGGTATCAGTCCATGCATCGCGTCACAAACTGTTTGCCTTCGCGTGTCCCCTGTAATGGGGTGGGTGCATGCGGAGGAGTCCTAACCGGTGCCCCAAACGAAATCGATGGTCTGATCGCTGGCTTTCTATCCGGACGAATCACGTCGGGTGGCACTGAGAGAGCTTTCCGGTGACGGAGGGACGGGCAAAGTGCCTGCCGCGCTGCCGGCCACCGGAGAACTGGCCCCCCGCACTTCCCGAAATCAACGACTTGACACTGCATGAGTATAGGCGAATATAGTCATCCAATGAACCAGCCATTTGCCCCGGAACCCTGCCGATCGGCCCGACCAGCCCGACGAAGCCGCCGTGCGCAACACCCGCGATGTCGATCTCCTGCTGCAACGCGAGGATTTGCCCGCCGCCATTGCCGGTTTGGAAAAAGCCGGGTTGATCCATCGCCGCTCCAGCCAAAGTAGTTCACTGGGGCAGACCGGGACGATGGACATCTTTTTGGAAGGTCCGACAGGCAAAGTGCGCGATGCCGTCCACATCGTTTTTGCCGCCGAGAAAACGCGGCCCGATCAGCCAGAACCCAACGCCACCGTCGAAGAAAGCGAGGACACCGGAGCCTTCCGCCTGATTTCTTTTTGGAAGCGCTCATCCGTATGATGCTAAGCGCCTTCCGCGACAAAGAACGTGTCCATCTGCGCGATCTCGCCTCCGTCGGCCTACTCGACGAATCGTCCCTCGCCCGCCTGTCTCCCATCCTAGCCCAGCGCCTTCGGGAAATTCTCAATACACCAGACGAATAAACCCGCCGACTACCTAAAACCAAAACAACATGGAAACATTCACCACCGCGATGGAATCCGACACCGTCATCTTGGAAGTCCGACGCTTAAAACAGGAACTTCAAAAACGCGACAACTCGGATATTGCCGCTCTGTTTCGCAACGCTCGCGCCCAACGAGGGAGGTTTCGTCAAAACAGGTGGTGTGCGGACAAATTACCAAACATTTACCAATTTGATATCATAAAGTCATCAAAACGTAACACAAATGACACGAAAAAGTAACAAACTTGTCACCTGATCTGGTTTGACTCCTAGACTCAGTTCTCATAAAACCTGATCACTCATGAAATTCGGTATTTTATTTTTCCTAACAACTTTTGCAGGACTCTTGTCGGGTCATGCGAAATTGGTTTGGGACAAGCCCAATCAGGAATTCCAGCGGCAGCCGGAGGATAAGGAGCTAAAAGTCGATTTTGCATTCAAGAACGATGGAGAAACTCCTGTGACCATCACGAAAGTCTCGTCTTCCTGTGGCTGCACTACCGCTGATTTGCCGAAGAAGACTTTCGCAGCGGGGGAAAGCGGCGTTCTGACTTCGATCTTTTCTTTCGGAGCACGTCGAGGGGAGCAATCTAAAATCATCACCGTGTTTACAGACGATAAAAAGGAAACGAAGCTTTCTTTAAAGTGCTTAATCACCGCTGATCCGGTGACTTTGTCGCCCTCTTACTTATTCTGGCGCATTGGCGCACCAGTTAGGAGCCAACGGGTAAAAGTAGCGGCTTCGCCCAATCCAGAGATTCAAATTGTGGCCGTTGCATCAGCAAACCCACGCATCGTGGCCAAGATCAAGGAAGTGACTCCCGGACGGGAATGGGAGATTGAGGTGCGCCCGGAGGATACTGCGAAAATGGAAAAAGCAGAGATTTTTGTGCAGACCAACTACCCCACGGAAAGCCCAGCAGCTTATACCATTCACGCCATCGTAAAATGAGTTGACCGGATAAATAATATAATTTCACGCCACAGTGCCCATTTTTAACAAAGACAGATTCCTAAACAACCAGACCAATATGACCACCATCTTAAACCCAACGCTCGCAAATAGACTCGGCACAGTCCGCAAATGCCGTCTCTTCGCTCCTAGCCGTAATGTCCATGTTATCTATCTAGCGTTATTCTTGCTGTTCACGGGCGCGGCGAACGCCTTCGATAGCGGTAGCAACGGCTCTTATGGTGCTTTGAATGTCACTGCAAACACGGTAATCCCTTTGCCGCCGGACGGGATTTTGCATTGCACAACCATCACCGTGGCGGCAGGTAGCAACCTTTCATTTATCCCTAATGCCGACAATACCCCCGTTTACCTTTTGGCGACGGGCGACGTAAACATCGCAGGGCGTATAAATGTTTCTGGCGGCAATCCCGTAGGCAAGCGGGGCGGAATAGGTGGCCCAGGAGGCTTTGGAGGTGGACAAGGAGGACCGAATCCCGGAGATGGATACGGACCAGGTGGTGGAAAAGGGGGATGGGGAGCTTACTCGAACCCCCCGGCGGGTATCAAGAATCTGGGTGCTGGCGGGTTTGGCACAGTTGGAAATTCCCTTTCTTCTGGAGTTGTTTCTTCTGTTTATGGGAATTCCATTTTGATTCCTTTGGTGGGAGGATCGGGGGGCGGGGGAAGCAATGATATCAACCCCACACATTACCTTGGGGGAGGAGGTGGCGGGGGCGCACTGCTCATTGCTTCCAACACAAGAATAGCCTTATCGAATAATGACGCACTTAGTGCCCAAGGTGGCTTTGGCGGCCAAGATAGCAGTATTGGAGGAGGAAGTGGAGGTGCGATCCGTCTCATTGCACCCGTAGTTTCCGGGAACGAAACCATCCATGTCCAGGGCAATTGGGGAGGTGGCTTTGGCCGGATTCGGGTAGACGCATTGACGAACGGTCTCATTCTGAATGGACCTTCGGCAGCGTACGCGACTTTTGGGGCGAACTTGGTGGTGTTTCCACCTAATCTCCCGGAGATTCGCATCACCCAAGCCGCTGGAAAGACCATTCCCCTAGACCAGAAGGAGCCCGTGTTCGTGCTGCTCCCGCCAGGCTCTCCAGCTACACAAACCGTTCAGGTGCAAGTGAAGAATTTTAACGGAATCGTCCCCTTATCCGCTGTGGTGACACCAGAGTCGGGAGCAAAAAGCCTCTATGATTTCCAGATCGACAATACCAATGGCCAGCCGACTTCCGGGACGGTTCAGGTGCAGATTCCGGCAGGTGTTTCCACACGCCTGGATGTGTGGTCCCGTTGAGGACCGCGTCACTCTAAAACTCCAAGACCCAAGCGATGCGTTTTTCCAAAGCGTTCAGAGCAGCCCTGCTGGCTCTTGCCATGCTCCTTCCTTTACTGGGAGTGGCTGCGGATCGCGATGGAGATTCCTATTCGGATGATGCCGAGATTTTATCCGGCTCAAATCCCGATAACCCAAATAGCCGTCCAATCGGATTCGTGGCAAATACAGTAAGGGTGGAAATCCTGCGTCAAGACACAAAAGCAGTGGTGATGTCGCGTCCCAACGTGAATGTCTTGCGTCTTGGAACTGGTGCAGATGGCTCTGGAGGAGCTTCAGTGATTGCCAAACCGCAAATCAATCTGCTCCGAATGAGCACTAGCTCGACGGATGGCAACGGATACGCGAGTGTGATCGGCAGCCCTGCCGTTTTCTACAAGCGAAGCGATGCGGATTTCGAGTCGAGTCTCGATCCTTTTGTGGGCTACAGCCGGTCGTCATCGAAAGATTGGGCCGCTGGTTTGCTGGGAGGTCAAAACGCAGCCACGATCAGCAACATCGGAGGTGGCAATGCGGCGGACGATTGGCTGATCAGCCCTCCGCGAAGCGTCGATAATGGTGACCGGGTGGCCATCAATTTCGATTATTTCCAGCAGGGTCAGGATAACCCCTTAAATCAGGGAGCTGCGACACCGACGCTACAGGTGCTTGTATCGACCAATTACACTTCCGGCGATCCGCTCGGGGCAACCTGGACGAATATCACGCCACCTGGATTGGATGCCCTACCCAGCGGGGTCTGGAACTCTTTGAGGGAAGCAACATTTTCCGGCGTATCCGGCACCAATGTCAGAATTGCCTTTCGCTACCGATCATCCGGTTTCATTGATGGGCAGGCCAAAACGATTGGTGTCGATAACATTTACATCTTGGACAAGCTCTACCAGCCCCCGGCGATCCTCGGCTTTCTCGCAGACGGGGTGGAGATCCAGAACGGGGTGGAATTTCGCACCCAACCGCTGCTCTCCGTCACTTCTGCGAATCTAAACCGGGCGGACAAGGCACAGTTTCTCCAACGACCTGCTGGCACAACCGTCTATAGCTTGATCGGAGAGGATGCCAATCTTTCCGATGGCGCAAGTCTGTCTTGGCGATTGGGCGGGCTGGCGGTGGGAGGATATGATGTCGCCGCGAGACTCTGGAGCGGCCCCAATTATACCGAGGTGGTCCGTAGCGTTACGGTATCTTACACTGACAGCACCGGGCCGCAGATTTCCAATTGGCTCTGGAATGGTAGCCCATTCAGCAATGGTTTGGTGGTCGATGGCGCTGGGACGGTGGGAGTCACTGCCTCAGACCCAGCCGATGTGAGTCGGGTGGAGTTTTTTGCGAAGAAAGTGGGGGAGACGGTCGAAACACCCATCGGCTCCGACTCGAATGCCGCAAACGGATTTACTGCGACATGGGGTATAGCCGGATCAACCACCGACGGCGACTATACAATCGTCGCTAAAGCCTACGATTCGCTCGGGAATGAAAGCACCGATTCGAGAAATCTCCGCTTGATGCAACTGAAGGCTCCGGCGTTCACCACGCAACCAGCCAGCCAGACGATTTTGAATGGAGCCACCGCCACACTCAGCGTAGCGGCAACTGGCTTTCCCTTACCTAGCTTCCAATGGTATCGCGGTGCCAGAGGCGACACCTCCGCTCCGGTAAGCGATGCGATAGGAGCCAGTTTCACCACACCTTCCCTCGCCGCATCCACGAGTTATTGGGTCAGGGCATCCAACACCAAGGGAAGCGCAGATAGCGACACAGCGGCGATCACCGTAACCAACCCCGCCCCTGTCCTACGCCTGTCTTTTTCGCCTCTAAGCATTGAGGAAGGGAAGTCAACCACCGGCACCATCACACTTCAAGAATCTCGGAATGAGGATTTGTTGGTCATCTTGGGAACCACGCAACCGGGTCGGGTCACTTTTCCGGGGACGGTCACCATTCCAGCCCGGACCTTATCAGCAACTTTTTCTGTGCAATCGACCCAGAACGACAATTTTGGCGATTCCACCACCGCGACGTTGATCGCATCGGCAACCGGTGCTTCTGCGGCTTCTGCGTCCGTGCAGATTGCGGATGATGATACCCCAAATGTAGGCTTTGTTCTGAGCAGAACGAGCGTTGCTGAAGGAGAAGAGCGCAATAGTGTATCGGGGCGGCTTTCCGTAAACCGGGCTTCGGCCAGCGCCATCAAAGTTGTCTTTGCAGCGAGTCCCACTGGACAGGTCACTTTCCCTCCCGAAGTTTCCATTCCTGCGAATGCCCAGTTCGTAGATGTTCCGATCTCGGTGAACGATAATGATTCGTTGGATGGAAATCGTGTTGTTTCAATTACTGCAAGTTTGACCAGCCAAAACATCACGATTGCGTCCGCGTCGCCTGTGGACTTGGCGATAACCGACGATGAAGCTCCTTCGATTTTCCTCGCATTCGACCGCAGTCTCTTTGTGGAAGGGACAAATCCTAGTGGCACAGGCTACGTCTCCCGTAATACTGGTAGTGGCCAAGCTCTGACGGTTACGCTTACATCAGATAAACCTGCAAAGGTTGTCGTGCCCGAGACGGTAACGATTCCAGCGGGAAAGGATTCCGCAAGCTTTCCGATCCAAGCGCTGGACGATGGGATACCGCAGAACCCCGAGAATATCGGCCTGACAGCTACGGCTTCGGACCACAATTCCGGAACGGCACTCCTCAGCATCACAGATGTCCGGAAGCCGGATTTGGTTGTTGATTTCCTCAACCCACCCACGGGAGCTGAATCAAATTCTTGGATCGATGTGCCTGTGGTCATCATGAACCAAGGAAGTGTGGACGCCAGCGGGCCATTTACGCAGAGAGTCCTCCTTTCGAAAGATGATGCGATTGGTGATGATGAGCTTTTGGCCGAGGCCAACTTTTCAGGAATCATCAAAGCCGGGTTGACGACGCAGCAGAGTCTAAGGGTCAAACTTCCCGATAAATCTGGACGCTTCTGGCTGGTTGCACAGACGGATGCCAAGTCTGTTGTGAGCGAGGCTCTTGAGGAGAACAATACAACTGTCGCCGCTGTTCCGTTGGATATTGCGCCAGCCTACAATGCTACGCTCTCGGTAGCCCAGACGAGAGTGGCATCGGGAGTTCCGATATCGATTGTGGGCACCGCGATTCTCGCCAGAGGTGGTGCGGCAGCAAATATGCCTGTAAAGATTCACATTACAAATGGACCAGTAAGGCGGGTCATCTCTACCCTCACCGATGGTGCTGGATCATTTACAGCCACATTCACCCCGCTCCCGGGAGAGGGTGGCCTATTCCTGTTTGGCGCGGCACATCCGAGTGCAGTCGGTGCGCCAGTGCAGGATCAGGTGGAAGTCTATGGAATTGCGGTGGAACCATCACCTTTGGCATTCTACCTCGCCGAAAATGATACCCAAACGGGCACCTTGACGATTCGTAATCTCACCAACCTGCCCGTGACCGGCATTGTTGCGGTGGCTTCCAATCTGCCTTCGGGCATCGGATTTACCGCGATTCCTGCGGCATCCAGTATTGCTTCTTCCGGTAGCTTGGCTGTCAATTTCACCATCACGTCTCAAACGCGCATCGACCCGGCAGATTTCACTCTTAACGTGACGTCGGCGGAAGGCGCGACAGTGACCGTGCCGGTTACGGTTATTGTTGAGGCTAATGCTCCGAAACTGGTGGTTGAGCCTGCTCGAATTGAGGCTGGCATGGTGCGCGGCGGTCAGCAGATCGTCACATTCGTTCTACGCAACGAAGGAAATACAAACTCCGGCCCCGTGAACGTGCGCCTTCCGGCGAGTGCCAGTTGGATGCGGCTTTCAACTCCAATGCCACTGGCACCGTTGGCACCCGGCGACGAGATACCAATCACACTTCAACTCATTCCTGATGCCAATCTACCTTTGGGTGAGTATGCGGGAAGTCTCGTGGCGACAGATGGAGTTGGAGCTTCGGTGGCCATACCATTTTCGTTCCTTTCGCTTTCGGATCGGACCGGGCAACTGACGGTCCGCGCGGAGGATGAATATACTTATTACGCGTCGGGAAATCCTTACCTTGCGAACGCAACTGTTAGAGTCAGTAACGTGGTCACAAATCAAATATTGGAACCTATTGTGACCGGAATGGACGGAGTGGCAAATTTTGGCCAAGTGCCAGAGGGATATTATGATATAGAAGTTTATGCAAGTAAGCATACTGGCTTCAAGAAACGTTTGCTGATTCGAAGTGGTGTCACTAACTCGATAGCCGCGTTTCTATCAAGGCAGACAGTGACTTACAAATGGTCTGTCGTTCCCATCTTTGTTGAAGATCGATATCAGCTGACTGTTGAAACTCAGTTTGAAGCTTTTATACCTATTCCAGTAGTAACGGTGGAACCCTCGGTGATTGACGTGTCACTAATTACTGCGGATGAGAGCGTGGTGGATGTCGTCATTACCAACCATGGCTTGATCGCAGCTGAGGCAACTCAAATCAATTTTCCGGATCATCCCTTGTGGCAGTTCACGCCAGCGATTAAGGATGTCGGTTTGATTCCGGCAAATAGCTCGGTGACGGTGCCAGTCACAGTTCGGCGTGTTGCTCGAAAAGCGAGACAAAGTGCGGCAGTATTTGTGGCGAAAAATACTGCCAGTGCTGCAGCTTCGGATTCGGAGGGGGACGGCCCTTGTTTTGCCGAGGCTTCTGTTTGTTGGGAACTAAAGTGCGGCGGACGGGTCGTAACCTACTGCGTGCCAGTCCCCATCCCCAATCTTCGGTCTGATTGTTGGGGCGAACCACCTCCTTCGACACCACCATGCGTGCAATGCGTCAGGCTGCCGGACACGCCTCGGTATGATAAAATCCCCTACTTGACCGACAGTCCTTGGCCTCGCATCCCGACTACACCTTGTCCAGATTGGGTCCCAGCTTACCTATGCAGCAGCAATGGAGACACCGAAGAAACCGAGTTATACGTGCCGCCAATCGAGGGGACATCGGTCTGCGAGTTGGCAACCTTTGGATATTGCGATACTTGCTTAGGCCAAGTTGCGATTGCAGCCTGTGAGTGCGCCTTTAAGCTTGTTCCAGGCTTAAATCCTTTTGCAAAGTGTGGGAAAGGGGCATGGGACTGCGCGGCCAGCAACGGCAACGGATGGACATGCGTCAAAGCAAATTACTCCTGCGCTAAAGCGCTGGGAGTCGAGTTTGCAGAATGGCTTTCAGCTATGAAAAAAGCTATCGATCTGTTGGAATGCGGAGCTGGGATTGTAAAGGTAGCAACCTTTTGCCTAAATCCCAAGCCGTTTGAAGAACCAACCATAGAAAGCCTGACAAGAAAAAGTCTTAGTGCGCAGCTCGCAGGGAATGCAGAACTTCCCCCGAGCGTATTATCACTAGTTGAGAGTTACGAGCAATTGGCCTCTCAATTGGAATATTCTCGCTATATGTATGGAAGTTTCAATTGGTTCGATACGGGTGGTGGAGACTTTGGGGTGTGGTTGAGTGCATTCGATACCGCCAGCGAGGATGGAAGCGCTGGTGGCAGACTTGTTGCGGTGGAAGAGCGGGCCGAGGTTCTCGCCCTGCCGCTTCCAGGCTCGGTAACTCGCGGCGAAGCGGAACTCTTTATTGATCGCTACAACCGTTCCATCCAGTATTGGGAAGCTAGGATTTTTGTCACCGCCGATGTTCCCGCAGGTCAAAGCACCGATTTTCTGGATCAAGGTAAAATGGCAGATCTTGCGAAAGCTGCCTTGGCGGCATCGAATGCTGTGGAGGCTGGAGGTTACGAATCAAGTTTTGAGGCAATTCGAGTAGCGACGGAGAACTTTTTGGCGGAAATCGCAAATACACCGCCAAGTCCAGGAGTCTGCGCCAAGGTTCGATTGAAGATCGACCAAGAGGCAGTTTTTGCACGAGATGCATTTCGAGCGAGTTTGAATTTGGAGAACACAGGCGATGCCCCGCTGGAGAATGTCGAGATTCAGATCAATGTTAGAACTGCCGACGGAGTTTCTTCGTCAAATCTGTTTAGTATCCAACAAAATCGCCGCGAAGGAATTTCAGCAGTGGATGGATCAAGTGTGCTTGATCCTTCAACTGCTGCATTGCTCGAATGGACAATTATCCCCACTCTGGATGCTGCACCGCAGAACCCAACAGACTATCTCGTCAGTGGAACGATGAGCTACATAGTGGAGGGGCAGGCCATCACAATTCCCTTTGCAGACCAGCCGATTACCGTGCTCCCCATTCCACAACTGACCTTAAAATACTTCCATCAACGAGATGTTTTAGCGGACGATCCTTTTACGTCTGCAATCGAGCCATCACAGCCTTACGCTTTGGCGGTGATGGTGCAAAACAACGGGGCGGGAACAGCACGCGATTTTAGGATCACTTCCGCCCAACCAACAATCATCGAAAACGAAAAGGGTTTACTGGCAGATTTCAAAATCATCGCTACCCAGGTTGACACGACCCCCGTGCAGCCATCCCTTACAGTAAATTTTGGTGATGTCGAGCCGGGACAGATCAAAATTGGTCAATGGCTCTTCACATCCACCTTGCAGGGCTTGTTCACGGACTACAGTGCAGATTTCAAGCACATTGACGATGCTGGCATTGAGCGTTTCTCACTCATTAGCGATGTAGAGATCCACGAAATGATTAGCCAAGTGCGAGCGCTGGGTGTGGCGGACGACGGTCTGCCAGACTTTCTAGTGAATGATATTCCTGATTCACACGACCTGCCGGATACGATCTACCTGAGCGATGGCACGATTGAGCCTGTCACTGTGGTCGAAACTGCTCAGACGACCGGGCAACTGACAAAGACCCTTACCACCACGCTACTCGCAGGCTGGGCGTATCTCCGCGTCCCGGAACCCTCGAACGGGCAATACGAATTAACTAAAGTGGTGCGTTCCGATGGCCTCGACATTCCGCTTGATGTGAATGCATGGGTGACGGACCGCACCTTTGTCGGACTTGGCTTGAGACCGGTTTCCGAATACATTCTGCATTTGGTTGATCACGACAGTACAGGCTCCTACACGCTAACCTACCAATCGAGGCTTCTCGCTGACACGGCCACGCCAACCAGCCAAGTAAATGCGCTGCCCGGCCAGAGTGGTGCTGAGTTTGAAGTGATCTGGGCCTCTTCAGACGACCGGCGTGTCGCGCATGTAGACGTTTATGTTTCTGTTGACAGCGGCCCATATTCACTCTGGGCCCAAAGATCTATCGAATCTGGTGCGGTATTTCAGGGCGAACTAGGTCGGGCGTACCGATTTTACAGCCGAGCCACGGATGCGGCTGGCAATACCGAACTCGTGCCGAGCGTTGCGGACGCCGAAACAACAGTAGCATTTGGCAACCTCGCGCCGACTCTGACTGAGATCCTTGATCAACAAGTATCCGAAGGAGAAGTTTTGGGAATTGCTCTCAATGCGAATGATCCGGACGGACGGAAGGACTTGCTCAGCTTCCGTTTTAGCGGATCAGTCCCGACCGGGCTGACGATCAATTCCCGGACCGGCTTTATCCAATGGGCCACGGGCGAAACTGATGGTGGACGAATCGAAACCGTTGAGGTGAAGGCAACCGACGCTGGTAGTCCGTCGCTTTCGGTCACCCGTTCGTTCCGAATCAGCGTGATTGAAAACAACTTGGCACCTGTAATTGAAAGCGTTTCTCCTCAACGTTCGACCGTGGGCGGATTGTTTTCTCTTCAGGTTAAAGCAAGAGATAATGATCTACCCACCCAATCCCTTGTCTATGCGTTTGTATCGAGCCCGCCTGAGGGAATGACAATTAGCCTACACACCGGGCTTATCCTCTGGCAACCCTCAAGCTTGCAATCAGATTCCACTTTTCCAATCACCGTGACTGTAAGTGACACTGGAAACCCGCCTCGAACCTCACTTTTGAGGTTCCCAATTACAGTGGAGCCACTGCTATTGGACCGTGCACCAGTCTTCGACTTGAAGCCCCTCGATTTGCTGCTGGCCGGGTTACAATACACAACAGAGATAACAGCCTATGATCCTGACGGAGATGCGTTAACTCTCGAGCTTGCCACTTCCGGCCTTCCCGGCATACTTGATTTGCAAACTGTCGTGGGCACTGGTCGCGGATTGCTCTCATGGAACACAACAGGTGTTGCTTCCGGCCTTTATGGCCTGGTCGTCCAGGCAACCGCTGGAGGAGCAATAACAGAATACACGAAAGAAGTGAAACTTGTTCCTAACAACGCATATTGGAAATGGGCTGTGGAAAACTTCAAAGGATTGAATGATCCGGCGGCGTCCGATCCCGGTAGCAATATCGACGGCGACAATGAATCCAACCTCTTCGAGTGGGCGCATCTGCGCGATCCGCTGAACTACGACACGACGAAGGTGGATTTCAGCCTGGAAGGTCCCTATGCAGGGGGCTGGTATGCAGCCCGACTCGATCTTTTCCGCCGCCGAGGGTCGAATCAATTTGTAACTCTCGCCCCGCAAGGCGCGGAAGATCTAAGAGAAGCTTGGCGCACAATTCCGAGCACTGACTTTGAAGTCTCCCTTGATCCAGACGGAGACAGCGACGGCAAACCCGAAACCGAGGAAATCCGCTTCCGCATCTGGTTGAATCCAGACGATCCGGCTGTGAAAGCAAAATTCTTCCGCATCCAATCCAAAGCGCGGTCCAAATCGCCTTAATACGAAAAATATGAAATTAAACTTTAGCAATTCTATAATGCCGTCTTATTCCTTAAACATGAAGTCGTCTTTGGTAATTTTGATTATGCTTTTTTTATCAACCACGAACCAATCCAAAGCCTCTGTAATAACTGACTGGCTGCAATACACGCCCGGAGCCGACCGTTTTCATTTTTCCTACGTCAATGACCTCGGTGTAACTGTGGCACAGGCAGAACTAACCATTACCAACGGCTCATTCCCGCCCTTTTCACCCTCCGGCGGAACCTTGCAGTCAGAATTCTGGATGGCTCCCCTGAGTTATACCGATAGCGTTTTCGGAAATAGCTCGGTGGCAACAACGAAAATCCAAGTCGCGCCAGTCGCTGGGTTGGCGAAGTTCAAACTAGCGCTTTCAGGCTGTCTCTTATACACATCTCCGAGCCCACGAGACTAAGGCGAATC
>ENA-ORBV01007841-ORBV01007841.1-microbial-mat-metagenome-genome-assembly--contig:-NODE-7841-length-18186-cov-20.833950_pt1 | contig 18186 bp, 19 predicted proteins | sample MGYA00237777_ERZ505514 | MGnify/ENA primary metagenome ERZ505514 (study PRJEB26160, sample SAMN06269048) | microbial mat metagenome | isolation source: Oligotrophic lake microbial mat | place...
CGATTTGGCGCTTATAGAGAAAATGCCTGCACCTACGAAAAAGCGCATCAGGACCGACAGTCCCTGCAAACTGACCCCATTGGGTACGAGGACGATTTGAACCTCTATGCCTACGGCCGGAACGATCCGTTGAGCCAGACAGACCCCACAGGCGAGCAAACGGCATCCGTTCAAATTGAGATTGAGTCGATCGAGGGTGCCTACGGAGCAGGTAAGTCAGGCGGATTTTATGTCAGCTTCTACGACCATCCAGACGACGGCCCTACGTTAGAGTTCGGAGCGGCGGAGACCACTCGAGCTGGGCTGGGGCACGATACAAGCACTGCCCTGAGCGGTACTTTTACCGGAGGCGGACCAGATGACTATTTCGGTAACTCCACGACCGTCGAAATAGATCTCCCTGCACCACCAGGCGCACCCGGTCCAACTGTTGAATTGGGACAAACGAGCAGTGGCGAACCGGTTGTTGGCCTTGAAGCCAGCTACGGGACCACTGGAGGTTCAGTGGGAGCGAACGAGACCACGCCGGTTGGCGAGCCTGTGCGCATTAACGGAAGGACGATACGCGGCTTGGGCGAGCGCTTTCGAAATTCGATGCCAGGTGCGCCGGTGAATTGGCCCGGCAACAATGATGAATCACGCAGATGAGGGCATTTGAGAAAAGCGCTTTAAGCTTTCTGAGATGAGCTGTTGGAGTTGAAGTTGGATTTTTTTGAAGTTCCGGGCTCTCGCTGGCATCGTCGGCCTCTCCGGCTGTTTCTATTTGCGCTGTGCTGTGTGGGCGGCTTCCTGTTGTTGGCATTCCTGACTCGGTAACCGAAAACGAGAATGCTTACGCGTGCGCGGTATCTAGAAGAAGTCGTTATACCGGCTAGACTGCGCTACCGGAGCTTCGGCTCTGTCACTACAAGGCGCGCGTCTATGATCCCGTCCTCGGTCGGTTCCTGCAAACTGACCCCGTCGGCTACGAAGACGATCTGAACCTCTATCAGTATGTACGGAACGATCCGTTAAATCTTGGCGATCCGACTGGCCGCGAAAGCGCCGGGTTCGCAGTTGGCGATTATGACCCATTGCATGCCTCCGCAGAGGAGAGCCGCCAAATCAGGGCTGCTACCCAAGGATTGATTGTTGGGGGCCGAGACACAGCGATTATCGCAGGTGCCGTGAGAGTGAACCCAGTTGGTGCCACGATAGGCGCAATTGGCGGCGTGGCGTCTGAAGGTGCGCAGCAAGCGGCATCGGGGGAGTTCAACCCGAGTGCGCTTGCCAACGCCGCTGCCGGCGGCGCCGTGGGCGGGGTAGTTGGAGAATTGGCGGGCGGAAAAGGAGCGGTGCCATCAACAACGGGAGGCTGGACAGGAGCAGCGGCGGGCAGCGCCGTGACAACAATGCTGAACAATGCCGACGCTGGCCGGCCATTGGTGGAGGGAGTGCCTGAGAACATGGGGCTGGCAGTTTTGCCGGGCGCGATAGGAGGCGCGGTGGCGAGCCCAATTCCAGGCTCCCGGCCGTTTGTTGCGGGCGCTGTTGGCGAAGCATCGAGCGGCGTGGCTGGAACGATCGAACAACGGACGCTCGACGATGAACAACGCCGCTAGTCCGCGCTCTCTTGTGAAGTATGCGAGCTATCTTGCCTTGGCGGCAATCCTTCTGATCGCGGTGCGGGCGCTACAAGAGCGCGATATCGGAGGTATTCTCTATGCATTCCGTAGCGGGTTTGTGGAGGGAATCGGTCGGACAGCACTCGGTTACTTGATAATTCTCGCCGGAGTTCTCCTTGCCTGCGAAATTATACCCTCTTGGATGAGGAGAAGGGGTGGCCATGACGACAAGCCAAATTAAGGCTGGAGGGAGCTGCAGACTTCCGACGCCTGTGGAGGTGGGATGAAGGGTCGTTTGGAGTTGAGCATGGTCGTCGTGGCGACTGTCGTGGCTTCTGCTTGCGCTTCTCCTTCGGAACGCGCGCAAAGCGCGAACGAGCAGCGCACTAATTGCTCCGGCGCCAGCACAATTGCGCTTGTGATTGCGAGCTGCAGCTCTGTGATCGAATCGCACGGTGAGCCGCCAAAAAACTTGGCGATAGCGCTCAACAACAGGGGCAATGCCTACGCGAGGCTTGGCGACATGGTCCGTGCTGTGTCGGACTTCGACCAGGCGCTCCGTGCCGATCCAAACTATGCCGCCGCATTGCGAAACCGAGGCACCGCTTTCGCTGTGCAAGGCGACTATGTTCGAGCGATTGCCGATTTTGATCAGGCGCTGCGCCTGAATTCTCGGGACGTGGATGCGTACCGGAACCGCGCGTTGAGCTATCAATTTCAACGAGATTACCCGCGATCAGTCGCCGATTTCGATAGCGCGCTAGAGCTCGATCCGCAGAATGCAGAGATACTCAACGGGCGTTGTTGGGTGCGTGTGCTGTGGGGACATCAGTTTGATTCGGCGCTACGCGATTGCAACGCATCCCTGACAATTCATCCCCAGAACCCAAACACGCTCAATAGCCGCGCGGCTGTCGAATTTCGCCTAAATGATTTCCGAGCGTCGCTCGCGGATTATGATGCTTCTCTGCGCCTGGCGCCCAGCATGACCGGGTCGCTGTATGGACGTGGTGTCGCGAGGCTACGCTTGGGCCAGACGACTGAGGGACATGCAGACATTGCGGAAGCAACTTCGCGTGATACCGGTGTTGCTGCACGCTACGCTGCATTCAACGTGCAGCCTTGAACGGGGTTTCTGGCGTGCGGACAATCACGAAAAGCGAATGCAGGGGGCAGTGCACTCAGATCTTTTCACGACCCGTGGGTGAATCTCGCCCCTTCAGTCGCTACCTAGCAGCTTAGAGAGCCAGGCCCGCCGCGATGCGCTTTGCCCACATCACGACGCACGCCATAGGCGCACCGTGAGCACCACCGCCGCCCTCCGGACGGCACCTTCAGAGCGCCGCGCGTGCAGGCCGAAAAGTGCTTATAGGGCGATTTTTTTGAAAACCGGCCGGGCAGGGCGGCGCCATCGCGCTTACGCCGCTGACGCATATAGAGAAAATCGCTGCATCTACGAAAAACCGCGTCAGGACCGACAGTCCCTGCAAACTGATCCCGTCGGGTATGAGGAGGACCTGAACCTCTATGCCTACGTCAGGAATGACCCGCTCAATCACACCGACCCCACCGGGAAGGAGTGCGGCGGGGCGCACGACTGTCCGCGAACCGTGCGTCAGGAGACAACGAGGACCACGAACAGAGACGGTTCGGCCACGGTGGCCAGAACAGCGACCGTGGTGTCTCGACCCAATGTGGGTGGTCCCAATGCCACGGCGAGCGCGCCGTCCGGGTCGATAAGGCTTGAGCCTCAGGCAACCGCAGGAGGAGCCCCGGCCCAGGTAACGCCCGCGACAGAAGGGCGCCTGCTGAACCTGAGCGATAGCGTGGGTGAGCGCGTGGACGTTTCAAGCGGCATCCGCTCTCAGGGACAACAGGATGCGCTGCGTGCTGGCGGCAACGAACGGGCTGCGACCGAAAGCCAACACACGGTCGGCGATGCTGCGGACATAAGTGTTTCTGGCATGACCAATCGCGAAGTGGCGGCGGCGGCCGTCGCGTCTGGCGATTTCGAGCGAGTGAACGTCTATCCCAATGGCGGAGACGTTCACGTCGATCAGCTCGACCGGGGTCCCGGAACTCAATTGTATGACAACTGGCGAAGGGTACCATGATTAGTAGAGCCGCCCTTGTGGCCGTCGTATTTTGTCTGGGCTGCTCGGAAGCAGTCTCGCCGGCGCCGAGCGCAACCCAAGCGGCCGCCGAACCAGCCAACTCGGCGGTGCAGACGGAGTATTGCGAGGTCACGCTCGGGCAACCGATTCCTGAAGGATTGCAGGCGACAGCGACGAGAACCGTCCCCACGGAAGGCGATGAGCGGGTCTTCTCCGACTATTTGGCTTGCCAGGCGCGCGTGCCGATAACTGTCGAGCTTAGAGGCGCTGCCGTGTGGTCGATCCGCGTTCAGGGCGTTGGAAACTGCATCGAAGATTCGATCTGTGTTGGCGACAGATACCAACAATCCATCGGGCGATTTCCAGCTGCGAGACAGCTCCTGTCGCGCGAAGAGGGCGAGACCTTCTCGCTATTGGTGCGCGATGGCCTGACGCTCATCTTTCCTGCGGAGAGCCTTCCCGATGAGTGTTTTGCGCGCCCCGAGGCTTGCGCGGAGCAGATTCAGCAAAGTCGGGTCGAAGCCATCTTCCTCTATGATCAGTGACGGCTAAAAACAGAAGCAGGGTGTAGGGCAAGATAAAGCGCACCGTGCCGGGTGCGTGAAGTGGTTGCCCTGCTTCGGAAAAATCCAAGGTGTGAGCGGGTGCACGCACCTCGTGTGCAAGGTGCGAACAGGGCGCGCTCGCTTGGCGAAAATCACAACACCAGATTCGCGTGCGACGCGCGAAGAGAAACGCGCGCGGCGATCATCGCGCGTCGCGCCGATCAGCGATGAAGATGGAGCGGTGAAGAAGGCTTGCCGCAGAAGTGTGGGTGTAGAGCAAGATTAAGGGCGCGGCAGAGGGTCGAGAATCCCAGACGCGCCAAGGCTCAAACGTGCGGCAAGAAATCGGCACGCCGCAGATTTGCGGCGCGCGAATGCGGCGTCAGCGCTTGCGCTTCTGCTTCAGCTTGAGACGCACGCCGGGACCGATCGCATCGTCAGCGTCAACGAACATGACGCCGTCAGCTTCAAGCGCTTCGCGGATGCGCGTGAGCGTGCCGGTTTGCATGCCGCCCTTGCCGCTCTCGAAACGTAGGATCGTGGACTCAGCCACGCCGCTGGCTTCGGCCAGCTCTCGCACGCTGATGCCGAGGCCAGCGCGCGCCATACGGATTTGCTCGGGCGTGGGCATTTAAGCGGATTTCTCCAACAACTCGGCGAATTTCGTTGACAGTCTCGGCGGAATCCGCTGAGTATAGCGCGGAAACCTCTAAAAACTCGCTGACCGGCGTTTTGCCGGTGACGCGGCTTCATGCCCGGAGTCTCGCGCATGCCCAAGCTCTCCCGTCGCAAGCTGATCGTGGGCGCCGCCGCTGCGCCGTTGGCGCTGAACGGCGCCGCGCACGCGGCGAAGCCGGGGAGGGCGGAAGCGCCGTGCGCATCGGCGCTCACATCGAAACCCGATCCGGTCGTGGCCAAGGCGGCGGCGTGGATGGCGGCGTACGATGCGCGCGAGGCGTTGCTCCGGGAATGGCAACACCAGGAAACCGCGCTCTTCACCAAGGTGAAGGCTCTGAACGTCAGCGTGGACCGGGGCATGCGCAGCGGCATGGCCGAGGCGCGCGCGATGCGTGCGCTCGATCGGCGGATCAAGGTGGCGCGCAAGAAGCTCGACCGCGACGCTGGCCACATCGTGCTGATGCGGGCGACCTCACCGCAGGGTGCGCTGGCGAAGATCATGGTGGGGCTGCGCATCCAAGGCCCCTACGATTGGAATGATGAGATCGTGGAAGCGCTGGTGCAGGACGGCTGTGAGCAGCTGGCGTTGATGCTCGCGCGTGAGGGGTGAACAGCGGCGGGGTGCGCCGGGCGGGAACGCGCGTCAACCCCGCTTCGGGGGTGTGACCCGCGCCCCCGTCCGGCGCTGCTGGCAAGGACGCGGATCGATGCCTCGATCCGCTTCAATGCATGAAGCCGATCAGCTTTTAGCGAAGAGCAATTTGAACAGTCGCAGCGCTTCGGCGCGGCCTTCGTCGGTGAACGCGACGGATTTAGCGCGTGAGCGCGGATTGGAGATCATGCCCTTGGCGTGGAGGCGGTCCATGGCGTCCCAGTCGAAGCTTTTCCAGACCGAGCCGAACTGATCGTGCTCGCCGAGCAGCAACAGCGCGAGCACGGCGTCGTCGATGCGATCGGGATCGGGCTCGATCTTTTTTGTCTTGGCGCGGGCCATGGATCACGCTGAAGGCCCGAGGATATGTACGAGGGCTTGGGCGAGTGCATTGGCGTCGGCGGCGGCGAGCGCGCCGAGGCGGCGGATGACGAGGCGCTGCTCGAAGGTGGCGATGACGGGCTTGACGGCGGAGGGCTTGATGAGGCCGGCGCCTTGCCAGTCGGCGATCCAGACCTCGCCAAACGCGGGCGAGGGACGCAGCTGCGAGGTGATCGCCATCATGACGACATCGGGCCGCTCGACGGCGTAGGCGCGGCTGGAGACGACGACGGCGGGGCGCTGCTTGCTCGCGGCCTGGCTGGTGAACGGGAACGGCACCAGCACCACGTCGCCGAACGCGAGCGACGCGGAGCTAGAGGGCATCGTAAGCGTCGTCCTCGGGATTGCTCCAGATCGCGGCGAAGGCGGGCGTTGATGCGGCGAGGCTGGCGCGGACGAGTGCGTGATCCTGGTCGCGCGTGCGGATGAAATCGACGAAGTCCTCGACCTCGGCGATGCGCTCGCTGGGGAGCGTGCTGATCTTTTCGATGAGGGCCTCGCTGAGGCGGGCGTCGTCGGCCATCGGGGCGTCTCCTAACTTTGCTGCGCCAGCACGGCGTCGATCATGTCTGCGACGAAGCGCTGCTTGGATTTAGGCAATCGGGCGACGGCCTCAACCTGCTGCTCCAGCTTGGAGGCTGGCCCGCGCTTGGAACGGCCGCCCGCGCGGCCCGCGAGCATGTCGTCGATCGAGAAACGCAGAATGCGCGACATCTCCAAGAGCAGCGACACCGGGATGCGGAGCCGGCCGACCTCGTAATGGGCGAGCGTCTGCTGGGCGACGCCGACGCGCTCGGCCAACTCGGCTTGTGACAGCCGCTGGGCTTTGCGCGCCTCGGCGAGGCGGGCGCCCAGCTCCTTGAAGAAAGCTTCGTCCTTGGAATCCATGGCCGCTGAAACCCGATCGATTGCGGCCACCGACATACCCCATGACTCCGAAACAAGCTGATTGACTCTACTCGATAGTGGAGTAGTAGCAAGCAGAGTTAAAAATACTCTAGACCCCCTTGACAGGATTCTGGCCATGGCGCGCTTTTCGGAGACCGAATTGGAGCGCTTGAAGGCGAGCGTCGGCCTGGTCGCGCTGATCGGCGCCAGCGGCGTGAAACTGACCCCGCGCGGTCGCGACCATGTGGGCCTGTGCCCCTTCCATGAGGACCGCGAACCGTCGCTCAGCGTCACGGCCGAGAAGGGCCTGTGGCGCTGCTTTGGCTGCGACGCGGGCGGCGACGCCATCGCCTGGGTGATGAAGCGGGAGGGGGTGAGCTTCAGACACGCGGTCGAGCTCTTGAAAGCCGACTGGGCGCCGGATGCGTCAGCGGCGCCAGTGACGCAATCGACCGTCAGGAAGCTCGACTTCGAACCAGCCCCCGAAGATCGCGCGCTGCTGGCCCAAGTGCTCGACTATTACCACGCGACGATGACGGAGAGCCCGGAGGCGAAGGCGTATCTGGAAAAGCGCGGCATCGCGCATCCCGACATCATCGATCGCTTCAAGCTCGGCTACGCCAACCGGACGCTGGGCTATCGGCTGCCCGCCAACAATCGCCGCGCGGGCGCCGATATACGCGGGCGTCTCACGCAGATCGGGATCCTGCGCGAGAGCGGCCATGAGCACCTGACTGGATCTCTGGTCGTGCCGCTCTTCGACGCCAACGCATCGCCGGTGCAGGCGTACGGGCGCAAGATCGGCGATCTGCGCGGAAGCCGCTCGCCGCTGCATCTCTACCTGGCGGGGCCGCTCCAGGGCATCTTCAACCGTGACGCCGTGATCGCGTCGGATGAAATCATCCTCTGCGAAGCGATCATCGATGCGATGAGCTTTTGGGCGGCGGGCTACGCCCATGTGACCGCGAGCTTTGGCGCGAACGGCTTCACCGACGAACTGCGCGCCGCCCTCAGCGCGTCGCCCGTCAAGCGCGTGCTCGTGGCCTATGATCGTGACGAAGCGGGAGATCGCGGCGCTGGCGAAGTGGCCGATGCGCTCGCGCGTCATGGCGTGGCGGTCTATCGCGTCAACTTCCCGAAAGGCATGGATGCGAACGAGTATGCCCGCCAAGTGCAACCGGCGTCGAAAGCGCTCGCCACTTTGCTGCGCAGCGCGGAATGGATGAAAGGCGGGGAGGCCAACGCCAACCGTGCGCACGCGCCGGAACCCGAGCCCGTCATCATCGAAGCAGAAGCGGCTAGGAAAGAAACACCCGAAGCGATCACGCACGATGCGCCAACGCCGCCACCTCTTCTCCTAGCTGCTGAGCCTGCGACACCGGCGCCAGCCGCGCCGGCGGCGCGCCTCGGCGCCGATGTCAGCGCCAAGGAAGTCACCATCCGCTTGAGTGAGCGCACCTGGCGGGCGCGGGGGCTGGCGAAGAACGCTTCCTACGATGCGCTGAAAGTGATCCTCGACGTGCGTCCCAACGACGTGCGCGAGGGTGAAGCCTATCACATCGACGGGCTCGATCTGCTCAATGCGAAAAGCCGAACCGCCTTTGCGGCGCAGGCAGCGGCCGAGCTAGGCGCATCGCTCGACGCGATCAAGCGCGATCTTGGCCAGGTGCTCTTTGCGCTCGAAGGCTTGCGCGACGAGGCGTTGCGCGCGGCCGAGGAAGAGAAGAACCAACGCCCGGCGATGACGCCGGCGGAAGAAGCCGATGCGCTTGAGCTGCTGACGGCGCCCGATCTCATGGCGCGCATCGCAGCCGATGTCGAAACCATCGGCATCGTCGGCGAAGCCGCCAACGCACAAGCCGCGTATCTGGCGGCGCTATCGCGCAAACTGGATCGGCCGCTGGCGCTGCTGATCCAATCAACCAGCGCCGCAGGCAAAAGCGCGTTGATGGATGCCGTGCTCGATCTGGTCCCGGAAGAAGAGCGCGTGGCCTACTCAGCGATGACCGGCCAGAGCCTCTTCTATCTCGGCGAAACCGATCTCAAACACAAAGTGCTCGCCATCGCCGAAGAGGAGGGCGCGCGCCATGCGGCCTACGCGCTGAAGCTGCTGCAGAGCCAGGGCACGCTCACCATCGCCAGCGCGGGCAAGGACCCAGTGACCGGCAAGCTCGTCACCCAGGAATATCACGTCGAAGGCCCCGTGGCCTTGATGCTGACGACGACGGCGATCGATCTCGATGAAGAGCTGAAGAATCGCTGTCTCGTCCTCACCATCGATGAAAGCCGCGAGCAGACGCGTGCGATCCAGGCGCGTCAGCGCTTCGAAGAAACCTTGCCGGGCCTCGCCGCGAAAGAACACCGTGCGGCGATCATCACCCGCCACCAGAACGCACAGCGCATGTTAAAGCCGCTGCGCGTCGTCAACCCGCACGCCGAGCGGCTGACCTTTTTGGACGACAAGACCCGGACGCGCCGCGATCACCGCAAATATCTGGCGCTGATCCGCGTCATCGCGCTCTTGCATCAACACCAGCGCCCGATCCGCACGCTTGAACGCAGCGGCGCCAGCATCGAGTACATAGAGGCCACACCCGCCGACATCGCCGCCGCCAACGCGCTGGCGCACGCGATCATGGGCGCGACGCTTGATGAGCTGCCGCCGCAGACGCGCCGCTTGCTGGGGCTCGTGCATCAGCTTGCTGTGGCGCGCGCGAACGCGGAAGGCGTGAAGCCGCGCGAGGCGCGCTTTACCCGCCGCGATGTGCGCGAGGCGACCGGCTGGAGCGACACGCAGCTCAAGGTGCATCTGGGGCGCCTGGTCGAACTTGAATATCTCTTCGTCACCCGCGCGCGCGAAGGCGAGCATGCGAGCCGCTTCGTCTATGCGCTGGCTTATGACGGCGAGGGCCAGGACGGGGCGCCCTTTGTGATGGGGCTGATCGATGCGAGCGCGCTCGACGGCGCACATTGCAGCTACGATGAAAATCGGTCGGCCCAAAATGAAGATCGGTCGGGCCTCGGTCGGCCCCCGGTCGGGGCCTGGCCGGGGGGCGGTCGGCCTCACGAAATCGGCGAAACGCCAAGCCCCGCAACAGCTTCGCGCGACATCAGCGAAATCACGCGCGAAACGCCTAACACCGGACGCGCCAACGGCGCCGTACCATACATGCAGGCGGAGAATGCATCGTGAGCGCGCGTGCGGCGGCGCCGACGCCTGCGCCGGGCAGCATGGCGGCAGAGCTTGAGCGCTTTGCGGTATGGCTCGCGACGCGCAATTACTCGCCTTACACCATCGAGCAACGCCGCACGGCCATCGGCGCCTTCATCGCCTGGGCGGCGTTGCGCGGCGTCGAGCGCCCGCAGGACGTGACGCGGCCGATGCTGGAGCGCTATCAGCGCCATCTCTTCCATCACCGCAAAGTAGATGGCGCGCCCCTCACCTTTAGGACGCAGGCGACGCGGCTGACGCCGATCCGCGCTTACTTCAAATGGCTGGCGCGCGAGCGCCTGGTGCTCTTCAACCCCGCCGCCGATCTGGAACTGCCGCGCGGCGAAAAGCGTCTCCCGGCGAATATCCTCTCGCCCGATGAAGTGGAGGCGGTCCTGGCCGGGCCCGATCTCGCCACGCCGCAGGGCTTGCGTGATCGCGCCATCCTTGAAGTGCTCTACGCGACCGCCATCAGGCGCCTGGAGCTGATCCGTCTCAGCGTCTTTGACGTGGACTATGCACGCAAGCTGATCGTGGTGCGCAAGGGCAAGGGCAACAAGGATCGCATCGTGCCGACCGGCGCGCGGGCGCTCGGCTGGATCGCCGCCTATCGCGATGAAGCGCGCCCGCAGCTGGTGTGCGGGGCCGATGACGGCACGCTCTTCTTGACCTCGAAGGGTGCGGCCATCGCGCCGAAGAAGCTCACCAGCCGCGTCGGCGCTTACGTCGCCGCCGCGGGGCTCAGCAAAACCGGCTCATGCCATCTCTTCAGGCACACCGCCGCGACGCTGATGCTGGAGAACGGCGCCGACATCCGCTTCATCCAAGCCATGCTCGGCCACGAGAGTCTCGACACCACCCAAATCTACGCCCAGGTCGGCGTCGCCAAACTCGCCGCCGTGCATGCGGCCACGCACCCCGGCGCCATGCCGAAGCGCGATGCGCTCGACATCGATGACGCCGACGACATCGACTGAGGCAGCGAGGCCGAATCCACATACACAATGCGCTGCTTGAGCAGGCCGCGCGCGGGCCGTAAGCGCGGGTCGTGTACGGCCCGCGCTCTGTCTCACGGGTCGTGAAAAGGGCTGGCGCGACAGCGCTTTGCGTGGCCCCCGGGCCGCGTCTTTATCTTGCACTCCAGCCCTTATCCGACCCGTGAGTGAATCCCCGCGCTGTCACTCGCCTCCTAGCAGCTAAGACCGAAGGCCGCTGCGATGCGCTTTGCCTGCGTCGCGGCGCACGCCATAGTGACGCTCATGACCGCCGCTCCCGCCCTCCAAAGCACGTCAGAGCCGCGCCGCGCGCGCAGGCCGAAAAGTGCTTATAGGGCGATTTTTTTGAAAACCGGCCGGGCAGGGCGGCGCCATCGCGCTTACGCCGCTGACGCGTATAGAGAAAATCGCTGCATCTACGAAAAACCGCGTCAGGACCGACAGTCCCTGCAAACTGACCCCATCGGGTACTTCGATGGTTTAAACCTCTATCAGTATGTTGGGGGCGATCCCGTAGATTGGGTAGACCCTACCGGCATGTCGGCTACAGCCGGCTGCGGAAGATCATTTTCATCGCGTACTTGCTGGCAGGTCGGGGGAGGCCCGGTAAATCTGGGAAGTGAAGAGTATGCCGCGCGCGCGGATCAATTGCGATCGCAGGCCCGTCACACTCAGGAGCCAGGTCGAGTTGCTCAAGGATACGCCGACGCAGCCATTGCAGACTTTACCGGCGGCCTTGCCGGTATGGTTGAGGGTTTATCAAACCACTCTTTGAGACTCGGAGGCACAGTATTAGGGGCAGCAGTTGGGGCGCCGGAAGCTGCTACTGCTTATGGGTTCTCTCGATATGGTGCCCCAATTATCATTGACTCAAATCTTGGAGCCAACGTCGCGGCTACGCTCCGGGCTCAGGGATTTAATGTTAGGACGGTGGCCGAACTCTTCGGCCGCGACCCGGGCACGGATGTTCCTATCCGACAACTCGCAGAACGAATTGGAGCCAGAGTGCTTACGCAGGATCGTGGTAGGCAAGCCGGTGAGGGGTTTGGCCGGCTTGCAGTGCAGGTGGATGCTCGGATCGCAAATCATCCGAATCAGATTTCGCGTGTGTTACGCAACGAAGGAATTCAGCCAGCACCGCCGCAATAGGAGATTCTACATGTCAGGTGAGCAGTGGAAGTTGTTGGCCATTCGGGATGGCGAGACAATTTCCTTTGAGAACGTTGGATGCTTTGACCAGATGCTAGTCGATGACTGGTTTCATCTGGAGAGGATGGACGACGATCTCTGGTGGATGCGTGTAGGAGACGCGCGCATAATGGTCCGAGTGGCGCGAAACGGCGTTGCTTCGAGCGTGGAAGTCGAACGCAGTGCGTATCCCTGAAGACAACCCATACACATTGCGCTGGTACCGGCTCCAACGTCCGCCCCTTCGACGCCCTGCGAGTGAGATAGCTGCGTTGCATCAAGTTGCGCGCGTCGAGCGCGACAATTCCTGCAAACTGACCCAATTGGGTACGAGGATGATTCGAATCTCTACGCGTACGTCCGCAACGACCCGCTAAACTTGGCCGATGCCACGGGGGAAGAAGCATATCTCGTGAGCAGGCGCATCTTTAACGAAGGAGACGCACGGGCTGCAGCAACGTCAGCGGCCGTAGCGACCATGTTGGCGACGCGCGGGAATGTGGGAGCCGCGCAAAGCGCCTACAATAGAACCTACTCTGAGACTCTGGATTCCACAAAGCACGCGTTCTTGGTGGTCACGGCTGCCGGCACCACTCTTCAAGACGGACAAATCGAACGTCAGTACTCGTACGCACCGGGACAAAATGGATTAACGGCGCTCCAAGGCGAGCAAACTACGACCTACCAGCATGATCGCCGCGCGCTAGAGTCAATTGCTGCAGGCGAGACGGCGCCTGGCGTGACTTACTCCGAGATCGGCGGGGTCAGCAACGATGATGCTCACGCGATATTCGGCGCGCCGAGTGAACCGAGAATGTACTCGCCTGTGCCCTCAAGGGTACCGGGTAGCACGAACAGTAACTCGGAGGCGTTCGCCAGAGCGGGTGCTGCCGCAGCACGAGGGGGCGCCACTTTGACTTCTCCGGCTGGCGGGCATCCCGGCGCTGGTCAGGCCGGACGAGTCGTGTGCCCGGATGGCAAGGGAGGTGATCTTTGTTAGCTTTCATGCGCGCACTCCCTTGCATCTTGATGCTCGCGCTGCCGCTGAGCGCCTGCATGGATTTCGAGCCTTCCCGGCACTCCGGCTTTTGGGTTGGGATGTCACAAAGCGAGGCTTTTGAGCTAGCTTGTGACCACACTAACAAGCGATCAGTGGGCCTGGGACCGGTTTTGTACTTCGATGGAATTCGACGGCCCGTCCGCAGAGCGGAATCAATTTGCGAGATTCGGGACGAAGCCCTCGGAGCCGATCAATGGTGGATCATAGAGCGCGGCATTAGAGATCGCTACGTTGTTCTTGATTTCGCTGACAACCATCTTGTGCGGCTGCAAGTGAAAGCACCAGAGTTCGCGCCTTAAGGACGACTCGCCCTCTGAAAGAGTGGAAAGAGTGACACACACTTTGGAGCCGGCCCGTTCCTGCAAACTGACCCCGTCGGGTATGAAGACGATCTGAACCTCTATCAGTACGTACACAACGACCCGCTGAATCGCGGCGATCCGACAGGCACCGAAGGCGTTGGCTCCTGGAACAACGGGCAGTGCAATTTCGATGGTTGCCGTGCGGCGCAACCCGCGCAGCCGCTAACTGCGAACGACGTTGCTACCGCCGTCGAAGTAGCGGGTGTGGTTTGGGACATAGCGACATTGCCCACCGGCGCGGGTAGTGGCCCGGAAGGGATAGTTGTTTCGCGGGCAATTGCGGCTGGGATACGTGAGGGAGGAGAGGCCGCCGCCGAGGGGGCCGCGCGAAACGGTGCAGATTTCATCGTCACACCGGGTGGCACGGCTGTACCGACCAGTCAGAGTCAAATGCGAGAGGGCTTTGATGCGGCTGGATTCCCCAGTCGTGAAACTCGAAGCCCGGGTGTTGAGCACACCTTGCAAGATGGGAGCACTGTCAGGACTATGGAACCATCCGGTGACGCCCCACGACGAGCATCATTCGAGAACGCAAACGGGGGCCCGGTTAATCCGGACGGCCGGACCCCACAACCTCCGAGAGGACTTACTGCGGCCGAGCGTCGGGAGTGGGTTCGTCAAAGAACCCATGTCGAGCAAGGACCATGACCGACCTTACTGAATGGATGGATGCAGCCAATAAAGCCTGTCCTTTGCAGATTGAACGAAGTGAGTGGTGCGACCCTGTGCTACTTCTGGGGGGAGCGGATTGGAGCTTGTCGATCACGGCTCCGTGGAGGGTCGTGCAAGGGTACGTTGTTCGAGTCGGGGCATATGACGAGGGCGCAAGATCGGTCGCGGCGAACTTGGTTGGTAAACGGGTCACTCGCCTTCGCGTGCTCGACAGCGCGCCTTCGTTCGACATCGGCGTGACCTTTAGCAACGGCGATGAGCTGCAAGTGTTCTGCGCATCGACGCATGAGAACTGGGTACTCCGCGTGCCTGGAGAAGCTACGATGGCATTTGTCCCGGCCTCGTAAAGCAATCGGCTTAGGTCCGCGAAAAACAGAAGCAGGGTGTAGGGCAAGATAAAGGGCGTCCTGTCGGACGCCGGAATCCCCTGCGACACAGGGAAATTTGCTCGCTCGCGCATCCAACGCGCACCCTTCTAGTAGGGTGTGGTGCGCAAAGGGTGCCAGTTACCCAGCGCGCTTTTTGGCTTTGCTGCGCTTTGGCTTTGCGTTGAGCAGCCTCGCGCCTGTGCCGCCGCCGTTCGTGATCTCCACGCCATACGCTGTGAAGGCGTCGACAATTTTCTGCTCAGTGCTCGCGAAAGCCGGCCGCTTACCGCTCTCGTAGGTAGCGACGGTCGCTCGTCCGATCCCCGCGTAGTGCGCCAGGTCGTCAATTGTCCACTCAATGAGCGCCCGCGCTGCACGGCACGCGGCGGGGGTCAGCTGGGCCATAGGCGCGAATCCAAAACGATCACAAAATTATAATCCCGCTTGACGCGTCTCGTCAAAACGATCATATTATGATCGTTTACCAACTCTGGCTCGTTTGAATGGGTTTTGAGCAACGGGAAAGCCGTCATGTCTGTCGTAACTCGCCGAGAAATCGTCGCTGGCGCCGCAGCATTATCCTTTGCTGACTCTCAGCCGAGCGCCGCACTTCTCAGTCCGTCCGGACCTGGTGTTGATCGGGTGCTGGCGGCGCTGTGGCGGCATTTTCTCGAAGAGGACGCTCGCTTGGCCGCCGCTTGGGAGGCCGTTGACCGCGCTCAATGCAGCGATGACCAACTCGCAGGGAGACTATTTGATAGAGCCGACGCCATCGGTCACGAACACGACCACATCGTCCGACGCATCGCCGCGCAACCATCAGCGTCCTGGCATGGGGTCACCATCAAGCTGCTGACGTGGCGACGGAGCGCCAATCTCAGCGAGTTCAATCTACCAGACGCCGACGCTGCGATTGCGTTCTCCGCCTATCTCGATGCGCTGCGCTTTAGCGGCGCTGCAGGTTCGTCGGACGACGCCGGCATCGCGCGTCTTGTACTGCGTGATCCAGATTCAGCAGGAGAGGGACCATGACACGCGCGTCAAATGACATGGCGTCGAGCGAACAGCCGCTCTCGCTTGACCGCATCCCAGACGACGCGGCGCTGCTGGAGCAAGTGCTTCAACACTATCAGGCCGCGCTCAAGGAAAGCCCCGAAGCTATCGCTTATCTGCAAAAGCGTGGATTGGACGACCCTCAGCTCATCGAACATTTCCGGCTTGGTCTGGCCAACCGCACGCTCGGCTATCGCTTGCCGCAGGCCAATCGCCGCGCGGGCGCTGAATTGCGCGGTCGCTTGCAAATGCTGGGCGTTCTCCGCGAGAGCGGCCATGAGCATCTGTGGGGCTCGCTGGTTATTCCAGTTTTGGGCGCGGACGGCGCGATCCAGCAAATGTACGGCCGCAAGATCACCGAAGGCTTGCGCAAAGGCACGCCGCTTCACGTCTTCCTGTCTGGGAGTTGTGATGTTGTGTTCAACGAACGAGGGATCGCTGGATCGGAAGACATCATCCTCTGCCGCTCGCTGATCGACGCGCTGACTTTTTGGCGCCATGGCCTGCGCCATGTGACTGCGCTGTTGGAGGAACGAGCGGGTCCAGTCTTGCTTCAGCGCCTCGCCCAAGCGCGGCGCGTGCTCATAGCGTTCCGGCGCGATGACGCCAATGACGATGCGTCGGCGGCAATTGTGGGCGGACTGGCGGAACAGGGCGTTGCAATTTATCGCGTGCGCTTCCCGCAAGGCATGGACGCCAACGAGTACGCGCGCTCGATCGATGATCCGGCGGCGGCGCTCACACGCCTCGTACGTAACGCAGAATGGATCAAAGGTGGCGATGCGCCCGGCGCAACGGCGCCGGCGGCATCACCCTTACCAGCGCTCTCGCGTCCTATCGCAGCGGCTGAGGTCAACGCCGCCGACGTGATCATCCGCCTCGGCGCGAGAATCTGGCGCGCGCGAGGCCTCGCGAAAAACACCAACGTCGATGCGCTCAAGGTGGTGCTCGAAGCGCGCCCGGCAACACCAGGCGCCGCGCTTGGCGACGGCGAGGCCTTTCACATAGACACGCTCGATCTGCTCAACGCGAAAAGCCGCAACGCCTTCGCAGCGCAAGCTGCCGCCGAATTGGGCGTTTCGCTCGACGTGCTCAAACGCGAGATCGGCCAAGTCATCTTCGCGCTGGAGGACGTGCGCGATGCGGCCATCAAAGCCGCCGAAGCAGAGAAGGAGGAGGCGCCGCCGAAACTCAGCGCCGAGGAAGAAGCCGAAGCGTTGGCGTTTCTTCAATCGCCCGATTTGATGGCGCGCATCGCCTCCGACATGGAGACGGTCGGCATTGTCGGCGAAGGCGCCAACGCCCAGGCGGCATATCTCGCCGCCCTCTCGCGCAAGCTTGATCGACCACTGGCACTGCTCATCCAATCCACAAGCGCTGCCGGCAAAAGCGCATTGATGGACGCGGTGCTCGATCTCATCCCGGAGGAAGAGCGCGTCGTTTATTCAGCGATGACGGGACAGAGCCTCTATTATCTCGGCGAAACCAATCTCAAACATAAGGCGCTCGCGATCGCCGAAGGCGAGGGCGCGCGCCACGCGTCCTACGCGCTGAAGCTGCTGCAGAGCCAAGGCGCGCTGACAATGGCGTCCACCGGCAAAGACCCAGTCAGCGGCAAGCTGGTGACCCAGGAATACCGCGTCGAAGGCCCGGTGGCGCTGATGCTCACCACCACGGCGATCGATCTCGATGAAGAACTGAAGAACCGCTGCCTGGTGCTCACCATCGATGAAGGCCGCGATCAGACCCGCGCGATCCAGGCGCGCCAGCGCTTCGAGGAGACGTTGGAAGGTCTAGAAGCCAGCGCGCGCCGCGCAGGCGTGATCAAGCTGCACCAGAACGCGCAGCGCCTGCTCCGTCCGCTCAAGGTGGTCAATCCGTTCGCGGAGCGGTTGACGTTTCTCGACGACAAGACGCGCACTCGCCGCGATCACCGCAAGTACCTGACGCTCATTCGTGTGATTGCGTTGTTGCACCAGCACCAACGGGAGGTGCGCCAGTTCAAGCTCCCGGACGGATCAGAACTCGAATACATCGAAGCGACCGCCGACGACGTGCTGATGGCCAACAAGTTGGCGCACGCCATAATGGGCGCCACTTTAGACGATCTGCCGCCGCAGACGCGAGCGCTGCTCGTTCAGATCGACGCGATGGTGCGCGAGCGTTGCGCGTTGGAGCATACGCCGCGCGCCGAACTGCGCTTCGCCATTGCCGCTGACGACGATGTGCTGATCTGGGATCTGGTCCTGACCAACACCACGACCATGACCAAGACTGTCACCGTCGCCAGCTATTGCGAATTTGGCATTCTTGAATTCGCCCGCGAGGTGTGGTGGTGTTACCTCCTGTCTCTTATACACATCTGACGCTGCCGACGAATAGAGAGGTGTAGATCTCGGTGGTCGCCGTATCATT
>ENA-ORBV01007842-ORBV01007842.1-microbial-mat-metagenome-genome-assembly--contig:-NODE-7842-length-18186-cov-6.861229_pt1 | contig 18186 bp, 11 predicted proteins | sample MGYA00237777_ERZ505514 | MGnify/ENA primary metagenome ERZ505514 (study PRJEB26160, sample SAMN06269048) | microbial mat metagenome | isolation source: Oligotrophic lake microbial mat | place...
GCGATTTTCGCGGCATCGAACCGCTCAATCGCCTCGCTATCCATCCCCACCGTGTAGACGGATGGGGTATTCCGCGAGTTAGATAATGCTTTGGATTTACGCTTACCAGTTGTCTTAACTCTGCACTCTAACCATCTTTCCCAAAAATTAGTATCTAAGATCGAAGCGTAAAGTAGAAGCTCGAACCTTCTCCCACGATCGACTCTGCCCAGATTTTGCCACCATGTCGATTGATTATCCTTTGTACAGTTGCCAGTCCGATTCCTGTGCCAGGGAAATCAGAGTTTTTATGCAGACGCTGAAACGCCCCAAACAATTTATCAGCATAAGCCATATTAAATCCAGCTCCATTATCTTTGATATAATAAGCGATCGAATCTTCAGTTTGACTTGAATCCGACATCACCCCAAACTCAATCTTGGGATGCTCTTTCTTGCTAGAGAACTTCCAAGCATTATTCAGCAAATTTTCTAGGGCGATCTTTAACAACCGTGCATCCGCTAATGCCGTTAGATCGGGTTCGATCGACACCTCCACTTGATGTAGCGAATCATGTTGATGAAGCGATTCGATCACCGACTCTACTAGCTGGCTGAGATTAACTGGCTTCTTTTGCATTTCGATCTGGCTGATGCGAGATAGATTGAGTAAATCTTCAATTAGCTCATTCATGCGTTGGGCATTTTTGCGAATCCGATTGAGATAATCTAAATTTTGAGCATCGAGCTGAGCACCACAGTTTTCTAGCAGCATGGCACTAAAACCATCAATGCTCCGAAGTGGTGACCGCAGATCGTGTGAGACCGAATAGCTAAAAGACTCAAGTTCCTGATTAACCGCCTCAAGTTCGACTCGGCGTTGTTCTAGCATCCCAGTGATTTCTGTAAAGTCTCGCTTGAAAACATTGAGCTGAGAGATATCATGCACGACAGACAGAGATATCTCATTGCCAGCTTGGTCGCGTTCTAAAACTGAGGAAATCATCACATCGATCACCATACCGTCTTTCGTCACGATCTGATAGGGAATATCTGTAGGAATATGGCTTTTGAGAAATTTGGGCAGATCGTAAACTTTGGCATATTCACTCGAATTATTCGGCATAAACTCGATAATTCGTTTGCCGATCACATCTTCTCGATCGTAGCCAAGATAGGACAGCCAGTATTGATTAACGTCTAGCAAATTGCCATTGGTATCAGCGATATGGAGCATCACAGGAGCTTCATCATAGATCGCCCGATATAGAGCCTCGCCACCTTGAAAGCCCCTTGTTAGGTTTAAGGCATTCTCGTTAGTTTTTCGATTTGGGTTCTGGTTTTGGCTATCCATGCTGACTAATGGTGTAAGTGTGAACTAATATGCTGATGCCTTTAAGTGAGAGATTCAGTTTTAGCAGTTTGGAATAAATCAAGTAAACTCTCTGGCGGTAAAAGAAAAGCCGTCATAGTTTTATCTTTTTTTGAGACCGTAAAGATGTGACTGGCAATGCCTAAAGTATCTTCATGACGATAGGTTTCAGGTAGAGGTCTAATCTCTGATTGTAATACATCGGAAATCTCTGGCAGGGTGCTAACAGGGATGCCAAATTTAGTTTGAGCGGAAATTTTTCCTGTAGTTTTGAGGATAATGATATGACTAACAGGCGACTTACTTGGAATCCCATACACCTTTTGATGCAGGTCGAGAATGATAATTTCGGCATCTCCCACTTGGGCAACTCCTAGCAGTTTTTGTCCACTTTTGAAGATTTCTGGCAGGCGAACCACTCTTTCTACTGCGTCTAGATAGACAGCGAGGAATAGCTCCCCAATTGGGAAGATCAAGGTTTTGGCAGTAGCAACTTTAACTTTAGTTTTCATGTGAATCAGTTTTTATGGCTCATGGAGTCGATCGATAATTGTTCGTTCAATACTTGGATCAGTTCTTGTTCGAGAAACGGCTTGGTGAGATAGGCTTTGGCTCCAAGATAGGTGGCGAGTTGGCGATGTTTCTCGCCCCCACGTGTGGTCAGCATAATTACAGGTAAGTTTCGATCGACGAATGTGGTGCGATAGTGGGTGAGAAATTCAAATCCATTCATGCGTGGCATTTCGATGTCACATAGAACTGCTTGAATGCTGGGGTTTTGCTGGAGTAGATCCAGTGCTTCGCGCCCATCTCTGGCTTGAAACACACGATAACCTTGCTTTTGCAGGGTTAGGCTTAAGGTCTGGCGCATGGTCAGCGAGTCATCAACTACCAGAACTGTGGTGGTAATGGGTGCAGCAAGTTCGGCGGCAGTAGGATGATTACTGTCAGGCGAGAGAGCTTTTTGCTGGATTTCAGGTTGGAGCCAATGTGTGACGAGGGCAGCTCCATCAACTACGGGAACTAGACTACCATCGCCGAGAATTGTACAGCCGTAGAGGTAGGGCGGCGGCGCGATCGCTTTACCAAATGGTTTGATTGCAAATTCTTGTTCGGCAATCAATCGATCGACTTCCAATGCGATCACTTCATCACCATGCGAAATCAAGATCATCTTGCTGGACCGATCGAGCGTCATAGTTTTAAGCGAGTCATAATCGGCATCATCGACAAAGCGCGGGGCAGAACGATAAGACAATAGCGATCGAGGGCAAATTGGCACAAGCTCATCTTCCCAAGGGTAGAATTGCTGATTTTGGACGGTCTGAATTTCCTCCCGATCGATGTTATTAATCGATAACAGCGAGTCGATCGGAATCGCCAACATTCTGGAGTTAATGCTGAATACTAGGAGTTTGGCAATACTGAGCGTCAGTGGTAAACGGATCGTAAAAGTCGTACCTTTACCTTGCTCAGAGGTGACAGCGATTGCGCCTTTTAAACCTTTGACCTGAATTTGGACGGTATCTAATCCCATGCCTCGTCCAGAGATTTGGCTGACCTGCTCGGCTGTGGTAAAGCCTGGTGCAAATAAACATTCATAAATCTGCCGTTCGGAAAGAATTGTCCGATCTGCGGGTGGCAGTAAATTCATTGCAGTAGCACGGCGTAACACTTTCTCCTCGTCGATTCCCTGTCCATCATCACGCACTTCGATGTATGTCTGGTTACCTCGGTGGTAGGCGCAAATTTCGATCGTCCCGATCGACGGTTTACCCTGAAGAGTACGGTTCTGAGGTGACTCAATCCCATGATCGAAAGCATTACGAATCAAATGTACGAGAGGATCGTAGAGTTTTTCCAAGATCGCTTTATCGATCAAAGTACTAGCTCCAACCATCTTGAATTTGACTTCCTTGTTGGCTTGGGTGGATAAATCTCGCACCATGCGGGGGAAGCGATTGAGGATATCTCGCAACGGTAACATCCGCGACCAAAGCAAGTCATCCCGAACTTGTTTGAGGGTTTGCTGTTTCTTGCGGGTCAGGAGTTCAGCCTGTTTGTTGATTTGGGTGACATCTCGCACGGACTCACCGATCTGGGTCATTTCCTCCACCGCCGCTTGAACAAGAGAGTAGAGGTTGCTGTAGGAGTCTAGTTCCAACAGGTCAAAGGTCGGGACTGGGTTTTGGCTATTGGAATTTTGAGAGAGCGGGGCGGCTAATTTTGCCATCGGCGTAATTTCGGCATCCTGAGTTTTTATCCCAGCATTTTGGTTCCGATCTGCCCAGTTTTGTAGTCCTTCAGCTAGCACTTCAAACTTGGCAAATCGCTTGAGAATAGTCTGTAATGTGCTTTGGAGTTGTTGGTTTTGCAGAGAGGTGCTGGTTTCTTGGATCACTAACTCGCCAGCTAGGTTATTCAGCCTTTCTAGCCGATTTAAGTCAACTCGGATCGATTGAGTGGGAGCATTAAGATCGACTGTTTGACTAGCTGTTTTACTAATAATTTCGGTTGTATCTGTGACCTGAAGCGGCGGATGCTCGACCCGATCGAGGCTCAAATTATCGATCGGGACAAGTTGGGAACTAGTATCTAATTCTGGTTCTAAGTCTGGATCGAAATCTAAATCGGATAGCTCAATCGGGAGATTGAGGTGCAGATCTTCTGACTCAATTCGATCGAAATCCAACGCTAACTCAGGTTCGAATTGGGATATGTCTAATGAATCCTCTGTATATTCCGCTTCAGTCTCTACTACTAGCCGATCGACAAAGTTATTCGCTAGATCGTCACTAAAATCGTCAGCTAAGTCAACCAGATCGTTAGAATCTTCTGTCAAACTAGCTGCTGCGTTTGTAATCTCAAATTCTACTGGCTCACTCTCAGGGTCGAAGCTGAAGTCATTACCAAACATCGTGTTGAGATCGGCTAGCGAGGTTGGATTAAATTTGGCTTCTGTCTCAAATTCTGGCTGAAAATCCGAAAAATTCGCCTCACTAAAATTCACCTCACTGGCAGAGCTTGCAGTATTACTTTGTCCTAATTCCACCAAATCGTCACTGGGTGAACCACCCGAAGTTCGATCGCCAGCTAGCACACTTGCCTGAGCCGCTTGAAAATCGGCAATAGTCAACCAGCCAATTTCTGTAGTGTATTCAGGATGAGCATCTAGGGCGGCAATTGTGGCTAAAGCGATCGAACTAAATCCTGATAGATTCAGCAATTCTCCCAATCCCATAAACACTTCAGCTTGGGCGCGCAATTCCCCCGACACTTGATTCGCATCAGGATCTGACAGCACGTTTTGGAGTCGAGCAATGCCATCGGTGACATCACTCTCAAATACAACTTGGACAATATCCACGCCCAATTCTGCCGAAGTTGGCATTTCAGCTTCTGCTAAGCTCGGATCGCCGAGGATACCGAAGAGAGCCTCAAATACTGGCTCCGAATTTTTGAGTGCCTCAACTTCGTCATAGCTCCCAGTTTCGATTTGCTGGATTAGAGGCGTTCTCAAACAGTCAAAAGCCATGAACAGCAGCTCTTCTAGATCTACATCTAAGACCACCTCTTCATGATAAAGCGCGCGGAAAGCATCCTCAAGTTTGTGCGCGATATTCGTAATTCCATTTAGCTCAATACTTGCTGCTCCCCCTTTAATTGAGTGAGCCGCCCGCATGACATTGTGGACGTTAGCCGTACTACGATCGCTGAGCAGGATAATCAAACCTTCTTCAATCGTTTGCAGCAGTTCGATCGCTTCTTGGGTGAAGAACTGATAGGCAGAATCGCGAATTTCGGTGTCTAGAAACATAGTTTTCAGCCAACAGGCAATGAACGATGAAGATGGATTTAAGCAACTTTGAACTGGGCAACCGTAACTTGGAGAGCTTGAGCCACCTGAATCAATTCGGCAAAAGAGCTTGCCACAGATTCTGATTGCTCAGATGTGCTATTGGCGATCGACGCGACATCCTGCATATTTTTCGCCGCAGTTGTAGAAGATTGCGTCTGGATTGCCGCCGCTTTAGCGATTTCTTGGACGAGTTTGTTAATCTCCGTACTGACGGTGTTGATCTGATTGATTTTTTGTCGAGCTTCAGCAACTAGTAGTGTCCCCACTTCCACCTGCTCAGTGCCCGACTCCATCGCCGCGATCACCTCATTTGTCTGGCTCTGAATTTCTTCCACCAGTTCACTAATTTCAACTGTGGCTTTTGCGGATTGTTGTGCCAAATCTCGCACTTTCCGCGCCACGACCGCAAATCCCTCGCCTTCTTCTCCCGCACGAGCCGCTTCAATTGCTGCGTTTAATGCCAGCAAGTTAGTCTGCGCCGCGAAGTTGGCAATCAGTTTCACGACCTTGGAGATGTTTTCCGATGCTTCACCCAGTCGCTTTACCTTTTTCGAGGCAGTTGAAACCGTGTTGCGGATCGCCATAATCCCTTCCACGGTGCTGTTCATCGCCGCATCACCTGCTTGTGCTGCCTGAGCTGATTGCTGCACTTTTTGCGTGGCTTGTTGGGCGCGGTTAGATACACCTTGACTCGACTCTGCCATCACTTGAATTTGCTGAAGTGCCGCAGTAATTGCGACAACTTGGCGACTGGTTTCGGTTGATAGAGATTCGATCGTAGTTTCACTGGATTCGGCGGTATCAGATACCGATTGGGCTGAGGTTTGTACTTGTGTGACAATTTGGCGGAGCGATCGAATCATGGCGTTATAAGAGTCAGCGATCGTGCCGATTTCATCCGCCGTGACATTGGCGCGAATGGTCAAGTCACCTTTGCTAACTGGATCGACTTCGACCAGGAGTTCTAAAGCGCGGCGTTGCAGAGTTTCTTTTTCCTGTCTTTGATCCGTCGCCAAAACCTCAGATTGTTGGCGCGACTCTTGGATCTGTCCCAAAAGACCAACACGGTCTAAGGATAAGCCAATTTGGACGGCAATCTGCTTCAAGAAATCGATTTCATCTTGTTGCCAAGCATGGGTTTGAGTACAGTGATGGGCAACCAGCAGACCGAACAATTGCCCCTGTTGCGAGATCGGTACGACTAGGTTGGCTTTAATTTGTAGCCGAGCTAGTAAGGCTCTGTGATCTGGGTGATAATCACGGTCTTGCATATCGTCGGTAGGCACTACCCGCCCCTTACGGTAAGCTTCGATTAGGGTTTGGGGAATGCAGGGATCGGTAGCTTTTTCCGCCAAGGCACTGGGCAAATTATCTTCAACAGATTCGTGCGATAGATAGCCGCTCCAGTCAAGATTGAAGCGATAGATCACGACTCGATCTGCATTCATTACCTCTCTAGCCCCTTGGACTGCTCGATCGAACACATTTTCTAAATCTTGAATTTGAACCGTAAGGGCAGAGGCAATATCTGCATAAAGCTTTGTCCTCTTAGTCTCTTGACGACGATCTTCAAGGTTGAGATCGATGCTGGCTGCCATCTTGTTCAGTTCTTGAGACAAAATTCCGATTTCATCGTTTCGATCGAGATCTTCTAGCCTTATACCGATCTCACCATCACCAATTTGTTGAGTAAACTGAGCCAAACGACGGACTGGTTTAACGAGAGTACTGGCAAATAACACGCCCACAACACCTGCTAGCGTCAGTGAGAATAAGCCGATGCCGTAGCCGATTTTTTCTAAATCCGACAATCTTCCTTGGACTTCTGCTAGGGGACGACCAATAAAAGCAATCCCAACTGGCTTAGCTTGAGGGTTGATTAATTTTTGATGGTCATACAAAGGTCGATAGGCAGTAAGATAACCTGCCCCGACAATATTTGCCTCGCCGATAAAGTCTTTCCCCTGATTTAGCACAACTTCTGCAACTTCACGCGATACCCTCGTCCCAAGTGCTCTGGTGTTGTCGGGTGATTTTGTGGTTGGGTCGATATAGGGCACGTTTGTGGTGATCCGCCAGTCTTGGGCAAACACGGTAGCAACAGGGACATTATATTGACTCGTAAATTTATCCACTAGTCCGTAATTACGATTAATCAGAGAACCCACGATCGCCGTACCGACCAGTTTGCCTTTCACTTTAATCGGATAAACCGCGACGCTCACCAGACCAGCTTTACCTCGATCGATATCGTAAGTACCCTCTGAAGCTGGTTGCTTGGGTTCTGGTAATCCCTGAATTGACTGAGGACGGATGCCAATATTTGCCTGCTGAGTCACGCCCAAAAGTTGTAATGAATCTTCTTTGAGCAATTCCATCCCATCTAAAGCTTGACCTGTAGCAATTGCATTTTTGACAATCGGAATAGTACCAAGTGCAGTTCCAGATGCTAAAGGTACAGACTTATACTCACGGGTAATTGGCGGAGCACCTGTAGCTGGTAATGGCGATTTGAGCGCAAAATCTTCGGCTAGAACTTGGGCGTTATGGGCGATCGATCTGCCCTGAGCATCAGTAATAATCTTGAAGCTTTTGACCGATTCTGGTTCGACATCATTCTTGATCTTGAGTAGATTTTGCAAAAAAGCACGACGTTGCAACACTTCTTGAGGATTGCTCAGATCGATTTGGGCATCCTGAACTGCCGTTGTAATCGTATCGGCATCGAGTTTGCTCTCTTCTTTTGTCCAAAGTACATATTCTTCGGTAAATAGAGTGTTCTTTTCTTGCAAAGATGCCCGTAAGTCGCTAAGCAAGTTATCGCTAGCGACTCTAAGCAAGGCTTGGGTGACAACCAAAAGTGGGACACCTGTTGTAACTAGTAACATAATCACTAGCTTCGATTGCAGAGGAAGGTTTTGCCAGCCTCGTTGCAATTTAGATGTTAGAGAAAATCGTTTTGATTTGGATGAGCTAGGTGTCGATCGAATCGCACTAGATTTTACCGCTTGTAGTTCAGTCGGCAGTTCAGTTTCTGACGCTCTCTGCCGCGTCGAAGGCTGGTTCTCTAATAACATGTTGGGATATCCTCTGGCTAAATTTTGAATTGGGATACGCTGGTTTGCAGACCTTGGGCAACCTTGATCAGTTGAGCCAAAGAATCTGTCACCACCCCTGATTGCTTCGATGTTCCAGTTGCGATCGAGGCGACATCCTGCATCGCTTTTGATACCACGGTCGAAGATTGGGTCTGGGCGGCGGATGCCTGAGCGATTTCTCGTACCAGTTTGTTGACCTCCGCACTCACGGCGGTGATTTGGTTAAGCTTTTGACGGGCTTCCTCTACCAGTTGGGTTCCGACTACCACCTGCTCCGTCCCAGATTCCATTGCCGAGACTACTTCGTTGGTTTGGCTTTGGATTTCTTCTACGAGATTTTCGATTTCGATCGCGGCGGCGGCGGACTGTTCGGCAAGCGAACCAACTTCTTCGGCAACCACAGCGAAACCACGACCTTCTTCCCCTGCACGGGCTGCTTCAATTGCGGCATTGAGCGCGAGTAGGTTGGTCTGGGCAGCAAAGTTACCAATCAGGTTAACCACTTTGGAAATCTTTTGGGAAGCTTCACCCAGACGTTTGACCTTTTTCGATGTTATTGCCACAGTGTCGCGAATCGCCGAGATCCCAGTTACAGTTCGGTTCATGGCTGCGTCACCCGCTTGCACAGTCTGACTCGCTTGTTGCATCTTTTGGAATGCTTGTTGGGCGCGGTTAGATACACCCAAACTCGACTCTGCCATTGCTTGAATTTGGATCAGAGCCGCATCGATCGATACCACCTGACGATTTGCTTCTACGGCAAGGGCTTCAACTGTGACTTCACTACCTGCGGCGGTATCAGATACTGACTGGGCTGAGGTTTGCACTTGAACAACAATTTGGCGCAACGATCGAATAATCGAATTATAAGAGTCAGCGATCGTGCCAATTTCATCGGGTGTGACTTGGGCGCGGATTGTGAGGTCGCCCTTACTTACGGGGTCAACTTCCATCAGTAGTTCTAAAGCTCGGCGTTGCAGGGTTTCTTTTTGTTCGCGTTGCTCTTGGGCAGTTTCATCAGCTTCCATGCGGGCTTCTTGACGGGCAGTTTCAATCTTCTCAATAAATGTGGCTTGACCGAGTGCAAAGCCTACCTGGCCAGCGATTTGAGTCAAAAAGTCAATTTCTTGTTCCTGCCAAACATGGGTATTGATACAGTGATGCGCCACCAGCAATCCGAATAGTTGATTTTGCGACACAATTGGCGTGACCAGATTAGCCTTGATCTTGAGTCGGGATAATAGGGCTTTGTGGTCAGAGTGATAGTCTCGATCTCTCATGTCATTGGTTGGAACCACGCGACCTGCGCTGTACTGATCCAAAAGAATCTGAGGGATGCAGGGATCGGTAACTTTTTCAACTAGGGCACTGGGCAAATTTAGATTTACAGCTTCGTGGGAAAGATATCCACTCCAATCGGGATTGAAGCGATAGACCACCACTCTGTCTGCTTTGAGTGCAGTTTTAGCTTCTTGCACCAGAGTATCCAAGATCATGTCTGGATCGAGAGTTTGACGCATTTTGATCGCGATCGATGCCACCAAACTTTTACGTTCAGCTATCGAGGCTTGGGTTGCGAGCAAATCCTGAATCTGAGTAGCCATCACGTTGATGTTAGAACTTAACATGGCAACCTCGTCACCACCACTCACTTCAATCCGAGTGTCGAGTTCGCCCTGTCCGAGTTTTTGCACGGCACTGGATGCTCTCATAATTGGGCGCGTCGCGAGGTTGGCAATAATAACCGCCAGCGCACCAACAAGCACCGCCGCCACCCCAGTACCAAGCAAAATCGTGTTTCTCAGTGTTGCCGCCACCGCAAGGGCTTCTTGGGTTTCGGTTAAATAGGCATTACCCCATGAGAGTTCGGGCATATCTGCAAATTTTCCGAGTGGGGCGTAGCCGCCAAGTTGCTCGACCTTGCCGCCGTTAGAAGCATCGAAGGTAATAAATTCAGCTTTCTCGCCTTTGGCATTCAGTTCGCGCAATCCAGGAATATCCTCAAAGGCATTTTTGCCCACCTGCTCTTTTTCTGTCGCAATGAACAATTTGCCGTCTTTATCGAATAGGTGATAAGTATCGGTGGCAACTTTACTAAAATTTTTGATCACTTCTTCTAGATTTACTACAGGCAGACGCGATCGGACAATCGCGATTGTTTGTCCCGTCACAGAGTCTTTGATCGGTGCGGCAAAGTGAATGGCAAATTTCCCTGAAGACTTAGATATAGAAGGTTGGCTGATTACTGGCAGATTAGTTTTCAAAGCCTGTTGAAAATAAGCGCGATCGCTGTGATTTTCTAAGTTTGAGCCGCTGTTTTGGATAATTGGATTGCCTGCCAAATCGAATACAGCGATGCTGTCATAAACCTTGTACTGTTTAATAAAGTTATCCAATATCTCGCGTCTAGATTGGAGTGTTGTCACTGCCTGCAATTTGGCAGTTGTGAAAACTGGCTGAGTGGAAATTGCTTGAATGTCGCCATAACGCTCGAACATAAAGCGGTTGACCTTATCAGAGATTTCATCCGACTGTTCTGCTTGGGTGCTCAGCAATTCTGCTTTAAATGCTTCTGTTGCAGCAAAGTAAGATACCGCCCCGATCGCAAGTACAGGAAGAGTCCCGAACGCGATTGCCAAGATTGTCGCTTTTGTGGTTAAACTGAGCGCACTCAGCGAAAACCCTTTCTTGATTTGTGGTGGCGTGGGAATAGCGGCTGACTTTAGCTGAGTTTCCAGAGTCTTGGTCTTGTTAGCGGTTTGTTGTTTGGGATTATCTTTGAGTTGCATGGTTGTTTACCCTTAAAGGCTAATTAATTGTGTGACTTCTGAGAGAGGAGAGATTCACAGATCGAATGCCCGCACCAGAGCATCTCCATCTAGGGCTAGGAACATCTCTTGTTTAGCTGCTAGCCAATAACCTTTCAAACACCGCTCAAGTTGTGGCGAAGTTTGCCCCGATCGAGCTGGTTGAATTTGGCTTACGTCACATCGCACCATCTTTCTAACTTTCTCCACCACAAACCCAATGATTCGATCTCGGCTGCGAATAATGATCACGTTACAGGTTGCTTGCGAATTTGTCGGCATTGAGAACGACTCGAATCCGAGGTAATAACCTAAATCCACCAGCCAAAGCACCTCGCCCCGCCAGTTAGTTGCTCCCATTACCGCCGCCGACATATCAGGAATTTCGACAATCTGAGCCAGATTAATACTCAAAATCTCTGCCAACTGACCCGTCGGCATCATCGCCAAAGTATCAGCCGCAAGCTGAAAAGTTAGAAATTGTTGAGTTTGAATTGCGATTTCAGTAGACATTTTCGATCTCAAAAAAAGTGCAATAATTTTGTCTCAATCTCTCTTTTTTAATCCCCGCTTAAAAGGGGGATTGGGGGGTGGGGGTCAACCCTGTGTTAGCATCTTCACGATTCGCACCAGTTCTTCCTGCACGATAGGCTTAGTTAAATAAGAAGAAGCACCCTGCTTCATTCCCCAAAACTTATCCATTTCCCCACTCTTAGTCGAACACATCACAATTGGGATACTTTTGGTCGCTTCATTCTCTTTTAGTTCGCGGCATAGCTCGAAACCACTTTCTTTAGGCAGCACGACATCAAGCACGATCGCATCAGGTCTTTGTTGGGCGATCTTGATCTTGGCTTCTTCGCTACTGGTGACCGCAATTGTATTGAAGCCCGCTTTTTGGAGACACTTTGTAATAATTTCGGTTTCGGTCAGGGTATCTTCTACAACTAAAATTGTGGTCATAATTGGCTCCATTAGTAAAACTTGGGATTTGGTGGGAAATTTGACTGATCGAGCTAGTATTTTTTAGTTATAGCTAAATCGGGTATATGCTTCTGAATCATCATCAGCACCTTGCTTGGCACAGGTGGCTTACTAAGGAAGTCTGACGATCCAGCCATCTTAGCCCTGACTCGATCGATCACACCATCATGACCAGTTAAGATCACGATAGGCGTTTCCCGAAAAGCGGTGGTTTTACGTAAAAACGTGCAAAGTTCATAGCCATTACTATTCGGCATCACCAAATCGAGAAAGATCAGCGCAGGCTTACGATTTAGCAATGTCGCAATCCCTTTGAGTGGGTCGAGGATATGCAGCATTTCGTAGCCAGCAGGTTCGAGGATTACCTGCATCTGTTGCCCAATCATCGGACTGTCATCAATACACACAATTAATGGTCGAGCTTCTGGTTTGGCTACAGTCGGGCTAGGCGGTTTTGATGATGGGTTATAAGAAGTATTGGCAGGTTTAGCTGGCGTTTCGATCGAAGCAGGTGAAGCAACTTTTGGTACGGCTGGTTTCGATAATTTAGCCACAGGCGATGGCAAATCTGGCAATTCTTCTAAATCGATGATCCCTTGTTCTAATAACGGCAAAAAAGCTCGCGTGACTGCGGGTAGAGAAGCTTGCATCTGTTGAGCAATATCCCACATCGTATTTTTGCCAGTAAGCAAAAGTTTGAGGTTCTGAAAAGTCTCAGGCGCAACTTGCTTTTGCAATTGAGCAGGGTGAATTAAAACTGGCGCGGCATCGGGTGAAAATTGCTCGATCTTCTGAGTGGCACTGACCAGCCCTGCCGATCGCCATCGATCTCTTAACTGATAAGCATCTTGCATGACTTGCTCGGTCGATAGAAATGCCATATGTTGGGCGGTTTGCTTCCCAGGAACCCATGTCGTTGTCAGGGTGGACTGGTCAATAAAGCCAAAAAACACTTCTCTCACACTAGACTGGACGACCGCTCTTACCTGCGACATACTGATCTTTTCCTGTTTCACCCAATCTGCCAGAAGATTAGCTTCCCATGGATCTAGACCATTGACAATTTGGGTCGTGCTGCTATCTTTGATCAAACTAGGGCAGTGCTGTCTAATTACGCGATACCATCGCCTGACACGGTGATAGCTGCCCGTTGCATACACTAGTCGCCCTATATAAAAATAGAGATGACACTGTGATTGCGATTGCGATAAATCCTGCTGGTTTTGTTGAATCAACAATTCTCCAGTTGCCTGCTGATGTTGCAGCATTGTCAGATCATGAGCAATTTTGCTCATGATCGTGATGTCAGAGTCTTTAGCCATACCCCCCCAGAGAGGACTATAAAAAGGATTGTTTGGGACACTTTGCAGTAATTTCAACTATAAGTGATCAATACTTCGGACAGTTTTTAATGCTTGTGGATATTACCCCATATAGAGTGCTATTTCTGGTTACTATTTAAGGCTAGGTTAGCGATTACCCTAACAGTCAATTAAATAAGTACTAGCTAAAGCTATGACCCTGAGAGGCTTGTATCCTAGTTAAAATTTTTATCCGAACTATTGTTATAGCTAGAAGCATAGTAATGAGATCTATATACATTCGTCAAATGCAGGAAATAGATAATTACTATGCAGGAAATAGATTTGCTAAAACTTGATTTTAACTTACTTGTTGCTCTCAGGGCTTTGCTCGAAGAGCGCAATGTCACTCGTGCTGGAGGGAGAATTGGGTTAAGCCAGTCAGCAATGAGTCATGCACTTTCACGATTGCGTAAGGTATTTAACGATCCGTTATTAGTGCGATCGGGGCAAGATATGCTGATTACATCTCGCGCCGAAGCACTAATAGAACCTCTCCAAAACATCCTTGTAAATATTGAACGACTAATTCAGCCACCTACTTTCGACCCGAAAATCGCACAAGGTACGATTCACATCGCGACATCTGACTATACAACCTGTGTGATTCTTCCTTCAGTTGTGAAGCAAATTGAGCAAGAAGCGCCCCATCTTAACTTGGTCTGCCAGCATTGGTCTTCAGAGTCCTTTGATTCTCTGAAAGATGGCACGCTCGACCTGGGTTTCGCTGCTCTCAGTATCTTGCAGGATCAACAGTTTCAGTACCAAGAGCTATTTACAGAGGATTTTGTCTGTATCGTTCGGGCGGCTCATCCAGTGATTGAACAAGGACTGACGCTTGAGTCGTTTGTCGCTTATTCCCATGCGTTAGTGTCAATTCCACAAACGAGTAAAAGCTACATCGATGCGGCGTTAGAAACGTTGGGGATGCAGCGTCGCGTCATGCTGAAAGTAGCTCATTTTTTTGCAGCTCCTTTGATTGTTGCTCAAAGCAATCTGATCTTGCTCACGCCTCGTCGAGTCGCAACGCTCTTTGCTCAGTTTGCTAATCTGGCGATGCTTGAGTCTCCCATCAAAATGCAGGACTATAGTTATGGGCAGATTTGGCATCCTCGCCATCAAAATGATTTACAACACCTTTGGTTACGCAAGCTGATTGTAGATGAAACATCGAAGCTTTAGACAAAAGCTTGAAAATTTGAAAGCAAACTTTATCAGAATGGGTGTAGAATTCTACAGTTCATCTTCACCCCTTGGTTAAGTTGACGGTACCTTACTCAAACAGAGCAATAGCTCACGTTGATTTTCTTCATATCGATTTAGTGCATACCCGTAATTAAGAACATTCATTTTACAAACGATATACTCTATGGGACAGTTGGAAACATATGTCTTAATGTCTTGTGGGAGCTAGTTCCGTTGGATGTGATAAATAGCTCAATATACTTTTGTGAAGTTTACTTTTCCACATACCACCATGATTAATGAAGCTAAATTTTGGTGTACTGTAGCACTTACGTATTGTGCAATTAATACTATTGTGTGTTGAGGAAATTAAAGCATTTCAGGTATTTCTAAAATTTTGTGAGATTGAAAGATTTGATAAAATTTTAGGCTAATAGCCATCAAAGAAGTATCACAGAATACCGATTTTGATGAAATCATAAAACAAAAATCTGTCAATGCATAACTCCTATATTAATCTATCTATCATTATTTACAGATGCCAAAAGTTGTTTCTATCCACTCATATCGAGGCGGTACAGGCAAATCTAACTTTACTGCTAATCTATCAACCACTGTGGCTTTACAAGGATACAGAGTTGGTGTAGTAGATACAGATGTTCCTTCTCCAGGGATTCATAATCTATTTTGTCTAGAACCAGAGCAGATGGTAAAAACCCTCAATAATTATCTGTGGGGAGAAATTCCTATAGAGGAAGCTGCTTATGATGTTAGTGCTAATGTGGGTGTAGAAGGTGCAGGTAAGCTGTTTTTAATTCCTTCTAGTGTTAAAGCCGATGACATCGCCAAAATTTTGAAAGATGGCTATGATGTCAAACTGCTTAATGATGGGTTTCGGAGTTTTGTAAAAGCTCTCAAATTAGATTATTTATTCATTGATACTCATCCTGGTTTATCGAAAGAAACGTTTCTCTCAATCGCTATTTCTCATGTGCTGATTCTGATTTTACGTCCCGACAAGCAAGATTATCAAGGGACTGCAATCACCGTAGATGTAGCTCGGCAATTGAAAGTCCGCAAAATGCTTTTGGCAATTAATAAAGCCCACAGCAAACTAAATTTAGAAGCCCTAAAGCAAAAAGTTGAAGAAACCTACAACGAAACTGTTGCGGGTGTTTTTCCTTTGTCGGAAGATGTGGTACAGCTTGCCAGTGAAGGCGTGTTTTGTGTGAGATATCCAGAACATCTAGTGAGTCAGGAATTTCGTAAAGTAGCACAACAAATTATAGAAGGGTAAGCACAATGTCAAGTTTGGGAGATTTACAATCCCTTGCCAGTTCTATTAGTTCTGTTACATCCCCTTTTCGGAATTATTTGCATGATCTATATGAAAAATATCGATCGCTAGATGATGGCAAAGTTGCTGACTACATTCCCGAATTGGCACTAGCAAAACCAGAGTGGTTTGGTATTTGTATTGTCACTGCCGATGGACAGGTATTTGAAGTAGGAGACTGTCAGCAATTATTCACAGTTCAATCCATTTCTAAGGCGTTTGTGTTTGGCTTGGCTTTGGAAGATCATGGACGCGAATATGTAAATAGCAAAGTCAGTGTTGAACCGACTGGGGAAGCATTTAACTCGATTGTGTTGGATGAAAAAACTAACCGTCCCTATAATCCGATGGTAAATGCCGGAGCGATCGCTACGGCTGATTTAATCAAAGGCAAAAATAGCACTGAACGCTTGAAACGACTGCTGGAAATGTTTAAACGCTACACAGGACGGGATCACGAGATTAATGTGCCTGTCTTTTTGTCAGAGAAAGAAACAGGCTATCGCAACAAGGCAATGGCCTATCTGATGCTAAATTTTGGCATGGTTAGCAATAAAATTGATGAAACCTTGGATCTGTATTTTCAGCAATGTTCGGTTTTAGTTAATGCTAAAGATTTAGCAATGCTGGCGGCTACCTTGGCTAATGGCGGTATCAATCCCGTCACAAAAGAACGGGCGATTGATGAAAAGTATGTGCAAGATGTGATTAGCGTCATGCTCACCTGCGGTATGTACGATGCGTCAGGCGAGTGGGCGTATCGAGTGGGAATACCAGCCAAAAGTGGCGTAGGGGGAGGCATTACGGCAGTAGTTCCTGGTAAGTTGGGTATCGGCACATTCTCACCTCCGTTAGATGCTAAAGGCAACAGTACACGAGGAATCAAAGTCTGCGAAGACATATCTAAAGATTTTGGTTTGCATTTATTTAATGTGGCTAAACCAGAACGAAATTTACAAGAATGGATAGCTGGAGGAGATAGTATTAATGACTGGTAAAACTGTTAATAAAACACCCCGTAAATTCCAACTCCGCACTGCCCTCGTTATTCCTTTTGTGTTGCAAACTTTGGCGGCTGTTTGCTTAGTTGGGTATCTCTCTTTTCAAAGTGGACAAGATGCTGTCAATCAAGTTACCAAAGAGTTACGCCAAGAGATTGCCGATCGAATCAAAGAAAGGCTCACCAGCTATCTCACCACTCCACACCTGATCCAACAACTCCATGCCAATGCCCTCCACCTAAATATCCTCAACCCCAATGATTTTACCCAAATGGAGCATTTCTTTTGGCAACAGGGACAACCTTTGAGTTTGGGTATTGGTACCGTTGCTTACAGTAATAATCTGGGTGAATTTGTCGGAGCTAATAAACCTGAAGGCTATACCGTAATTTCTAATGCTGAAACGGGTAGAGCGATTCGTCGTTACGCTGTCGATCGAAATGGTAAACGACTGAAGATCATCCGCGAAAAACTAAATTATGATGCTCGCACCCGTGGTTGGTACAAAACTGCGGTTAAAGCTGGCAAACCAGTATGGAGCAAGATTGAGCCATCCGCCCTTGGCAATCGATTAGACATTTCGGCAGTCACGCCAGTTTTTAATCCACAGCAAGTTTTGCAGGGCGTTTTGCTCACCGATCTATCACTTGGGCAAATAAGTAGTTTTTTAAGCAACTTAAAGATTGGTAAAACAGGACAGGCGTTTATTTTAGAGAGATCGGGTTTAATAGTTGCGAACTCTACCCAAGAACCGATTTCCTCAATAGTAGGGGATAAACCACAACGCCTCAAGGCATCGGACAGTAAAAACCCAATCCTGAAGGCATCGATCGCTAAACTTGAAAAATACAATGTCTCCAATCTAGAGCAGCAATTACAACTAGATTTGACCATTGATGGTGCTCGCCATTTCTTACAAGTTTTACCCTACAAAGATCGAAATGGAATTGACTGGTTAATTCTGGTCAATAATCCTGAATCCGACTTTATGGCAGAGATTAATGCCAATAACCGTAATACGATCTTGCTATGTTTAGCAACTTTAGTTTTGACTATTTTGATCGGTATCCTGACGGCTCGATCGATTACGCTTCCCATTATTAGAATTACTAAAGCCTCTAAAGAAATTGCTACTGGAAATCTGGATGAGCGAGTATATACTCAGGATTTTATTGAAATCCAAGAAATTGATACCCTAGAGCAT
>ENA-ORBV01007843-ORBV01007843.1-microbial-mat-metagenome-genome-assembly--contig:-NODE-7843-length-18182-cov-6.055123_pt1 | contig 18182 bp, 15 predicted proteins | sample MGYA00237777_ERZ505514 | MGnify/ENA primary metagenome ERZ505514 (study PRJEB26160, sample SAMN06269048) | microbial mat metagenome | isolation source: Oligotrophic lake microbial mat | place...
GGCATATCTTAACGAGGGTGCCTGATGTGAGGGCTCCGTATCTTATCGTGGGTTATCTTATAGGCGAGACTGGAGTGCATCACACGCAAAATTTTCAATTTGATGGCACCACCTGCCGCTGACTGACTCACAAAAGCCCCGTCACACAATCAACGGCAGCTGTGCGTCTTAGTTTTGGCACATATTTGAAAACTTAGACGCACATGGTCCGTATCATCGATTGTTTTTTACGGCAACCCGGTCATGGACAACTAAAAAGTTTAAAGCTTAATTGGAGGGCCAGCATGGCTGTGGTCTAGGTCTAGCACCTCGGCTTCTTAGCCAATTGGAGGGCCAGCATGGCGGTGGTCGAGGGCATCATCGGTCGGTGCACAGTCGTTGGGATCATTTGGATAATGCTCGCGGCTTGTGAATCTCTCCGATTGAGAATGCTTGCAGATATTGTTGTTTTCGTTGTCCAGCTTTAGCTGCAGCGCAAATAGATCACTCCTCCAACAGTACCAGGTACTGGTACATCGACTCCACTTTTGATTCACCAATATCCCACTCGAATGGATTCGAGCATGAGCCTGATTACAGTACAGTATTGTTACTAGTAGAGTGCTACATTTGGGATGAAAAGAAGAGATCAATCTGCTGTAGCACTGCCAGTGCTTCTCTAGGATATTACTTAACTTATGGCTAATTCAAATGGAATGGCGAGGCATGCATACACCCATGACCCGCTACTATCTAAAAGAATCATTGGAATCACAACGCTCGTTTAATCACGGTCATTCGAGTTGTCGTCATCATCATCATCGGAACTTGTGCTTTCCATAGAGGGCGCCACTGGTTCATATCCAATCCATTCTTCGGTCGTCCAGTTCATGTGAGCGGTGACATACTGCATAAACTCGTCCGTCATGTTTCGTTGCCGTCTGCGCTGGGGTGGGAACGGCTTGCACTGAGGTGTAATGCCCGTCCATTCCGTGATTCGATCCAGCAGTTCTTTCGTTCCGTGCCACAACATGTACTCGTATTGGACCATCCACAGATCGGCTACACCGGGAAAGTCCTTGATTTCCATAATGTTACGAATCTTGTCCGCCCTCATATCCATAATATTGTCGTAGGGCTTGCCACTTCCATCCAGGCGCATTTCATAAAAGGGCTTGTCCAGAGAATATCGATTGTCTGTGGGCGTGTCTGGTTCTGGCTTGTGCACGCACGAGATAATGTCCTTGTATTCAAAGTGATGCTGACACATTTCATTTCCCTTCATTTTCAAATCCAATCCCACGCGTGGAGTCGTCCACGCTTTGGTCAAGAACTCCTTCCACTCCAAATTGGCGTGACTGGGCATGTGATGGGGTGTATCTTGCATGGCCAAGAGCCAATCGTAGGGATTACGGAATTCGGCAATGACAAGAGTATCATGGGGATAACGGAAATAGTCCTTGGGTTGGAACCAATGCTTATAGCGAGAAAACTTCTTCTCTACTGGGACAGAGTAGTTAAAGCAGTCGACCAAATGACTATAAAGGAGAGTGCAAGTCATGATTGTGATTTTGTCATTGTGTGGCAGAAATTTCGGCGAACAAAAAAGAGGGAAGAAGGACAAGCATTTTGTGAGCAAAGCTTTGTCATCTACAGAAAGAGACTCCTAAATCCAAACCATGTCTTGAACTTACCCCCACATCCATTTGGTCCCCGAGTTTCGCTCTCCAATCAAGGATATTTGCTTGATTTGACCCGTATAATTTTTGGTGTGGTTCTTGGGGTTGACTTGAAAGGCTTTGCTGTTGAAGGTCATTTGACGCTCACTCTCCAATTCCTGTTCCAATACATGGAGCGATACTTTGTTGTTCCACGCCAAGAAAACACACAACACCATGGACACAGTCACGACCCACATCAAATGTTGGCGACTAAATTGCGTCAACGTCAAGCTGGCTGCCGAGGCAGATGTCGGTGAGGACAAGCGTCGGTATGTATAACTACTTTTGTTGGGTGAGGTCATGGTTTCTATAAATTATAATTAGATGAATGGATGTTGTGTTGTGTTGTGATATTATTTTGAATTCGTTCTATTGTCTACTTGATTGTTTGCATCGTGTAATCAAATTCAAAATTAAAATGATGAGTGTGTGTTCCAGTGTTTACCGTGATAAAACCGTTCATTTCGGCCACTGTTTACAACAACCATGATTGTGTAGTTCGTTGTTTCGTCTCAGCGTGACAGTTTTAAAGTTGCCGGGCATGCTTCACGTCATTCGTGCAAAGAGCGCCATCCAACAGAAACAAAATAGCCCGCCCGATTTCAAAGCTACAAAGTACTCCGAGTACAGCGTGCCACACTGTGTGTATCCCGAGGAGGCGCGCCCGTTGTCTAAGTAAATTCAAAACGTGACCAAATGGCGCGAGTTTGGGGGAACGAACGAAGCATGCAAGTTGGGTAACCTTATGATACTTTGATCCATGCTTGGGGTTATTATCCAACTTTCGAAATATCTTAAATGTGAAACACAGCCACCATGGTCGATCAACCCCTCTACATGTATCATTAATTCATTTTGATTATGCTACAGTACTAGTAGTCAAGCAATAGCTTACTATTATTAATACCACTACCAGGACTTGACTTCAACTCATCAAGAATAGGTTCAGATACAGTGCACGAGAAGATTCTGCTATTCACTCTTTGGCAATACCTTATTAACGACCAGGCAAAAAATGGATGACAAAAATAATTCTATGAGGATACGATGCAGGAGCCACCCGTTCATCTTCTGGAGGATTCTACTAGTGAATCTATTCGTTGTGGTGGTGTTTCAGTCGACATGTATCACTGGAAATCCGCCTTCCACTGCAGCCATCACCACTCCCATTCGAGCTTGGGAACCTTCTTGGGTTGCCTCGTCTGCTCAAGGAACTTCTTTGGTAGTGTCGTGCCAATGGAATCTTCTGAATCACCATCCAACAGCAGCAGCAGAATCATCAGGCAACGAGGCACCAATTCTAGAAGAAGCTGGCAACAATTGCGTGTTACTCTTGACTAGATCCGCTGCGCCCAAGACTGTTAGTTCCAGTCTACAATGGAAGCCACCTCAACCAGAGTGGCAAGAGCTGAAATTTCCATCCCCCTCCAGTAATGATAATAATCATAATAACAATTCACTCCTAAGAATAAGCGAAATCCCCATGGATGCCTTTCTCGCTGTTTCTCCCTTCCAATCATCACGAACCTCCTGGTCTCCCCTGGGCACGGGTGCCATTTGTGCCATGACGGGGTTGGCCCCAGATGTGGATCATGTGTCGTCCGTCATCCAAAAGATGATTCATGGGCATCGCCAAATTTACGATTCCGTGTCGTTTCCGACACCGGCAGCATCCACTTTGGTCAAACTGCTCGCAGAAACGGTCTCCAGTGCTACCCGAATGACACAAGGCCGACCTTATGGATTTCAGGCCTTGGTCGTTGGCACTCAGGGCTTGTCAACGTCATCAGCTTCTTATAATGAAGCAACAAAACGACGAAAACTCTTCGTCTACACTGTGGACCCCAGTGGAGCATGGCGACATTGGGGAAGTGGTTGTTCGGCCATTGGTCGAAACGCCGAGGAAGTACGACAACATCTGTATGAATTACTTTATGGAGATGATACTAGCACTACTGGCACGGATACTGCAAGTAGTAGTAGTAGCCCCGTTCCACAACCCTTGAATCCTCGGTCAGCATTAGAAGTAGCCATGAAAGCTGTGCTACAAGCGACGCGTGCGGCATTCGTCAATCAAGACTCGGATCAATATGAAGCTGTTCTTTTTTGGGTCGACCCGGCAAGTGGTCAGTGCCGTATCGCCATGATTGACCCTCAAAATGTTCGAGATTGCCGGGACAAGCTATGGGAATCACTACAGAAGGAAGCCAAATAAATAAACACAAGGAACATGGGATATTTTGTTGCTTTGTACTTGAAAGAGATATAATCATGGTTATAGAGAAATTAGAGTATATTTAGAGAGCTATATAAGGTCAGTGCTGTCAATAAATATTTATTTTGGCGGATATTGCGCTGGTCCAATTTTTGTGCCTCCCTTGTTAGACAGCCATCTTCATTTTGATGGTCTTGTGTGGATTGTACCCCACAACTTCAAAGTCTGAAAACTCGAAGTCGTCAATGTTCTTTTTGTCGGGGTTCATTTTGAGTTTGGGAAATTCGCGGGGGTCTCGTTTGAGTTGCTCTTGGAGCGCTTCGACGTGATTCAAGTACACATGAGCATCACCAATGGTATGGATAAAATCACCAGGCTTACGGCCTGTCACTTGAGCCACCATGTGTGTCAAGAGAGCATAAGAAGCAATGTTGAAAGGAACGCCCAATCCCATATCCGCGCTGCGTTGGTACATCTGGCAAGAGACTTCATTTTTCACAGTATCCACATAGAATTGACAAAACATGTGACAAGGTGGCAAGGCCATTTCATTGAGATCCGCTGGATTCCATGCGGACATGATAATTCTGCGATCTTCGGGATTGTGGATGATTTTGTGGATGCATTCCGCCAGCTGGTCCACGCCTTTTCCAGTGTAGTCGGTATGCATATTTTCGTACTTGGCTCCAAAGTGACGCCACTGAAATCCGTAGACTGGACCCAAATCCCCCACTTCCCGATCCATCAAACCGCGTTGATCCAGAAATTCACGTGAGCCATTTCCATCCCAAATGTGAATGTCCTTGGCAGCCAACTCGTTTGCATTGGTGTTTCCCTACCAGAAAAGAGAAAAAAAAAGTCTAAGGACTCGACAGACTTGCAATACACTACTAGTACCCAAAAGAAAGAAAAACTTACCGAAATAAACCACAACAATTCTTCAGCGACACCTCTCCAAAAGGTTCGTTTCGTCGTCAAAAGTGGCAGTGTCCCATCGCGAAGGGAAAAACGCATCTGGGTACCAAACTTGGAGAGAGTTCCAGTTCCAGTTCGATCGCCTCGCTGGATGCCTGATTCGATGATTTCGCGACACAAGTCCAAGTATTGCATCTCTTCTGTATTGACAACTTTGCTGTCCTTACTGTCGTTGCTGGCTTGCGCTGCAATAGGATTTTTGCGTGTATATTCCATAAATTCAAACGAAAGACCCGACTTTTCATCCTTTTGCCGAAGCTCCACAGGAGCGGCATTTTCCTTGTCTACAGCGTAGTAGGGACGACATGCCCACTCAGACTCAGTCATATCTGGGAAAAAGGCGTCAAATTTTGTAGTCTCTGGAATATCATAGACATTGGTGCAAATAACCTTGTTGACAAAGCCACTTTTCATGGCTTGTTCATAAATTTGGCTCCCACCCATCACAAAAACCTTTCCAACTTTGATATTGCTTTTTGGGGGAAATGCTTCCAACTTGTCAGAGGCGTCTTGTAGGGAGGAGGCAACAATGACGCCGTCTGGGAATGCCGTCTTCGCAGAGGATACAGCTGAGCGTGTCAACACAACATTGATGCGGCCTTTGAGAGGACGAAACTTTTCAGGAATGCTCTCCCATGTTTTCCTTCCCATGACCACCGCATTCTGAGTATTATCCTCCGATGCTGCTGTTGTGTCCATGGTCACCTTTTGAAAGTGACGCATATCAGCAGGCAATTTCCAGGGCAAATCACCCTTGTAGCCGATGCCCCTGGATTGCGCCGCAACGGCCACGATGGCTGCCATCTCTTTCACCATTGGGAGCCGTATTTTGGAAATAATTACTAGAAGAAAATAAAAAGGCACTGCTTGACGCTCAGATGTTACTGTGAGCAATTGCACGCAGAGGGAAATTGTGATGTGCTTGTTATTTTCTTGCTATTGGTTCGTGGCATGGGTATTGAGATCACCAAGTAAACCGCATATGAGTTTGCCGTTTCACGCCCGCCTGATTCACTCGTCATTGGATAGTTGAAGAAATAAAAATTATTAATGAAGAGTTTGATACGGACGACGTACAGAAGTGCTAGGAATAAGGACTGGCCCCGCATTTCGATCACTTTAGTAAAATAATAGAACGAGGTAGACTAGTTTAGCTGCCGTAGGAGTTGATTTACTAGGGTATTACGATTTTATGACTTTTCGACTATAGACACAGAATGCAGCTAGGCTAGCTAGACGACCTTCTGTCTAAAACCTTAAGATAAGCCTCACCAGTTCCACCAGTGTCTTAAATCTGCCAACTGCACACACAGTTCAACCATCATCCATGCTTGGTTCAGGCAAAAAGTGTTGATCCAGAAGTTCCGACTGCAAGGGAGGCTGTAGATGGGATTGTGGTTGTTTGGCACTTCGAACTTTGAGTAGAAATTCCGGGGTCTAGCAATGGTAAGGTTTGCAGGTCTTCGTATTGCAATTGGGGGGGAACAGAGCAGCTTCGTTGCCTGCACCGCAAAAAAAGCATACGTGATCGTTTCCTTTTCCTATACGTTCGCATCATGGAAACAGGGAACCTAGGCACTGTCTAGACAGCAACTTAATAGAACGTCAGTGACAATGGGAAAAACTGCGGATTGTTGGCATGGTTGAGCATATTACGACCAGACCGGGGTACATAGTTCTCCAAATTGCGTTCATAGATTTCACCATAGTTTCCAACCGTGAAAATGAGGTCCCGAAAGGCTTGCTTGTAGGAGCTACCATACAACTCCAGCAGTGGCATCCTGAAGGCTGTGGCAGCTCCAATTCCTTCTTCCTCAGCATAAATAGTTGCAAAAGTAATCCATCGTAAAAAATCAGACCACTGAACATCCTCTTCTCGACTTGCCAAAGAAACAAGTTGTTCATTGCTGTAATAATATATTGGTCCAAAATTAAAGCCTTGGCCGGTAGATCGTTCCTTGATATCATTCTCCAATGTGAATGGTGCTCCAGCAAAAAGATCAATCTCACCTTGCGCCAGCGCTTGGAAGCCAGCTGAGCTATTTGCAAGCTCCACAAGGACTATGTGTCCTTGGTCTTGAGCAAACAAAGCGGCTGCAATACCGCAACAAAAATCAATGTCTATGCCATCCCATTCATGACTATTCTCAAAGCTTTCGTAAGTATTTGCTGTCGTATTCGATGAGTGTTTGGTAGCGAAGCCAGGCCGGTCACCGACAATTCCACAGCGCACCTTATTGCGGTCGGCAACTACTTCCAAGGTAGTCCGATTGTGTGCATGACTGGGATTCACAACTGGCGCCTTGGTCGTTGTTGTTGGAACCAGTGTGGTATCACCAAATGGAAAAGAGTACATTAATCCAGTCGTCCCATTGTTGATGGTATTTATGAGTGGCCGACGCCCAAGCGTTCGATTCCATAGCTCCCCCATATTCGCCACAGCCGAAATGGCATTTTGAAACATATGCTCATACTGTGGTCCAAAGACTGTCGTGGTTGGAAAGCTTTGCGCCTGTTGTTGTGAAATATTCATCGCTTCCGCTGTTATGAGAGCATGGAGTACCCATTGTACAAAATCCCCAAATTGATTGTCACCTTCCCTTGTCATGATGGACAGTGGTTCTTTGGAATGTAGTTTGTCGCTGGAACGAAAGCTTGCCGTGTACCCGTGCAGATTTCTAAGGTTATCTTCATGTTCCAGAATTCCCACAGTGGCAAAGACATTGCAGTTCCCAGCTACAAATTCCGCATAGACTCCTCTGTCATATTGTGATGATCCATTGACATAATTGGTATCCAAAACATGCTGGGAACCATCCAAGAGTTGTTTGACGACCAATTCCGTGGTTGTCCCTGACGGGACGCAGACCGCCAAGTCTCGACAAGTCCCATTCAAAGAATCTCTTCGATCGGCGCAGTCGACAAACTCCGGAATGCCATAGAAGCGCGTTCCAGTATATAGAAAGGGTGTAGAAAAGGTGCCTGGATGAGGCGTTGTGTCCTGCCATGGCTACGTTCACCACGAAGACGAGTAACACAGGCATATCGAAATAAAAGGAGACAGCGTGAGCGGTTCGCATTTTGAAAGATTGAAAGAACCAGGAAAAGCTTGTACTGTTTGCGAGTGGTCAATGCTGCCTTCCGAAGTCAGTTGGATGGCATTATCGTTGCACGTCATTACTATATATAAAAACACAAGCCAGGACAACAAAACACGACACAACCACACACGTACCCCATAGATATCACGACTCATGGTAAAGGTGGTACCATCGATGGAAAAATCAATAAGCCCTGCCTCCAAGTCATTCCATACATTGAACCATGGTGTGATGACTATTTCTAAATGCTTTTCGGCGTCGTATTGACTCGAATCGCCAGCACCACCAAAGATAGCGGCAGCGATGGCTTGGCATAAACCTTCTGTATATCCTCTTGGTGCAGAACTGCATCGTAGGTAGCCACGTTCTTGAATCCTCTGCAAGGTCGAAGAGTTGGTTGGTGCCCACTGGTTCCTGCTGCTCTCAGTACCGCTGGTGGTAGTGTTAGGAGAGACAGCAGCTGCACCATTGTTCGATGACGCCGCTTCTGCTGTCGAGGTTGAGGATGGTGGCAGCACCACAGCCAGAACAGTAATAAGGACAATCAAAGCCAACAAGAACAGAGTCCCCAAGAACATCAAGTTCTGCCGCCACCGAGAGGAAGCTGCAGCTGATATTCCTTGGCCATGGTCATCATCATCATCTTCGGCGTCCATGACGACCTTTTCGATTTCAACGTTTCTGATAATCGAATTGACATGGGCATGATATTCCTGGTCAAACGCGCTTCCATTGTTGTTGTTATTGCCACTGCTCGTTGTGCCCAAGTTTTCAACCATGGTGCCATATACCAGTGTACTGACTACCTATTAGAAGTCCGCTCCTAAGATTCCGGTCTTGTTTTGTGGCTGTTTCAATTGTTGTGTCCCTCCGGAATGGGAAAGAAGCGTCTTCAACCTACCAGTACGGTACAGTTGAGTATGGATAGAAAAAGTAACAGTAATACCTACTAGCTAGCTAGCTAGTAGTACAGTACCAGGTACCTAGCTAGCTAGGTACATAGTTAAGTACAGTGAGTACAGTACATACCGTACCCCGGCACCACCCACGCGCTGTACCTGGTACGTACAGTACTGTACTGGAGTAAGTGGCAAGGCGCTGGATGGGCGGCTCAATAACACGCGACCAAGGAAGTCAGTCTTGGCTCGCTCGTAGCGTTTTCCATTTGCAACAAACATTAAGGACGGGGCTAAAGGAAGCACGGACAGTGGCTCCAAAGATCGAAGTACGTAATTTTAGAGCTTTATTTTGCGGCACATATTGAGCCGTGTCAATATCTGATCATACTTTCAGGAAGTTTTAGCTCTTCGTAGCCAATGAAGTGAATGAACGAAGCGCAACAGTGGCCCATATGACTTCGCTACTCTTACTATTACTAATATTAGCAGATAGGTTGATCAGAAGCCATAGCTGGTCAAGAGTTTGACTGCCAATTGATAGTCATTTTGAAACCCAGAGCTGCCTAACTTGTCAGAAAAGTGAAGTAGTGAACAGCAACAACAAAATCAATGAAAACGCCTTGCTATCGATCAAAAGGAAGAATTATGAGGGCGACGCTGGCCTTTTTATTCGCCTCCTTTTTGGCTGCAGCATGTGATGCCTTTGTCTTTCCTACGCACAAAACTAGCCACGCAATAAAAACAACGCCCATTTATCAGCCATCTTCCAAGCAAACCTCTTGTCTCTTTTCGGGGTACACCCCTCCGGAGGCCGACTCGTCAACTACCACGAAAACCAAAAAAGCGTTGCTCCCAAAGGTTGGCGATATGGTCCGATACTACGATATCGATGGTGGCAAGGACGATGGGGAATGTCTGGTGGGAAAGATTTCCTATATCACCACTGATCTTGGCCAAGAAAAGAGTTGGACTGTGGAATTGACAGAATTAGAAAACATCGGAGATGGATATTATGCGGAATATCCTTCTCGTAAACGACTGTCCAAGAAGACGACCCGAAACTTGGCCAATGTGAGTCCCATTATGGCCAGTTTTGTACGTGCCGAAAATGCCTTTAAGGTGCCCACGGAAGGAAAGACGGGACGACCCAAAGCTCGTGCAGACCAATATGATCTGGACGAATACAAAGGCCCCTTTAGTGGCGGCGAAGACATTGATAAAGATGTACTCGAACGAGATGAGATTAAATACACGGCTATGAAAGGCACGCTTTTGCGTAATGCAGCCATTGCCGGTGCCTTTGGAACACTTCTTACGGATCTCGCCAAAGGAACCGAAGATGCCATTATTTATGCGGCAGGAGCATTGGCCAGTGTGGCGTATCTCTTCTTTTTATCCGTCAAAACGGATACAGTCGCCTCCCAGGATGCTAAATTGGGAAAGAGTGTAGCCAACCTGAGGTTCCTGATGCCAGTCTTTGTCATTGTAGGCGTTGCATTATATAACAAGAGTCTTGGTGACGCCAATCCGGTGCAAAGTGACAATCCATTTGACACCGTGACAACCGAACAATTTGCTGCAGGAGTGTTAGGGTTCTTGACGTATCGCATTCCTTTATTTGGAACCCAGCTCGTGGAGGGACTCAAGGATGAATCAGGTGCAGTCGCACTGCCAGGAAGCGCCGGCGTTGCAATGAAAATGGTACAGCAAACAGAGGAAAGCCCAGTGGCACTTAGCGATGGTGAACTGACTCCTGTTCTAGTTGTCTCTGGCCCACAAGCCACTGGCAGATCTGAACTGATCAATCAACTTATTGAGAGCGGAAACGGTCGATTCGTTCGACCAACGAAAATTGACAGAGTCAAGGATGGTGTTACCTTTGAACGGTTGCAAAACAGGAATGAAATATTGGAATTGGATTCGAGCGGGAGATATGGAATCACTAGAGAAGGTATTCTCACGGCTGCTGCATCAGGAACTGAGACTGTTGTTGTTGTCGATGCCGACGTTGAAATGGCAAAGAAGCTCACAAAAATGTCAGGGGCCCGATTAATTGGAGTTTGGGTAGGGCTCAACAGTGTGAAGGAGTTTGAGACAAGATTAGAACGCATGGTCGAAAATGGCGAAATACCTATTCCCGAGGACGAAACGAAGGAGAGTGTTGTTAGAGCTCGGATCCGCGAGATTGTACAGGAAATTGAGTTCGGTATATCCAGCGGTATTTTTGAATTTACAATCTTGAACGAAGATGAAGAGGCGAGCCTAAGGCAGCTCACTGAGGCGGCAAATTACTCATTTAAGTAAATGAACAAAGCTAATACATTAAATGTTGACAGTTGCTCGAAATAGCTTTCAGTAACTTAGCATTCTGGCTGCGAGTGGATTGACAAACGCGGTTCTTAGAGAAGCCTCGCTCAACTTGTTCGCCTTGTATTCCTCAAATTCCCTGTCATCGAGCAAGCACTGGTTCAGGCATGTCACAATTTCAGCTTTCCGGCTTTCATCAATAAGACCTGGGCCAATAAAGACAATCTCCTGCCTCCGATCACCAACTGAATCAGCCATAGGATCATCCTCGTTGTGGTTTGGGTCGTCAAAGTCGGCAAGGATTGTCGGAACAGCTTCAGGTGGCCACTGAGATGGCGGGGGTAAGGGTGAGAACACTATGCACACTTTGAAACTCACAAAAGGAAGAGACCCTGCATACCTCTTGTCTAGAAAGCGTTGACCACCACCTGCCCAGACATTGTAATTCGAAGGAGGTACCCGCATGCGACCAATAGTTAGCCGCTAAATTTGAATCCCCAAGCCAAACGAAGCCTTTACTACGAACAACTCGTTGCAAGGCGTCATGTGCTCCTTCTGATACTTGAAGAAGAGGATCGTCGCTAGATCGTTCCGGCAACCCCATCGATAACGGCAAGTGCCGTAAGAACGAGACCAGTCGTTTCGGATGAAAAGGCTTGCGAGACCTAAACACAAAGGACCCAATCCCCAGCTGCTCAAGCGTCGTGGTATGTTGACTATGGGAATGTGTATGTGAGGTATCAGTGCAGTCGGGATCGTTGCAGGCTGCTGCGTGGTTGTGTGACTCGTCTGCACAGTCTGGGTCGGAACAATCATGGTCGTGACTATGGCTGTGGCTGTGATCATTGTGACTATGAGAGTGTGAATTGTCGGTACAGTCTGGATCAGAGCATTCCTGGGGCTCACTTGCTCCATTCTTCTGAGAGCGTTGTTCTGCTGCCAAGATTGCATCTCGGTGGTCGTCAACTACGCCTGCCTCCACAGTTCCTTTTCCACCAGCCACGGCTAAGACTTTGTTGAGTGGTACTTCTCCGAACGATGTCTTCACCACAGTTGCCTTTGAGTTCAGAGCCCGAACAATCTGATCAATGATTACCATGGAGTTGTCCTTTTTGTCCACCAGATCAATCTTATTAAGGATCAATACATCAGAAGTCTCACATTGGGACACCAGTAAGTCGGCCACAGCATTTATTTCCTGAGGATTAGGAGGACTACCTGCCGAGGCATTGTCTCCAGCCAGAAGGGCCTCCAACAGTAACGGTGGCATGTCTTTCATCCATTCTTCATCTGCAATTTCTTCTGGAACTTCTTCTCCCTCCCTGTAAAAGAGCTCAGGAGCTTCTGTTCTATTTGCAATCTAATGGATTAAAAAAGCATCAACCGATACAGCAGAAGGATAAGAAATGTGTGGCAACAAGATGTGTGCGTCGCTCATCCTCGTCGAGCAAAGACACGTGAGATATCGTATCAGGAATCATACCTTGGGACTTTTTAAATGTTTCAGAAAGCTGCTGCAATCGACGACTGTAATCATGGTATCAAGACAGACGCGTTCCATAAGTGGCATATTGTAGAACATGGCTTCCTGAAATTGAGATCGAACACCTTTGGGATCTGCCACGCCACTTAATTCCACGACAATGTGATCAAAGGCGTCGGATTCTCCTTTCAAGTCGCTGATCGTGACAAGCTCTGAAACACTGTGTCCAATAATCATTAAAAATAGAATAAGCTGGAATCAAATACGAGCATTTTTAAAATTCCTTCCTTTTTGTCCTTGCTTTCTTTCTGTCTCACCTTCCGAGTAATTCTCCACCAAGAGAGCAACAAGCGCAGCCATTGGAAAGCTGCACCATTCCGTCAGCACTACTGCTTCCCGAAACCAGTTTGGAATCGATATTTACGCTTGCGACATCATTGACGATAACAGCAATTTTGATCCCTTGCTTATTTGCCAGCATTTTTTGTAACAAGGACGTTTTTCCACTCCCCAAAAATCCAGAGATGACTGTAATGGGAATCTGTCGCTGTGAAGGACGTGAAGGAGATGGAGTGCTGAATGCCACACAAAAGTTCAGGATCAAACACCATAACGGAAAGAGGAAAAATTGGTTCCTCATCGTTCCTGATTGCTTGCTTGCTTGCTTAGGTGAAGAATGAACAATGAAGCCAGAATTATATTACACCTACTACTTAACTAGTAGAGGGGCAAACGACATGGTGTAAAAGTACTGTTGCTTTTGTGGTCGTTTGAATGGCAACAGCAGGCGATCTTAGCTCGAATAGATTTGTTGGCATGAATGTGAATCAATTGAATCACTGATTGAATGGTGATGGTCCGTGGCTTCACTCGGGTGAAGGTTACTTTCCTCAGTCGCACGTTTGTCCCTTCCTTGAATGGGGAGCGAGACACGTTTTTCCTTGAGTCTCATCATGTCGCACCGCTACCGGCAGCGTGTTAAATCCGACTGTGCTTCACGCGAAAGATGACCCGTCTTATGGCACGACTCGCTCGACTCACTAACCAGTGTTTCAGCAACATAACGCGGTTGTGCTACGCTCGCTGATATGGAATACAACATCTACATAATCGTACGTACATCATGCAAGGACTGGTAGCAAACAAACAGCAGAATTGAATCCATCCAGACGCGCATCCACATCTTACTGTGCCCTCTTGTACTTGAATGAGTGCTCTTTGCACAATAATAATAACCAAGGTTGAAGAATTAGAGAATGAACGAGGCTGATAACGACAATATTGCTCAAGACACAACACTGCCAGTACCACCACCAGTCGTGACAATGGCCGAGAACAAAGAGGAAACGATCATCAAATATCCTCGACCGGAAGATGTGTTGTTGGGACAGGGATATTATCGACATCCTGGGAACCAGGCTCTCAACAAGATTGTGGATGTCAAGGTTGAGGAGTACAGGAACCAAACTCGTGTTTTCAAGACGTACATGGCACATGATATCATCCAAAGAATGCGAAAGAAAGGAACCCGGTTCCTCAAAGAACTCGCACCAAAAGGACCAAAGGGGTGGATGATCGTTACGGATGACGCGGAACCCAGGGAAAAGGTTGCCCAACGCTTTCAGTACATGATGAGGAAACACAAGCCTCCTGAGGAGAAGGATGAGATTGGAGAACCAACAACCTGTACTTCTGAAAATAGCAAGGGAGCTTCGACGGGCGAAAAGGTGCCACTATCACAGCCAAACTTGAATTGGCGTGGCCATACCGTCAAGGTTCCCTTCCTCCCTGTCTTTCATCAACTGCAAAAGACGAGTGTTATGGTTGATGAAGATATAAATGCTGTCGCCGTTAGGTTGCTGGAGTGTTTCAGCATTATTGGTGTTAATGATTCTTTCAATTATGAACAAGTAAGTGAGCGTTTGCCTTATCATTTGGTTTATCCTTCCTGAATATCTAAACAATTGTTGCTCATGAATTTGTACCAGGCGAACGCAATATTGAATATCCCAAGACATCTCAAAATCCACATGAATCTTTGGAAACCACTTGGCGGTAACAAGGGCGTGATTGTGGAGCTGATAAACTTGAAACAGCAGACGAATGCGTTCCAGAAATACAGTCGGTATGTTCTGGAGGCTGCAACTGGTCTCTTCGAAAAATACAAGCATACAATGATGGAATCAAGAATATTCGCAACCGCGTCTGTCCAGGATCAAGTAACAACTTATAAGGCAAATATGGACAGCAAGAAAGGTGCAGCGAGTAGCAACGCTAAGATTACTCAAGATAAAGCAGCCGCCTCTAGTAGTAGCAAAGAGCCAGGTGCCGGGTCCACTGCGAAGGCTGTTGTGAAGTCTGTTGGCGAGCGCGCGCTTCAAGAACCAAAGAAAATGAAGATTAATTTGGAGCCACCGCCGTCAACGAAAAAAAGCGACGACAAACCCGCAGTCAAGAGACCGTCCATCAAGAACTCTGAAATGAAGTTTCCGCCCTTAGATAATGATGCATCGAGGTGTGAAAAGGATATTTCTGTGCCGGATCCTGAAAGGGCCTCGCTCACAGGAAACTTTGCATCTGCCTTTAGCAGATACGAAAGTGTCGTTGAAGCAGCCGATAATACTGCTAGAGTCGCTCCTGCTACTCACAAACTTGACACTGCCAGGCGGTGGTCTTCAGTGGTAGCGAAGGGAGTTGATACTAGCAACGCCCAGACTGTAACTGCTGTTATGACTGACTCGAGGCGATTGACATCCGTTACGACGAAGGATCCATCTGCAAGCCTCGTTCAGACCTGCCAACCGATGCCCACGGCTGTCGCCAGAAGGTGGTCGTCAGTAGTGGCAGGGGAAGCCCCTGAACGTGGTCCTGGCTTGAAGCCTGTGCCTGTTGCGACTGTGTCATCAAACCCCAGGCAGGAGATCAAGTGCGAACCAAAACGGTGGCTTGCTACAGCGACCAAAGATGCCGTGGTTGCGCCGACCGGTGTATCCGCTTGCAGACCTATCCCTATGATTTCAGAGGGAGTGTCTGATCCTCAGAAGATGGAATCTGGCTCGAAACGACGTTTGATAGTTCCGAAAGAGACCTACGGGCCAAGAAGGCCGCAACCGCATAAGCCTGATTCATTCGACCCCGAGATGTCTTACTCGAGGCAGAAGACAAAGACGTCAGACATGGAAGTCACTTTCGAAAGAAGCGCGCCGCTGAGAGTCGGGGAGGTCAAAGCTTTCAAACGGGGGTCAGTACCACCAACGGAAGTCGCACCGAGCGGTGCATTGTTCACCCAATGCGCCGCGACTGTAGATTTGTTGCCCCCTGTCCAAAAGAAAGTGGTCGCGGCAGAGTCTTTGGAGCTGGATCCGGAACCGATCAGACGTCTTTCATTGCACGGAGATGGTCCGATCAAGGACATACCTGCCGATAAAGACCCCTGCAAACCATACCACATGGCTGGTAATACTGTTGTCCCGCTCATTCAGGAAGAGTTGAAGTGGGGTTGTGGAATGGATTGCAAGCAGGAGGCGGCCAAGGCAGCCAAGGATATACCTGCCGAAGAAGACGCCTGCAAACCATACCCCATTAACGGGAATACTGATGCCCCACTCAATCAGGAAGAGATGAAATGGGATTGCGGAATGGAGTACAAGCAAGATGCGGCCAGCGATATGCCTGCCGATAAAGACACCTCAAAACCGTACCCCATCGTCGGGAACACTAATGCCCCACTCAATCAGGAAGAGATGAAGTGGGATTGTGAAATGGAGTACAAGCAGGAGGCGGAGGTAGCATCGATGGACCACACCATAGAATCTATCAAGCGTTTGTCGATATCTAGCAATGATGCTAGCTTCTGCGAACCAAGGCGCCCATCTACAGATCTGTTCGAGGCATTCCCTCTCGGCCTTATGTCAAACGCTTTATCTAATCAAGAAATGAAGTGCGACAGTAGCCTTGACGACGAGCCATTTGTGGACGGCAGCATAACGTCGAAGCAGTCGTTCCTCCCCTCCTCTTTTTTTGGGTCGGGAGCTCCGAATCCCCGTTCCAACTCGAGGGGTCGTGCTAACGCGCCATCTCCTGCCAACTCGTACGGCTCCCGTATCAGCGTCGAAATGCGCTCTGTCCCCTCACCGTCGACGTCCTTCAATTCTCACATCAGTATTGAAATCACCTCGTTGCCGTCGCCATGTGGTTCTTTCAACTCGCGGTGTAGTTTAGGGATGAATTCTCTCAAGAATGCGAGAACCGATCAAGCCCTGTCGCCTTCCGTCTTCCAGTCCGACCGTTCTGCAGATAAGGAAGACCCCAATGGAAGAGCGTGCCAAGTTCCTCCTACCATTTTTGTTGATTCGTGCTCTGCCCTTGGAGGGCAATCCTCCTGATGAGGCCATGTGCTTATATAATTTTCATAAATATTGTAATTTCAAACTGCTATGCTTACTCCAAGTTTGCTCTGGTTTAGTCGGCACTATTAGTACTTTACTGTATGCAAAACGTTGCCGGACCAACAACGAGAGATCTGTGGTGAACTGCGTACAATTTTCGTCGAAGTCTATTAATTTTTAAGCAGAGAAGGCAAAGCGGCTATGCACATGCTGATATTCTCCAGCACAAAACACATGCATAGTGCTTATTTTCAGACCTCAACAAGTTGAACACATGGTTGGTGAGGAACATGCTAGAGGCCGGTTGCTGAGATACTACTAGTACTACTACTAGTAATCAATTTCGCCACTTGAACACAGAAAGTAACTGAAGGACCAGCTTCGCAGGCCTCCTTCACTCTGGTTTGCAACCAATCAGGAGCAAGATGCCTTGTTCTCTAACATGGCTGGAAGAAGGACCAACTTTGGTCAGTCCTCTTAAAACTTGAGCTGTGTATTGAACAAGACCCAAAAATCATGGAATGACACTGCTGTAAACATTATACTTTTCTGTTTCTGAGGTTCTTTAAATTGAACTATGAACACTTTGAAAATCTTGTGACAAATGAAAAGACGAAAGAACATGATGAAAGAACATGACTCAAAGAATGGTCTTTCCAGCCACCATAGACTAGACAGAGAATGCCCTCATTGGCATTTGAAGTTCCACATGAAATGTGTGGGACAAACAGTTTTTGACATGCATGGTGCCATTGTCTGTTGAGCTTGCACATGATAGGTACATCCCATGCCATTGATAGCAATCTCTAACAACATAAATGATAGGACACACCTGCAGCATGCAGTGAGTGCAAATTGGGCAGGCTTTGTTACAACACCTCAACAAATGATCCACCCAAAATGGTTGGAGATCGTACCCACTGATGTTTTGTTAGTGCTTTCAATAACTTGCAAATGTGTGGCTCCTAGTGCAATACCCTAATTTGCCTATAATTTGGCTATACATAGAGTATCCTCATACGGGACTCACAGGGTCATGACTCATTCACGGAAGATACGCTTCTCAGCGTATGGGACTAGTTGTGCTACTAGCCCTATCCTTTACAGTAGTAAA
>ENA-ORBV01007845-ORBV01007845.1-microbial-mat-metagenome-genome-assembly--contig:-NODE-7845-length-18178-cov-13.544058_pt1 | contig 18178 bp, 17 predicted proteins | sample MGYA00237777_ERZ505514 | MGnify/ENA primary metagenome ERZ505514 (study PRJEB26160, sample SAMN06269048) | microbial mat metagenome | isolation source: Oligotrophic lake microbial mat | place...
CATTCTTATTTATGAGTCCAAATATTAAGAATGTCCCGAATGCCATTCACTTAACCCATAACTCCGCGCCCGCAATGTAGTTGCATGCGCTTGCGCTATCCGTAGCCTCCTGAGATCATGGTGTTGTTCAACGACACCTAACCACAGGAGGCCACGGATGGCACCCCTCTCTTTTGCGATCGATCGGCTGCGACACGACAACCTTTCACATCTTCCCTTCAATCCGCCTCTCCAACAACTCGCGCCGCTCGCCCCGCGCCGCCGTCGGCTGCTGCCGCTGCCCATTTTGCTGCGCTGCTTCCTCATGCAGATCCTCAGTGGCAACGTCGCCATCGCTGCGCTGCGACAACTCACAGGGATCGACTTTGCGCCATCGAGCTACTGCCAGGCCCGCGCTCGCCTGCCGCTGTCGCTGCTTGAGAATCTGCTGCCAAGGGGGATTCTGATGTGAGGGTCATGTATCGGACCTGTCCGGTATTCTTCCCCTCCGGTATTCTTCCCCGAAGGACTATAACCGCCGCGATTCACCGCAGCCAGATGATGGCTGCTTCATCCATTTGCCGATAGGTTGCGCCCGGGGGGTACTGGATAATAAGGTTGAGGCCCGTGAGTGTAGAGCAGGCCGACGTTTTTTCAGCCGCCACGTAACATTTTCTCGAAAGGATATCTTCCATGGCTCACCAAAAGTATCAGTCGTGTATCGAAGCGTGTGTGCAGTGCGCGACCGAGTGCGAGCGCTGCGCGGATGCTTGCCTGGACGAAAAGGACGTGAAAATGATGGCGGCTTGTATCCGCTTGGATCGCGACTGCGCGACGATTTGCCGGGCTGCGGCGGGTCTTATGAGCCGCGGCTCCCAGTTCGCGGCCGACCTCTGCCGGCTATGCGCCGAGGTTTGCGAAGCATGTGGTGCCGAATGTCAGAAGCACGCGGCGATGAGCCACTGCAAGCGCTGCGCCGAGGCGTGCAAGCGCTGTGCGGAAGAGTGCAGCAAGATGGCCGGTGCGATGGCCTGAAATCGGACGCCGGTCGCTGAGCGGCGACGGGCGGCCTTATCTCCTTCAAAATTTTCCTCAAGACCTGGAGGCTTCCCGTGACCATGTCCTATTGGTTGACTGCGGCAGGCGAGAGACGCTATCCCCGGTTGGAAAATAATCTGCGAGTCGATGTTGTCGTCATCGGCGGCGGCATCACGGGCATCACCGCGGCCTACCTGCTCAAACGCGCCGGCCGCACGGTGGCGCTGGTGGAGCGCGAGCAGTGCCTTCGCCGTGATACAGGGCACACGACTGCCCACATCACCTATGTCACCGATCTACTGCCCAGCGAGCTGGTGAAATACTTCGGCCGTGACGATGGTCAGGCGGCCTGGGACGCCGGGCTGGCGGCGATGCAACAGATCGAGGAAAATATTCGGCAAGAGCAAGCGGACTGTGAGTTCCGTCATGTGCCGGGGTATCTGTTTGGGTCCTTGAAAAAAGATCCAGCAGATGATGCGAAGAGCCTGCAGCAGGAAGCGGAAGCTGCGGCCGAAATGGACTTTGAAGGTCTGTACATGGACAAGGTGCCGGTGTTCAATCGCCCCGGCATCCGCTTTGCGAATCAGGCGAAGTTTCATCCCGTGAAGTATCTGAAAGCCTTGCTCGCCATGATCCCTGGCGACGGGTGTCATGTCTTTGAACAAACAGAAGTGCAGGAGGTAGGCGAGGAGCCGTTGAATGTGAAGGCGAATGGTCAATCCATCGAATGCGGGTATGTGGTTGTCGCAACGCACACCCCGCTGATGGGCAAGGCGAGTCTGGTTTCCGCGACCCTGCTGCAGTCGAAGCTGGTGCCGCATTCGACTTACGCCGTCGGTGCAAGGCTGCCCCAAGGCCTCTATCCTGAGGCACTGTTCTGGGACACATCGGACCCTTACTACTACCTGCGCATCGACCGCCACGAGGACCACGACTACGCCATCTTCGGCGGCGAGGACCACAAGACCGGCCAGCAGACGGACACGAAAACCAACTTCCAGAATCTGGTGCGGATGCTGCTGACCCACCTCCCGCAGGCGGTGGTGGACCACCACTGGTCGGGTCAGGTGTTCGGGTCCAACGACGGGCTGCCTTACATCGGAGAGGTTGCCAAGGGGCAGTTCGCGGCCACCGGTTACGCCGGCAACGGCATGACATTTGGCACGTTGGGCGCGATGATGGCGTGCGACGCTGCGATGGGCCGCAAGAACCCGTGGAGCGACCTGTTTTCTGTGAGCCGTAAGAAGATCCGTGGCGGCACGTGGGATTACCTGCGTGAGAATATTGATTATCCGTACTACATGATCAAGGATCGCCTCACCCGCAGCGAGGGCAAAAGCGTCGATGCCTTGGCACCGGGCGAGGGAAAAATCCTGCGGATCGATGGCAGGCGCGTCGCGGCCTATATGGACGAGAAGGGCGGGGTCACCATGGTGTCGCCCGTCTGTCCGCACATGGGATGCATCGTCCACTGGAACGGAGCGGAATCCACGTGGGACTGCCCTTGTCACGGCTCGCGCTTCACGGCGACAGGCCAAGTGTTGGGCGGCCCGGCAGAGACTTCGCTCGAACGCGTCGATGTCACGCAAGCGAAATCTTGATGTGAAATGAGATTCGGACTCCCCAGGTGTAGTGGGGCCGATTGATGGAACCGGAAAAGGGGACAGGCCGTCCAGAGTGACGGCCTGTCCGTGTCGCACGTGCCCGGTAAACTTACCGCGCCGCTCCCAGTCTACTTCTTCTCAAGCTGATCCAGCCATTTCTGGATCACGTGGACTGCTTGATCATCCACGCGAAAAGTAGCCAGCGGCGGCATCTGTTGCCGGGGCGCTTTGGTGTCACGCGTACCCATGCGATGGAGCACGTTCCAACTGCGAGGGTCGCCAGCCTTGACATCCTTCTTCGCGGGAAAAGCCTGCTCCAGCGGCTGATGAAAGCGCATGTCCATCGCAGCGCCCTGCGCGTTGCCGGGGCCTCCTGGACTGTGGCACATGGAACAATTCGCATCGAGATACGCGCGGGCAAGGATCGTGATGTCGCCTGCGTTGTGACCTGTGATGTCGCCTGCCTTGCTCTTCCAGTCGGGAAACGATTCGAGCTCTGATGAAGGTTTGACGACGTCGTTCTTGAAGACGCCCAGCGCGCGGAGCATGTCGATCTGGTTGGGGGTGTGGTTGGGGGTGTCGGCGTTTTCTTGGAAGTTGTATGGGCGGTTGAGTTGTCGCGTGTTCAATCCGAGCACGAAGCCGGCGTTGTGCGTGTGGCAAGCCTGGCAGTCAGATCGACTGGGGAAATACCAGGTTTGCTTCACCTTGCCGGTGGGAGTTTTCACATCGAACTGTTGCGTCACAGGCCAGTCGCCCATCAAGTGAGCCTCGGTCTGTTCCTCGTTCCAGAGGTAGGTGAATCCTTCCCAGCCGCGCGGATTATGCAGCCAGAGCCGCGTCTCGAGGCGGCGAAGTTCCTTGGGATTCTGCTCGTCGGTTTGCAGGAGAAATGTCTTGACGATGACCGTGCCCACGGGAAATTCCCAGCTTTCCTTATCTTTCCATTCAACAGTTGCGCCCGCTGGGAGCACGATGAATCGGTCCTTTTCCGCGCCGTCAGACCAGAGCGGCACATTCACGCTGTATGGAATCATCGCCTGCCCCGGTTTGTGGTCCGGCACCGAGGCGAAGAGCTTGGTCTGCGTCAGCGTGCGCGGAAACGCCATCGATGCGGCTGGCTGCGGGACGTCACGGAATCGATAGATGGCACCATCAAAAGCAGTGAAGTAAACTTCGCCTTCTTCGTCCTCTCCGAATGCGCTGATGAGTAAACTCGTGCGGGCGATCTTGTCATTGGATTTCACTATCTTTCCATCGGTGCGCAGTGCCCACATATTGCCCGAAATATAATCCGCATATAGATAGGCACCGGCAAGCTGCGGCAGGCGCTTCCCGCGATAGACCAGGCCGCCGGTAATCGATTTGCCTTCGATGCGCGGATAGTCGAGCACGGGATCTATAAAGTCGCCCACCGCCGTGCGAGGGTTCTTCTCATCGCGCGGGTGCTTGCCTTCGCGAAAGTTCCATCCGTAGTTACCGCCGCGCACGATGATGTTCACCTCTTCGTGATGATCCTGCCCGACATCGGCTGCCCATAGCGTTCCCGACTCGCGGTCAAAGGCAATCCGCCAGATGTTGCGCAGCCCATACGCCCAGATCTCGCCACGCACTCTGGCCTGACCTGCGAAGGGGTTGTCCTTGGGGATGGCATAGCTGAGTCCTTCGTCCTTGCGATCGACATCAATACGAAGCAGCTTGCCCAGGAGAGTCTGAAGGTTCTGGCCGTTTTCCTGCGGATCGTTGCCCGCGCCGCCGTCGCCTAAGCCTATGTAGAGAAACCCATCAGGCCCGAACTTCATGCTCCCGCCGTTGTGGTTGCCGTAGGGCTTGGCGAACTGAAGCAGTATTTCTTGCGAGGCAGGATCAGCGCGGTCGGCGTCCTTGGAAACCTTGAACCGCGACACGACAGAACCTTTGGGCGTGACTGAATGGAAAACGAAGAACTCGCCGTTGTCGCGGAACTTGGGGTGGAAAGCGAGGCCCAGTAGGCCTTCTTCGTTGTGTTCGCGTCGCACTTTGTCGCGGATGTCGAGGAATACTTTGGCTTCCTTCACATCGTGTTGATTCGCAAACACAAGAATCCGCCCATCCTGCTCGATGACAAACACGCGTCCGGAACCATCGCCTGCGTGAGTGAATTCCAGAGGCCGTTTGAAGGTCAAATGAGGGAATGCCTTCTCCACACCAAACACGGCATGGCGATCAGGCGAACCCATCAGGTGAGAGGTATCGAGTGCGACAAACTTCGTCGGCGGGGCCTCCCCAGCGAGCACGGGGGGTTTGGCGGCTGCCTGAGGGTCCGCAGCGATCGCGGAGAAGGCGAACAGTATGACCACGCTGGCCATTGTAAATAGGGCGACGGCAAGAATTCGGCTTTTATATTTCATTGAATTATTCCTCGTCACCAATATTCTTTGCCCCGCAGCCCGTCCATCGAACAATGGAGCATGACTACGAAAACTATATAGTTTGACGGGCACGGGAAAGACTACGAAATGCGGCAATACAGGCATCAGACTTTTGCCTGTGGACCAGCGGCCATACGCTTTACTAAACGATATTTTCAGGGATCAAAGGATTATTGACCAGCGCCTGCGCCACTGCCCTGTGCGCTGATCTACAGTCAGATATGAGCAACATCGCTGAGTCGAAATTCCTACTGAGAGTCGCCCGTTATGGCCCTGAGCTTTCTCGGCGAGCCGCGATGGCAGTCATTCTTGCGGCGATGGTGCTGCTCGCCGGCTGCGGGGCGCCGCCGCCGCTGCGCGAGCCGCTCATCCACAGCTATGGCGTCAAAGATCCGCAGTTCATCCGCACCATGAACCGGCTGCTGGGGCCGCCCATGATTCAAGGCAATCGCGTTGACACGTTGGTCAATGGCAAGGAAATCTTCCCCGCCATGCTCAGCGCGATTCGCTCGGCAAGCAAGACAATCACACTGGAAACTTTCATTTACTGGTCCGGTGACATCGGCGCACAGTTCACTGAGGCACTCTCCGAGAGAGCGCGTGCAGGAGTGAAGGTTCATGTCATCATCGACGGCATCGGTGCCTCAGAAATAGACCAGGCATACATCGCCCAAATGCGCGAGTCTGGCGCCGAAGTCCTGATTTATCGCCCGATCGATTTTTTCACGCTCGACAAAGTGAACTATCGCACCCATCGCAAGATCCTTGTGGTCGATGGGCGCATTGGTTTTACAGGTGGCGTGGGTATTGCTGATGAATGGCTCGGTGACGCTGACACTCGCAGTCGCTGGCGCGACAATCATTACCGCGTGGAGGGGCCTGTGGTCGCCAGCCTTCAGGCGGCGTTCATTGACAACTGGATCGAAGCGCGAGGACAGGTGCTCGACGGGCCGGACTACTTTCCGCAACTTGAAGACGTGGGGCCGTTGTACGGGCAGGTCTTCATCAGTTCTCCCGAAAGTGGCAGCGCCAGTATGCAGCTCATGTACTTGCTCTCAATCAATGCTGCGGAGCATTCCGTGTATCTGGCGACTCCCTACTTCGTGCCCGATGATTTGACTCTGGCCACGCTTGTTGCAGCGCGCCAGCGCGGCGTGGCGGTGAGAATCATCGTGCCCGGCGAACTGACAGATTCAGACATCGCCCGCGGTGCCTCGCGCGATGTATGGGGCAAGCTTCTCGAAGCAGGCGTGGAAATATACGAATATCAACCCTCGCTTTACCACACGAAATTGATGGTGGTCGATGGTCTATGGACTTCTGTCGGGTCCACCAATGTTAGCAACCGCTCGTTCCGTCTTAACGATGAGGCAAACCTGAATCTTTACGATGCTGAGTTTGCCATCGCCCAAGAGGCATTGCTCAAGAAAGACATTGGCGATTCGAAGCGGGTCACACTCGAGGAGTGGAACTCTCGTCCCTTCATCGATCGCGTGACAGACTTTTTCGGAGCCTTATTTTCTCCGCAGTTGTGACGCATCTGCCAGTACATTTTCGTTCACATGCGAAGACCAACGATGGTGCCCGTGAATCGTCAGAAGAGATGGATTGGCAAGAACAGTTCCCTTGCGGGCAAAAGGTGTCGTTCTATTTTGTCGCCTCTTTCCGCCGCCTGCCGCGTGGACACGGTGTTGCCCCAGCCGCGCTGCGGCGTAAGCCACGGCAGCGCGATGGGCGGCAGCGCCATGTCGTATTTTTGCGGGTGGCTCACCACTGTGAATGCATCCCGATGCCTTTGGGCACTGGGGAGAAGCAAGGAAATCTCAGTGTGAAGCAAGCCAGCGGCTTACGACCACCGGCGGGAAACGCCCATATTCAGAGCACGTCTGTTCGCACATACTTATACATCGAAGGTCATTCGAATTTTGAAAAGGATGATTTCATGAACAATCGTGCGACAGAGATTGAATGCAACAAGGCCCAAGGGTTGGTGACGCCGGCGCTATTGAACCGTCGCGTTCGCAGCGCGGGAAAAGTGCGGCCGATGGTGCTGCTGTGGGCGCTGGGTGTGCCGATCCCCATCCTGCTCATCATTTTTCTGGCGCGCGGCTGTTCGTGAGGTCAGCCTCCCTTTCGCAGTCACATTCCTACTCGCTCGAAGAGGGCTTCGCCTCCAACAGAAAGCAGATATTTAATGAAGCACAACTTTGTACCCATGTCCGCGACACCTGCAAGCATGCCCATCTTGCGATGGTATGTGCCGCCGGTCGGGCGCAGCTACGAACAGATTTCCAAGATTCTCGTCGAGCGCGGCGAAGTGGAGCGCCGCGAAGTCGAGCGCGGTGAAATGGTCCAGCGCGGCGATAAGCATGCGACACCCTCAAAGGTCAAACGAGTCTGCGACGCTGTGAGCCGAAAGCTTCGCATGGCGTTGCAACTGAGCCGGTGATTTGTACCGGCCTGATTTGGCTTACGCGTTCTCATACGGTCGCGTCGTCTTCCGCAGCGGATTGCCTACCGACAATCGTCCCGTTAGCCGTGTCGGAAACCAGCGGATGTCCCATAACGATCCATTTCACTTTGAGACTACAACTAATTAACGCCGATGCGTGAGCCGAGAGAGGCGATGAACGTTTCATTCAATCTCATCACTTCACGCAAACAATCGGCGAAACAGAAAAGGATTCACCCATGATTCATTTCAGTCGCAAGCGTCTGCCCTTTCTGGCCACAGGACTGGCCGTGGCCCTTAGTTGCATGCCGGTTCTGGGCGAGGACAAAGTTCTGGTCTCGCCCAACATCAAGGCCACCCCATCTGTTACAGCCAGGCAGGTCACGATGACAGGTAAGGTTGTCGATCTGCACCAGTACATGACTGGCGAGCGAAACTCCAGCCGCAGCACCAACGATCGCACGTCGCCTGATCGCACGACCCCGTCCGATCGGACCACCCCGAACGATCGCACCACTCCGGCTGATCGCACGACCCCGAACGATCGCACCACTCCGACCGATCGCACGACCCCGGCCGATCGCGCTAGGCCCACCGACAGCGACACGAAGAACACCTACAAAAACCACAGTGCCAGCAACAACCAGGCACAGATCATGGGCTTGGAAACTTCCGCAGGCCTCGTGGTGATCTGCTTCGAGAATGCCCCAGGCATTTACGCAACACCCCGCAGCGATGATCAGCCGAGCACCACGCCGGGCACCACGCCGGGCACTCCGAGCGAAAAGTCGCAATTGCCCGCCAAGCCGACTCTTCGTGGCAACGATGCGGACAAGAACCGCGACGACAACAAGCACAGCATGAACGATAATTCGGCCTGGCTCGATAAGCAGGTCCAAGTGACCGGCACCATGTATGAAAAACAAGGCGTCAAGTTCCTCGTGATCAGCAAGGTGACCTCTGCTCTGGACAGCAGCACGACCCCCAAAACCGATAACAGCGGAACCATTCCGCGCCCCGACACCACCTTGCCCCGCCCTCAGTAATACCGCGCAACATCACTCCTCCGAACAGGCCGTGGGCGACCTCCGTTCTTCACGAGCGAGAATCGATCACGGCCTTGTTCTTGAACGTCAACCCATTGGCTCTAGCATCCTCTTTTTCAGGAGTTCCCCATGTCAACCAACTCAGCCACCAACAAGAATCGGTCCGATGACCGGATCAAAGACAAACAGTCTGTGAAAAAGGCCCAGGAAAACCGCGATCCCATCAGCGGTGCACACGGCGCCCACCCGGTAGGCACAGGCGTCGGTGCGGCCACAGGCGGAATCGCCGCCGGCGCAGCAACTGGTGCAGCCATCGGAACCATCGCAGGTCCCATCGGCACCGCTGTGGGGGCATCCATCGGCGTTGCCGCCGGTGCCATCCTCGGCGGTCTCGCAGGCAAAGCCGTCGGCGAGTCCGTCAACCCCACCATCGAGCACGAATACTGGCGCACCAACTACTCCGATCGCCCTTATGTCCGATCCGGCGAAGCGTATGAGGAGTACGAAAACGCTTACCAATCCGGCTGGGAATCGGAATTCCGACACCAGGACAAGTCGTTCGAAGATGTCGAATCTCAGCTCCAGCACGACTGGTCAGCCGGCCGCGGCAAGTCCAAGCTCGAATGGGAACGCGCCAAGCCCGCCATCCGAGACGCATGGGAACGCGCCCGTCAGCGCGAGATCAATGATCAACCCACCGATGACTGATTCTGTCTTGACGCACAGATCGACAGGACTCAACTGTCGCAAACAACGCCATTGATAACCAACGACACGCCGCCCTCGATTACACCAAGGGCGGCGTGTTTTTTTATAAGTTGGAATCAAGTCAAACGAACAATGGGGGCAGAAAAGGGGTCGGGGCAGAAAATCCCGGCTAAGAAGCGCTTTACGAATCGATCAAAGAAGGACCGTCGGGCGAAGAATCGCAAGAAATGTGATCGCGGCGGAGAAACTACCCATAGCCCGACAGGCCAATGTGTGACGACGAATACGCTATCCGATGGCTGACGGTGTTCGCTGGCCAAAGTTCAACTGAGAAATCCCGGTCGGGTACTTTCGGCAGCGACATTCGGTTAATCCCCGAAGGTGGCCAATGAAGCAGAAGCTACCTTCAGGGGTATTCGGATATTTCTCATTGATCCCGCGAAATCGAGAGCCAGAACCATGAAAACGACACCGCTGATCGCATCCATTCTTCTTCTGTGCCTGCATGCCCAGGCAAGTGCTCAGCATGCCCGATTCGTCCTGTTCGGCGAACCGGCGCAGGAAGCGGACACAGCGCCCGAGCATCGCTTTGTGCATCCGGTCACCACGCCTTACTTCCATGAAGACTCTTTCATCACCTCCGATGTCCGTGCCTGGTACGTCTACCACAAGTTTCCCGGGGCCGGGGTGATTGATGGTGGCGATGCGAGCGTCTATGCCGCCCAGATCAGGCTGGCGATCACCAATCAGATCCAGCTTGTCGCCTACAAGGATGGGTACACCGAATTCGATTCCGGCCTCGTCGATGATGGCGGCTTGAACGATGTGGCAGCAGGCATCAAGTGGAATTTCCTCCAGGACTGGCACAACCAATTCCATCTGGCGGCGGGTATCGGGTATGAGTTCTCCGTCGGTGATGATGAGGCCTTGCAGGACGATGGTGAACTTCGCCTCTGGCTCAGTGCCAACAAAGGCTTCGACCGTCTGCACCTGGGCGGCACGCTCAACGTCTTCTTCGCCGATGACAAGTCCGATGGCCTGGGTAACTCCGATCACCTGATCTGGAACGTGCATCTGGATTACTACGTCTGCGAGTGGTTCAGCCCGGTCCTTGAATTCAGCGGCTTCCACGTGCTCGATCGCGGCACCGAGGTGGTTCCGTTCTCCGGTCTGGACGTAACCAATCTCGGTGGCGGCGAAGATGTGGTGACCGTAGGTTTCGGCATCGAACTGCGACCACTGCCTTGCGTCGCCGTGCGGGCTGCATACGAAATCCCTCTCACCAGCAAGGAAGATCTGTACGGTTACCGCTGGACATTCTCGGTAGTGCTCTCGTTCTGAGCGGTCAGCAGGCACAGTGGCATTGCCCATCCTGCAAATCGTGGTGATCTCACCGCTCTTGATTCAGGCCGGAAAAGGGGATAAGTATCATTCTAGTTTTTCGCCTCTTTCCGCAGCCTGCCGCGTGGGCGGAGTGTGGATTCCAGCCCCAGCGACGCACCAAAGCTTCCCAATGCAAGCTGTACCGGCTCCCCACGAGCCACGACCGTAAGGGAGTCGGAGAGTCAAGGCGTAGACCGCTTCCTGACGAGCGCGGCTGGTATTGTTGCGCTACATCTGAAGTTGACTTGCTCTAGCTCCATTCTTTGATCGCCAGTAAGCGAAAACGCCACTCGCCGTAGGCAATCGACACACATTTCTCGCCAACGGTCGCTGTGCGGTTCATCCTGCACCGGCGGCTATACCCGTGGTTTTCAAGTGCGTCCACTACAACTCGCCAGCCCAAGCTCCGCGACGTTCGCATCAATTTCCCTCTCAGTTCAACGGGTAATAAATCATTTTCCCCAAGTGCTATGCGGGTTTCCCTGACGCATTAAAGGCGAATCTCGGATAACTGGCGGCTGCGCTCGGTTTCTAGGTTCAATTGTTAAGACTTCTAACTTCTTCTCGAAAGGATGATCATGATGGACAGCACCTTGAAATGTGAATGCAATCGATCCAGCCGCGCGACCAAGCGATGGCGCCAACTCTTTGCCGCTGGCGTTGTGCTGCTAAGCGGGGTGACGGCGCAGGGAGCATCGGTTTTGTCGGGAATTCAAAACGAATTCGGCACTACTCCCACTGATGTGTCGTACCAAGGCGAATCGCGATTCTCAACCTTCTCCGATGGCGGCGACGGCACCCTTGATGTGGGCGACAAGATCAGGGGCCAGCTTATCGTCCGCACCATCAACCAAACCTCCGGCGGCGCCAGTGTCAAACTCGGAGGCGTTGACGTCCAGCCAGCGACAAACATTAATGAATTGACCGGTTTCATCGAACTGGAAGTGCGCGACAAGACTGGCAATGCTACCGATGGTTTTACCTACAAGTTCGGTGCTTGGACCTCGGGCACGCCAACCATCCTCTTTGACGCTGGCAATCCCAACGCCATCATCGCTCTGTATGAGGATTCGGCACAGAACGGTAACGTGGCAAGCTTGCCGATTCCAGATCCCAGCTTGGTGGACGGCGAACTCTATGGGTATCTGGGCCTGGGTACCCCCGGCACCCGCGAATTTACGGTGACCACCGGCCCTGGCAGCACTGGGCTTAACTCCTCGGCGGCGAACGTTCCCGTGTCTCAACTGCTGGCCTCGGGCAATGTGAGCTTGAACCTGGTTGACCAAGACGGTCTGGCCATCACTGACGCAAGCCGTGGTGATTACAACTTCAACCGCAACCCCATGGGCACACAATTCGCTGGCTCCTTCAACTTCTTCGGCGGCGCTGGAACCGGTGCTGACTTCACCGCACAGTTTGACCTCACCACCAACATCGGAATGGGGCAGGTTCAAATCATTCCGCTGCCACCGGCGCTATTGGCTGCACTGCCGGGCCTGATGATGGTTCTCTACAGCCGCTCGCGTCGCACTTGTAACTGAACCCAGTGAATAGCGGGCGCGGTTGACACGATCGCTTCAAATTTGAATCGGTCGTGGCAACCGCCCTTGCTTGCCTCGCTTGTCTTATTTGCATTGAGCATTGACGCATCAGCAATCTCTAACTCAAAACTACATCTGAAACTGAAAGGCTTGAAACATGAAGATCGACAGAAGAAACCTATTGGGCATGGGCGCGGGCCTGGCGGCGAGCATGGCGATCATCGGATCCCCCTCGTCCGTGCTTGCGGCAACCAAACCGGCGGCTAAGTTTACCGACACCGACATCCTGAACTTTGCCCTGAATCTGGAATACCTCGAAGCTGCTTATTACTCACTGGCCGCCGGCATCGAGATGCCCTTCGAGGCGACCATTTTTGGCGGCAGCCCGGTTCCATTCCAAACGCCAGCGATCCGTGCTTACGCCAACGAGATCGCCGCCGATGAAAACGCTCACGTCACCTTCCTCCGGGCAGCGATTGGGCGCGATGCCGTGGCCGCACCGCCGATCAATCTGCGCGAGAGCTTCACCGCTGCCGCCGTCGCCGCCGGCTTGATCCAGCAGGGCCAGACATTCAACCCATTCCTCAACGAGACGAGCTTCCTGCTCGGTGCATTCATCTTCGAGGATGTAGGCGTCACCGGATACAAAGGGGCCAGCCCGCTGATCCAAGACAAGGGCATTCTTGAAGCGGCCGCCGGGCTTCTGGCTGTCGAGGCGTATCACGCTTCGCTGGTCCGCACCACGCTCTTCGCACTGGGACAGGCCGAGGCCACCCAGAAGATTTCCGATGCCCGAGACACCCTCGACGGCCCGGGCGACCTCGACCAAGGCCTCGACCCCGTCACCGGCAACATCGTTCCCACCGACCAGAACGGCCTGGCCTTCTCGCGAACCTTCAGCCAGGTGCTCCGCATCGTTTATCTCACCCCCAACCTGGGCGTCCGCAGAGGCGGCTTCTTCCCGTTCGGCATCGACGGACGCATCAATAAGACGTGAGTAGCGCAGTCTGGCTCCCTTCATTCGTCGTTTTTCGTATCGATCCAACACCCCCGCTTTCCAGCGGAACTTTTAAGGACACTCATCATGACTCGTTTACTTGCCATCGCTCTTCTCGCCCTGTCCGGATTGATAGTGGGCTGCAATTCCGACAAGCCTCGCAACCAGTCAAGTACCTACGGAACTCCTCGCCAAGATGGTTACGACAATACTCACCGGGACCATAACAACTCACAGTATCCTGACAATCGTAACAACCACAGCGGGCATCGCGACGACAATCGCTGATCGCTCATGCGAACTGCGGACGAGAAAAGGGGACAGGTATAACCTGTCCCCTTTTTAGTCATCGACTTCGAAACACACCCCAATTTATAGAAAGAATCTTTATGATCATTCATCCCACCCGCTTACTGTTCACCCTCGTGCTGACCAGTTCAACACTGATCGGCTGTGCTTCCTCCGACACCAGCCGTACCCGCGCGGCAGTTCGCCAGCCCAACGGCCAAACCTGGGAGGAGAACACTCCATCCGATCGCGCCACCACCAATAACACCACCACCGATCGCGCCGCCACCAATAACAGCAGCACTCGCGTCGGGAACTCGAACGCATCCGCTTCAGGCCCCGCCGTGTACGCGGTGCCTCGAACAGATACCGATGCCGCAACCACGCCTGCACCTGCCAACCAGCGCGGCGATGTGGAAAGCCTCATCAGCGCCTGGCCCAACCGGCCCAAGCTCGGTGCCCGCCAGATGATTGCCAAATATGGTCCCCCGCAAGAGGCCACCGCGCAGCGACTCATCTGGCACAAGGCTGGTCCCTTCAAGCGCATCACGGTGTTCAACTTCGAGACGCCCCACGATTTCCCCCTGCCCCACATGGACTATATGGAGCACACGATCGCCTACGACGTGCCCCAGGATAAGATCGGCGATTTGATCGCATTCGACGGCAGCAGCACCATCAACGTGACCGTCGGCGAATTGTCAGCCCGCTGCGATCTGGAAGGACACAACGTCCTGACTCTGAACCTCGACCACGACATCATCACCGGAAAGAAAAGCGTGCAAGAGGCGAGACAGGCCTTCGCGAAAAACATCGAACAGGACGTTTTAGGCAAGCACCCAGAGTACGTCACAGCACTCCAGTTCCAGCCGAAAGACGCGACCAACACCGGCTTCTCTGACAAACCCGTCATTCCCGGATCGCCCATCCGCGCCGAGGAAGCCCAGACGGCCTCGGTCAGTGCAGATGCAGAGGTTTTGGCCATGGTGATTGCTTCGGACCTCAACACGATTCTTGCCGCGATGCAGGCCCAGCAAGCGAAGATCAGCCAGCCGATCATGGCCTACGCGAAGATGCTTCACGAAGATCACGGCATGAACATGGTTAAGACTCTCAAGCTCGGAAAAGAGATCGGCGTAGAACCGATCGAAACTGCTGACGTGGACAAAATGAAAGTGAAAGCTGCCGGTGAACTGGCCGCATTGATCCCACTCGATGCCCAGCAATTCGAGAAGGCCTTCATCGCCGCGATGATCAAGAGCCACACTGAAACACTGAGCATGATTGACAACAAGCTCCTCAAGTCAGCACAGAACGACGCCCTCAAGGCGCACCTGACTGCAACGCGTGAGCACGTCGCCAAGCACCTGATGAAGACGCAGGAATTACAAGGCTCTACGAGCCGTTAACTGGTGCATCTCAATAGAACCCTAATCGCCGACCAGAGCATCCAAACTCTGGTAGGCGAGTTTATTGGCGTCAGACGTAACAGGTTCAAGAAGGGTACAAGTATTTATACATTCAAAATTCTCGGCCAATTGCCAACGTTGTAAATGTACTTATCCTCTTTTCCGGCTCTATCGCATGGGTACGCGTGACACCACAAAGCCCAGGCAACAGATGCCGCCACTGGCAAAATCAAAATTCCTATCCGTCATAACTACACTATTTTAAATATCACGATCTTTTTGGTTTAATCCACCCATTAACATAGTTTGATGTACTAGAGTAGAGGTAGAGCGTTCGTTGTAACCAGCAATTCACCGACCAATTTTTAAAGGAAACTTTGATGACCGCAACACCTGAAGAGACCGTCCGCAGCTACCTCGGCGACCTGATCGCTGTTCTTGAACATGTGTCGAAGGCGGTCGCCACGCAGGCGGGGAATGACGACCTCCGGCGGATTGCTCATGCCGGGCGCGTGATCGACAACCTCAACTCGGTCCTTAAACGCCAGCACGCCGACCTTGAGGCGCACGTCAAGGCCATGGGCGGGAAGAGCGGGGGCGGCGTGCTCAAGGACATGCTGGGCACTGTGGCCGGGGCACTGGCCGGTCTCTACGGCAAGATTCGCGGCGAGACAGCCTCACGCATGCTTCGCGATGACTACACGGCACTGAGCTTCGCCACCGTCTGTTCCACCATGCTCCATACCACCGCGCTGGCCCTGGACGACTCGGCCACCGCAGAGTTGACACTCCGCCACATTCAGGAATACCCGCCCCTCATTATGGAGCTGAGCGAGCTTATCCCTCACGCCGTGGTCGCCGATCTGGCCGCAGACAAGGTACACGTTGTCAACTCCGCCGCCGCCGAAGAGGCGATCCGGAACCTTAACGATTCATGGCGCGGAGCTTCCGTGGCCAACCCGACGTGAGCGAATAGCATTGAAGCGGGGCACTCATCGCGCTTGGGGGCAGAAAAGGGGATAAGTATGCTCTGTCGAAAACCTCTTGATTGTCGTCAAGCGCGATGGTGAGACTTTGCGAACCGTCGGGGTATTGACCGTGAAATTGCCGCCTTTTACCCCGACGGCTCGGCGGACCTCGCCATCGGGCTTGAGGCTTTCGACAGAGAATACTTATCCCCTTTTCCGGTTCCAGTTCATTTATCTATCTGGGTGCCACAGCTTGTCGTACTGATCCATGTCGGTGCCGCCGGTGATGCCGCCTGAAAGTGCGCTGACGTGGCTGTCGTAGAATAGGACATTGAGTCGGCCGCCGCGTCCGTCGTAGAAATGGCGCCAGGCGATGGCCCACTGATTGGCGGGGGGGATGAAGGCGAGGTCGGGGTTGCTCAGGTAGTTGAAGCGTGCGCCGAACTGCGGATCGGACCACATCGAATCCATCATGTACATCTTGCTTGAGATGTTGCGGATCGATTCGAGTTTGCGGCCGCGGACCACGAAGTCGGTCTGCCAGACGCCAGCCGCGTCCCACCAGCCGGGGATTCCTACGGGGTTCATGCCGTAGGTCAGGTCCAGGCGGTACAGTCCGCCGGGCACGACGGCAGCAGGCATGGCGTACTTGTTGTTCTTGTCCGCCTCGCCGCCGGGGTTGGAGAGCACCCACTTGGCGTTGGGGCAGATGATGTCCTTGGGCGTGTTGTAATAATTCCAGCCACTGGGCGGACTGATGCCCAGCGAGGCTTGGAAGTGCTTGTTCTGATACCACTCGTACCGCCCGCCCGGCCCCGTCGGACTGGGGATCGACTGCGGTAGGAGGTACCCCCGATGATCGACCGTGTAATTGTGCGTGGCGGCACCGATCTGGCGGAGCATCGAAGCGCAACTGACCATGCGCGCCGCCTCGCGGCTCTTGCTCAGCGAAGGCAGCAAGATGGAGATCAGCAGCGCGATGATGGAGATCACCACCAGCAGTTCAATGAGCGTAAACGCACCGCGCCGCTTCAAGTGTGAAGCGGCGCGGCAAAGAGTCGTTGGCCTATTGCATTGCGTTGTGATCGACAACAGCATGTCCTTGGCTCCGCTGCAGGTTGTGAGCCCCTTGGAGGAGCACATTGCAGGCCCATTGTAGCATCACCGGCTTTATGCCAGCCGGCGCCGACGCATGAGCGCAGCAGCGCCGAGGATCAGGAGGCTCGCCGAAGCAGGTTCGGGCAGCGGCGATGCACGCAGGAACTGAGCGGTGGTGAGAATGCCGGTGCTGTAACGGATTTCATCGAGCAGACCATCGAGGGCGCGACCACCGGCGAGGTTGCCAAAGTGAAGCGGGAAGTCATCGAACTGGATGATGCCGCTGTCACCAAGAATGGTGGTGTTCTGCTGCAGGTAATCACCAAAGAGGGTGACCCGGCGCTGGGCGGCATCATAGGTCATGGCAAAGTGATGCCACTGGCTATCTTCGAGATTGAAGCCGGTGCCCAGGGCCTGATTGAACTGACCATCACCACCACCGGCAACGTCGGTGCCAATCGTCGTGTTGCTGTCCACACGAAGGCGGAGCGTGCCGTTGCTGTTGGTATCGATTTCCCACGAGGCGTTGTTGCCGGGCGTTCGCGCCTTGCCAACGAGCGAGGCGAAATTGACATGGGAATTGATCTTGACGAAACCTTCGACGGTGAAATTGCCCGACGGTTCGAGCAGGCTGTTGTTGCCCGCCGGGTCTTGAATGGTGACAACACCGCCGCCAGTACTGTTAACGCCTCCAGTGTTGTCGAAACTCAGCGACGTATTGTTTCCATTGGTGATGAAGCTACCGGCTAGGCCGTCACGAATGACGGGACCGGGCGTATCGCTGCTGAACACCGGTACCGGTCCGCCAGCGTTGCCCGAGGCCACGCCGTTGGCGTCGGGTGCATTGACCTGACTGGCGATCGTCGTTGCGGCATTGCCTGCCAGGCCATCGTTAAGCTGCCAGTAGCCGATGGTCACCGCTGAGGCTACCTGGGCACTGGCGAACACGAGCCCGCTTGCGATAAGTGATTGCATTTTCATCCGAATCTCCTGTGGTGAAAAATAGGAACGTTGACCGCATCGCGTGACGCGATTACCTGTGGTCGCATTAATCCGGGATTTCCCAGTTGGACTTTGACCGACGAACACCGCCGACCACTGGATAGGAGTTCACCATCGCCCCGCCCTCTCGCAAGAACTTTCGTTCACTTTTTGAAGAATTTTCTGTCATTTCACGGTCGTGTTTGGGGCGGAAAAAGGGGACATTCTTGCTCCGTAGAAAACCTCAAGTCCGATGGCCGAGTCTTCCGAGCCGT
>ENA-ORBV01007846-ORBV01007846.1-microbial-mat-metagenome-genome-assembly--contig:-NODE-7846-length-18178-cov-6.470747_pt1 | contig 18178 bp, 17 predicted proteins | sample MGYA00237777_ERZ505514 | MGnify/ENA primary metagenome ERZ505514 (study PRJEB26160, sample SAMN06269048) | microbial mat metagenome | isolation source: Oligotrophic lake microbial mat | place...
GCGGGTTTCCGTCAACCACGAGCAGGTCGGCGATGGCGCCGGCTTGCAGCCGCCCCAGTTTGCCCTCCATGCCCAGCACTTCGGCCGCCGTCGTGGTGGCGCTGGCAATGACTTCCGACGCGCCCAGCACCTGGGCCCGGATGCGGAATTCCTCACTCTGCAATCGGTGCGATTCACCCAGCAAGTCGGTACCGAAGCCGATCTTGACACCAGCGCGTTTGAGGATCTCGAGCGCGCGCAAGCCGGCGTCCTTGACCTCGGCGATCTTGACCACGCTCTGCGCTGGCAAGCCCAGACGCTCGCCCTCAGAGGCCAGCGCCTCGTAGGTCACCAGCGTGGGCACCGCATAGGCCCGGTGCTGCGCCATCACCTTGGCCGCCGCGTCGTCGATCAGGTTGGCGTGTTCGATCGTGCGCACACCGCAGCGCACCGCGCGTTCGATCGCTGCCGGCGTGTACGCATGCGCCATCACGTAGGTACCGCGGCCGTGCGCCTCCGCAGTCACGGCGCGGATTTCGTCTTCGGAGTAGCCGAAGGCGCCCACCGGGTCGGTCGGCGACGCAACGCCGCCAGAGGCCATGATCTTGATCTGGTCGGCGCCCATCTGGAACTCTTCGCGCACAGCCCTGCGCAGCGCGTCGACACCGTCGACGACGCGGGCGATCGCACCAACCCGCACACAACAGCCGCACTGCATGCCGGTGGCGATGAAGTCGGTCTGCGCATGCATGTCGCCGTGACCACCGGTCTGGCTCAGCGCGCGTCCGGCTACAAACAGGCGCGGACCCTGCGTCAACCCCGATTCGACCGCCTGTTTCAAGGGCAGACCGGCGCCACCGGCATCGCGCACGGTCGTGAAGCCCCGGCGCAACATGCCTTTGAGGATGGGGACGGCGCGCAAGGTGACGAACACGTTGGGCAGGTTGACCTGCGCCGCCAGGTTTAGCTGGCCCGCCATCACGTGCACATGCAGGTCGATCAGGCCCGGCATGATCGTCTTGCCGCGCAGGTCGACGCGCTGGGCGGACGCGCACGATATCGGTCGATCCGACACTTCGCGCACGACGCCGTCCTCGACCAGCACCTGCATGCCGTCCAGCAATTCCCCGGCCAGCGGATCGAGCAGCCGGCCATTCACGAACAAAAATGCTTCCATGTTTTCCTTTCAGAAAGATTCCGGGTGAGCGCGCAATCGGTATCGCGTCCAGGCCTTATATGCCCTCGGCTGGGCCGTGTCGCCACAGGCTTAGTCAACCGAGCGAGTTGTCGCCACTCATGTAGACGACCATCTCGTCGAACCGGTCCTCGTGCAAGCGAAAGAAGTTGCAATTGTGCTTGGTGATCGTCTGACCGTGCTGCGACAGATTGCGCACCGTGAAGCGGCTCGCGATACGCCCTGGCGCCTGCACCACATGGTCGAAACCGCCATGCCAGACACTGGCGTATCGGGCGAACAGGCGCGTGTACATGCTGCGTATCTCTGTGTCGCGCCCGCCGTATACCGTGTCGAAAGTCGCTATCGTCACACGCGCATCGGCCGTGAAACAGTCCAGTGTCGCGGCCAGGTCCATACGGTCGACCGCTGCGAAATAGTGTTCGACCCGTGCAATCAGCCGCAGGTCCACGGCTGTCATGGCGCGCCGCCGGAGTGATGTTGCGCCGCGTCGAACATCGCCGTAAGCATGTCCAGCCGCGGATGCATGGGTTTGGGATACGCTACGCGGCTGTGGCTCAGCCCCAGACCGAGCGCAGCTTGCGCCAGCTTGTAAGTCAGTGGCCCCGGGTTGATCACCGGCACCGGCAAGCGGGCAGAGAGGTAAGCATGGGCCTGGTGCATCGTGGTCGACCCCAGAATCAGCACATCGGCGCCGTCTTCATCGATGGCCTTGCGCCCGGCTTGCTCCAGCAGCGGAAAGACCAACTCCTCCTTGCCAGTGAGCAGCGCCTGGTTGTCCGGCGCAACCTCGATCGCCCGCACCGAAGCACATTTGTGGTGCAGGCCCAGCTCATCGAGCGCTTTCTTGTATAGCGGCTTCCAGCGGCTGGTCATGGTCAGGATCGAAAACCGCTCGCCCAGCATCAACGCCGTCAGCATCGACAGCTTGCCCGGTCCGAACACCGGAATGTCGAGCACCGAGCGCAAGGCGGCAACGCCGGAGTCGCTCATGGTGTCGATGCACACGGCGGCAAATCCTTCGTCCTGGGCCCGGCATCCGGCCTCGAAGTTGGCTGCGTCTGCAAGCACGAAATCGTGGTGGCTGGCGTAGTTGACCGGACCGGCACGCACGCTACGGTATTCGAAGCCGATGTCCGCTCCGAACTGCAGGCCCGACAACTGCTGGCGGCGCAACAACAGGTTGTCGGCCGACATCGCGAACGGAACGATCACGAGAACTTTCTGCATGCTGTCTGCCCTCGGTGGCTGGCGGTTACTTCATGCGTGAGCCGCGCGTCACGCCTGCAGGGCCACCCACGCGTCCAGGATTTCGCTGCCGGTGGCAGCCCATACACCGCGGTGCCGCATGATGTGATCCAACGCATCTTCGAGCGCCTTGATGCGATAGGGTTGGCCGATCACCCAGGGGTGCAGCGAAATTGCCATGATGCGCCCGCCCTGTGTGGCCGACTCGCGGTACAACACATCGAACTGGTCACATAGCTGATCCCGAAAATCGTCCTCGGTGTGGTGGTTCTGCACCAGGATGGTGGTGTCGTCCATGTCGATCGGATGCGGCATCGCATGCAACACACCCGCGTCGGTGCGCAGCGCGAACGGCATGTCGTCGTTGACCCAGTCGCAGACATAGTCGACGCCTGCCGCGCGCAACAGGTCGGGCGTTGCAGCCGACTCCGATTTGGCCGGCGACAACCAGCCGCGCACCGCCTGTCCCGACGCCTTGCGCAGCAGCGCCAGCGTGGTGTCGATCAGCTGCTTCTCATCCGCAACGGCCAAAGCGCCATGGTGCAGGTGATCCATGTCCAAACCGTTGGCGATGACCTCCCAGTGGCGCTGGGTGCAGGCCTTCAGCAGACTCGGGTAACGCGCGGCGACGGCGGCATTGACCGCCACCGAGGCCCGGATGCCATGGCGGTCGAGCGCCTTCATCACGCGAAAGATGCCGACCCGGTTGCCGTAGTCGCGCAGCGTGTAGTGCCGCAGGTCCGGGTAGGCGGTCTGCATCGCGCCCGGCGGCTTGAACGGCACGCCTTTCATGTCCAGTGGAAACCACTCCAGCGCCGGCACCACCCACAACGCGACCCGCGCGCCGTCGGGCCAGGCGACCGCCTGGCGGCGCGGCAGCATCGACCAGTCGTAACGGTCGTGGTCCATGCCGTAACGGCGCTGCGGGTACTCCAGGTAGGTGTCGGGTATCGTCATGGCGCCTCCCCTACCGGCTGGCTGGCCATTGCGAACGCGTCGTAATAGTGGTCGCTGAAGTGTTTGGCGATCTCGCGGCCTGTGGCGAGCCAGACCTTGTCGTGGCTCGTGATGTACGACAGCGCCTCCTCGAATGCGGCCATGCGGTAGGGCTGGCCGACCAGATACGGGTGCAACGGAATACACATCACCGTGCCGGAGGTTTCGCCTTCCTCGTACAAGCGGTCGAACTGGCGCTTGAGGATGTCGGCATAACGCCGCGGTGACACCAGATTGACGTTGTAGACGATGACGTCGTTCATCTCGAGCGAATACGGCACGCTGATCAAACGGCCTTGCCTGACCTTCACCGCGCCGGGCTGGTCGTCGTGGAACAGGTCGCAGACGTAGGTCAGGCCCATCTCGGCGACCAGGTTCAGGGTGTTGTCGGTGTAGGTCAGCGCCGGCGCCAGCCAGCCGTCGAGTTTCTGGCCGGTGTGCTTGCGGATCGTGTTGATCGAGTCCTGGATCACCGATCGCTCTTGCGCCTCGGTCATGCCCATCAGATAACGCGTGTTGTAGGTGCCGTGCGAATAAAACTCCCAGCCGTTGTCGGCGCAGGCCTGGATGACCTCGGGGTGGTGTTCGCACATCGCCACGTTGAGCGAGACGCTGCCGCGCATGTTGCAGCGCTGCATCGCGCCCAGCATGCGCCAGAAGCCGGCGCGGTTGCCGTAGTCGCGGTAGGAGTAGTTGAGGACATCGGGCGCGGGCCGGGCCCACGGGGCACGCGCCGGGTTGCGCGGCGGGTTCAGCTCGTAGAACTCGATATTGGGCGCGACCCAGAACGCGACCCTGGCGCCGCCCGGCCAACGGATCTGCGGCCGCATCTCGTACGGCAGGTAGTCGTACAGACCGGGGTCGCGCATCACCGACCGGCCCCCTTGGCGGATGCGACCTTACCCAACTGCTCCAGCGTCTCCTGCACCGACAACACATCGGCGTATTTCACCGCCATGTCGTACAGGTTGGCGAAATGCGGCCCTTCATGTTTGTCGGCTACACATTCCTCGGGCACGATGCTACGAAAGCTGCGCGACAGGCTGTCCACCACCGTGGCGCGTACGCAGCCGCTGGTCGACCCTCCGGTGACCACCACCGTGTCGACCTTGTGGAAGGTGAAGATGGAGCCCAGGTTGGTTTCGAAAAAAGCCGACGCCATGCGCTTGTTGATGATGATGTCGCGCAGCTTGTCGATCATGAGGCGATCGTCGAACTCGGAGCGCCGGCTGCCCACCTTGATGTTCTGCAACGAGTCCGGCGTGTTGGTGCGCGTGCCCCAGACGCCGCAGTCCTCGCCCGACTCCATGTAGGCGACGTAGGTCCAGACCACCGGAAACCCCTTGCTGCGAAAAGCCTCGGCCAGCGTGTTGACATGCTCCATCTGCCGGGGGTCGGTCTCGTACGCGGTGGGGAACTCGCCCACGCAGGTGTAGGACTTCTGCAGGTCGATGTTGATCAAGGCCGGCATGTTGCCAAAGCCGAACCGCTTGCGGGTAGGGTTGGCCTTGAAATCGGTGTAGAGCTGGCGACTGGTCTTGGAGGAGAGTTCCACGGGTCTTGTCCTAGTTCAATGGCACGTTGCCTTCGCCATGGTGAGCCACGCACGCCACGGCAGATGGTCCGACAGCCACTCCGCCGTCATCGGTGGCTCGGGAAAAATGATGATGCAACAGGCCAATTGTTCTGTCAATAGAACAAATGGATCGACCTGCAGATGCCCGGCTGCGAGCCGCAACGTGGGACCTGTCCTACGCCGCCAACCGCAATTGCCGCACGCACAGGGGGCGCAGCGACCTATCGCCGGAAATCGCCGGTGCGCCGACACTAAGTTTCATAGCAACGCCAGCACGTGCGTGTTCATCCGATCGGGGTGAACGAACTCTTGCAACCGAACCGACACAAGGAGCATCCATGAAAGACGACTTCAACCAGACCCTGGCGCCCGGCATCGCCGACCAGATGGCGCATTCGGCGCGCCAGGCCATGGAAACGACCAAACACGCCGCCGACCAGGCCCTCGATGGCCTGGACGATCAGGTTCACAGTCTCCATCAGCAGGCGTCACGCGGCCTGGACAGCGCCGCGCGAGGAGCCAACGCCGCCGCGCAGTCGGTGCAGGATGCGACACGGCGCCTGCGCGACGGCGCAATGCAGGTATCCGACGGCACCACCCGCTATGTGCGGAACGAACCCGTCAAATCGGTATTGATCGCTGCGGCTGCCGGCGCCTTGCTGATGGGTCTTGTCAGTTTGCTTTCCCGTTCCAGCCGCTCAACCTGACCCGAGACAGTTGCTGTCACGCCAGCGAGAACCCCGCGACTTGCCAGACATGTCGCGGGGTTGTTGCTGTCAGCGCTTGCGCGATACCGATGCGCCAGCGCGCTCGGCCAGTGCCCGGCAACCCGCGCTGGCCTTCAACGACGGGCAATCGCATGCAGGAATTCGCCGCCCACGCGCCAGGTGGCCGCGATCCACCCTGGCATAGGGCGCGCTGTCTGTCGCTTGGACGTACCATGCACGCTGGCCGACTCCCACACTACCGCTCGATGTCCGACACCGTCTGCCTGCATCTGCATATTTCCGGTCGCGTTCAGGGCGTGGGGTTCCGCGCGTCGCTGCAGGACACCGCGCGTACGTTGCAGCTGCTGGGATGGGTGCGCAACCGGCATAACGGTCAGGTCGAAGCTCTCGTCCAGGGCAGCCGACCGGCGGTGGACGCACTGCACGACTGGTGCCGACGTGGCCCGCCAATGGCCCACGTCGCCGCAGTGACGGGGGCGCCCCGGGCGCTCGACCACAGCTTGTCCGGTTTTCGATGCCTGCCGACGGCTCCATGACGCGAAGCGCGCGTCTGCGTTGGCTCGCTGCCTGCGCGATGGTGCTTGCATGGGGTGGTGGCGCGGCGCAATCTCTGCCAGCACCGGCATCGGCCGAGCAACTCGCGCAACGTCTGTCGCAATCGGCGTTCTCGACCATGGCTGCAGGTGCGGTGGCAGCGCCTTGGCGCATCGTGGGACTGCCGAAACAGACGATGCCGTTGACCCGGTTCGACATCGTCACGGAAGCGAGCGCGGTGGGCGCGGCGAGCGCGGCGGTTGTGCGTGTGATGGTCGATGGCTCTTACGGAAACCTCGCCTTCGACACCGGTGGCGTGCAACTGTCGCAGCAGGCGCTGTTGCGCTGGCGCTGGCGACTCGATCAGGGTCTGAACGGCAGCGACCTGCGGCGCAAGGACGGTGACGACAGCCCGGTCAAGATCTGCGCGCTGTTCGACATGGAGCTGTCCGGCATGTCCTTGGGCGAGCAGTCGCGGCTGCGCTTCGCGCGGGCCTTGACGGGCGAACACTTGCCAGCCGCGACCCTGTGTTACGTCTGGGACCGGCTCCTGCCGGCAGGCACAGAGTTGCCCAACGTGTTCAGTGCGCGTGTGCGTTACGTCGTCGCCAGCAGCGGCGCAGCGCGGCCGGGCCAGTGGGTCGAGCTCGAGCGCCGCGTGGGCGCCGACTTCCTGCGCGCCTTTGGCCACGAAACCCGGCAAATTCCACCGCTGATCGCCCTCGTGGTCGGGGCCGACGCCGACAACACCGGCGCGCGCAGCCTCGCTTTTGTCGGTGACCTGATGTTGGCGCCGCAGCGCCCCTGATAGCCCGCCGGTGTCGGGGCCCGAGTCCTCGGGGGTGGTCCAAAGATGTAAGAATCCGTGATCGAGATCGACCGATCACGACAAACAGGACGCGCGCATGCTGCAGCGCAACCGAGAAACGGACTCCCCTTGCGCCTTCAAAAAATCGTCATCCTGGCTGTCCTGGCAACCGCAATCGTGTTGTTCTTCATGCTGGATCTGGGGCGTTATTTCAGTCTGGAGTTCATCAAGCAGAGCCAGGGCGAGTTCACAAGGCTCTACCAGGCCAACCCGGTGCAGGTGAGCCTGGCCTTCCTGGCCATTTACATCGCGGTGACCGCCTTTTCGCTACCGGGAGCCGCCATCCTGACACTGGCCGGCGGCGCCGGATTCGGCCTGGTCTGGGGCACCGTTCTGGTGTCGTTTGCATCCACGATAGGCGCCACCTTGGCGATGCTGGCCGCACGTTACGTCTTGCGCGATTCGATCGAGCGGCGTTTTGGCAAACGGCTGGGCTCGCTCAACAAGGGCATCGAGCGCGAAGGCGCGTTGTACCTGTTCACCTTGCGCCTGATCCCGGCGATGCCGTTTTTCGTGCTCAACCTGCTGATGGGTCTCACCCGCATCCGCACCTGGACCTACTTCTGGGTCAGCCAGGTCGGCATGCTGGCCGGCACGGTGGTGTACGTGTATGCCGGCACCGAGCTGGCCAAGATCGACTCGTTGCGCTCCATCCTGTCGCCAGGCCTGATGGGCGCATTCGTGTTGCTGGGCCTGTTCCCGCTGGTGACCAAGAAGGTGGTCGACGTCGTGCGCGGCCGCAAGGTCTACGCCCGCTGGAAGTCGCAGCGGCCAACCCGTTTCGATCGCAATCTGGTGGTCATTGGCGCTGGCGCCGGCGGCCTGGTCGCGGCGCTGATCGGCGCGGCGGTGAAATCCAGGGTGACGCTGGTCGAGTCAAACAAGATGGGTGGCGATTGCCTCAATTTCGGCTGTGTGCCGAGCAAGGCCTTGATCCGCACCGCCAAGTTGCGCCACCAGATCCAGCACAGCGCCAACTACGGCCTGGAGACGTCCACCACCGAATTCAGCTTCAAGCAGGTCATGGCCCGTATCCACAAGGTGATTGCCGACATCGCCCCGCACGACAGCGTGGAACGCTACACCGAGCTGGGGGTCGACGTGCAGCTTGGCCACGCCACCATCGTCAACCCGTGGACGGTGGAGATCAAGGCGCCAGACGGCGCGACCCGGCGCCTGTGCACCCGCAACATTGTCATCGCCGCTGGCGCACAACCGTTTGTGCCACCGCTGCCGGGCCTCGATCTGGTCGACTACGTCACCAGCGACACGTTGTGGGAGCGCTTCGCCGAACTCGACGAGATGCCGCGGCGCATCGTCGTGCTCGGAGGTGGACCGATCGGCTGCGAGCTGTCGCAGGCGTTTGCGCGACTGGGCGCCGAGGTCACGCAGGTCGAGATGGCGCCGCGCATCATGATGCGCGAAGACGAGGAGGTATCGGAGCTGGCGCGCAAGGCGCTGCAGGCCGACGGCGTGCAGGTGCTGGTGTCGCACAAGGCGCTGCGCTGTGAACGCGAGGGCGATACCAAGACCATCGTCGTCGAACACCAGGGCCGGGAACTACGCATCGCATTCGACGCCTTGCTGGTCGCCGTCGGGCGCGCGGCCCGCCTCAGCGGCTACGGCCTGGAAGAACTCGGCATTCCGACGGGCAAGACGGTGCAAACCAACGAATACCTGCAGACCCTTTACCCGAACATCTACGCTTGCGGCGACGTGGCCGGTCCGTTCCAGTTCACGCATACAGCCGCACACCAGGCCTGGTACGCGGCGGTCAATGCGCTGTTTGGCGACTTCAAGAAATTCAAGGCCGACTATTCGGTGATCCCCTGGGCCACGTTCATCGACCCCGAAGTGGCCCGTGTCGGCCTGAACGAACAGGACGCCCGGGAACAAGGTGTTGCATACGAGGTCGTCAAATACGGCCTGGACGACCTGGACCGCGCGATCGCCGACAGCGAAGCGCATGGTTTCGTGAAGGTGCTGACGGTGCCGGGCAAAGACACCATTCTTGGCGTCACCATCGTTGGCAGCCATGCCGCCGAACTGTTGGCCGAATACGTGCTGGCGATGAAACACGGCTTGGGCATGAACAAGATCCTGGGTACGATCCATACCTACCCCACCTGGGCCGAAGCCAACAAATATGCCGCCGGCATGTGGAAACGGGCGCACCAGCCGCACCGATTGCTGCAATGGGTACGCAAATACCACGACTGGAAACGGAGCTGAGCCATGCACCATCGACGATTGCTCCTGACGGCGACGGCACTCACGCTGGTATGGCCGTCGCTTGCAGCGCAGGCCCAGACGGTCGGCGACATGTTCGACCACGGTTATGCCGCCTGGGATACGTTGCTCAAGAAACATGTGCGCTGGCTTGGCGACAACAAGCAAAGCCGGGTCGACTACAAGGGTTTTGCCGCCGATCGGCAGGCGTTGGCGCAGGTGCTGGCGCAGTGGTCGGCGCTGACGCCGGCCCAATTCGCCGGCTTCTCGCGCGAGCAGAAGATGGCCTTCCTGATCAACGCATACAACGGATTCACGGTCGAGCTGATCCTCACGCAATACCCGAACCTGAAGTCGATCAAGGAACTGGGCAACCTGTTGCAGAGCCCTTGGAAAAAGAAGTTCTTCCGGCTGCTCGGCGAAGAGCGCCATCTGGACTGGATCGAACACGAACAGCTGCGCCCGCTTTACAAGGACTGGCGGGTGCATGCGGCGGTGAACTGCGCGTCCATCGGTTGCCCGGCGTTGCGCAACGAGGCCTTCGTCGCCACGCGGCTGGACGAGCAGCTCGACGACGGCATGCTGCGTTTCATGTCGGACCAAACCCGCAACCGCTATGCGCAGGGGCGGGCCGAACTCAACGAGATCTTCAAGTGGTTCGGCGAGGATTTCCAGAAGGGCCACCTCGGCGTGCGCAACCTCAACGACCTGGTGCTGCGTTTCGCCGACGCGCTGGGCATTCCGATGGCAGACCGTCCGCCGATCCGTGCCGGTTCGGTGCGTATCCGCTACCTCGATTACGACTGGTCGCTGAACGACACCGGGCGCTGAGACCCGGGCCCGTTGGCGGGCGTGGTCACGGCGGGTAGGGACTTACCCGAAGACGCAGCCGCCGCGACCGACTTGGCATGCCCGAGCGCGCGACCGGGCAGTACACTGCCGCTGAACCTGACACCCCCTACCGGAGACACAAGATGAAGTTCAGACTCGGCCTGCTTGGGCTCGCATTGGCATTTACGCAGAACCTGTCGGCACAGACCGGACCGGTCAAGCTGGTGGTCGGATTCCCGCCCGGCGGATCGGCCGACACCACGGCGCGGCTTCTGGCCGACAAGATGAAGGACACGCTCGGCGTGCCGGTGCTGGTCGAGAACAAACCCGGCGCCGGCGGACGCATCGCCGCGCAGATGGTCAAGGACGCGCCGCCCGACGGCAACACCGTGATGGTGGTTCCGTTCGCGGTGATGGTGGTGCAACCCATGGTGTTCAAGAGCATCAAGTACGACACCACCAAGGACTTCACGCCGGTCGGCAATGCGGTGACCTTCCCGCTGGCGCTGGCGGCAGGCCCCGGCACGCCGGCCAAGGACATGAAGGAGCTGATCGCCTGGTTCCAGGCCAATCCGGGCAAGGCCAACTTCGGCTCACCGGCCGCCGGCTCGATGCCGCATTTCATGGGTGAGATGCTGGCCGGCGCGGCCAAGATGAAGCTGACCCATGTCGCCTTCCAGGGCGGCGCGCCCCTGGTCACCAACCTGCTCGGTGGCCAGATTCCGATCGGCTTCGATACACCGGCCGAGTTTGCCGAGTACCACAAGGCCGGCAAGCTGCGCATCCTGGCGCTCAGCGGAGCGCAGCGCAACGCCACCTTCCCCGACGTGCCCACTTTCAAGGAACAGGGCATCGACATCGACGCACTGGCCTGGTTCGGCGTATTCGGTCCGCCCGCGATGCCCAAGGCCACCGTCGACAAGCTCAATGCCTCGCTGCAGGCGGCGCTGAAACACCCGGACGTCGTCGCGCGCCTGGCCAGCCTGGGCCTGACTTCGTCGCCCAGCAGCGCGGATGAGATGACCAATCGCCTGGCTGGCGACAAGCTCGCATGGGGCCCTCCGATCAAGGCCTCCGGTTTCCAGGCCGACTGAGGTTCAATGGCCGTCGATGTCGCAACTCTCCGAACCGCCCTCATGGCCGGCCTGTTGAGCGTCGCAGATGAGTGCAACGACCATTGCCGAGTTCACTGTGGCGGCTGGCCTGGTCTGTCTTCGGGTTGCCGGTGTGGGTGGACCGAATCCGCATGCTGATGGTCCATGGATTTCTGGGCCGAGTCGTCGAGCCTTGGGTTCCGCCAGACTCATGCCTATCCGGCCGTGCCTTTCCACGCATTGCCCAAGCTCAACGTGCTGCTGGCCCCGCGAGTCGAGCACACGGAGCGTGGCTATCGGGCATCCGTGAGGGCCGTCGTACGCCACATATCGACTCCGCCTGAACGCGAAGTAAATCGTTGACCTGATGTCATGGTGAACGTGGCGGAGGATGAGGATAGGAAATTCAAACGCACTTTTTTCTGCCAAAGGCCCCAGGTCACCGGCGCGTTCATACGCAGCGGAGCCTGGTTCAGCACTGCCTGATTGCTTCGTCGGGGCGGGCGTGAAGGATTGCCATGGCGATTCTCCCTGTTGTCTATCCAGCGTACTTCCACGAATCCGCGCCGTCTGGCAGGCGAACCTCTTCGATCGCATGACGCACCCGTGATGGTAGCCAAGGCCACCATCAATGCAACTCCCGGCGTCAGTCAGGCGCAGGGCCGAACCGGTGGTACATGAAGTGCTCCTGGTCCTGTTGCCAACCACGCGCTTCGTACAAGTCCTGGCCATGGGTGTTGGTTCGGGCGACGTTCAAGGTCACGCGCACCGCGCCAAACGTCCAGGCGTATTCCTCAATCGCCGTCAGCAGGCCGGAGGCAACGCCTCGGCGCCGTCCGGCGTTGCGCACGTAAAGGTCGTTCAATATGAACACGCGGGCCAGGGCGGTGGAGGAGAAGCTCGGATAGAGCTGCGCGAAACCGGCGGGAACGCCAGCGGCGTGCGCGACGAACACCACGGATTCGCCGTGGTTGAAGCGGTCCAGCAGAAACTGCCGGGCACCCGCGAGATCACTCGCCTTGCCCTGAAAATCGCGGAACTCGTTTAGTAGCAAGGCGAGATCGTCCAGGTCGGGCAGGACGGCTTGGCGGACGTGGACGGTAGTCATTGGTGGGATGGTATCTCGGGCGGCCTGCGCGCCAAACTGGTCACAAGACTCGCCAGACTGGAGCGACCATAGAAGTGTGGCTGATTCGGGATTGTGACGTTCGGTTGCCAGCAATGCACAGAGCACACCTCCTCCCGAGCAAGCCGCGCCCCGTGTCGGTCACGGTTTACGGCAAGGATTGCATCGACCGAGTGGTACCTGACTCTCAGGATAGCCGCACCACGTCCGGGTTCCGCGGCGACGCGGACTCGTGAAAGAGGTCGCGCAGGTACTCGGCGATCTCGTGCTCAGAGACAAAGTCAGGGACCACAAAGTGCGCTAATCTGCGCTTGCCTTCGTCGCCTAGCCAGTATGTATGTGTGCCATCCAATTGGCGCAGGATCGACGCCAACGAGCATTCCGAAGTCATTGAAGCGCAGCACTTTGGCTTCTATGCGGCCTGAATAAGGAACGGGACTTCCCCGTCCCAAGCAAGCCGCCCCCCGTGAGGGTTGCGTTTTGCGGCAACTGCATGCCACCATGGGGAGGTCGAACTTTTCATCTACTTGCCTTGCGAGGGGAAACATGGTTATCGTATCGGGTTGCATGGCTCGTGACCTGTCTGATTCCGGAAATCGGCGTCAAGATGGGTTTGCCGGAGGCTTACCGGGGAGCTGAGGTCGTGCTGACGTAAATGAAGAAGCCACAGTCGCAATTGGAGAGCCACCCCACGATGGGCTGAATACACTGTTCCCTGTTGCCGATGATCGGGGCGGGTGTGCGCATTTTTTGGCAGGCCCCCGAGATGTCATCCAATTTCCCCAGGAGCAAGCGTAAATGGCCAGATTCCCTGAACGAGCCAAAGTCGTCATCATTGGCCAAGGCGGCATCGTCGGTGCCTCGGTGGTGCACCACCTGATAGCACGCGGTTGGGACAACATCGTTGGCATCGATAAATCTGCCATCCCCACCGACATTGGCTCGACCGCACATGCGTCTGATTTCTGCTTCAACACGATGCACGATCAGATGACGATCTTCACCACCAAATACAGCATCGACTTTTACGACCGACTAGGCCGCTACGAGCGTATCGGCGGCCTGGAGGTGGCGCGCGTCGGTGATGACGAGCGCATGCAAGAGCTCAAGCGGCGCGTGGCCTCGGGCAAGGCCTTTGGCAACCGGGTGGAGATGATCACTGCCGCCGAAGCCAAGCTCAAGTTCCCGCTGCTCGAGGAAAGCATGATCCAGGGCGCCCTGTGGGACCCGGATGCAGGCCTGGTCAAGCCGCGCTCGCAAATGGTGGCGGGCGAATTGGTGGACGCTGCCGTGGCCTCTGGCAAACTGCTGTCGTTTGCCAACACGGCGTGTACCGGGCTGCGCATCGACAACGGCCGCATACAGGGCGTGGAAACCACCAAGGGCACCATTGCCGCCGACTATGTGGTGGTGTGCGCCGGATTGTGGGGGCGCCTGATTGCGGGCATGGCCGGTGAAGACTTGCCCATCATGCCGGTAGACCACCCGCTCACGTTTTTCAAACCCTATCTGGAATTCGTTGGTACCGGCAAGGACATTGGTTATCCGCTTCTGCGTGACCAGGGCAACTCGGCCTACCTGCGCGACACCGGGGACCCCAAGACGCCCGAAGGTGGCCAGATCGAATGGGGCTACTACGAAGAAAAGAACCCGCGCATGTGCCACCCGCGCGACTTGCTCGAAAAGGAACAGGCCAGGTTGTCGCCTTCGCAGCGCGACCTGGAACTGGAGCAGATCATCGCGCCGCTGGAGCGGGCGATTGAACTCACGCCCATCCTGGCCGAGCTGGGCTACGACGACAAGTATTCTTTCAACGGCCTGTTGCAGGTCACCACCGATGGCAACCCGTCGATTGGTGAGTCCTCCAAGGTGCGCGGCCTGTGGTACGCGCAAGCCGTGTGGGTGAAAGACGCGCCCGGCGTGGGCAAGCTGGTGGCCGACTGGATGACCGATGGTGTTACCCATCTGGACCACGCCCGCATCGACGTGGCCCGCACCTATCCGTTCCAGCAGGACGAGAATTACATCCACGACCGCTGCTTTGAGGCCGCCTTCAAGATCTACAACCCGCCGGTGCACAACCGCGAGCCCTACAGCGCTGCGCGCGGCATTTACAAGAGCCCCTTTTACGAGCGTGAAAAAGCGCTCGGTGCCTACTTCATGGAACTCTCCGGCTGGGAACGCGCGCATGGGTATGCCAGCAACGAGCATCTGCTCGTGGTCTACGGCGACAAGGTGCCGGTGCGTGCCAACGAGTGGGACAACCGCCACTTCTGGCGCGTGTCGAATGCCGAGCATCTGAAGATGTCGGAAGACGTGGGCATGATCAACGTCTCGCACTTCGCCGAGTTCGACGTGGAGGGCCCTGATGCAGCCGACCTGCTGGAATACATTTGCGTGGCCAAGGTGGGCGGTGACACGCCGGTGGGCAAAGGCATCTACACCCACTTCCTGGACGCCCGGGGCGGCGTGCGTGCCGACCTGACGGTGCTGCGTCTGGGCCAGGACCACTACCGCGTGATCGACGGGGCCGACGCCGGCCACCGCGACCTGGTCTGGGTGCGCCGCATGGCGCAGGACCGGGGTGCCAACGTCCGGGTGACGGACACCACCACGCAGTACGGCTGCCTGGGCGTGTGGGGGCCCAATGCCCGCGCCACCATCCAGAAAATTGCCGACGCGCCCGAGGCCTGGACGCATGCAAAATTCCCGTTTGCGGCCCTGCGCAACCTGAAGATCAAGGGCGTGCCGGTGCTGGCCTTTCGCATCTCGTATGTGGGCGAGCAAGGCTGGGAGCTGCACTTCAAATACGACGACGGCCTGGCGCTGTGGGATGCGCTGCACGCCCTGGGCGTCACCCCCGTGGGCGTGGAAACCTACGCCAACAGCCGGCGCATGGAAAAGAGCCTGCGCCTGCAAAACGCCGATCTGCTAACCCAATACAACCTGTACGAATGCGACCTGGCTCGCCCCAAGGTGAAGGCTGCCGACTTCCACGGCAAGGAGGCGCACCTGAAGTTCCGTGAGCGTGAACATCAACCGGCCACGCTCTGCACCTTGAGCATGACCAGCAACATCGACAGCACCGGCGTGGCGCGTTACCCCGTGGGAATCTGCCCGGTGATGGACCCCGCAACTGGTGCCACGCTGGTCGACGAACTGGGTCGGCGCTCCTACACCAGCAGCATCGCCTTCGGGCCGAGCATCGGCAAGAACATTGCGCTGGCCTACCTGCCGCATGAATATTGCCAGGTGGGGCGCGAACTGCAGATCCAGTATTTTGCGGATGTCTATCCGGTCAAGGTCGAGGCGGTGGGGTATCAGTCCTTGTACGACCCGGAGAATGGCAAGCCGCGGTCGTGAGAGCGGCCATCGGAAGGCCCAGGCACTTCGTGGCCCCGATACCCCAGGTTGCTGGTTACCAAGCAAGCATCATTACAGAATTTCGCGCGTTTCGACATGCGTCGGTTTGACTGGTCATTCCATTGGATCGCCCCGGGCGTCCGCTGAATTTTGACGTTAGGTCACACACTACACACCACCGGGTCGCTCCTAGCGATACGCCGTAAACTATTGCCTCTGTCTTAGCCCAGGGGAAGCGCCATGTCTGCACTGCTTGATGAACTGTCAAAGAGAGCCAAGGAACTTGCCATAGAAGAACGAGCCCAACTGGCCCAGGAACTGTTGGAGTCCGTCGACCACGAGGTGGACCCAGAGATACAAGCCGCCTGGGACACTGAAATCGCATCTCGTATCGCCAAGTACGAGCGAGGCGAAGCGAAACTGATTCCCGCCGCAGAAGTCTTCGAGGCCGCCAGACGACTGACGCAGTGAAATCAGTCAGATTTCTTGAAGAGGCTCAGGACGAGTTTCTTGAGCAGATTTCGTACTACGAAGAACGTGATAAGGGACTTGGAGAAAAGTTTCGGTTGGCTGTTCAGGCGGCAACAACTCTGGCGTCAGCGCATCCAAAACATGGTTCGCCTTGGAAGCTTCGGACCCGAAGAGTCTTTCCTAAAGGTTTCAGATTTTCGATTGTTTACCGAATCGAGCCGACTGAACTCGTCGTATTCGCCGTTGCTCATTTTCGGCGCCGGCCCACGTACTGGAGGCACCGGAAGTGATGCCTATCAATACGCGCCAGGCAAATGATGGATCTGCAATGGTGTCTTCAAGCAGGTTGTTCGACGGCGACCAGTTTTATGCCCATTTTGTTGGTGTCGGTCGGTGTACTGCTCACCCTTGATCAGCATCGTGTAGAGCAGCCTGATCAGCTCGTAGGCTGCCACGCGATGGCCTTTGGGCTGTTCACGCGCGCACACCTGCGTCGGCCAATTTTCATCAGGGGGTCTCCCCGCCGCCCGACGCCCCGGGCGGCGGGGAGGGGCCGCGCCTGGTGTGGGCAGAGCCAGGTAAGACACTATGAAGGACGTGGGTTTGCCCGATGTCGAGGGGCTTTCAGGACGGGCGGCGTGCGCGCCGACCAGACGGTGCTGCGTTTGGGCGTGGACCATTACCGCGTGATCGACGGCGCGGACGCTGGTCACCGCGACCTATTGAGCTTTTCATTGATCATGACATCACCAGAGCGTGGCTTGCATCCAGCAAGCAGCAATAATCGAGCGACGCTTTTGAGCGCTCTTGAGCTTGTTGCCTGCGGTGGTGTGCAACTCGCCGAGGTCGTTGGGGCAATAGTTGGCCAAGGCATGGCGTTTAAGCAAGGCCCGCAGGTACTCCACCGGGTTCAGGTCGGAAGAGTACGGGGGCAGGAATGCAATCTGAATGTGCCCACCCAAACTGTCCAGATAGTCCCGCACCAGGCATCAAGCAACCTCTTCCACGTGTACACGGTTTGCCGCGCCACCCCAACCGCAATAGCCGATTCCGCCGGTGTCTTTCCCGCCAGCAACATTCGCCCTGCTCGCGGCCGCTTCTTTGCAGCTTTGCTCAACCTCTTTTGGACCATGACTACATTCTCCAGTAACCGTCCTGAAGACATAACGCCAATGGCTTGTCGGGACAAGCCATTATCGAAGTGCGCAACATCGGCTACGACTGACAACGTCGGCACCAATGTGGTTAACGACCCTTGTCGTTACAGCGTGCATAGTCCTCATAGCACTATCTCGCTGCTCGCGGGGTGAGCGCGAGTCGCATCACGATCCAGGGCCGCAGCGAACACGAGCCGATCGCCAGCAAATGCCAGCGTGGAAGGCCGTGCGCAAAAGCGCCAGGTCGAGATATCCCTCGGGGATCGGTCGGCCGTATCGACGAACTGACCGATTGATTCTTCAGCCGGACACTCGCTAACGCAGGGGCCCGGTTGTTGGGGCGCTTGTGCGGGGCCGTGATGTGGATTTGGCGTGTGGTGGGTGCCGCACCCGCACCGGACAGGAGGTATGGAGTCGCCGTGCAGGGTGCCAGGTCAGCGTCGGCGCAGGCTGTCGGACGGTGCGCAGCCGAAACGCTGCCGGTAATACGCCGCAAACCGTCCCATGTGGATAAAACCATGCTGCAGCGCGATGTCGGTCACCGAGGCTGGCGTGCCCTCGCGACCGATCGGCTTTTGCTTCTCGTCGCGCAGGGCGGCCACGATCCCGTCGGCGAGGTGGTCGGTGCCGCGGTTGTGAACCAGGATGGCCCGCGAGATCACCGGGGTCGGGGTGAACCCGTCGTCGCGCTGGATGACGGCGTGTACGCCGTTGGCGGCGAGAACTTCCAGCGCCGTTCGCTGGGCCGGTGCGGATAGGCAGTGGGTGTCCTGGCCCATGCAC
>ENA-ORBV01007848-ORBV01007848.1-microbial-mat-metagenome-genome-assembly--contig:-NODE-7848-length-18171-cov-6.333702_pt1 | contig 18171 bp, 10 predicted proteins | sample MGYA00237777_ERZ505514 | MGnify/ENA primary metagenome ERZ505514 (study PRJEB26160, sample SAMN06269048) | microbial mat metagenome | isolation source: Oligotrophic lake microbial mat | place...
ACGAGATTCGCCTTAGTCTCGTGGGCTCGGAGATGTGTATAAGAGACAGAGAAATTTCTTACCAAATTTACGCAAAATTTGAAAAAGTTAAAAAAATTTGATTCTTGAGAAACCCATAACGTGATATTCTGTGGATTAGAGGGTTTACGAATTTTATTTATTGAATAGCCGTATCTTTCAAAGGGCATTTTCGGTTTTTATATGAGTTGAAGTTCGTCATAAGCTAGGTGTATTGTCTGATACACCTCCATCGAAGACATTATCGAGGATTCCATGAGGACAAATTTACATAAACGTATAGGATTTGCAGTCGGACTGGCATTAGTGGGCTTGATCTGGCTTTTAGCCGCTGCGATGTTGGTCAAAGAACCACAAATCGCCGCTGTCACTGCCAGCCAATCGTCGAACACAGCGGAACAGGTGGTGGCAGCCGCGCCGCAAACGCAAACACAAGATGTTGCTGCTTCTAATGCAGGTGGGCCAGCCATTCAAGCCCTCGGTGGCAGCCTGAATGAAGCGCGTATCGCGGAGGCACAGCAGGCTTATGGACAGCCGCAGGCCGTCGCGGATGCACCCGCAGCGAACATCATGATTGCGGACAGCGGTACAAAAATTGATGCACCTGCACCCGTTGCCCCCGCGCCAATTGTCGCGCCGCCGGATGGCAGCCCGGTACAGATCGTTCCGCCGCAAGCGCAGGTGCCAAATCAAATTGTCGTGCAATTTAACCCTAACGCCACCACCGCAGAACGCGCCGCGTATATTACGTCGATTGGTGGGGTGATCGTGCAGGAATTACCCGCGCTCAACAGTGCTGTGATTAGCGTCACCGTCCGGGCAGATACGCCTTTATCCTCGCCTGCGATTGTGGCACAGACCGAGCCGAATTACACCATCACCGCCTTAGAAGAACCGATGCAAAACCAGCAGTGGGCGCTGCCTGTGATCGGTGCGCCGAGTGCGTGGGCGGATTTAAATGCCGATGCGCCGTTGGTGACGGTTGCCGTCATCGACAGCGGTGTTTGTCTTGAGCATCCCGACTTAGCCGGGCGTACCGTCGCTGGCTATGACTTTGTAGACGGCGACACCACCGCGCAAGACGACTTCGGGCATGGTTGTTCCGTCGCAGGCATTATCGCGGCGGACGGCAGTAATGGGCAGGGCATCGCTGGCGTTGCGCCGAATGCGCGTATCATGCCGCTGCGTGTGCTGAATGCACAGGGCATCGGGCAATATAGCAATGTCGCCGCCGCGATTGTTTATGCAGCAGATAACGGCGCACAGATTATCAACCTTTCGCTCGGTGGGGCGTATGCCTCCACCATTCTTGAAGATGCCATCACTTATGCCGTCGATCATGGCGTGACCGTGATCGCGGCGGCGGGCAACAACAGCGGCCCCGTCATGTATCCGGCGGCTTATGCCCCGGTAATTGCGGTGGGGTCAGTCGATCAAAATCTGGAACGCAGCAGTTTTAGCAGCTACGGCCCTCAGCTTGATACGCTCGCTCCCGGACGCGATGTTTTAACGACGACGCGCGACGGTGGCTACAGCGTGATGACGGGGACGAGTTTCGCCGCGCCGCAAGTGGCGGGTATCGCAGCGCTCGAAATTGGGCATGGACGCGTCCTTGTGACGGATGGTGGCCTCGTTCATGTCGGCGGCGAAATCGTCGTTATCGAACCGACACCAGAAGCGACCACTGAACCCGTGACGTATCCTGTTGGGGAATATTTTGAAGGTGTCCCTGAAGGCTACATGGTGATTCAAGAGGACATCCTTGTGCCGGAAAATTACTATGAACTCCGGGCGCAGGGTGCCTATACGACTGGTGGGCTTTGGCCCGGTGGGATCGTGCCGTATGAATTCGTCGGGAGCGTAACGCAGGCCAATCGTGATGAAACGCTGGCTGCGATGGCGGAATGGGAAGCCTCAGCCGGGATTGATTTTATCCCGCGCAACGGTCATGCCGATTACATCTATATTTTTAACGCCAGCGGCAACTTCTCGATGGTGGGGCGTACTGGCGGCGGACAGCAGCTTGGGATGTATAACTGGAATTACCGCTATATCATCGCCCATGAATTAGGCCATGCGTTGGGTTTATGGCATGAGCAGTCACGCCCTGACCGCGAGACTTATGTGCAGATCGTTTATGCCAACATTATAAGCGGGTACGAAGGCAACTTCGATATCGAGGCGAGCAACCTCTACGGTACGCCTTATGACTTTGATTCGGTCATGCATTATGGGGGGACATTTTTTACCAACAATGGGCAAAATACGATTGTGATGCGGCCTGCTTACGCAAATTGTCTCAGCTACATTGGTCAGCGCAACCATCTAAGCTATTGGGATAAATATGGCATGAATCAACGTTATCCGGGCGGTGCTGGGGCATCGGGATCGCCGATTAATTGTGCTGGAGCGGTAGTACCCCCGCCCAATGATGATTTTGCAGCAGCCACCGTCATTCAGGGGATGCCCTTCTCTGTCTCACAAAATACCACACTGGCAACAACCGATACGACTGACCTGCCCAATATCTGTACTAATACTGGTCGATCAAAAACGGTCTGGTATAAGTTCACACCGCTGACTTCGCGTACTGTTTACGTGAATACAGAGGGCAGTAGTTACGATACCGTAATTGCCGTTTATACAGGTACCGAAAACAGCCAGAATCAAGTGGCATGTGATGATGACAGTGGTACGGAGGATCGGTCTTCGCTTTCATTCAGTGCGACGGGCGGCACCACTTATTATATGGTGGCTTCTGCTTATGGGAACAGCGGTAGTGGTGGCAGTTTGGTATTTAATGTCGGCTATCCGGCGATTAATACCTTTACGCCTTCCAACAACTCGACGATCAATACCACCCAAGGCGATCCGACCTATAGCTGGAATCACGTTGGTGCAGATTACTATTACCTCTATGTCGAATCGACTACTGGGGTGCAGTTCGCCAATGAAGCGATTGCCGCAGTGGGCTATTGCAATGCGACAACCTGTTCCTATAACCCAACGGTGTTGCACGAATCCACCCGGTTGTACGATCAAGCCTATCGATGGTACATCCGTACTTTTGATAATGGTATTCTGGGGCCGTCTTATGGCCCGATCAACTTTACGTTGAATGCGCCTTCGCCGACTCTTGTTAATCTGGATAGTACGACTGGCGCGAGTACCCTGCGCCCGACGATTAATTGGACAGCCAGCGGCAACGCGACGGCTTTCCGGCTGGCGTTGTGGTCGATGAATGGCAGTAATTTCAATGCGCTCGCTTACTATGACTGGATTACCCGTCCGACGGCTTGCGGCAGCTTAGCCGGCACAAGCTGTTCGTTCCAGCTTCCGTTGAACCTCATCAACGGGACACAGTACAGCGCCTATATTCAGACCGCCAGCCCCGGCGGTTGGACTTTAACAGGCGGCCCTTATAACAACGGCTATCAAGGCGATCCTATCGCTGGGCCTGATGAGGCAGATTTCACAATTGGCGCACCTTTGCCTTCTATCCCGACAGGCCTGAGTGTCGATTATACCGAAGGCGCTCCGGTCTTTAGCTGGAATGATGTGGCAAGCGCCGCCAGCTTTAATGTCTATATTGGTAATTACTCCACCAACGTGGCATTGAATTGGGGAACAAACTATCATTTCAAGAATTATCCCCGCACGACAGGCGCGGGTGGCTTGTGTAACGGCGGAACATGCCGTTTAGAAGTGCAGGTCGTGTTGAATAATGGCGCGTATAACTTCGCCGTCAATGCCGTGAATGGCAACGGCGCGAGTGCAGACGGCACGTATGGCAACGGTTACGGCGGTGTTGAAAACCGCGTGTTGAATTTCGCCACCGCTCCCGCTGCGCCGAATGCGGGTTTCTCTCCCACAACGACCATCACAACAGGTAGACCGACCTTCACTTGGGATACTGTTGCGAATGCCGTTTCCTATCAATTGTGGGTAGGCACGGTCACACCGACCTTCACCGTTAGCCATCAGATGTGGTACTGGGCGGCAGCGCCGAATTGTACGCCGCATCCGGGGACATGCAGCATCACACCCGATTTGAATTTGCCCGAAGGCAATAATTGGACGTGGAACGTACAGGCTTATGGCCCCGGCGGCACAGGTAATTGGGTCAATTTGACGGTTGGTATTCCCTTCGTCATTGATAACAATATCCCCGGCTTGGTGACGGTGGGTTCGCCGGATGGTGACAGCACGATCTTTGACAACACGCCCGATTTCACATGGACGGATATTCCCAGCGCGGATTGGTATAACATTTGGATTGGCAGACCGGATTTGTCGGTGCTGCACACTCAATGGTATCGGGCGGAACGCGGCGCGGGTAAACTGTGCAATGGCGGCACCTGTTCGCTCAATGTGCCGGGTCTGCTTCTGCTTAACGGTGATTATTGGTGGAACATCCAAGCCTCTTCTCCGGCAGGTATTGGCTCCTGGCAGGCGCATATTTCAGACTACGGCGACTTCACCGTCGGCATCCCAACACCGGGCGCACCTACTTTGAACACACCCTCTAATAGTGCAGTGATTACGACGACCAATCGCCCAACCTTCTCATGGAATACCGTAAACTACAGCTTGGGCTATTATCTCGAAATCACGAATACGATGGGTGGGTTGGTGTATGGCGCGACCTACTACAGCGATAACCCTGTGTGTGATGTTGCAAGCTGCACGGTTCAACTGCCGAATCCTATCGCTTATGGCAGTTATAACTGGCGCGTCATCCCCGGAAATAACAATGGGGCAGGGACTATATCGGCAACGCGCTCTTTTGTCGCGCTCTCGATGAACACCGTCCCGCTGATGGTGCAGTCCGGCGATGGCAAAATCGCACAAAATGGACAGTGGACGACGGCTGCCAGTGAGCAGGCGATTGAAGGGGATTATCTGGTCAGCACTGCGGGTACCGAAAGCGTCCTGACCATGACGTTTGAAGGCACACAGGCTAATCTCGTCTATGTAACTAGCCCGTCCTACGGTACATTCGCTATCGAAATTGACGGCGTGATGATGCAGGGCATTAATGCCTATTCCGAAGCGCTGACGTTTAACAATTTGACGACAGTGGGTGACTTGGCGGCGGGTGTTCATACGCTGCGGATCATTCCGCTGGCGGGGGCTTCAGTCGGCATTGATGCGATTGTGGTTGATGGTCAGGTGACGACGCAAAGTGTCGCGCCCACACCTGCGCCAACCGTTGCGCCGATTGATCCGACACAGCCGACTCCTGAACCAACCGTTGCACCAATTGAGCCGACACAGCCGACACCCGAACCGACGATTGCGCCTGCACCGGAAGCGACCCCTGAAGCAACAGCAGCTCAATAACATCCTGATCTTTTAAACCAGTAGGGGAGGGCTTAAACCCTCCTCTACGTAAAATATCCTGTATTTCTCAAATTTATAGAAAATGACCGTTGTAGCAAATGCTTGCCTACCGAACAAAAATTGCGGTAGGATTTATACACACTACGCAGGCTGCTAAACGTGGACGAATTAGACATTACCGATCCCAAATTTGATATGAGCGAACCTTACGCGCTGGATGGATGGGGCGAGCGTTTTGCCTTCTGGCTAACGGTGAGCGAACCGTACTTGGTCGAGTTTATCCGTTCATTGATTTGCGTCGTGGATTTGCGCGAGATCGAAAATGAGGAACGCATCTTGGTCGAGATGGATAATGAGTTTGACCCCGATGAAGCATGGCATTGGATTCGTACAGAACTGGAAGATGAAGTCAATAACAGCGGTTTGGACAGCCTTTGGCGTGAAGCAATCTGGCTGCTGTAATTTAGATAAAAATATTTACTTTCTTCAGAATTGTATGTAAATCCTCCTATTACCTTGCTTATTCCACCCCTGTTTCTGAATTTTTCTCTAAGAACGTGAATAAAGGCTGACTTTTGGTGAGAAATCAGCTTATATATATAGTTAGAGGCATTTGTTTTAAATCAAACGCTTCATCCTGGGGTGTGTAAGTTTTAATAGGAGCAATAATGCGACAAAAGCAACTTGCCGCAGTCATCATCTTGCTAAGCCTGATTCTCTGTTTAAGTATCTTCACAGGAACAGCATCAGCGCAAGGCGGCCTTCAAGTCAGCAGGAATTTATTAATTTTTAGCCGTATTCAAAATACCGGGGCGACTACTTCCCAGACCTCTGTACTCACCAATACCAGCGGCGCACCGATAACGATTAACAGTGTATCGCTTCTTGGCAATGATGCAGGGATGTTTTCATTAAGTGCATTTGGAACACCACTTACGTTAAATCCGGGTGCATCACGAAATATCAATGTGACCTTTAACCCCACGAGTGATGGGGTGAAGATCGTTAACGTGCGAATCAATGGGGTTAATTATATTGAGCTGCGTGGTTTGGGAACACGGGGCACTGGCGGAATTAATGAGCCTTCTTTGCAGCGTATTCTGGACGCTTTCGCCATCCCTGTAAATGTAGGTGATGATCAGAACCATTCCACCATCATTAACAGCTTGCAGCAAACGGCTGGTGGCGCGCCTTTTGCAATGGAAATCGCCTCGCCGACCTTTATTAAAGCAGGCAGTGGCGATGTGACGATTGAGGTCTTAGCCGCTTACGGCAACCAAGCCTCTCCTGTCGCCAAAGTGGGTTGGTACCCAGTCGGCTCATCTGGAACGCTGAATCAAGTATTTACAGTGAACAGTGGCTCTTCACAGACATTATATCCAGCGACGACACCTAGCGCCGGGGCGATCAGCTTTAACCCCGGTTCCACGACGTTTGGTCTGTATTCGATGTGGACTTATTTTAGCAATCGGGTCGTCTATAGTCAGGATTCGCTCAATACTTGGGTAACAAATCCGAATGAGCGTCATAAGGTACGTGTTTATCCACTTCGTTCCAGCAACGGAAGTATCGTGCCAAATGCCTATATCATCACCAATGATGAATATGTTGGTGGTTTTAACTACAGCTTCGATTTTAATGATGTCGTCTATATCATCCGTAATGTGCAAGCACAGACCCCCGCAGTCGGGCAGATCGGCGGACAGATTCGTGTAGAAAATCCTCTCTGGCAGAATCTTCTCGCACAACAGGGTGTGTCGCAGATGAATTATCTGAACCGTTGGATGACGATTGGGCATATTAAAGGGGCTTTCCCCAATCGCGGTGGGACTTCTTTGTATTATCACAATCGTGGCACGGCACGTATTTATAATGAAAGCAGCACCCAAACGCTGCAAATTACGGGCTTAAATCTAAGCGACCCCGCACATTTCTTTATCGCAAATGGGGATACTGTACCTATTAATGTTTTCCCCAACAGCTACCGCGATATTCAGGTTTATTTCCGGGGCGATGCGGCACTTAATGAACCCGCAGTCTATAATGGGACTCTCAATATCGTCACGACTGCCAGTAACGAACCCAATATCCTCATCCAACTGCGCGGCGCATTTATGCCGTATGATGAAGGCCCCGGTGAATTGCACGCATCGCAAATCATCCAGTCCTTTGGCTTTGGAACAAATTTTGCTTTCCCCTTCTCCTCCACCTACAGCGCACGGGGTGACGAGGTGCTTTCGCACACTTGGCAGCGGGCAGATAGCAACCTACCGATTTATGTTCGTCAGATTGCGGCCTATCATGGTTGCTGCGATTTTACGAAGTCTGTTTTCAGAATCGGCAGTATACAGATGCGGCATGATGCCTTATATGGGCAGTCCTTAATGCCGATTTTGCTGAATGGCAGCGGTCCAGCGGAAATGACCGTCGCTTCCACGAGCAGCACTTTCCCCATCTTCATTGAAGATGTCAGCAGTGCCATCTGCCAAAATGTTAACCCTGTAAGCAATTGTACTAATCATGGCATACGTTTTTGGCCGATGCGTACCCCCAATGGCATACTCGTGCCAAATACCTATATCGTTCTTCAAGACTACATCCCAACGGGCGGCTGTACACCCTCCAGCGGTAATGGCCTGTGCGACTACAATGACAATATGTATATCGTCACTAACCTCCAGCCTACTTACCAAAGGACGGATCTTTCGGTCTCGCTAACACTTATCCCTAACCCAACCACACCAGGGACTCCTGTAACTTTTACAGCACTGGCGACTAATGTGACGGTGAACCCGGCTAACAACAGCCGTCTTACAGTCACGCTAAATGATGCTTTTACTATCAACAGCGTGACACCCGATCAAGCCGGCGTATGTACCCAAACTGGGTTGCAAATCGTCTGTAATTATGGGACGTTAAGCGGCAGCGCACAACGCACCTTGACGATCAATGCAACTCCTAACAGCCAAGGTACATTTACGAATTCGGCAGTTGTGGCGACATCATCATCCGAATATTCGACCCAGAATAATTCTAAAAATGTCACGTCAGAGGTGTCCGGGGAAGGGCAGCCCACTTTAGCTTTGCATGAGCCGCTCGGTACCATCACCAACAGCTATGGCGATCCCCTCTTCAGATGGGAGAAGAAAGACGGGGCAACCTATTATTACCTCTATCTGACCGATTCCAATGGTGAGCAGGTTGTCAACGAAGTGTTGTCGGGGACAGAACGCTGCACCGGTGATTTCTGCTCGGTAACACTGACGACCTTGAACGAGAGTTATCGTCTTTTCAATGGTACCTATAACTGGACAATCATTGCTTGGGCAAACGGGGGCATTCTTGCTCAGTCTATCCCTAGAGTGTTTACTTTGAGTGCTGCGCCGCCCACGTTGGTAACTTTAGACCCAACGACTGATCTGAATACGCTGCGTCCGACCTTTAATTGGACGGTTTCGACCACTAGTCAGAAAAATGCGACGGCCTTCAATGTCGTTGTTGTTGCGGATTCCGACCCGCTAACGCCTGTCCTCAATTCATGGGTGACACGCATTGATGCCTGCGGCAGCGCGACAGGGATGGATTGTGATTTTTCAGCAACGATTGATTTGGGCGAAAATATTGATTATTCGCTAGGGATTCAGAGCTATGGCCCTGGCGGACTTAGCACAGGCGGCACACTCAATAACGGTTTTGCTGGGCCTCAGACCTTTGTCCTCGATGTTCTGTTGCCCGATCTGCCGACAAATATTCAGGTGAATTACAATCAGGGTTTGCCGACAATCAGTTGGGCGGATGATTCAAATGCCGACTCATTCAATGTGGTTATCGGCACTCAAGGTTGGGCAAGCTATCCATTCTTCCAGAATTATCCACGCACAACGGGTGCTAATGGTCTGTGCAGTTCAGGCGTTTGCCGTGTGAATCCGTTGATCGTCCTGACCAATGGTGTGTATAACTTCGGCGTGAACGCTGTAAATGAGCTTGGCCCCAGCGTGGGCGGCACTTACGACAACGGATATGGCGTACTTGAAAACCAAACGCTAAATAAGCCCCTGCCGACTGCGCCAAGTGCAGGCTTTATCCCTGCGCTCAACAGCACCATCAACATCGGCAGACCGACTTTTACATGGAATACCGTTGTTAACGCCATTTCCTATCAAGTCTGGGTTGGCACGGTTACACCCGCATTCACGACCAGCCACATGATGTGGTATTGGGCAGCCACGCCGACCTGTACCCCGCATCCAGGCACTTGCAGCATCACGCCGGAACTGACGCTGGGTAATGGAAATTATGCTTGGAACGTACAAGCCTATGGCCCCGGCGGTTTGGGCAATTGGGCGAATACCGTAACGGGCATCAGCTTTAGCATCAACAATACGCTGCCCGGATTGGTCACATTGAACACGCCCAGTGGGACGATTACCGACGATACCCCGACCTTTGTTTGGGACGACATCAGTAACGTGGAATGGTATAACGTGTGGGTGGGTACAACCAACCTCGTCCCGCTGCATAATACGTGGTATCGGGCGGAACGTGGTTCAGGTAAGTTATGCAATAATGGTATTTGCTCACTGACGATTGCAGGGCTAGTGCTGCCTAATAACCTCTATTGGTGGAATATACAAGCGGCTACGCCCGCCGGGTTTGGCCCCTGGCAAACCATTGATTATGGAATTTTCACAGTCAGCGTCGCGCCGCCGCCTGCGCCATCCGCGCCGAATTTGCTGTCGCCTTCTAACAATGGGGTTGTGTTTAGCACCAATCGGCCCACTTTAAGCTGGAATACGGCGCAGTATGCGACTGCTTACGAAGTCGAAGTCAAGAATGCTTCGGATGTGGTCGTCTATGGAACAGGCATCAATCATCCCGCAAATGCCCTGTGCAGCGGAAGTACATGCAGCATTCAAGTGCCTGATCCTATCGCGTATGGCACCTACACTTGGACGGTACGCGGTATCGGTCTGGGTGGAACAGGTGCTTGGGCAACCGTCCGCAGTTTCCTGTCACTCTCGGTCAATGTTGTGCCGATGATGGCGGAAGTTCAAGATGGTGTGGTTGCGCTTGCCGGCAGTTGGAACGAAGTCGCCGGAGATGCGCTCGCCGTTGGACAAGACTATATGGTCAGCAGCGGCGCAGGTGGCGATAGTCTAGCGCTGGCCTTTAATGGGACGGGGCTGGATGTTGTTTATGTGGCTGGCCCGCAGTATGGCATGTTTGTGATCGAAATTGACGGTGTGCCGATGCTTGGTGTGAATGCTTATGCGCCAGAAATGACCTTCGGGCAAGTGGCGAGTATCGCTAATCTCTCAGCCGGACAGCATGTCATCCGCATCGTGCCGCAGGGTGCGCTGCCAGTCGGCATTGATGCGATTGTGGTCGGAGGTCAGGTTTTGATCGGGGCGATTATACCGACAGTGACACCAATCCCGCCCACACCTGCACCGATTCAACCGTTACCCGTCGTGACTGAAGTGCCGGCAACAGTTGTGCCGCCGACACCTGCACCCGTTGAGGTCACGCCGGAAGTTGTCGTGCCAACACCTGCTCCGGTTGAACCACTGCCGGAAGCCACAGGCGAAGCACCGACTAATCCTTAAGCGCATTGTTTGTCAGATTAAATAACGAGGGCGGATGCCATATTGGTATCCGCCCTCGTTTTTGTTTAATGAAGATAGGCGTGTGGTTAAGAAGCGCGTCCGGTGAGGCTGTTCGCCAGTGTCCGCAGCATGTCTTGCGCGGAATTTTGCAACCCGGCGGCATCCAGCCATTTTAAGGCTTCATTGGTATGATTTTCAGCTAAGTCACGGGTATATTTAGGCGCATCGATGCTTTCTAGCAGCGCCAAGATTTCTTGAATTTCATCATCCGTCATATCCGCGTCAATATCGGCATAAATCGCGGCAAAACGTTCTAAAGCAGCACCTTGTAAATGCCCAAGCGCATAGGTGATCGGCAGGCTTTTCTTCTTGTTACGCAGGTCGCTAAAGGGCGGTTTACCTGTCGCTTTGGTATCGCCCCAGATACTGAGATAGTCATCACGTATCTGAAACGCTAACCCCAGATGTAAACCGAATTTCCCATAGTCATTAACAACACTATCATCTACAGTAGCCAACAGAGCCGCCGCCGCCGTCGAAAATTCAAGTAAGGCAGCCGTTTTGCCTTCAATCATGTTCAAATACATGGCCTGATTGACGTGGAGATCGCGCTCATAATTGATGTCCCAATGCTGCCCCTCAGAAAGGCGCAGCGAAGTTTTTACCAGCAAAGCATGAATTTTCAGGATGACTTCGGGCGGCGCGGCGAGCGTCGTAATCACCTGATAGGCGAGGGTATATAACACGCTGCCTGTGTTGATGGCGATTCCATCCCCCCATAACTTCCAAACAGTTGGCCTACCCCGCCGTTCTTCATCACGATCTGCGATGTCATCATGAATCAGGCTGTAGTTATGCACGAGTTCAATCGCTACCGCTAGAGGCAGCGCTTTCTTATAATCGCCACAGATGGCTTCACAGACCAACAAACTTAAAATAGGGCGGAGGCGTTTGCCTTTTTTTGCGTCTTGAATAGGCTGAAAATCTTGGTCGAGCCAACCGAAAAAATAACCTGCCATATCCGCGACATAAGGGGCATTCGCCCGGATAAAAGTCTGTAGTTCGGAATCAATTTCATCGCCAAGACGTGCGAGTGTTTGGTCAAGAGACATGGTTTACCTAAAATGGGGGATAGGAGGCAACAACTTAATTCTAACGGATTCTTCCAAGAAGAATATAAGGGATTGGTTAAGCCTCAGTGTCTAAAAGTTCAACAAGCAAACTTTCCCTCACGCGATGTAATCAAATCCGTATCTGTTTCCTAATATTGCTTTCCCCAAAAGTCTAAAAATTGGCTATAGTTTCTCATCTATATAAGGGATATTTTTTCAATGAACTTATCCTGCGCTACGAAAGAAATTTTATGAGCGATCAAAAATTTGGCATCGTCCAAACAACAAATGGGCGATATTTACGGGTTGAAGGCAGTTTGCCGTCGGGTTTTCATGGCGAAAAAGTCGGTGATGGCTTCAACTGCCCGCTTGACCATCAAAATGCCGAAGCAATCCGCCGCGAACTGCCTTGGAGCGCTGCCCAAGTTGTCGGGCTGCGGAAATCCGTCGGCTGTGGAGATCGGCTAGGGATTGCTACACCGGGGCATTTACGCGCCATCCGTGAGGGCGATATGTTCCCGGTCTTGGCGCAGCAGTCCATCCGCGAGATGCAGCGCGCCAACCGGACTGCTTATGATGTAATGGATGATGCGACATGGGGCGTGATCCAAGCAGGCTATACCGAAGGATTCGGCTGCGATGCCGATCATCTGAAAACGACAGCCGACATCGATCAATGTGCGGCGGCAGGCTATAACAGTTATACGCTTGACCCCGGCGCGTATGTCGATGATGAAGCAAATACAGCGGACAGGGCAATGTTGGAAAGCAAGGTCGCCGCCTTAGATTGGCAAGTCTTGAACACTGATTCGGACTCAAATCATGCCCATTATGTAGAATATGCTCATTTTGACGAGTTAGATTATCTCCGCGCCGCCGCAAAATATGGCAAAGCATTGGCGCATGTCGCGGGGCTTTCGGAATATATCGCCATTACGATGAATGGGCAGCCGTTTGACTTGGAAATTTCTGTGGATGAAACAGCAACAGTGACGACTCTAGCCGAGCATCACTATATCGTGCTGGAACTGAAGCGGCTGCATATTCCGTTCACAGGGCTTGCGCCGCGCTTTGTCGGTGAATTCGAGAAGGGCGTGGATTACATCGGTAATTTGGACGTGTTTGAAGCGTCTTATAAGGAACATGCCGATTTAGCCCGTCAGCTTGGACCCTATAAAATGAGCATCCACAGCGGAAGCGACAAATTTAGCATTTATCCCATCATCGCCCGTCATACCAATCCGTTTGTGCATCTCAAGACCGCCGGGACAAGTTGGCTAGAAGCGCTGCGGGTGATCGCGGCAGTAGATGCGCCTTTATTCCGTCAGCTTTTGGCCTTATCCATCGAAGGCTATGAGACCAATTCAGCAAGTTATCACGTCAGCGCACAACCGGGGCGTATTCGGCTTGATCTCACAGATGGGGAGATGCCTTCTTTATTAGAAGATTTCGATGCCCGTGAGACGCTGCACGTCGCTTTCGGTGCGGCGCTGGCGCATTATCGTGAGCCGATTTATGCGGCGTTGTTGGGCAATATCGAAGCGTATTGGGAAGCCCTGCATCGTCACTTTAATAAGCACATCCAGCCGTTTAAGGCATGACTTTTCCCTACCTAAAAGGGGACTACCCAAAGGTAGAGGGTGGTAATTTTCACAAAGTACTTGACATGATGACCGTTTCAATGATATAAGTAGGAAGCTATTGAATAGGAAGCTACACAATAAAGTGAGAGAAATTAGACCTAATGCCTTAATGATGCTCAAGCGGGCATCGCTTGCCCTGCGTAAGGTGCAGGATGAATCGTTGGCACAATTTGGTCTGACTTCGGCGCAGATGGAAGTACTCGCACCCGTATATTTCTCGAACGGGCTTGAGCATCGTAAATTGGTCGAATGGTTGGGGGTCACTTCGCCCACTTTAACCAATATTGTCGATGGGCTGGTACAGCGCGGCTTAATCGAGCGTCGTTCAAGCCGGGAGGATGCGCGGGTTAAGCAGTTCTATATTACCGAAGAAGGCGAAGCGCTTTTTCAGAAAGTGGGGGAGGGGAGGGAAGAATTTTTCCGCCAATTCACCGCTGGATTTTCTGAAGAAGAACTCATACTCTTTGCCAGCTTTTTAAAGCGGCTGGCGCTCAATTGTGGCGATACCTTCCCGTATGATGAGCATTTTAAGCCAGAAGACGTACACAATGCGCCAAACTGCATTCCAGGGACGACGCATTTATTGGAAGATGAGAAAAAGTAACATTAGCTTCCCACAAGACGTATAAGAGATGTACATCAACTAATCGCGCCCTGCTAGACATTACTTCCACTTAAATCCTTTTTCTTAAAGCATTTTCTTGCTGTCCGGCGATCTTGTCTTCAAGCACCGGAACTCTATTCACTTTGGCAATTCATCCGTTTAAGGAGAGGGATCATGAGTATATCAAACACGATTATCGTCGAAGATATTTACAAGTCTTATAAAAAGATCAAGGCTGTCGATGGCATCAGCCTGACCGCCGAAACAGGGAAAGTATTGGGCTTGCTGGGGCCGAATGGCGCAGGTAAAACCACCCTAGTGCGTATGTTGACCACACTTTTAAAGCCCGATTCGGGTCGTGCTTATATCGCTGGTGTCAACGTTCTCAAGAATCCGGCACGGGTTCGGGAAATCATCGGCCTCGCCGGACAGTATCCAGCGGTTGACGAACAGTTGACCGGACGCGAAAACCTCCAGATGGTCGGGCAGTTGTATCACTTCAGCCGTTCAGAAGCCAAACAGCGCGGCAATGAACTGCTGGCGCGTTTTAACTTAGAAGATGCCGCTGATCGCCCCGTAAAAACCTATTCGGGTGGGATGCGCCGCCGCCTTGATTTAGCTGCCAGCATTGTGGCGCGTCCGCCTGTTTTGCTGCTAGATGAGCCGACCACTGGCCTTGATCCCCGCACCCGTAAGGATTTATGGGGGTTGATCCGCGAACTGGTGCAGGATGGCACAACGCTGCTTTTGACCACGCAATATCTGGAAGAAGCCGACGTGCTGGCTGACCGCATCGTCTTAATCGACGGTGGGAAAGTCATCGCGCAAGGGACATCAGACGAACTGAAATCCCAATTGGCGGGCGATATTGTGGAAGTTACCCTCGCGGACGCGAAATTCCTGCCGCAAGCGCTGGCGACATTGGCGGAAATCGGCCTGCCACAAGGGAACGCCGAAACAGGTACGATCAAAATTGCTGTCGATAACGGCACACAACGCCTCATCGAAACTGTCCGTACGCTTGATGGTCTCAACATCGCTATTGCAGATTTAACCCTGCGCCGCCCGTCTTTGGATGATGTGTTCCTTACGCTCACAGGTAAGGGCAAGACAGACTCTGCGGCGTAAAAATCTATTGCATCATCAAGACACTTCACCTAGCAAGATTAGATAAGGAAAATATAAAATGGCTCAAAATGTCGCAACCTATACTGTCGAACTTCCCGCCCGTCCCGCACTCCCACGCCGTATATGGTGGGAAATTTCCGATACACTGACGATGGTTTGGCGTAACCTGATTTATTATCAACGCCAGCCTCAGTTGATCTTCTTCGCACTCGTCCAGCCGATCATCTTTGTCGTGTTGTTCTCGCAAGTGTTCGGTGGGGCGATCCAAACGGGCGGCGATTACATCAATTACCTGCTCCCTGGTATTCTGCTCCAGACGATGATCTTCGGCGCATCCCAAACCGCCGTCGGGCTTTCCGATGATCTTTCTAAAGGCATGATTGATCGCTTCCGTTCCCTGCCGATGTCACGGGCGGCGGTGCTGATGGGGCGGACGATTGCGGACAGTGCGCGTGGTGTCTTCTCCGGCCTCGTGATGATCGGTGTCGGGACGCTGCTCGGCTTCCGCTTCGGTGATGGCTTGTTGAACGCAGCGCTCGGCATGGTTATTCTGACGCTGTTCGGCTACGCCTTTACGTGGGTGGCGGCGAACATTGGTCTGTTGGTGAAGAACCCGGAAGCGGCACAAGTCGCCAGCTTTTTACCTGTGTTCCCGTTGGTGTTCGCTAGCTCGATTTTCGTCCCGCCTGCCACGATGTCAGCGGCGCTGCGGACGTTTGCAGAAAATCAACCGATCACCGTAATCGCCAACACGGTACGTGCTTTGTTTCAGGGCGGCGCAACCACAGAAATGGTGGTGAGTTCGCTGGCATGGACGGCGCTCATCCTCGTGATCTTTATGCCGATTGCGGTGTGGCAGTATCGCCGGGTAGAATAGACCTTCTCAGATTTTACGGGTGGCGGCTGGCAGCGAGATTGCTGCCGCTGCCGCCGAAAATCATCCCTCGGTGGCAGCATCCCGCCTCATTGCTGCCAAGATTCGCTATCCCCCTTTGAACCACAGAAGTAACATCAGGTAGATTTTGTAAGGGCGAGGCGTGCCTCGCCCCTACGGATACGTCTCTTTTTCTCAAATTTTGAACTCACAAACCTTACCCCCCAACCCCGTCTCCATTGCAATGGAGATGGGGAGTTGAGCGGAACGAAGCGGGGGGAAGGTTGAATAAGCATCGTTATCCATAATTCACGTTATTTTATCCATTGAGCCAGCGAGCGCCGGAAGGGCGGGGGGCGGGCTGTGGCAGTTCAGATTGATTCAGCACGAAGGTGACGGATGCCCAAATGACGGGCTTATCACTGCGCCACCCAGCAACGGTATCGCTGGTGTCGATAACGGTTAATCCGGCGAGGCGCTGCTGCATGACCGTCGCCCAATTATCGGATGGCGGAATCGGGGTTTGCATACCTGGCACATAAAAATCCGCGATGTAATGGCCTGTATAGCGCTGGCGCACAACCTTCTGCGCGTGGATGCCAACTTGCTCCATGCACTCCTGCATAGCGGGGCCAGTAGGAGGGATATGGGGGGTGGGTTTACGTGTATTTTTCATACTCATTTTCCGGGGTTATCTTGACTCACAGTATAGCACAAACGTTCAATAAAAAGAACATTTTTGTTAAGAAAGTTTGCAAACTCTAACCTGTGATTTTTGACACTTTTTCCCCTTATTTCGCCTCAAAAAATGAACATAAAAGCGATGCTCGTCGTTAGAACATCGCTTTTATTGTAACATTTTATTGGGGTACTTTTCTCCCAAATATTGGGGGGGAATGTACAAAATAGTGGCTTGAATTTTTGCCTTAGCCGTAGCGCATTTCGGCGGTAGGTGGGGTGGTGTCGGCTGGGTCAAAACGCTTGAGTTTGGTGGCTTGCAGAAGCAAAAGCGTAACGTACTGCGGGTTCAAAATTACGTAACGTCGCCACAAACGACGCGGTTCTTTAATCAGGCGAAAAAGCCATTCCAAGCCCATGTTTTGCATCCGGCTAGGAGCTTGCGCCAGCGTCCCCGCATGGAAATCGAAGGCCGCGCCGACTGCCAGAATCGGCATTCCGAGCGCTTCTCGATATTCATACGCCCATGTTTCCTGACGTGGGCAGCCGAGGCCGACCATCGTAATGGCAGCGCCGCTTTCGCGGATTTCATGCGCGATTTGATCTTTTTCTTCGGCGGTGGTCTGGCGGAAACGGGAGGGCTGCGATCCAGCGATCTTCAGGCCGGGGAATTTTTGCGTCAGGTTGACTTTGAGCTTGTCGATGACTTCCTGACGGCTGCCATAGAGGTAAATGGGCAGCCCTTCTTTGGCGGCGGCTTCGCAGACTTTGAGCGTCAGGGTGGGGCCATAAACACGGTCGGGCAGGGCGGCTTTGTGGAGCGCATTCAACGCCCAACGGACAGGTTGACCATCGGGGACGATCAGATCAAAGGTATTGAGCCGATAGCGCTGAGTCGCGTCCATCACGCCCGTCATCACGCCATGTACGGCTAAGGCTGTAACGGACATGCCGCGTTTGGCCTTCGCCGCTTCGATGATTTTTGCGACGGCGGCTTCGTAATCTACCGCATTGATATTTACGCCGAGGATGTTTTTCTTGCCTTTGTCGATCATTGTGGGTTCCCTCCCTTAAATCACAAATGTGTGGTTGGTTGCCTTTTGACCCTGTCTCTTATACACATCTCCGAGCCCACGAGACTAAGGCGAATCTCGTATGCCGTCTT
>ENA-ORBV01007849-ORBV01007849.1-microbial-mat-metagenome-genome-assembly--contig:-NODE-7849-length-18169-cov-23.139951_pt1 | contig 18169 bp, 35 predicted proteins | sample MGYA00237777_ERZ505514 | MGnify/ENA primary metagenome ERZ505514 (study PRJEB26160, sample SAMN06269048) | microbial mat metagenome | isolation source: Oligotrophic lake microbial mat | place...
ACTTAAGATAGTGTTGTTTAAATCATTACCCAGAATCGTGATCTCGCGATCCTCGCTCCCAACAATTCCTTCGACATTTTCACAACCTGCCGGAAGCGAAATCGGAGTCTGGTAGTTCGGATCGAATATCAACGAGTCGGTGCCGTTACCAAGATCAATGCTGTCTGACAATGCTGGATCGCCGCGAAGCACGTCATTGCCAGCTCCGCCGGAGACGGTCATCGATGCCAGACCAGCTTCGACATCGCTGCTGTAGAAAAAATCGTCATCGCCATTTTCGCCAAAAGAGCTAAGCGTATTGCCGCCGGCCCGGACGCTGTCGTCACCATTGCCGCAGAGGATAGTCACCGGAATCGCAAAGTCTGGAGTACTCGGATCATTGAAGAAAACATCATCACTGAAAGCCGATAGCCGAACAACGTCGATCGTTCGCGCGTGGATCAGATCTCGTTCACCCGTTGCTGGTTCGCCGCTGGAAGGGAGGTTCCCGATCACTCCGATGAATGCCGGCACAAACGGCAATCCCTCTGCCTGAATAAGCGACGCACGAACGCGCACGGCGCTCGCGGCTGCGCCTAGGTCTACGACGTCGATACTGCCGTCTTCGGAGAAGTCTTCGTCGATCGCATCTCCGCCACAATAGATGTCATTGCCTGCCGAACCGTGCAGAAGGTCTTGGCCGGTACCACCAAACAGCGTGTCGCGGCCTCGACCACCCAGGAGCGTATCTCGTCCGTCCCCGCCCAAGACTGTCGCGCGCAGATTCGTCAAATTTTGCAATCGATCATCGCCATCCCCTCCGTCGATGCGCAACCTCCGGACGCTGGTGCGCGCTAATGACTCTCGCATACCATTGCACACGATGGTCACCTGATCTTGCTCAAAGGACACTAAAATGAGATCGCTTTGGGCTGTTCCAACTACTCTCAGCGTACCTACGGCCGTCACACTAACACTGGCAGACCCGGACACTACTGCACGGCGCTCAAGGATTTCATGGAATTGCATTGTCATGGAGGCTCCTAACTCAGAGGTCGCGTTACCGCGCCAACCGTGACAAACTCGTTGTTGTCGCTAGTGACAGGCCGGACGGCACCGGGACGGAAAAGGGGACGGGATTGAATGCCATCCGCTTAGATCATAAGTATTTTTAAATACTATAGTTACAATAGCTAGCGCGAAGTGCGGCCTCCTGTCAGAATGGGGGTGCTTTTGTCACCAACCAACAGGAGGCCACGGATGGCCACTATCGCCGCAACGCTGCGGCGGATCAAATCTGATCCGCTGGGTTCACTGGGATCGAAGAACAAGGTCAATCAGATGTTCGCGCAGGCCGGGCACGTCTGGCGGGAGCGGTTGCTGGACCCGGCGACGACACTGGGGCTTTTCATCCTTCAGGTGCTTCACGGAAACACCGCCATCACCCACCTGCGACACCTCAGCGGGAAAGACGTTCGCCCGCAGAGCTACTGCGATGCGCGGGCGCGGCTTCCGCTGGCGATGCTGGGAACGGTCATCACGCAGTGGTGTCGCGATTGTATTACATGCACACAGGATGCCGTCTCGACCTGGCAGGGCCGGCGCGTGCTGCTGGCCGATGCCACCACGTGCATCACGCCCGACACGCCTGCGATGCAGCGGCTCTGGCCCCAGCCGTCGGCGCAGAAGCCCGGATGCGGCTTCCCGATGATCAAACTGCTGGCGCTGATGGACCTGGCGACGGGCATGATCATGCAGTTGTCGATGTTCTGCCTGAACACCCACGAGATGAGCCAGGCCGCCGCGATGGCATCAATGCTGCGGCCCGGCGACGTGCTGCTGGCCGACCGGGGGTTCTGCTCGTTCGTGCATCTGAGCCTGCTGGCATTGAAGCAAATCGACGCGGTGTTCCGCATGCATCAGAAACAGATCGTCGACTTCACACCGAATCGTCCGCATCAGCGTGGCAGAAAGAAGCGACGCAAACGCGGCGTGCCGACCTCGCGGTTCGTCCGCCGGCTCGGCCCGGACGATCAGATCGTCGAGTGGATCAAGCCGTCGAAGAAGCCGCAGTGGATGGACCAGCAGGAGTATGATCTGCTTCCGCCGACGCTGATCGTGCGCGAGCTTCGGTATCCCATCGTCGTCCCCGGCCGGCGAACGCGCATCGTCACCATCGTCACCACGCTTCTGGACCCGATCCGGTTTCCAAAGCGCGAGATCGCGCGACTCTACGGCCTGCGTTGGGAGATCGAAACCAACTTCCGTCACCTCAAGCAAACCATGAAGATGGACTCACTGAAGTGCAAAACCGCCGACGGCGTGATGAAGGAATTGCTGGTGTTCACACTGGTCTACAACCTGGTACGCGCCGCGATGTTCGCCGCGGCCCAACGTCAACACGCCGACCCCAACCGCGTGAGCTTCATCGACACGCTGCGCTGGCTCCGGTCGGATCGAACCGTCCAAGCCATCCAACTCCTCATCAACCGCCCCCGCCCCGGCCGCTGTTGCCCGCGCGTCAAGAAACGCCGGCCGAAGGGGTACGACCTCATGACAAAAGCGAGATCCCAGTACATGCAACCACAATCAGATCAACAACTTGCGGCTTAAGCGGATGGCATTCGGGCCGCGTTCTGTTGAACGCGGAAAGCGGAAGTGGATCGGCGTATCGCCCTTCATAAACGTGCTTCAATGGGGCCGCGTTCTGTTGAACGCGGAAACGGCTGATCTGCCCGCGGTGCGGGCTGCAAATTCAGCTTCAATGGGGCCGCGTTCTGTTGAACGCGGAAAGACTGTGCGAAACCGCAATGGCCCTGTACGAAGCCATGCTTCAATGGGGCCGCGTTCTGTTGAACGCGGAAAGCGCGGGGAACGTCCCCGCCGGGACAACCGGGACAATGCTTCAATGGGGCCGCGTTCTGTTGAACGCGGAAAGAATGGGTTCGGTTCCTTTGGAATGGGAACGGCCCAGCTTCAATGGGGCCGCGTTCTGTTGAACGCGGAAAGACCCCGGCACCGTCGCCACCTCGCGCACGACCGCCGCGCTTCAATGGGGCCGCGTTCTGTTGAACGCGGAAAGACGGCGATCAAGCGTGACGATAATTCTGTTATCGCGCTTCAATGGGGCCGCGTTCTGTTGAACGCGGAAAGTCCAGTCGGCATCGTCCATATCCGTGTCGAGACTGGGCTTCAATGGGGCCGCGTTCTGTTGAACGCGGAAAGCGTCCGCCTGCTTCTTCATGTCCTCGGCCATTACCGAGCTTCAATGGGGCCGCGTTCTGTTGAACGCGGAAAGGATTGGGAAAATTAAGACCTGTCCAGCTAAAAGAATGCTTCAATGGGGCCGCGTTCTGTTGAACGCGGAAAGAATGTGTCTGCTTGGCAATACTTGGTAGCTCACTCTAGCTTCAATGGGGCCGCGTTCTGTTGAACGCGGAAAGTTTTTTAAGAACGCCATGAGCAAGCCAGGCAAACCAGCTTCAATGGGGCCGCGTTCTGTTGAACGCGGAAAGGCGCTCCATTAGGAGTGCTTGATGCGCTAATCGCGTAGCTTCAATGGGGCCGCGTTCTGTTGAACGCGGAAAGGACGTGTTCACCCGGTTGCGCAGCGAGCGAATCATCGCTTCAATGGGGCCGCGTTCTGTTGAACGCGGAAAGCTGGGTCGATAACGACCCCGGCCCGTGTCTGATTGTGCTTCAATGGGGCCGCGTTCTGTTGAACGCGGAAAGAGCGAGGCCGAGCCGAACGCGGCTGTGGATTCATAGCTTCAATGGGGCCGCGTTCTGTTGAACGCGGAAAGGCGAAGTCTTTCCGGCATGGTGCTTTTGAAGGGGCGCTTCAATGGGGCCGCGTTCTGTTGAACGCGGAAAGGGCCCTGAGTCTCGTATTTGCCAGCCTTTTACCTTGGCTTCAATGGGGCCGCGTTCTGTTGAACGCGGAAACTGCTCCGCCAACTTTATCCGCCCGTACCTGCACGGCTTCAATGGGGCCGCGTTCTGTTGAACGCGGAAAGGACGTGAGCGGGTATGTGCGGGCGCGGGAAAACTGGCTTCAATGGGGCCGCGTTCTGTTGAACGCGGAAAGGCCCTGGCGAAATTGCACGCCGCATCGATCGCCGCCGCTTCAATGGGGCCGCGTTCTGTTGAACGCGGAAAGGGGTGCGTACCGGCAGAAGCCGGGGTAACTGGCGCTGCTTCAATGGGGCCGCGTTCTGTTGAACGCGGAAAGCGGCTGGCCGGCGTTCATCGCGAGGTTCATCCAGCCTGGCTTCAATGGGGCCGCGTTCTGTTGAACGCGGAAAGTCCTCTGTGAACGACTCGGCCCGTGCCGCAGTTCTCGCTTCAATGGGGCCGCGTTCTGTTGAACGCGGAAAGATGACCGAACGTCTTTAGACAGGAGGTGCAAAATGTGCTTCAATGGGGCCGCGTTCTGTTGAACGCGGAAAGTGAGAGCGGAATCCGAATCCCCAAGCCCGAATCACGCTTCAATGGGGCCGCGTTCTGTTGAACGCGGAAAGCATTGTAGCGAGGGTTTGGCCCGGTCGAATAAGTCAAGCTTCAATGGGGCCGCGTTCTGTTGAACGCGGAAAGTGCCTGCTGGCTCGTGCCGCACAAATTCCGTAAGTGCTTCAATGGGGCCGCGTTCTGTTGAACGCGGAAAGGAGCGAAGAACTGTTTACCACCCTCTCGGAAAGGAAGCTTCAATGGGGCCGCGTTCTGTTGAACGCGGAAAGACCCCGCCGCGTTCCGTGCCGATTTCAACGAAGCGGCTTCAATGGGGCCGCGTTCTGTTGAACGCGGAAAGCGGGATTGTGAGCCAGAGCACCGGCAGCCTGAGCGGCTTCAATGGGGCCGCGTTCTGTTGAACGCGGAAAGCACGTCCGTCCACGGCCCGGCGGCCACCGACAAATCGCTTCAATGGGGCCGCGTTCTGTTGAACGCGGAAAGAAGCACGTAGCTAAGTCTGCTAGTCCGATGCAATCGCTTCAATGGGGCCGCGTTCTGTTGAACGCGGAAAGGAATCAGATACTGTCATCAACCCGACAGCCGACCGCGCTTCAATGGGGCCGCGTTCTGTTGAACGCGGAAAGGCCGCTTGGTGCCGTAGCGTGGATCTCGGGCCGCGAGGCTTCAATGGGGCCGCGTTCTGTTGAACGCGGAAAGACGTCGGCTTCGGCGCTGGGGTTGACCAACCTCACGCTTCAATGGGGCCGCGTTCTGTTGAACGCGGAAAGTCCCGACGACCCCGCGTTCACTCTCAAAAGCTACGTTGCTTCAATGGGGCCGCGTTCTGTTGAACGCGGAAAGTGACCGATCCGAATCCGCCCCTCCGGTATCGAGAGAAGCTTCAATGGGGCCGCGTTCTGTTGAACGCGGAAAGAGCTTCGCAAGGCGGACACCGTGGATCGGTCAAAGTTGCTTCAATGGGGCCGCGTTCTGTTGAACGCGGAAAGGCGTCCGCCGCCCGATCACAATCACGCCGCCGCCAGGGCTTCAATGGGGCCGCGTTCTGTTGAACGCGGAAAGTGGGATGAAATCACCGACGGCTGCCTTGTCACTCATCGCTTCAATGGGGCCGCGTTCTGTTGAACGCGGAAAGCGCTTGGTCGAAAAATGAAGGCATTGCCCCGAACTCGCTTCAATGGGGCCGCGTTCTGTTGAACGCGGAAAGTCGCGGCGGATCAACGGCTCGTCCACGTTGAACACGCTTCAATGGGGCCGCGTTCTGTTGAACGCGGAAAGTCGGAATGTCGAACGCCTGCTCTGTTTCGATGATCTGCTTCAATGGGGCCGCGTTCTGTTGAACGCGGAAAGAGCTATGAAGGCGTGGTCGATGGCAACTAAAGAAAATGCTTCAATGGGGCCGCGTTCTGTTGAACGCGGAAAGGGGTCGTCACTCATCGCCCCGATGACGCGGTACTCGCTTCAATGGGGCCGCGTTCTGTTGAACGCGGAAAGACCATCCTGCTGACGGGTGGTGTTTATCGCTTGGCGAGCTTCAATGGGGCCGCGTTCTGTTGAACGCGGAAAGAGGTTTTGTAGTCCGGGTTGCCTAGCTCTAAATCGGGCTTCAATGGGGCCGCGTTCTGTTGAACGCGGAAAGAAGGATTGATGGGTTGGCCGGTTGGATGGACAGACTCGCTTCAATGGGGCCGCGTTCTGTTGAACGCGGAAAGCAATATTGATCGTTTCGCCCTTGATGGTTGTCAAGGCTTCAATGGGGCCGCGTTCTGTTGAACGCGGAAAGAACAAGCAGAGTTAGAATTCGCACTGGCCGCGATGGCTTCAATGGGGCCGCGTTCTGTTGAACGCGGAAAGTGGTTGCTGGAATCAGGGTGCAACGTGGCAAACCGAGCTTCAATGGGGCCGCGTTCTGTTGAACGCGGAAAGGTCTACGTGTGCGATCTCGATGGCCGATTCATCTGCGCTTCAATGGGGCCGCGTTCTGTTGAACGCGGAAAGCGGGCGGCATCGTTCGTTTGAAAGGCACATAATGGGCTTCAATGGGGCCGCGTTCTGTTGAACGCGGAAAGGATTGTTTCCGGGGATATTCACATGCCGCAGAAAGTGCTTCAATGGGGCCGCGTTCTGTTGAACGCGGAAAGCGCCTGTGTGTGTCTCTCAACATCTTTTCGTAATCTGCTTCAATGGGGCCGCGTTCTGTTGAACGCGGAAAGAAAGGATCGACGACCCATGCGCCGGAGGTGCGTGTGGCTTCAATGGGGCCGCGTTCTGTTGAACGCGGAAAGTGCCGCCCTGCTGGTCGAACGTGGTGACCGCGGAACGGCTTCAATGGGGCCGCGTTCTGTTGAACGCGGAAAGTCTCTCCGAGTCGTGGAGACGTGCAGCCCCGTCGCGCTTCAATGGGGCCGCGTTCTGTTGAACGCGGAAAGCGGGCAGGCGAATCGTTCGGCTGCGGCAGGAGACGAGCTTCAATGGGGCCGCGTTCTGTTGAACGCGGAAAGCCGCCAATAGCCCCCAGCGTCTTGAGCATCTTCTCGCTTCAATGGGGCCGCGTTCTGTTGAACGCGGAAAGACTCAACCGCGGGCAATCCCGCGACGACTACGCGAGGCTTCAATGGGGCCGCGTTCTGTTGAACGCGGAAAGATTCGCAGGCTGTCGAGTACCCGCCGCACGCCACGAGCTTCAATGGGGCCGCGTTCTGTTGAACGCGGAAAGCATGGAAAATCGGCAGTACATCACGGCACCGGCTTTGGCTTCAATGGGGCCGCGTTCTGTTGAACGCGGAAAGGGTGCGACACAGAAACGGATCGGCGATTTCAAACGCGGCTTCAATGGGGCCGCGTTCTGTTGAACGCGGAAAGAACACGTCGCGTTCGAAGGGCGTGAGGTCGCGCTCGCTTCAATGGGGCCGCGTTCTGTTGAACGCGGAAAGTCGGTGCGGCCCGGGCGACGATCACGAGATCATCAAGCTTCAATGGGGCCGCGTTCTGTTGAACGCGGAAAGGGGAACTAAACTGGGAACAAACTGGGAACAGACCGGCTTCAATGGGGCCGCGTTCTGTTGAACGCGGAAAGATTGCTCGACTGCCCGATGGCCGGTGTTGCATAGTCGCTTCAATGGGGCCGCGTTCTGTTGAACGCGGAAAGATCACAGTGAAATGGGGCGCGACGTTCGGCAGTTTTTGCTTCAATGGGGCCGCGTTCTGTTGAACGCGGAAAGCGGTGGAGGAGGAGGACGGCAATGCCCAAAATCACGCTTCAATGGGGCCGCGTTCTGTTGAACGCGGAAAGTTCATGGGGCTCAATGCGCGGCTGGTCGGGACGACCGCTTCAATGGGGCCGCGTTCTGTTGAACGCGGAAAGGGAGGTCTAGCAGCCCCGCCGCACCGCCCTGAAGTCGCTTCAATGGGGCCGCGTTCTGTTGAACGCGGAAAGAGTGCGGCGGCGGCGTCGATCGATATCTTGTTCTCGTGCTTCAATGGGGCCGCGTTCTGTTGAACGCGGAAAGTGCTGAAGCAATCCAAGCTAGCACTCGACAAGATTGCTTCAATGGGGCCGCGTTCTGTTGAACGCGGAAAGCTCGGCTCGAACGAATATCATAGCCCCATGAGGACGCTTCAATGGGGCCGCGTTCTGTTGAACGCGGAAAGACGACGTTGGCCGTGATGGTCGAACGGTCGCAGTAGCTTCAATGGGGCCGCGTTCTGTTGAACGCGGAAAGATTTGAATTGGAGCCGGTATGCAAAAGTTGTCATCGGCTTCAATGGGGCCGCGTTCTGTTGAACGCGGAAAGGTATCCGGGTCAACTTCGGATCGTCGAACATCATCGCGCTTCAATGGGGCCGCGTTCTGTTGAACGCGGAAAGCCTGTCCCACTTTTCGCGGTAGAGGCCACTTTGCCGGCTTCAATGGGGCCGCGTTCTGTTGAACGCGGAAAGCTGCCGATGGAAATCGAGCCGCGAATCGCGCTATCGGGCTTCAATGGGGCCGCGTTCTGTTGAACGCGGAAAGACCGCAAACACCCGAACGATGACAACCACTGCCACGAGCTTCAATGGGGCCGCGTTCTGTTGAACGCGGAAAGATCCTAGGGCTAGCGAAGGGGCAGGTTTATCGGGGGCTTCAATGGGGCCGCGTTCTGTTGAACGCGGAAAGATTGACGCTCTCTCGGTCTCCCAACTGTGGGACAAGCTTCAATGGGGCCGCGTTCTGTTGAACGCGGAAAGTTACTCGATCTAATTCTGACTAATTGGGTTGAAATTGCTTCAATGGGGCCGCGTTCTGTTGAACGCGGAAAGCAGCCGCCACCGCTAGCTCCCCGCCGGAGCCGTCCAGGCTTCAATGGGGCCGCGTTCTGTTGAACGCGGAAAGGGCATGATGCAGGAATGATCTACGCCCTAGTGGATAAGCTTCAATGGGGCCGCGTTCTGTTGAACGCGGAAAGGATTCTCATACGAAGTCCTTCGCGTCATACCCCGAGCTTCAATGGGGCCGCGTTCTGTTGAACGCGGAAAGACTGGTGGCGACTGCGGTATCGAGACAGTTTGTTACCGCTTCAATGGGGCCGCGTTCTGTTGAACGCGGAAAGACCAAGACCCGCGAAGCCGTCGTCACCAGCCGCCACGCTTCAATGGGGCCGCGTTCTGTTGAACGCGGAAAGAATTTCTGCTGAAGCCGATTCATCTGCAGAATGGGCGCTTCAATGGGGCCGCGTTCTGTTGAACGCGGAAAGGCGAAGGGGGTGGCGCCATGGAACGCAGCCGGGGCGGCTTCAATGGGGCCGCGTTCTGTTGAACGCGGAAAGCGAGGCCACGGTGCTGCCAGTCGTGTAGACACATGCGCTTCAATGGGGCCGCGTTCTGTTGAACGCGGAAAGGCCGTCGACGTTGTGCAATGATGAAGCTGCAATTTGCTTCAATGGGGCCGCGTTCTGTTGAACGCGGAAAGGCTGTAGAAAATGAAGTAGATGATCCCCAGAATCCCGCTTCAATGGGGCCGCGTTCTGTTGAACGCGGAAAGCAATTCACCGCCCGCGAGATTCGCTTTGCCAATGGGCTTCAATGGGGCCGCGTTCTGTTGAACGCGGAAAGCGCGTGGTGGGCGAGGGCAGCAAGGTCATCGTGTGGCTTCAATGGGGCCGCGTTCTGTTGAACGCGGAAAGCAAAACCGGCTTCTCTTTGACGCGCTCCACGGTCGGCTTCAATGGGGCCGCGTTCTGTTGAACGCGGAAAGCCGATCGGCCAGCCCCCACGCTCCATCGACTTATCGCTTCAATGGGGCCGCGTTCTGTTGAACGCGGAAAGACACGAAAAAGAAACTCGAAATGTACCTTTGGCCGCGCTTCAATGGGGCCGCGTTCTGTTGAACGCGGAAAGGCCGTCGTGCCGCGAGGAGTACGAACTCGGGGCTGGCTTCAATGGGGCCGCGTTCTGTTGAACGCGGAAAGACGTGATGCCAAGATTTACAGCCGCGTCGCCGGGAGCTTCAATGGGGCCGCGTTCTGTTGAACGCGGAAAGTGAGCATGTTCAAAGTGGTTAAGGGCGGGAAGCTCGCTTCAATGGGGCCGCGTTCTGTTGAACGCGGAAAGAGAGCGTACCGTGAGATGCTAGCTTTCACCGCACACGCTTCAATGGGGCCGCGTTCTGTTGAACGCGGAAAGATGGCTCTCTCAGCAGATGCACCCCGTTCATACGGGCTTCAATGGGGCCGCGTTCTGTTGAACGCGGAAAGCTGATACCGCGAGTCAACGAAGTGCAGCGACGCCCGCTTCAATGGGGCCGCGTTCTGTTGAACGCGGAAAGGCAATCAAGCGCGATGGGATTCTAATCGTGAACGAGCTTCAATGGGGCCGCGTTCTGTTGAACGCGGAAAGGAAGTGAACGCGGATCGGTGGAAGAGCCGGCTGCATGCTTCAATGGGGCCGCGTTCTGTTGAACGCGGAAAGGATTCGGATTGTCATCACTTACCGCCACTACGTTTACGCTTCAATGGGGCCGCGTTCTGTTGAACGCGGAAAGAAATTAGCTCTAATCGGTATCACCCGCGACAACCAGGCTTCAATGGGGCCGCGTTCTGTTGAACGCGGAAAGGGGAAATGGAACTTCGGAAACGATTTTCAATGTTGGCTTCAATGGGGCCGCGTTCTGTTGAACGCGGAAAGTGCAGACCCAGATCATCGGCGCCGGTAGCGAACTCGCTTCAATGGGGCCGCGTTCTGTTGAACGCGGAAAGGCCGCCAAGCAGCCGGAACTCTGGGCCGGCGACTTGAGCTTCAATGGGGCCGCGTTCTGTTGAACGCGGAAAGGCATCTGCATCGGTATGGTATCTCGCCGCCGACCCGCTTCAATGGGGCCGCGTTCTGTTGAACGCGGAAAGGCAAAGTACCTAAGCGAATCTGTGCCGGGCAAACGGCTTCAATGGGGCCGCGTTCTGTTGAACGCGGAACGGCCGCCCAACTGCTAATCGAAGCTGCCGACGCGATCGCTTCAATGGGGCCGCGTTCTGTTGAACGCGGAAAGGGCGCGGGAGCTGATCGTTGCGGGGCTGGCGGCGACGCTTCAATGGGGCCGCGTTCTGTTGAACGCGGAAAGACGTCGGTGGCGCGGCGCAGAACGGCGGCGTGCCGCTGCTTCAATGGGGCCGCGTTCTGTTGAACGCGGAAAGCGGCTGGCAGTTCGGCCAGTTCACCCCGGAATTGATCGCTTCAATGGGGCCGCGTTCTGTTGAACGCGGAAAGGTCGCTACACGGGCCGGACGTACACCGGCAAGATCGAGCTTCAATGGGGCCGCGTTCTGTTGAACGCGGAAAGACCCAGTCGTCAAAGTCTGCAATGTCGCGGTTTAAGCTTCAATGGGGCCGCGTTCTGTTGAACGCGGAAAGTTTGCTGCACTTCGCTCGGCCCTTTCGTCCATCGGCGGCTTCAATGGGGCCGCGTTCTGTTGAACGCGGAAAGCCTTTGCCGCACCAATCCCATACGGCGGGTCGGTAAGCTTCAATGGGGCCGCGTTCTGTTGAACGCGGAAAGCGCCACCCGATTCGACGTGCGCTCGTGCCCGATTTTGCTTCAATGGGGCCGCGTTCTGTTGAACGCGGAAAGATGCTGACGACTATCGGCACGCCTGGCATGTTGTGGGTGCTTCAATGGGGCCGCGTTCTGTTGAACGCGGAAAGTTGGATCACGTCGATGGAAGCCGAGCAGCGATCGGGCCGCTTCAATGGGGCCGCGTTCTGTTGAACGCGGAAAGTCGGATCGGCAGATCGTTCGACAGCAGCCGCGCGTGCTTCAATGGGGCCGCGTTCTGTTGAACGCGGAAAGCACGCGGCATCGGCGGTGCCACTTGGGGCAATTTCGGCTTCAATGGGGCCGCGTTCTGTTGAACGCGGAAAGAGCCAACACCCGGCGTAATGCACCTGCACCGGCTTGCTTCAATGGGGCCGCGTTCTGTTGAACGCGGAAAGGCGGTTGACCATGAGCAACAATGTGGTCGAATCGAGCTTCAATGGGGCCGCGTTCTGTTGAACGCGGAAAGTCTGGATTCGGGAGGCAAAATGCGTCGAAGCTAGGCTTCAATGGGGCCGCGTTCTGTTGAACGCGGAAAGCAACCAGGAACACAATGACCACCAGCAAACAAAACCGCTTCAATGGGGCCGCGTTCTGTTGAACGCGGAAAGCGCAGCTGCGAGACGCACGAGACAGCGGGGCGCTCGCTTCAATGGGGCCGCGTTCTGTTGAACGCGGAAAGCAACGTGGTTGACTACCGCGAGCTTCGCAAAGATGTGCTTCAATGGGGCCGCGTTCTGTTGAACGCGGAAAGGCCATTGCCACCGGCTCGGCAACGTACAGCATCGAGCTTCAATGGGGCCGCGTTCTGTTGAACGCGGAAAGTGTACCTTTGGCCGCAAACAGGAGGTCGCATGAGTGCTTCAATGGGGCCGCGTTCTGTTGAACGCGGAAAGTCGGTGGCAATCAACGCACCGCCGGAAGCCAAAGCAGCTTCAATGGGGCCGCGTTCTGTTGAACGCGGAAAGACGCTCGACCAAGGCCAATACCGTCCGTCACGAATCCGCTTCAATGGGGCCGCGTTCTGTTGAACGCGGAAAGCCGAAAAGGAAAAGTTTGATGCGAAGGCCGGAGCAATGCTTCAATGGGGCCGCGTTCTGTTGAACGCGGAAAGTCGGCTTGGTCAAGCGGCACGCAAGACCTGTGTACGCTTCAATGGGGCCGCGTTCTGTTGAACGCGGAAAGGGGCTGGCGTTAATCAGCGACGTTGACGCGGCGGCAGCTTCAATGGGGCCGCGTTCTGTTGAACGCGGAAAGGACGCGATAAAAGCCCTACACGAAGCCCTCGAAGCCGCTTCAATGGGGCCGCGTTCTGTTGAACGCGGAAAGGCCGCAAGGGTTACGCATCCATTCCGCTTTTTGTTTTGCTTCAATGGGGCCGCGTTCTGTTGAACGCGGAAAGCCACGTCGGCCACCGTGCCACCCCAGTCGAGTTCGTGCTTCAATGGGGCCGCGTTCTGTTGAACGCGGAAAGGTTCCCGAAGCGCCTTGGGAACGCGGTCAAAATTACGCTTCAATGGGGCCGCGTTCTGTTGAACGCGGAAAGCGGTTCGCGATAAGAACTTGTACCGAACCGACAACCAGCTTCAATGGGGCCGCGTTCTGTTGAACGCGGAAAGTAGAAATCCGGATCGCTGTGCAGCTTTTCGATTCGATGCTTCAATGGGGCCGCGTTCTGTTGAACGCGGAAAGTTGGAAAGGTTGGCAGATGCCAAACACATTCTCGATGCTTCAATGGGGCCGCGTTCTGTTGAACGCGGAAAGAAAGGTGGTAACAGGTCGAAGTTCTCGGAAGATCAGCTTCAATGGGGCCGCGTTCTGTTGAACGCGGAAAGGGTTTGGTCGCCGTCCAAGCCGGTGAATCCGTTCGAGCTTCAATGGGGCCGCGTTCTGTTGAACGCGGAAAGACAATAACGACCGAGAGTATCTAAACGGTCTAGTCCGAGCTTCAATGGGGCCGCGTTCTGTTGAACGCGGAAAGCCGATGCAGACGCCGCACTAATTACGCCGACATACGCTTCAATGGGGCCGCGTTCTGTTGAACGCGGAAAGATCATGGCGGCGATCGATTGGCTGAATCAAAAAACGCTTCAATGGGGCCGCGTTCTGTTGAACGCGGAAAGGATTCGCTGCTGTCATTCGATGACCGTTTTGTGCGGGCTTCAATGGGGCCGCGTTCTGTTGAACGCGGAAAGGACCGCCCTCTGCGGATTGACAGCGCACGCTCGCAAGCTTCAATGGGGCCGCGTTCTGTTGAACGCGGAAAGCGATTCGATTCTGAAAACCGAACCGATGGAAAGACGCTTCAATGGGGCCGCGTTCTGTTGAACGCGGAAAGCAGAACCGCCGCCGCCGTTACCGCTTGCCGAAAATCGCTTCAATGGGGCCGCGTTCTGTTGAACGCGGAAAGGAGCATGCCGCCGAGGTTCATCCCGTTGGCAAAAAACGCTTCAATGGGGCCGCGTTCTGTTGAACGCGGAAAGGGGATGCCCTTTGGGGCAGCAAGGTTGTTCGCCCCGCTTCAATGGGGCCGCGTTCTGTTGAACGCGGAAAGCTGTCCGGTATGCAAGGGGTGGGGCCGCGAACGATGCTTCAATGGGGCCGCGTTCTGTTGAACGCGGAAAGTTGTACGGCAAAATCGTGTTGTCGAGTTCCACCCCGGCTTCAATGGGGCCGCGTTCTGTTGAACGCGGAAAGTCGATCGCCCGGGCCGAGATCCAGACGACACAAACAGCTTCAATGGGGCCGCGTTCTGTTGAACGCGGAAAGGGGGCTTGAGCTGTACATGTGCGAGAGATACGCCGCGGGCTTCAATGGGGCCGCGTTCTGTTGAACGCGGAAAGGCCGGCGAGCACATCAATGACCGCTTCGCCGGCCCGCTTCAATGGGGCCGCGTTCTGTTGAACGCGGAAAGCGCAGCGTCACGCCGTTTACCTTCGCGTCCTCGCTGCTTCAATGGGGCCGCGTTCTGTTGAACGCGGAAAGCTACCACCACCGCTGTCGGCGAAACCACCGCCCGAGCTTCAATGGGGCCGCGTTCTGTTGAACGCGGAAAGCACCCCCCATACATTGCCGGGCATCCTGCCCGGGCCTGCTTCAATGGGGCCGCGTTCTGTTGAACGCGGAAAGCCGTTGTTTCCAGATCCAGCATCAACGCGAAGCGGCCGCTTCAATGGGGCCGCGTTCTGTTGAACGCGGAAAGAAAGGCCCATGGTCGGCAGCGTTTCAAGCAATCGTCGCTTCAATGGGGCCGCGTTCTGTTGAACGCGGAAAGTTGCCACACTGTCCCGAAGCGATTCAAGCGTGAGGGCTTCAATGGGGCCGCGTTCTGTTGAACGCGGAAAGTCGCCGGTGTCACCTAGTGTGCAATCGGCGTGAACGATGCTTCAATGGGGCCGCGTTCTGTTGAACGCGGAAAGTGCCGGCGGGAATCGGCGGCGGCGGAACATCAGCAAGCTTCAATGGGGCCGCGTTCTGTTGAACGCGGAAAGCTGTGCGAGACGGATTGTAGCGACGACCGGTGAACGGCTTCAATGGGGCCGCGTTCTGTTGAACGCGGAAAGGAATCTTGCTCCGATAAACAACCATGGCACTCCAAGCTTCAATGGGGCCGCGTTCTGTTGAACGCGGAAAGCCTGTACTGGTTGTTTGCGGAAGTCCGCGCCCCTGGCTTCAATGGGGCCGCGTTCTGTTGAACGCGGAAAGCCAGCGAAACGGCAACCGCTCGAACGCCGCATCAAGGCTTCAATGGGGCCGCGTTCTGTTGAACGCGGAAAGGGCGATGCGACCGATGCGAAGTCTGTTCCGGCGATCGCTTCAATGGGGCCGCGTTCTGTTGAACGCGGAAAGCGGGAAAGTAATGAGCATGATGATCCCGAAAAAACGCTTCAATGGGGCCGCGTTCTGTTGAACGCGGAAAGGTTCGACTCGGCGGCGAAGAAGCTGGTGGAAATGAAGCTTCAATGGGGCCGCGTTCTGTTGAACGCGGAAAGGTGGCGGCCTGTCTCGGTATTGATTCTGCGGAGTCGGCTTCAATGGGGCCGCGTTCTGTTGAACGCGGAAAGCCGAATGAATGAACGGCCTGGTTGCGCCGTCAAGTTTGCTTCAATGGGGCCGCGTTCTGTTGAACGCGGAAAGAATGAATTTTCCGTACCTAGGGTCGGATTGCGCGCCGCTTCAATGGGGCCGCGTTCTGTTGAACGCGGAAAGTTTTCAGCACGCGAGTACCTTTGTGAACGCATTGTTCGCTTCAATGGGGCCGCGTTCTGTTGAACGCGGAAAGCCGCCATTGCCACCGGCTCGGCGATGTACAGCATCGAGCTTCAATGGGGCCGCGTTCTGTTGAACGCGGAAAGTGGTCTGTCGTCGAGTCGCCGATCGGGTGAATGATGCTTCAATGGGGCCGCGTTCTGTTGAACGCGGAAAGCGGTCATCAGCGAATACGGCAGCGAGCAATTTGATAGCTTCAATGGGGCCGCGTTCTGTTGAACGCGGAAAGATTTCTGATACTCTTGCCATTGCGGGTTGCGCAGAGCTTCAATGGGGCCGCGTTCTGTTGAACGCGGAAAGACGGACGGCACACAGGTATTTTCCGTGCGCATAACTGCTTCAATGGGGCCGCGTTCTGTTGAACGCGGAAAGGTGCTGCAGTGGCGATTACCGGCGGCACCGCAACGGGCTTCAATGGGGCCGCGTTCTGTTGAACGCGGAAAGATGGATTGCGGATTTCGCGGCGAAGGCGGGCGAAATGCTTCAATGGGGCCGCGTTCTGTTGAACGCGGAAAGGCTGAGCCAGTGCCAGATTGCACTCTTCGTACACTGGCTTCAATGGGGCCGCGTTCTGTTGAACGCGGAAAGGCAGCCCTGCGTGAGCGACGAGGGAATTGTCCGGGTAGCTTCAATGGGGCCGCGTTCTGTTGAACGCGGAAAGGGAACACACCAGACCCGCCGAACGTCGATTGAATCGCTTCAATGGGGCCGCGTTCTGTTGAACGCGGAAAGGGCCAGTTGCAACCGATCGGCGTGACGGGCGAGTATGCTTCAATGGGGCCGCGTTCTGTTGAACGCGGAAAGCGGTTCGCGAGCCGGCCAAGACAAAGCCCGTGAGCGGGCTTCAATGGGGCCGCGTTCTGTTGAACGCGGAAAGCCCGAAAGCCCCGGCAGCGACGTTAATCGCGGCGGGCGCTTCAATGGGGCCGCGTTCTGTTGAACGCGGAAAGGAGACCCCGCCGATGTCGTAGCGCAAAATTTCAAACGCTTCAATGGGGCCGCGTTCTGTTGAACGCGGAAAGTCTAATCGTCTCATCTTTTGTCACGTTCGTTCTCCTGCTTCAATGGGGCCGCGTTCTGTTGAACGCGGAAAGGGCGCAATCCACTCCCACCCGTTGCAAGTTTGATAGCTTCAATGGGGCCGCGTTCTGTTGAACGCGGAAAGCAGGCAACGCTCGCATTCGGCGGCGGCACACAGTTGCTTCAATGGGGCCGCGTTCTGTTGAACGCGGAAAGCGGCTTATCTCCGTGAAGCACGAGCGCATAATCGGGCTTCAATGGGGCCGCGTTCTGTTGAACGCGGAAAGGTTGTGTGAATCCCGACCACATGCAGCCTGAAACGGCTTCAATGGGGCCGCGTTCTGTTGAACGCGGAAAGCGCGCGTCCCGGGAGCGTTGGAAAAGGCGTTCGCCAGCTTCAATGGGGCCGCGTTCTGTTGAACGCGGAAAGCAGTTCCGGGAACCCCTGCACGCGACAGCCCACCAGGCTTCAATGGGGCCGCGTTCTGTTGAACGCGGAAAGGTCATTCAATAAACCCCACGGGACCTCCCGGAGTAAGCTTCAATGGGGCCGCGTTCTGTTGAACGCGGAAAGACGTAACTCCAATCCGTTCGCCATCGCATGTTGTCCGCTTCAATGGGGCCGCGTTCTGTTGAACGCGGAAAGCGAATGTCGAATAATGAACGCGTCCCATCCGCGTAGCTTCAATGGGGCCGCGTTCTGTTGAACGCGGAAAGGTCACACTGCGAACGCCGGCCGCAAAACCGAGACGAGCTTCAATGGGGCCGCGTTCTGTTGAACGCGGAAAGGGAATAGCGGCTTGGCAGCCACCCGCCGGCGTCGACGCTTCAATGGGGCCGCGTTCTGTTGAACGCGGAAAGCTGGCGACCATTCGGTGCGATCATGCGGTCTGAAATGGCTTCAATGGGGCCGCGTTCTGTTGAACGCGGAAAGGAGAAGTGACCCACGCCGCGCACCGTGTCAGGGCGGCTTCAATGGGGCCGCGTTCTGTTGAACGCGGAAAGGAGCCGCTTGAATTGATACCCCATGCCCGCGGCAATGCTTCAATGGGGCCGCGTTCTGTTGAACGCGGAAAGGTTGGATCTCGGTCGAAGGGGTGCGTTTTCAGGGTGGCTTCAATGGGGCCGCGTTCTGTTGAACGCGGAAAGGAACCCTTTGGAGCTTGGCGTTTGATCGTAAAATGGGCTTCAATGGGGCCGCGTTCTGTTGAACGCGGAAAGGTCTTTTTCACCACAGATGGATGGGGATGTTGAAAGGCTTCAATGGGGCCGCGTTCTGTTGAACGCGGAAAGTCCTCGCGTCTTAACCCGCTGTGTGGCACGGGCTTGCGGGGGCGAAAACGCGAGGGGCGCAAAAACTTCTTTTACCCG
>ENA-ORBV01007854-ORBV01007854.1-microbial-mat-metagenome-genome-assembly--contig:-NODE-7854-length-18163-cov-12.541800_pt1 | contig 18163 bp, 14 predicted proteins | sample MGYA00237777_ERZ505514 | MGnify/ENA primary metagenome ERZ505514 (study PRJEB26160, sample SAMN06269048) | microbial mat metagenome | isolation source: Oligotrophic lake microbial mat | place...
TCTACACCTCTCTATTCGTCGGCAGCGTCAGATGTGTATAAGAGACAGAGACAAGTGTACGACACACCCACGCCGCCTGTTTGGGCTGCAGCGGGCCCCGCGATTGATCCCTGCCTTTCCCCGCCTCCTCTCCGCGCTCAATAGGCAAGCACTATTTGGTCAATCGGTAAGCATCCCCTAGCATGTCCTCCTCCGGCCACGCAGCCAGGCATCAGTCAGCCGGAGAGGCGAAAGGAATCCATGGGCGTTCCGCTGAGTCAGATGTGGACGGTCGCGACCTATGTGCTCGGCCAGAAGTTCCAGGGAAACAAGCGCTACCCGCTCGTGCTCATGCTCGAGCCGCTCTTCCGCTGCAATCTCGCCTGTGCTGGCTGCGGAAAGATCCAGTATCCCCCGCACATCCTCAAGCGTCAGCTCACCCCGGAGCAGTGCTTCCAGGCCGTCGAGGAATGCGGCGCGCCGATGGTCTCGATCCCCGGCGGAGAACCCCTCCTCCACCCGCAGATTAAAGAAATCGTCGACGGACTCATCGCCCGCAAGAAGTACATCTACCTCTGCACCAATGCCCTCCTCCTCAAGCAGAAGCTCGAAGAGGGGGTCTTCAAGCCCAGCAAGTACCTGACCTTCAGCGTCCACATGGACGGGCAGGAAGAACATCACGACTTCGCCGTCTGCCGCGACGGCACATTCGTCACCGCCCGCGAAGGCATCCGCCTCGCCGTGAACATGGGCTTCCGCGTCACCACCAACACCACGCTCTTTGACGGCTCCGACCCCACCTCCGTCCGCGCCTTCTTCGATGAAATGATGGAACTGGGCGTCGAAGGCATGATGGTCTCCCCCGGCTACGCCTACCCCAAGGCCCCCGACCAGAAGACCTTCATGCAGGAGCGTTCCAAGACCCGCAAGTTCTTCCGCATGCTGCTTTCCAACCGCAAATCCCACTGGAAGTTCAACCAGTCGCCGCTGTTCCTTGAGTTCCTCATGGGCGCCAAGGGCCGTGAGTACGAGTGCCTCCCCTGGGGCAATCCCACCTTCAACATCTTCGGCTGGCAGAAGCCCTGCTACCTCCTGCAGGACGGCTACGTCGAGTCCTTCAAGGAACTCATCGAAGACACCGAGTGGGAGCGCTACGGTCGCGCCAGCGGCAACCGCGCCTGCCAGCAGTGCATGGTGCACTGCGGCTACGAACCCTCCGCCGTCGATCACACCTTCGGAGCCTTCACCGGCATGTGGGGAACCATCCGCGCGATGCTCTCCCCCAGCTACGTCGACCCCGAGGCCGCCGCCATGCTCGCCGAGGAAGCCAAAAAACCCCACGGCCCCATGGTCCAGCTCGGGCTCACCGTCGAAGGCAAACCCGTCGCCGCCCGCGAGGCCGTCGCCGTCTGATATTGTCCCCGCGCGACCACGCCCGGCCCGTCCCCTTCGCTCTCCACCTGCTCATGCCCCGCACTCCGCCCCGACGCCGCAGCAGGTGCTGCGCCGTCCTGCCGTCGTTTGTGCTCCAGCCGCCCCACCCCCCGCATCTACAGTTCTCCGTAAGCTGTACAAGGCTTCGTCCCGGGCGATCCTCACCGGCTCCCGTCGCGGCTTCGCCCCTCCTTCCGAGAGCCGCTTATGCGCACCCAACCTGCCGGCCTCCTCCTCATCGCCGCCGCGCTCACACTCGGCGCCCACACACACGCATGGTGCCAGTCCGCGCCCGCCGCGGACCAGCCCGCCGCCGTCGCCCCACCCCGGCTCAAGGCCGGGGACCCCGCACCCCCGCTCTCAATCGAAAGCTGGGTCAAGGGCGACCCCATCACCGGCTTTGAGCAAGGCCGGATCTACGTCGTCGAGTTCTGGGCAACCTGGTGCGCGCCCTGCATTGTCGCCATCCCCCACCTCACCCATCTCCAGTCGCAGTACAAGGACCGCGTGCAGTTCATCGCCGTCGCCGCCGCGGACAAGAACCTCATCACTGTTGAGAGCTTCGTCCAGAAGCAGGGCGACAAGATGGGCTATGCCATCGCCTTCGACGCTGACAAGTCAATGAGCAACGCGTGGATGAAGCCCGCCAGCCGCAGCGGCATCCCCTGCACATTCGTCATCGACCGCGACGGAAAGATCGCCTGGATCGGGCATCCCCGCGTCGGCCTCGATGCGGTGCTTGCCAAAGTCGTCGATGGCACATTCGATCCGGCCGCATGGGCAAAGCTCGAAGCCCAGGCCGATGAGCTGCGCGATCGCGCGCTCGATGCCGGACAGGCCAACGACTACCCAACCGCTGAACTCGCCCTGACCCAGCTCGCCGCGCTCCATCCTTCCTTCGCCGCGGATGCCGGACTGATGAAGTTCCGCATGCTCCACACCCACAAAAAAGACTACGCCGCGGCGTACGCCACCGCCGAATCCCTCTACACGGGCCCACTCAAAGATGACGCCGATGCACTCAAAGAGCTTGCATGGACGATCCTCGACGCTCAGGATGTCGAAGCTCGTGACTTTGACCTCGCGATGAAGATCGCACACCGCGCCGTCGAGATTGGTAACGGAGATAACGCGGTCATCATCGACACCCTCGCCCGCACCTATTGGGCAAAGGGCGACAAGGCCAAGGCCATCGAGTGGCAACGCAAAGCCGTGGAAAAGGCCACCGATGAAACCCTCAAAGCCGAACTCCAGGCGACGCTGAAGAAGTACGAGAGCCGGTAGTCCGCTCCCGCCGAAACTTCCACGCAGGTCATCTCGCCGCGGGTTCAGGCGCCAGCGCCTCGTTGGATTCCCGGATCGCATCACGCATCTTCTGCACGCCCTCCGGAGCGAACGTGTGCGCCATCCCCTCCACGATCACCACCTCCGCATCCGACCCAAGCGCCTTGAGCGATTCCGCCAGCCTGCGCGTCGCGCCTTCTAGAAAGAAGTTGTCTTGCTCGCCCGCGTATACATGCAGCTTCCCCGCCAGCCGCTCTGCCAGCCCCTTCCCGCCATCCGCTCCACGCCACCCGCGTTCGATCACCAGCCGGATGTCAAAGGGCTCCCACGACTTGGCCGTCTCGCCATCCACCGCGCCGCTCCTCCGGTCAAACAGCGCCCGCGGCTGGTCATCCTTCCCCTTCTGGCTGAACACCGCCTCAAACGATGAGATCTGCCCGCCCCTTCCCAGCACATGCTCCATCGCGCAGAAGTTGTCGTACCAGATCATCGTCTGTCCGTTGTTGCGCGCCAGCGGCCGCCTCGTACCCTCAGCGTCCTTGTACATGTTCGCGCGCGGCGCGTACAGGTCGATCCGCTGAAAGTCCCGGAAGTCGACCGGATCCGGCACGTGTGACCAGCACGCCGCGAACTGCTCGGGATACGTCACCATCAGCCACAGGCTCGACCATCCCCCCGACGAAATCCCCGTGACATGCCGCGACTTTGCCCCATCCGTGCGAAAGCGGCGGTCAACCTCCGGCAACAACTCCTCAATCAGCATCCGTCCCCACGGCCCGTTGTTCGCCGAATCAGCAAACACGCTGTGCCCCGTGCCGCAGCTCGCATCCGGCACGATCACCACGCAGTCGTCCGTCTTGCCCTCGGCATCCGCAACCAGCGGCGCAAGCCGCCCGATGTCACGATGGCTCCCGCCAAACCCGCCGATCATCACCACGCTCGCCCACCGCCGCTCCGGCTCCGCCGCCCAGCCCAGCGGTGTACGCACACTCGCCCGCACGACATAATCCCGTTTGTGGAAATCCGACAGCAGCTTGGATCGCATCTCCACCAGCTTGGTGTCCTCCGTCTCTCGGAACGCAGGCTCCGCTGCCACCTCCGTCAGCCGCAGCTCAACCGCGCCCTCTTCCGCCGCTTCAAACTGCACCTGCACCGGCTTGCTGTAGAGGTCCCCCGTACCGCTGCCCGGCGACGGATGATCAAGCGAAACCCGTGCCACCGCCTGCACCCAGTACAATCCCGATTCGATCTCTCCGTGCGGCCGCGGGAACGAAAGCTCGGTGTTCCGAACCTCAACCTCTCCGCCCGCGGCGATCCCCGCCACATCGATCGCCAGCGTCTGCGCAGGGTTGAACCAGTTGGTCATTTGCCGCCGCGGCTCGGGCCTTGTGCCCTTTCCCAGCACCACGTACACCCGCCCCGTGTACGCCTCCTTTCGCACCGCATCATCAAACACGACGCGGAACCCGCCCGCGTTCACTCCGCCAGCCTCCTGGGCCGCGGCAGCACTCGTCAGGCCCAGCCAAACGATCACAATCAGGCAAGCAATCCAGCGCATGAAGCCTCCAGGAAGAGTGAGTCCTCAGACGATCTCACCAACCGTTCTTTCAAACACAATCCCGCGTTCCAGCGGAAACCGCCTCAGCCCATCGGCGCGGAGCGCGGGTGCATGCTCCGCAACGTACCGGTCAAACCCTGGTCGCGTCGTGAAGATGTACTGCGTCATCACCCGCGGCCGCCCCTCCTTCGGCTCCAGCTTCACAATCATCGCCGAGTGCGCCCCGTGCGAGATGACCGCATCCACGTGCCCATCTTCCAGCCACGAAACGTACTCCGCCTCCGTGTTCTCATCCGGAAGCGTGGCGACCACCATATAGCAGATCCGCGTCATGCCATCAGCGTATGCGATGACCGCATGAAAAAAGGGCCCCGGCAAGCATGGCCGGGGCCCTCAGAGGCAAATACTCAGGTTCCTACATCCCGCAGCCCGGGCTACGGGCAGCCCGCAAACCACGCGCTCAGGAACACGAAGATGTCCGCAACATCGACGACGTCGTTGCGATCCACATCGACCGCGCACTCATCTTCCCGCGGCCCGCCCGGTCCCGGTATGCCGACCTCCACTTGCTTCTTGGTGGCGATCAGGAACGCAAAGTCTGCGCCGGCCGACTGCCACTCGGGAATCTGCCGGCCCGGCGACAGCTCCATGCCCGGGTCGATCTTCCACACATTCCCATCCGTGCACGCATCACACGGCGGCGCAACGTGCGCGAAGTATGCCCGCTCCGCCGCGGAGAACGAGTCCCGCACCGACAACGACGCCCAATAGTTCCGGCCCGCCGCAAAGTCCAGCGGAAGCGGCCAGTTGCAGAAGACAACCTTGTACGCCCGGACCTCCGTCGCGCCAACACGCAGCCCCGTGTACCCAAGGTCAATCACCTCATCAGCCACGCGGGTGTAGTAGGGGGTGCCGCCCGGAAGCGCAAAGTCCGGTTCGCGGCAGTCGTTCTCGTAGATCTCCAGGTGCGCCTCAAAGCCCACGCAGTTCGTGAAGATGTACCCCTCGAGATAGCAGACCTCCTCATCGTTACACGTCTTGACGATGAACTGATCCGCCGCGCGGGAGTTCCGCGCCGTCAGTGTCGACTTCTCAGACCGCGTGCCGAACACCGCAAACGGCGGATTGCCCGGGGGCAGGTCATCCGCATCTGCAAGGAACGGCTTGCCGTTGTCCCACATGATGGGGCACGACTCACCGATCAGGCAGAACTGCAAGTCGGTGCACAGATGGCAGCATGGATCAAACTCCTGCCACTCGCCCTCGCCTTCCATGAAGATCGGACGCATGCCCATCACCGTCGGCGTCGGCGGATCGCCCGCCAGGCCCGCACTGGCCCAGAAGGCCTCGAACGTTGCATCCGCATTGGGCGCCACCGCCACCAGCGATGCCCAGTACGTCCCGCCCTTGAGCCAGAGGCAGTCAAAGAAGAACTGGAACTGGAACAGGCTGAATCCCTCAGGCGCCGACTCGATGAACGCCGCGCACTCCGAGTCAAACTCCTCGATCAGCTCGCCCGGCCGCCCGTTGCAATCGCTGAAGATGAGCAGCTTCGCGTTCAGCGAAAGCGCCGGGTTCGACTGCTTCACCAGCATCTTCCCGGTAAACGTCGTCAGCCGGTGCATCGCCGACGGGCACAGATAGAAGTCATCCGCCGACTTCACCAGGATCCCGTCAGTCGTGCCGCGGTCAAACGACCACTCGCCATTCACGCCGTCCCAATCGCCCGTATGCCAGATCGAGTAAACCTCCTGCACTTCATCGGCGTTGTCCTTGCACGGACACGGAATCTCGCAGCACTCGCCAGTCGGCGCAAGGCAGATCGGCTCAGAGAACACCGCCGTGCACGTACCGCTCGAATCCGCGCAGTTCGCCCCCGACAGACCCGCGTAGTTCACCCGCACGCGATAGCACGTCGCATCCCGCGTCGGGTCAAACGAACGGATCTCCAGGCACTGCGCCGTCTGGCCGGGGATATCGATCCATGCCCCGACGTTCGGCGCAGTCTGCTTCTGCCACTGATAGCACAACGGGCCGTCAGGCGAGGCGATGTCGCAGCACAGGAAGATCTGCGAACCCGGGCAGTACAGGCAGTTGCCAAGCGAATCCGACAACCCCGAGTCGCACAACAGCTCACACGCAATCAGTTGCGTCCGCACATCCAGGCATCCGCATCCCGAAGCCACCCACGGGCACTTCGCGGGGTCGTTGGGGTCGCACACCCGCACCCGGAAGAAGTAGCACTGTTCATCCGCAAGCTGCGCCGCCGGCACGCAGTGCGCAAACGTCAGCGGCTGGCCCGCCGTCCACGTCCCGCTCGCCACCACTTCCCCATCCCCAGCCGTCTCGCACGTGGGCTTCCGCCGCCATTCCCAGCACAGCGGCATCGTGCCCGCATACGTCACCATCGTGTTGAAGCACGCCTCCGCGCCCTCGCAAACGGCCGCATCCTGCGGGTTGACCGTAATCACCGGCTGCGGCCGCACCGTCAGCGTGCAGTTGCTCGAGCGCGCTGTGCAGTTCGGGTCGGCGCAGTACGCCTTCATGTAATAGTTTCCCGCAAGCGCAAGCGCCTGCGCGGTATCGAGACCCTCAAGGTTCCAGACAATGCACGTCTCATACTGGTTGTTCCCAAGCGGGTTCGTCGCGATCGTGACACCCGGCAGGCTCCCGCTGCTGACGATCACATCGTCCCCCTCGAGGCCCTGAACTCCCAGGTCCTTGTACCACGTCACCACCGGCACGCACCCGTCGGGCGCGTTGATCGTGTAGCAGCAATCCTGCACTCCGCCCGTGCCCGAAGCGCCGCCGCCGCAAACAACCGCGCTCCCGCCACCGGTGATCGCCGGCGGGCAGAACACCGTCAGTCGCGCACACGCGCTCGTCACCACTTCGCAGTTCCCGTTCCCTCCGCCGCAGTACGAAACCACGACGTAGTAGTACCCGTTGTCATTCTGCGCGCCGCCCGGCTCGCCCGGGCATGCCGCCCGCGCCGGTAGGAACGACAGCGTACTCGATGTCGCCCCGCCGATCGGCGTCCCGCCCGATCCAGGACCCGTGCACGGCGTCTCCCGCCGATACCACTGATAGCAAAGCTGCCCGCCAGGGCCGCTCGCCGTCACGCTCATCGAAGTCGGCGTGCCGTCGCACACCGCCGAGGGCTGCGGCTGAGCGCTGATCGTCGGCGCAGACGCGACCGTGATGCACGCGCACGCCGCGATCCGCTCGACACACTGCAGGCCGATGTCGTTCCCAGGCTTGAACAGGCCGCGGTTCGTCCCCGCGCACGATCCACGCTCCAGCACCGCGTAATAGCAGCCCGCATCTTCCGCCTGCACACCCGCGATGCACAGCCTCCCATCAATCACCGTGAACCGGCTATTGGGCACGTTCGTGCTGACAGGCGTCCCCGGAAGCGGATCAACCAGGCTCAGCGGCGGGCACGGCGCACCCGCCGGAAGCCGACGCCACTCCACAATCTCAAACTCCTGCGGGCAGATCCCGCCAATCACCGGATCAAGCACCACGTTGTCGCCGATGCAGTAGCCGCACGACAGGTTGTCGCTCAGCCCCGTGGGCGCACCGCACGTCCCGCCCTCACGCGACCTGCAGGCAACGCTCAGCGTCGCCCACTGAAAGCCAGGGCTCTCATCAGCGCCCATATCTGCCTCACAGGCGATCGGCCCGCCCGCAGCCGCAAATCGCGGCGTCCGCGCACGCGGCCCCGTCCCGTCGTTGTGGAACGCGCCCTGCGGCGGGTTCTGCGGGTCGTCGTAGTCAAAGTCGCTCTGCTCGCCCGCCGGAGTTCCCAGGATCAGCTGGAACGAGAACCCGAAGGTCTCCAGCGGCACCGAGAAGATTTGCAGGAACCGCGCAGCCGCAAGCACGTGATCCGCCCGATCGATGCACGGCGAGCAGTTGGTCAGGTGCACATCGTTGATCACCGCATTCGCCACCAGCGGGTTGCAGTTGATGTTCGACATCCGTGCAGGGTCGACCGACTGATCCGCAAACCGCCCCGGCTCATCAACATCAAGATCAGAGAACAGCGCCTGCGGGTTCGCCGTCGTCGCCGGGTCAAGCAGCGTCACACCCGCGCCGCCAAACGCCCGGGTCGCCCCGCCCGGCCCATCTCCCCACACGATGCTGCCCGTCAGTTGCATCGGCACCGCCGACGTCGTGTTCAGCCACACCAGCGGCGAGCCGATCGGGCTCAGCAGCGAGCAGTGCAGCAGTTGCGGCGACGACGCGTTCGTCCAGATCGCGCTGCCCTGCGGCGCAGCGCCGCCCGCGCTGTTCCGGCTGAACACGCAGTTGTACATCCTCGGGTTCGATCCCCCGATCACGTGCATGCCGCCGCCCCGACGCGAGTTGTTCTCAACGAATCCGCAATCCAGGAAGTACGGCGAGCTCGATTCACGAATGAACACCGCGCCGCCGTCGCCCGCCGCGGGCGAGCCCTGTGCAAACGTCTGATTCCGCAGGAACAGGCTCTCGATGAACACCGCCGATCGCGGCAGGCTCGGGTTGTTCCCGCCGATGCTGCTGATGTAGATCGCCCCGCCGCGGCCCTCAATCGGAAGCGCAGGCAGCGTGCGGTTGTTCTCAAAGGTGCAGCGCACGAACACCGGCTGCGCATTGTCAATCAGCGACACCGCGCCGCCGTCAACGCCCGACGTGTTCCCCGCGCCATACGCATCACCAAAGCTCGGCGCATCCGCGGGCTCGTTCCCGCACGCAAAGCCCGCCGTGTCCGTGCGGCCGAACCGGCAATCCGTCAGCTCCAGCCGCACCGGCGGCGTCGCATTCGCAAAGCTCGTCCCGCTCGCCGTCATCGCCCCGCCCGCCAGCGCCGCCGTGTTGCCATAAAACTCGCAACCGTTGACCCGCCGCTGATACCCGCCACCCAGCCAGAGCGCCCCGCCCTCTTCTGTCGAGCTGTTGCACCGGAAGATGCAGTTGGTCAGCGTCAGAATCGTGTCGGTCTCAGGGAACGCCTTGCCCGGAACGTGATAAAGCGCGCCGCCGCGGATCTGCTCGCCCGGGTTCCCCGGCAGGCCCGCCGGGTTCGCCTGGTTGCGAATGAACCGCACGTTGATGCACTGCACGATCTGCTGCGACCAGATGCCGCCGCCCCGCGTACCAGCAACGTTGTCCCGCACGATGCAATCCGTCAGACGCAGCGGATTCAGCGAGTCATGCTTGATCGCTCCGCCGTTGGTCTGCCCCGGTGTCAACGAGCGGCCGTTCTGCAGCGTCAAGCGATTGAGCGTGAGCTGCCCGCCATCCCCGCGCACCAGAAACAGCCGATAATCCGGCACCGCGCCCAGCGTCGTATCCGCCGCGATGATCGCATCCAGCGGGCTGGCCGCGGCACCAAACGCCTCAATCGTCACGGCCTTGTCGATGAACGGCAGGCCCGTGCGCTCATCCGCCTCCGGAGAGCCGCCCGCCGGCGGACGCACCAGGTAGAACGAACCCGTGCCGATCCGCAGTCGAATCGTTCCGCCGTTTGGAATGTCCCGCACCGCCTGAATCAGGCAGTCGCCCGCGGTCAGGCCGCTCGGGCCAAACGTCCCGCCATCCACGATGAACGTCGTAGCGTTCTGTACCGTGTAACATTGCCCGAGTGCATGCGTGCCGGCGCTCAACAACGCGATCGCGGCAAGCAGCACATACCTCAGGTTCATCCAATTCACGAGCAGTCCTTTCGCGCGGCAGTCCATCAGTGATCACCGAATATGGCGAGTCAATCGAAGATAAATCACACAAACAGGTGAGATCGATTATCGTGGAACATCACTTGTCTAGGGTGTTTTACCACAATTTGGGCGAGTAGCACAATCCCCTGAAGTGGTGGTTTTTGAGATTGCTCTCGCCTCCCACTCGCGCCTTGTCGCCCGCCCCAGACCACAAACCTTTCGCTCCCATGATCTTGCGTGCACCTGCGTACAAAAACCGCGCGCATACCCGCAATGCAACTTTGCTCGATGCTGACAAACTGGTGCCCAAGCGACTCTCTCGCCGCGCTCGTCGCGGTCATTTATGCTTACGCAACGCCCCCAGAGATCGTAAATCCCTGCAAGCCAAGCGGATACATCCGCATCCCGGGAAACGCTGCGCGAACCACCCCAACTTGTGCTAGTCTGCCCCTCCGAACTTCGCAGCGGAGCCTCCGTCGATGGCCATGGTCGCTTCTCGGGCAGCCAACTCTCCGCCGTCCCAACGCCTTTCGCGCCTCGCGATCGTGTCGTCGCTCTCGATGCTGCTCTTTGCCCCGCTCGCTGCCGCCCAGCCCTACCAAGTCATCGCTCGAACCGGGTCACCTACACCCTTCGGCGACAACGCGTTCTACCACCAGTTCCTCACCAACTCCCTGCTCGAGTTGCCGCGGCCTCGTCTCGCTCAGCAGGGGCCGCTCTGTTTCTACGCTGTCCTCGCCGGTCCCGCAGTCCTCCCATCCGATCGCCTCACCGTCACCCGCGACAACGCTCGCACCCTCGACGCGGTGTGGCGGCAAGGCCACGATGCGCCAGGTCTTCCTCCCGGCGTTCTTTTCACAGGCATCTCCCGCCTCACCATGAACGGTCAGGGAGACATCTCTTTCTTCTCTTCACTTTCCGGACCCGACGTCGTCCCCGGCATCAACGATCGTGGCGTCTGGCTCGCAAGCGCTATCGGAACATCGCTCATCATTAGAGAAGGCGCCCCGATCGCGCTTCCCGGTCTCCCCGAAGCCAGCATGAGCTGGCTCTCCAATGCCCAAGCGACCGACCCGGGCGACTTCGGCTCGGTCGTCGTTACCGGGGATGTCGACATCGCCGATGTCGGTAGTGGCCTGGAAGCCATCATCGTGCAAACCCCGGCAGGCCTCGATGTCGCAATGCTTGCCGGTACGCAGCTCCCTGATGCACCGCCCTCCACCTTCATCTTCCTCACCACGCCCGTCGTTGGGCCCAGCGGCATCGGAGCCTACCAGTGCACGCTCACCGGTGCGGGCGTGGAAACCGTCACCGTTAACGGCATCACCATCGTGACCGACCGCGCGCTCGTCGCCGGCTTCGCCCCCGACTTCACCACGATCGCACGCTCCGGCCACCACGCCCCGACCGAGGCCCCCGGCGTGGTCTTCTGGACCGTCTGGGGTGGCGCAGCGCGATCCGCCTTGAGCCGTACCGGCAGCATCGTCTTCACCGCAAGCCTCGCCGGACCCGGCGTTTCAACCGCCAACTGGTGGGGAGTCTGGAAGCACTCCCGCGCCGGCCTTTCCCGCATCGCGCGCCTCGGCGCGACTTCTCCGATCCCAAACACTTCCTACGCCTCGTTCTCGCTCATGTCGGGCGCAACCATCCTCGCGATCTCCAACACCGATGCCGTCATCCATAGCGCACTCATCTTGGGCAGCGGTGTCACCACCTCCAGCAATGGTGTGATCGTCTACGACGACGGCGAATCGCGGCGGATCATCGCCCGCGCAGGCGTGGACCTCCCCGCCCTTCCCGCCGGCACGCGCCTCCAGAACTCAACCTTCGGTCCCGGTGTCAAGATCGGTCCCCGCGGCCACGCCGCCATCGCCGCAAAGCTCGAGGGCACCGCCGTCACCCCCGCGACCGATGTCGCCATCCTGCTTTGGTCCCCTGACGCCGCGGACCCGCTCCGCCTCATCTGCCGCAAAGGAGACATCATCGGCGATCACCGAATCCTCACCACCTCGCAAACCGGTGCCGACCTTCAGGTCAACGCGCTCGGACAGATCACCTTCTCCGCGACCGTCGTGCGCGTCGATGATCCCGCGCTGATCCCCCGCGCCGCCATCCTCGCCGCCGCGCCCGGCCTGCCCGCGCGCATCCTCGCCGTCGAAGGCGGTTCGCTCCCCCTTGCAGGCGAGGAGCTACAACTCCGCACCCTCCGAATGTCCGCCGATGCCGCCCTCAACGACCAGGGACGCGTCGCCTTCGTCGTCGCCGCGGGCCCCATCACCACCATCGATGAAGCCGTGATCCTCGCGACCGTCGAACCTCCGACCCCGCCCTGCCCCGCCGATCATGATGCCTCCGGCACGCTCGACGCCGCCGACATCTTCGCCTTCCTCTCCGACTGGTTCGCGGGCGATGCCGACTTCGACTTGAGCGGACAAACCGAGGTCCCCGACATCTTCGTGTACCTGTCGGCGTGGTTTGCCGGCTGCCCCGGCTAGCACGCCCCGCTCACCCTTGCAGTCCCATACGTCCTTCTCCCACTCAAGGCTCTTCCGAGATGACCTCGGAAGTGACTCGCCTACACTTCCGCCCGATCCCACCACACCCCAAACGGGCACTACCTATGGCCGCGACTTTCCGTTGCCGTTTGATCACTCGCGAGGCACTTGTTCTGGATGAGCCGGCTGTCGCCGCGGTCGTCCCGGCGTGGGATGGCCTCATGGGCTTCCTGCCCAGCCGCGCACCAATCGTCGCACAGCTCGGCACCGGCGAACTCCGTCTGGATTTCCCCGATTCCGGCTCCGCCAAAGGCGGCTCCCGCGCCTTCTTCGTCGATGACGGCTTCGTTCAGATGGTCAACAACGAGCTGACCATCCTCGCCGTCACCGCGATCCCCGCCGAGAGCCTCAGCGAGACCGATGCCCAGGCCGAGTACGCCGAGCTCTCCGCTCGCAACGTCGAGTCTCTCCCCCAAACCGAGAAGGACCGCATCCGCGATCGACGCCAGAAGGCCTCGGTCAAGCTGCGCACCGCCCGCACCTTCAAGGCCCGCGGCGCAATCTAAACCGCCCCGTCGCACCCCTGCCCAATCAGCTTCACTCACCGCCGCTTCGAGAGCGCGCGGTTGATATCCCGCTGCACTTCGCGCTTCGCGATCGCCTCCCGCTTGTCACCCTTGCTGCGGCCCTTGGCCAGACCCACCAGCAGCTTCGCCACGCTGTTCTTGAAGTAAATCTTCAGCGGAACGATCGTCACGCCGTCGGCCTGAACCTGCCGGCAGAGTTTCATCAACTCGCGCTTGTGGCACAGCAGCTTCCGCGTCCTTGTCGGCGCATGCTGCCCATCGCTCCCCGTCCGGCCCGCAGGCCCATATTCCCCGATGTTCACGCTGTGCAGCCACATCCCCGGCTCGGCATACCGCGCTCTCGCGGCCTTGCTCTGATCTTTCCCCCCAACCCGCCGCGTCCCATCCTCCGCGCGCACATACCCCTCCCCGAGCGAAACCTTCCCCTCCCGTACCGACTTCACCTCAGACCCCCAGAGCACCATCCCGACCTCGAGCGTCTCAAGGATCTCGTAGTCGTGCCGCGCCTTCCGGTTCTCGATCGTCCGAAGGTCACTATTGTGGGCGTTCTTGCCGCCGCTTTTCTTCCCGCCCTTGGCCATAGGAATCAACTCTACGCTCGACGCCGCGTTTGACACTGGCAATTGCAACCCGTACGTTCTGCCACATGCTCCGCCTGAACAATCTGCACAAGCGCTTCGGCAGCGTCACCGCGCTCGACGGACTGTCACTCGCCGTGCCCAAGGGCTCGGTCTTCGGCCTCCTCGGCCCGAACGGCGCAGGCAAGACCACGTCGATCAGCATCGCCGTCGGCCTGCTCAAGCCAGATTCTGGCACCGTCGATCTCGACTCCTCGGGTTCCCCGCTCGATCCCGCCGTCCGCAGACGAATCGGCATCGCCCCCCAGGCCCTCGCGCTTTACGATGAACTCACCGCCGTCGAGAACCTCGACTTCTTCGCCTCCCTCTACCAGCTCGACCGTCCCCTCCGTCGCCAGCGTGCCCAGAGTCTCCTCGCCCGCGTTGGCCTCACCGATCGCGCACGCGACCGCGTCAAGGAATACTCCGGCGGCATGAAGCGACGCCTCAACCTCGCCGCCGCGCTCATCCACGATCCCCCTCTCGTCCTGCTCGATGAGCCGACCGCCGGCGTCGACCCGCAATCCCGCAACGCCATCCTCGACATCATCAGCTCCCTGCGCGATGAGGGCCGCACCGTCGTCTACACCACCCACTACATGGAAGAGGCCCAGCGCATCTGCGACCTCGTCGCCATTGTCGACCACGGCAAAGTCCTCGCTCAGGGCACCGTCGATCAGCTCATCGCTTCCCGCGGCGGCGCAAGCGTCGTCACCATCGAAACCGACTCCGGTCACCACCGCATCGAAACCGCCGACCCCGTCGCCGAACTCACCGCCCGGCTCCGTTCCTCCGATGTCCGCGGCGTGCGCGTTGATCGCCCCGACCTCGAAAGTGTCTTCCTCCACCTCACCGGCAGGAGCCTGCGAGACTGATATGGGCCCCGCCTTCTCCATTGCTCTGAAAGACGTCCGCCTGCTCATGCGCGATCGCATGGGCTTCTTCTTCACCTTCTTCTTCCCCCTGCTCATCGCCATCTTCTTCGGCTTCGTCTTTCAGCAGGGCGGTGGCCCAGCCGGAATCCCCGTCGCCGTGATCGACCTCGACCAGACCCCCGAATCCGCACAGTTTGCTGCCAAGCTCAAAGACGGCGGCGAACTCGCGGTCGTCGCGGGACTCAGCCAGCAGCAGGCCCAGGCCGCTGTCCGCTCCGGCAAGCTCCGCGCAATGATCGTCCTCAACCCCGGCTTCGGCGAGGCACGCAAGCGCCCCTTCTGGGGCGAGCCCATGCACATCGAGCTCGGTGTCGATCCTTCCCGCGCCGCTCTCGCGTCCATGCTCAACGGTGTCGTTACCAAGCACGCCTACGAAGGCTTCTCCGAGATGTTCGCCGATCCCGCGGCCATGCGCGGCCAGGTCCGCGACTCCATGGACCTCATGCGCAAAGACAACTCTGTCGCTCCCGCCATGCGCCCCGTCTTCGAACTCTTCTTCCGATCACTCGACTCCATGCTCGGCTCGCTGGAAAACCAGCCCGAGCAATCTCCCGGCGCGCAACCTCCTAGCGCCCCCTCACCCAGCGGCAGTGGGGGGGAGCGGGGGGACCAGGCAACCGACGCCGCCCCAGCCTCCGGCGGCTGGCAGCCCGTCCTCATCACCACCAAAGAAATCACCGGTCAGAAGCGCGACATTCCCGCCAACAGCTTCGCGCTCACATTCCCGCAAGGCATCATCTGGGGCATGATGGGCTGCGCACTCTCCTTCGCGATCACCCTCGTCATGGAACGCACCCGCGGCACACTCATCCGCCTCCGCGTCGCCCCGCTCTCTCGCGTTCACCTACTGGGAGGCAAGGCCATCGGCTGCTTCATCGTCACCTGCTCCGTCGCCGCGATGCTCATGGTCGTCGCCAGGTTTGTCTTCAAGGTCCAGCCGACGTCCTACCCCATGCTCATCCTGGCCATCGCCTGCACCTCCCTCTGCTTCGTCGGCGTGATGATGCTCCTCGCCGCCGTCAGCAAGACCGAAGCCGCCGGCAACGGCCTGGGCTGGGGCGTGCTCCTCCTCCTGTCCATGATCGGGGGCGGCATGGTCCCCCTCGAGTTCCTCCCGAGCTTCATCAAGTCCTTCAGCGTCGTCAGCCCCATCCGCTGGTCCCTCCTCGCCCTCGAAGGCGGCATCTTCCGCGGCTCAGATCTCGCGGAAATGGCCCTCCCCTGCGGAATCCTTCTGGCCATTGGGTCCGTCTGCTTCCTCCTCGGAACCCGGCTTTTCCGCCTGGACTGACCCGGTTCCTCATCCTCCTTCCCCTTGGCGCCACCTTTTCGGGGAAAACTCTGTATCTGGGGTTACACGGCCCCGGAGATGATGTTAAATCCAGGGATAATCCGGAATTGGACCTCCGGCCTGAAAGAGGAGAGAAACATGACTCTGCATCAACCGGGGGCAACAGCGTCCATTCTGATCGCATTTGCTCTCACGGCTTCAGCCGCGAACGCCAACAACGTCAACTTCCAGGCCTTCGGCGATCAACTCGCCGGCGGCCGGCTGACCATCAGTTGGATGCCCGGACCCGGCGGACCCATTCTCACAACCAGCGCGCCCATTTTCGCCGCCGGGCCCGCCCACGGCCGCGCCATCCTGCCCGACCCCTTCGGAAACCCCTTCCCCGGTGCCGTCTTTGACATGATCGGCGACACCAATGTCGGCGACTGGCGCCTTGCGAATCTCGCCGACGCCACGATCGTTTCCGCCATTTTCGACCTCAACGGCTCGATCTCGCTCTTCGACGACGACTCAAATCCTTCCACCCCGGGTAGCCTGGCCGGGCTGAACGATGTGCTCTTCAACCCCATCCTGTCGACCGCCCCTCCGGAGCTCTCCGCCAACGAGTTCCATCCTTGGCTCCAGGCCAAAAACACGGGCGATCTCTTCCACCAGGAGGCCATCCTTTGGCCCCTCCCCACCCTCCAAGACCCGTTTTTTACGTTCGGGCTGGTCTACTACTGGTTCGATGACACCGATGTCATTCCCGCTCCAAGTGGATTCGTCATCCTTGGGCTGGGTGGTGCCCTTGCTGCCCGACGCCGCCGCAGCTAATATGAAACTGCCTCTTCTCTTGGGGGACCTCGCGAGGGAGACCCCACGCAACGACGGACGCGAGCGGCATGCAAATGCCGCTCGTGTTCTTTTTTGACGACCACCTTGCAGTGTCCGCCCCGCCCATCTCAGTACCGGGCAACCCCCGGATCGACGTCGGCCGACCACAGGTCAATCCCGCCCGCCATCGATCGCACATCCGCAAACCCCATCGCCCGAAGCGCGGCCGTCACACGCAGCGATCGCTGTCCATGATGACAGTACACGATCACCGGGTGGTCGCGTTTGCCCTCTTCATCTTCAAGCTCATCCGCCCGGCGCTCAATCTCCTGCATCGGCAGGTGCACCGCGCCATCAATCCGGCAAAGCCCCCACTCTTCGTCGCGACGGCAATCCACCAGCATCGGCCGACGCTCCTCCGGCAGCGACATTCGCTCCTTCGTCTCCCGCGGCGTCACTTCCCACTCCGGCCGGAACGCATACCCCGCCGGCAACCCCCGACCATCCAGCCGCTCGCCCCCGCTCATGGCCGCTCCTTCACATCCGCCGCGGGCTGCACTAGCAACCCCGCACGCGCCGCGCGCTGCCACGATGAACCCGGCTCCCGCTCATACGGCTCAACCCCGTTATCCACCGTCTTCCATATCCCCGTGCGGAACAGCCGCACCGGGAACAGCAGCAGATCCCCCGCCGCGGCAAACGGCGCGAGCAGTCCTTCGCCCACCTGCTCATCGGTGCTCTGCGTCGTGATGCTGTCAAGCGCCGTCGACGCCGTCGGATACTTCCCCGCGTTCCTCGGAATGCCCCCGTCTTGCCGCACCGACCGCGTATAGATCGGCTGATGTTCCGGCTGCGCGTTGTGCGCCACGATCTGCGTCACCGGCCAATCGGTGCGATCCAGCGACAACGTCAGCGGGCCGGGGTTCATCTCGGAGTGATCCCGCGGCTCCGGCGCAGCGGTCAGGAAATCCGCCGGTGCCCAAGCCCGTGCCAGCGCCTCATCGCTGTTGGTCTCGTACATCTTCGAGCAGCCACCCGCGCTCAGCGTGCAGGCAGAAACAACAAGCAGCAGCGGCATGGCCTTCATGGCGGGAACTCCTGTCCCCAAGGGTACGCACCCGCGCCGCGCAAGGGTTGCTCTCACAACCCATTCCCATGCCTCAACCCCTCCCGCCGCGCCCCAGCACAGCCGTGATCGTCTCCCGCGCGGTGTGCTCATCAAACCCCCGCCGCGCCAGAAAGCCCAGCAGCCGCCGCTTCATCGCATCCATATCCAGCGCAGGCGGCAGCTTGCGAAGCTGCGACCGCGCCGCAATCTCCGCCAGCTCCCGCGGCGATTCCTTCCGTCCCGCCACTGCCGCATCCGCCGCGCGCCGCGCCTCCCCGGAGTTGATCCCCCTCCGCGCCACCCGCGCCACCACCCGCATCTTCCCCACCGGCCGCGCGGCCTCATTGGAAGCAACACGCT
>ENA-ORBV01007855-ORBV01007855.1-microbial-mat-metagenome-genome-assembly--contig:-NODE-7855-length-18163-cov-7.235375_pt1 | contig 18163 bp, 18 predicted proteins | sample MGYA00237777_ERZ505514 | MGnify/ENA primary metagenome ERZ505514 (study PRJEB26160, sample SAMN06269048) | microbial mat metagenome | isolation source: Oligotrophic lake microbial mat | place...
CACCCCCGCCTTCCCCCTCGGAGGGGGGAGGCGTTTTATTCCCTCCCCATCGCAGGGGGAGGGCCAGGGTGGGGGTAGGAAGTACCCTTGCGCGCGATCGTCACAGGGTTATGTAACCCGCCTGCGCCCATCGCACGCCCGCCATCCCGCGCCATGGCGCGAAATCATCGCATCCATTACATTCGCACGACCCCTGCCCCGTCGTGGATGCGCGATTTCACCATGTTCAACCTTGTCGCGCTGCTGCTGGTCCTGACCGCCATCTTCGCGTACTTCAATTACCGGTACACGAAGCTGCCCACCACCATCGGCGTCATGGCCGGCGCGCTCATACTGTCTATGCTGGTCATCGGCCTCGACTGGCTGGGCTTCCACGCGCTCAAGGCCTACGAAGAATCGGCGCTTCGATCGCTGGATTTCACCGCGACGCTGATGCAGGGCATGTTGTCCTTCCTGCTGTTCGCCGGCGCCCTGCATGTCGATCTGAACAAGCTGAAGAACCAGTTCTGGCAGATCGGCGGGCTCGCCATCATCGGCACCATCGCCTCGACGCTCCTTGTCGGATTCGCGGTCTGGTACCTGCTCCCGTTCGCCGGCATCCAGTTGCCCCTCATCTACTGCCTGTTGTTTGGCGCGCTCATCTCGCCCACCGACCCGATCGCCGTGCTCGGCATCCTCAAGTCGGTCAACGTCCCCAAGAAACTGGAGACCACGATCGTCGGGGAATCGTTGTTCAACGACGGCGTCGGCGTCGTGCTGTTCATCCTCCTCCTCGATATCGCCGTCCAGGGTGGGCAGCCGTCGGTGGGCGATACCTTGACGCTGTTCGGCCGGGAAGCGGTAGGTGGCGCCTTGTTCGGGCTGCTGCTGGGGTCCGTGGTGAACCGCATGCTGAAGGATATCGACAACTACCAGATCGAGATTCTCATTACGCTCGCCACCGTCATGGGCGGCTACGCGCTGGCCAACGCCCTGCATATCTCGGGCCCTATTGCCATGGTGGTGGTGGGATTGCTCATCGGCAATCACGGACGGGAATTCTCCATGTCGGCCAGGACGCGCGGTCATCTGGACATCTTCTGGGAGCTCATTGACGAAATCCTCAACGCGGTCCTGTTCGTCTTCCTGGGTCTGGAGATCGTTCTCATCGCGTTTCCGGACCACTCGGTCGCGGCGTCGCTGATCGTCATCGCGATCACGCTGTCCGCAAGGGCCTTGACGGTCGGCGTGCCGGTCCTGGCCCTGCCCCGCTGGTTCGACCTCCCCGCAGGATCGGCCCCGCTGCTCACGTGGGGCGGCGTTCGCGGCGGCATCTCGGTCGCACTGGCCCTGTCGATTCCGGTCAGCCCTTCGAGTGAAATCATCGTCATGCTGACCTACTCCGTGGTCCTGTTTTCGGTGTTCGTTCAGGGGCTGACGATCGGTGCGGTGGCCAAACGGGTCTGCGAGAAGTGAGCGGCATGAAAACGGCGGACAGGCGACCCGTCACGATGGAGTGATAGTATGAACGCGTCAAAACATGCGCTTGTCGCTAAAATTCAAACCGGTGGTGACGACACCCGGCATGCTCCCGATTGTTCCGCTCAAGCAGGCCATTTTCTTTAGGCGCCGACATGCAACTGATGGTGATACTGGGCATCCTGGTGGCGATCGGCGGTGTCGCTTTCGCGCTGCAGAACAATGTGCCCGTCACGGTCACCTTCCTCGTCTGGCGCTTCGACAGTTCACTGGCGATGGTGCTGATGCTGGCGCTGGCACTCGGCGCGATCATTGTGGCGCTCGTCACCACGCCCGCGGTGATCAGGTCGGGCTGGACGATCGCGCACCTGCGCAGCGAAATCGACAAACTGAAGGCCGCCGGTCAGACGCAACCGGCGGCACGGCCGGTCGTACTCGACACCCTGCCGCCCTCCGTTCCCGGCCCCCGCCTGTAAGCAGCGCGAGCGGCTTTCGCATGCCGTCGTTTCCGGAGTTCGCCAGTTCGCCGCTGTTGTGGGCCGCCGCCTTCTTCGCGGTGTGCGGTATCGTTGTCACCGCAACTGGACTTGCCGCGCTGATCAAGGCGCGGCCCCTGCCGTTTGCGCTCCGCACGCTGGCCGGACTGCTGTTGCTGGCCTTGGGAGCCCTGGGCGGCGCGGTCGCCGTCGGGGTTCAGGGCTACCGCGCCCTCGTGCACGAGGAAGTCGCCGCGCAGATTACCGTCCAGCCCGCCGGCCCGCAGCGCTTCAAGGCAACCTTCCGGCTGGCCGACGGGCGCGCACTGGCGTTCGAGTTGGCCGGCGATGAAATCTACGTCGACGCACACATCCTGAAGTGGAAGCCCATCGCGAACGTGCTGGGGCTGCATACCGCCTACGAACTCGACCGCGTCGCCGGCCGCTACCACCGGATCGAGCAGGAACGCGCGGCGACCCGCACGATCCATCCGCTCGGCGCCGACCGCCCGGTCGATCTGTTCAGCCTGCGGCGGCGCAACTTGTTCCTGTCGCCACTGCTGGATGCCGAATATGGCTCGGCGACGTTTGTGCCGGTGACGCGACCGGCCCGCTTCGAATTGCGCGTTTCGGGCACGGGCCTGCTGGTGCGGGAAATGCCTGCCAGCCCCGACGCGCGCTGAATCCGCCTCGCGTCAGCGCGACGACAGCAAACGCAGCAGTGGTGCCGCCTGCGAGTCGTCCGGCGTAAAAAATTTCGTGTCGTTCCAGTGGTACGGCAGGCTCGCCCCCGCCGGCACGCCGAAGGCCGTGGTCGCCACGCTCAACCGCGAGATCAACAAGGCGCTCGCCGCGCCCGACCTCAAGGAACGTTTCGTCGCGCAGACCTTCGATCCCACGCCCGGCACGCCCGAGGAGTTCCTCAAGTTCCTGCAGACCGAGGACGTGCGCTGGCGGGACGTGCAGAAGCAGGTGAACGTGCGGCTCGACTGACCCGCTGCACCGCCATGAAAAAGTGCCGCGCGAGCGGCCCTTCTTTTCGCCACCACCCGGTACAGCACCCGTGCTTTACCGCCCGCGCAGACGGCCGTTATAGTGGTCGGAATAATGCCTGCCGGCAGGAATGGACAAAAGGATTACCGCCATGAACACCGCCGTCAAGAAAACCATTTCCCTGCCGCCCGCGCTGGCCCGCGAAGCCGAAGAGACGGCCCGGGCCGAGGGCAAAACCCTGAGTGCCGTTATCCAGGATGCTCTCCGCAGCACACGCGCAGTGCGGCTCCAGAACGAACTGCGCGGCATACAGGGGAACTGGTCCAAAAAAGCGAAGGCCAAAGGCGTCTTGAGCGAGCGTGATCTCGAACGCCTGCTCGGCTCGTGAGAGCAGTATTCGATTCGAACATCTTCGTCTCCGCGCTCGCGTTCCCGGGAGGGCAGGCCGAAAAAGCCCTCCTGTCCGTGGTCGAAGGCCAGGTCGATCTTGTTGTTTCCAGGCCGATCATCCGCGAGGACCTGGGTGTCCTTGCGCGCAAGTTCGACCGCGCGTGGCGGCGAGCGTCCCCACGACCATGCGGATCATCATTTCCGCTCCTGTTACTTGACTGGTGATCCTGGCGGTACCGACGGCGCCGACGCCGGAGCACCGGCCATTTCAACCTTGGCCTTGGCCTTGAGCGCATCCACTTGCTTCATCGCGTTCTGTTGCTGCAACTGCTGGGTGAGTTGTGGCTTGACCTCCGCCAGCGGCGGGGCCTGGGTCGGCCTCGAATCCTCCAGCGCGATGACGTGGTAGCCAAACTGGGACTTGACCGGCTCCAGCGTGAACTTGCCTTTATCCAGCCTGCTCAGAGCCACAGCGAATTCCGGCACCATTCTCCGCGGGTCGAACCAGCCCAGATCGCCGCCTTGGTCCTTGGAGCCGGGGTCTTTCGATTTTTCCGCCGCCAGTCTGGCGAACACGCTTGGATCCTTTTTGAGCCTGGCAATGATGTCGCGGGCTTCGGCTGCCTTGTCCACCAGGATATGACGCGCCTTGTATTCGGTGCCGGTGACCGTTGCCTTGAGGCGGTCGTATTCGGTTTGCAGCGCCTCGTCGGAAACCGGCGTGTTCTTGACCATATCCTGCACGTAGGCGTTGGCCAGTACGGACTGCCTGACCGCGTCCACCTGCTCTACGATCTCCGGCGTCTTGTCCAGCCCCTTCTTGACGGCTTCCTCGGCGAGGACCATTTGCAGCGCCAACTGGTCGATGACGGCCCTGCGGGTTTCCGGCGTATCCGGGCGGCCGGCAGCCGCGGCCTGCTTCATGATCTGGTCAACGGTGCTCTGGCTGATCGCCTTGCCGTTCACCGTGGCCGCAATCGGCCCCTTGGTCGGCGTGTCCGTTGCCGGGTTGCACGCGCTCAGCATCAGCACCGTAGCGGCGCTGGCAATAAAAACCCCTGGCTTCATCGGTTTCATTTCCCTGGTTGTTGTTGAATCATCCGGAACTTCAATCGAACGCGAAGTGCTTCTTCCGGTCGTTGTTCATGCGAATCACCGTCCAGCCCTGCTGCCGCGCGCGTTCGTGGAGCGCCTGCCGGCAGGCCCGTTGCCCGTCCGCAGGCGTATTCTCGCCTGACATCGCCGTGCAACACCAGCATCGCCATCTCCGGGCCTCTTTACCTTCGGCTGGTCGGGCAGCGTGCTGGTGGATTTTGTCGCGCGCTGCCAGAGCATCAAGGATGCCGCAGCCGCGCCCTGAGCCGCGATTGCGTTCGTTCCGCAACGATCTCACTCGATAGACGCGCGAATGAAGGGTAGAAAAGTAACGGGAATTCAGTTGTTGAGCGTGATGGGCGTCAGCACAACCAGCCCCGCGGACGAAGCCGCCACGGCGGGCGTGCCGACGCCCGAGAAGGCGAGGACGACGGGCGTCTCCCCGTCCTTGACGTACTGCGGACGATTGAAGACTCGGTAATCCACGGCCGGATCGGCCTTCGCCAGCGGCGGATTGACCGGACGGTTGGCGCAGCCGGCCAAGGCGAACACCGCCACGAGAAACGGGAGTGCAAAGCAGCGGCGGGCACAGCAGGACGGGCGCCTACTCCCGCAGCGCCGTGGCGCAGGGATTCGGGTCGTTGCGCGAGCGGTTCCACAGCGACTCGAGCAGCAGCGAGCCGCCCATGGTGGCGTACGCCGCCCCCAATGACAGCGCACCGCGCGCCGCGCCGGATATGTCCGCGCCGATCTGCGGGTTGGCCAGTGTCCCCCGCACCCTAGCGAGCTCCGTGAGGCTGCCGGTGGTGATCCTGAACCCGCGCGCCACGACCGGCGTGGCGCCGAGGTCGATCGCCTCCGTGCGCAGGTTGATGGTGCCGCTGACGACCACGTTGAATTTCGCGGTCTCGATCGCCAGGTTGCGGTCCAGCGTGATGAGTCCGTCCCGCACCGGCGTGCGCAGCCCCAGGCAGGTGAGACTGGTGTCCGGATCGGTCGCGCGAAACGGATTCACGACGTTGAAGAGGCCCCTGAACAGCCCCGTGCCGAGGTCGGCGCTTGCCTGATGCAACTGCGCGGGCCCCACGCTCGCGCGCACGGTGCCGTTCACCCCGCCGAGCAGGGCGCGCAAGTTGTTGCCGCGCCCGGTCAGGTTCAGGGTGAAGTTCGTCTGGCCGCCCGTCACCACCCCGCTCCGCCCCACGCGCGCGAGGAACTCGCCGAGGTCGATGCCGGTGCCGTCGATGCTCAGCGCCCACGCCGCATTCTTCTGCTGCGAAGCGTCGATGGTCCCGGCAATGCTCACTACCTGGCCCGGCAGCACCGTGACCTGCACGGGGTCGGCCCGCAGACGGCCGTCCACGATCACCGCGCGCACCAGAATCGGGCCCAGCGGCTGCGCCTCGCCGAACTTGAGCTGCTGGATCTGCAGATCGAGATCCGCGTCGATCGCGCGCAGCAGGTCGAGCGGCAGCGGTATGTCGGGAATCAGGCGCGCGGCGGACGGCGCCGGCTTCGCCGTCGCCGGCGCGGCGGGCTCCGGCAGGAACGCCGTCAGGTTGAGCAGCGGCGACGCCAGCTTCGCGGTGACCTTGACGCGCTTTTGCGCGCGCGACACGGCGACATCGCCGGTGATGCTGCTCTTGCCGTAGCCGAGGTTGAGGCCGGCCACCGCATAACCGTCGCGCAGGTCGGTCACCCGGCCGCTGGCGGTGAAGGCCGGCAGGTCCGGCAGGTCCAGGCCGGTGAAGGCCTCGATGCCGCTGCCCCATTTGACCGTGGTGTTCACCGCGACGTCGATGCCGGACTGGCGCAGCACATCGGCCACCTTGCCGTCGACGGTCGCCGTCGCGCCGTCCACACCCACGGTGAACTGCCGCAGGGTCGCGGCGCCGGCCACGATCTCCACGCGGCCATTGACGGGGGTCAGCGCGCGCTTGTCCGCGAGCACCACGCGGTCGAAGCGCAGGTCCGCGACAATATCAACGCCGATTTCCGGCAGGGTCTTGGACGACTGCGCGGAAACCGGCAGTTCGCCGAGGTCGACCAGAGGTCCGCTCAGATTGGCCGTGATGCGCGTGCGCGGATCGCCGGGGGCGATCGTCAGCTTGCCCTGCACGGACGTGCGCGGCAGGGCGAAGCGCAAGCCTTCCAACACGTAGCCGCCCTCCGGCGCCAGCATCCGCGCCGAGGCGCGCACCCGCGGCAGGCGCGGCAGGTCGGCGCCGAAGATGCGGCCGAAGGCCACCGTGTCCGACAGGTTGGCCGTCAGGTTGAGGGCGGCCCCTTTCCAGTTCAGCGTGTCCTTGATCTCGCCCGTCGCCAGCAGACGCTGGCCGGTGCGGCCGGCGCTGGCATCGATCGCCGTCAGTTGCAGCGTCTGCACCGAGCCCTGCGCGCGGGCCGTGCCCTTGTACGGTCCGACTGCAGGGATCGTCGCGCCGAAGAACTTCACCAGATCGGCCAGTTCAGTGCCCTGCAGCGAAAAGTTCACGTCCAGCCCGCCGAGCGTCGCCGGCTCTGTTGCCGTGCCGTCGAACTGCCAGCGCGCGCCGCCGAAGGTGGCCTGCAAGGCGCGGGCGGTCAGCCGGCCATTGTTGAGCGACAGGCGCCCCGCCGCCGCTTGCACGGCGCGGCCGTCCGCGAGCACCAGGCGCCCGATCTGCAGGTCGAGATCGACATCCGCGAGCCGCCAGTGGTCGCCCGGGCGCGCCGGCGTACCAGCCGTCTGCGTCGTGGCCGTGGTGAGCCGCCCCAGATCGAGCGCCGGCGTGGACACCCGCGCCGTAACGCGCGGCCGCACGCCGCCGGTGGCTACCGCCAGCGTGGCGTTGACGGTGCTGCCCGCAATCCGCAGTTCCAGGCCATCCGCTGCATAACCCTGCGGGGCATCGCGCAGGCGCGTCCGCAACTGGAACGGCGGCAGCCGCGGACCACTGGCGCCATCCGCCAGGCGCCATGCATTGGGTGCGTTCGCCGTGACCTGCAGGTCGATGCCACCCGCGGTCAGCGCATTCGCCACCGCACCCTTGGCGGTCAACTCCACGCGCTCCGCGGACCCAATGGCGAGATCGATGTTCGACAGTCCGGGTGCTGCCGCGGTCCCGCTCACGCGCGCGGCGATCTTGTAGCGCCCGAGCGCAGGCAGCGGACGCCCGATGAGCTCACCCAGATCATGCAACTGCGCGCCCTGCACTTTCACGACGAGGCCGGAGGTCGTCCACGCGAAGCGGCCGCTGCCTGGCGCGGTGTCTTCGATGCTGCCGCTCGCGGTGAAGCCGATGGACTCCGGCGCGCCGGCCTCGACCTTGATCGCCGAGAACACCGGGGCGCCCGCCGTGCCCGTGAGCGTGGCCGCGGCGCGGAAGGGGCCGAGCGGACGCACCTCCTTGCCCGCCAGCTTGGCGAGCGCAGCGAGTTCCGGGCCCTGCGCGTTGAGCGCGAGGTTCAGCGCGCCGGCGTCGAGCGGCTGGTCCACCGTGCCGCGCAGCGTCAAGGCCGCCCCCGCCAGGGTGGCCTCCGCCTCGACGGGATACGCCGGGCCATTGGCGAGCAGCGCCGCAATGCCGCCGATGGAACCCTTGAGGGCCACCGGCGCACCGGCGTACTGACCCTGGATGTTGAAGCGTACCGCCGCCCCGGCGGTCGGCGCCTCGAGCGTCGCCGAGTCGAGCGTAAAGCGCGTGGTTTCGCCGGTAGCGCCGTTGCGGTACGCGAACTGGTAGGGCTTCAGCGTCAGGCTGTCGATTTCCAGCCGCGACAGCCAGGCCGGCGGCGCACCGCTGGGGGCGCCCATGACCCAGTTGCCCTTGCCCTTGGCATCGGTTTCCAGCAACAGGCTGGCCTGGGTTACCGCAATGCGCGTGATCTGCACCTGCCCGGCCAGCAGCCCCGCCAAGGAGATGTCCGCCCGCAGGCTTGCGATGGACGCCATCACCGGCTGCGAACCCCAGTCGGCGTTGGCGAAGCGCAGGTCCGACACGATCAGCGCCGGCAAGGGCCGCAGCTTGATCTCGACCTCGCCGAAGGTCAGTTCGCGCCCGGTGTCGGCCTTGATCCGGGCGGCCAGCGTGGCCGCCACCGTGCGCGGGTTCAGCGTGTAGACGGCGATGACCAGCGCGACGCCCGCGAGTACCACCAGGGCAGCCGCCGCCACCAGGACGCGTTTCATTCTCAAAGCATCAACTCCGGTCAGGGCCGCGCAGCGTATCGCAGATGGAGGGGCTGTGAAACAGCGCGGGCAGCATGGGCACGATCGCCGCGGTGGTCGCTTTCAACTTCCCCGATAAGGATCGGACCCGTCAGGCCTCCAGCCGGCGCTTCTGCCTGCGTCGCAGCCGGTCCTGCGCTGCGGGAGGGTTCCAAAATCGTGGGCGCGCGCCGACGGGCTTCCCGCACGGCGAGCCGCGTCGCCTCCGTCCACGCTTCGCGTTCAACCCGGGCAAGACCGGCGGGACCGTGCCGTGCCCGGGCAGCCGGATGCCGGCTGCGACGAAACCGCGCGCCTGACAACGGCGCGCGACATGGCGCACGCTATACGGGGAATCCGTGAGTCCGTGGAGGAGCACGACGGCGCCAACGGGGGTGCCCTTGGGTGCCAGCACAAAGGAACGGTTCCAGTCGTGCGTGAAGCGGCCCGGTTAAATCCGGCTGCCTTCGAAATAGCGGTTGGCCGGGACGCGGGCCTCTGGCGCGAGCTTGTCCGTGACGCCCGCCCGCACTTCGTCGAAGACTTTCTGTTCAGCGGCCAGGTAGCCGGCCCAGTCGGTCCAGTCGATATCGCGGGCGCTCAGTTCGCGCGGGACGACGGTGTGCCACAGCTCCAGCGGGGCGCCCTGCTGCGCGATATAGGCGCGCAGTGCGAGCACGCTGCCGAGGAAGGCTAGCAGGGAAAGGCTCGTCCATTTCAACAATTTGAGGGTTTTCGATCGCATGGCGGCTCTTGGTCGGGGCTATCTGCGCTGGCGTGACGCTAGGAACCCCCGGGACACCGCGAAAGTACCACTCGCAACGGTACTCGCCAAATAAAAAGCCCGGTGGAATAATCCACCGGGCGGGTACGTCAAATCATCCAAACTCGATTATCGGAGCAACAGCTAACGCCCCGGATCGCTACGTCGGGCCAAAGTAGCGAGAAAGTATGCTTCAGCCAAGCCCGCTCGAAATCTTCAGTGGCTCATCCAGTGAGCCACTGGCGCTGCATAATCAGGGTAATGGAGGTAGCATGGACTTGGCCCATGTAACCCGCGGTGCGGATGGCGAATGGCGCGAGCACTTGCTCGATGACCACCTGCGCGCGGTCGCAACTCGCGCTGGGCTCTACGCCTCGTTTTTCGGAAGCGAGCACTGGGGCAGGATTGCCGGACTATGGCATGACCTGGGCAAGTACCGGCCAGCGTTCCAATCACGTATACGTCGGGAAAGTGGTTACGACCCCGACGCACATGTCGAGGGCGGCGGCGGACGCGTCACCCACTCCACGGCCGGGGCAATGCTGGCGTGCGAACGGTTTCGCGAAAACGGCAGAGTGCTCGCTTATCTCATCGCCGGCCACCATGCCGGGCTCAGCGACTGGCACGGTGGTCTGGAAACACGTCTCGCCAGTGAGAATGCGTGCAACGAGCTCCGAGAATCCCTGGCAGTGAATCCGCCGGCTGAAATTCTGGATTTCGGCGATTTCCGACCTGATTTGCGCGTGATTCCCGGGGGTCCCGCATCGGAGAGAGCTAATCCGCTTGGGTTTTCGCTCTGGGTTCGCATGCTCTTCTCCTGCCTCGTTGACGCCGACTTCCTCGACACCGAAGAGTTCATGAATCTGCGCCAGGCACAGTTGCGAGGCGAATGGCCCTCGATTGCTGCCATGCAGGCACTTTTCAATCGGCACATGACCGTGCTCGCCGATACGGCTGCCCCTAGCCTCGTCAATCGCCTGCGTGCAGACATCCTCAGACAGTGCCGCGAGAAAGCCGTCCATGCCCCGGGGCTATTTACCCTGACCGTTCCCACAGGCGCTGGCAAGACGTTGTCGAGCATGGCCTTTGCAATTGAGCATGCGCGGCGGCACGGCAAGAAAAGAATCATCTACGTCATTCCCTACACCAGCATCATCGAGCAGACCGCCGATATCTTCCGCCATATTTTCGGCGAAGCGATCATCGAGCACCACAGTAACGCGGAGCCGGAACCCGGTGCGGAGAACGCACGAAGCCGCCTCGCCTGCGAAAACTGGGATGCGCCTATCGTCGTCACCACTAACGTGCAGTTCTTCGAATCCCTGTTCGCGGCCAGAACATCACGCTGCCGAAAATTACACAACATTTGCGATAGCGTCGTAGTGCTGGACGAAGCGCAGCTGCTGCCGCCGGAATTCCTGCAACCCGTTATCGACACCCTCAACTTGCTTACGCGGCATTACGGTGTCACCGCGGTACTCTGCACCGCAACTCAGCCCGCGCTTTCCACACGCGAGTACTTCGACTCCGCGAGGAACATGCGCGGTCTCGAGGGCGTCCGCGAGATCGTGGACAACCCGGACAATCTTTACCGTCAGCTCAGGCGGGTCGAGGTGCGATTGCCCGCTGATTGGAACGAGGCAACCCCTTGGGAAACACTGGCTGCGGAAGCTTCCCAGCATCCCAGCGTGCTCGCGATCGTCAACACACGCAAACACGCACGCGTGCTGCACGGTCTCATGCCCGATGGCACCCTGCACCTTTCCGCGCTCATGTGCGGTGCCCATCGCTCGCGGGTGATCAGCGATATCAAGCAGAGGCTCAAAGAACATGTCCCTACTCGCGTCATCAGCACGCAGCTCGTGGAAGCCGGAGTCGATGTGGACTTCCCTATCGTTTACCGCGCGCTGGCGGGCCTGGATTCCATCGCGCAAGCTGCCGGTCGCTGCAACCGCGAGGGCCGGCTGGCCGAGCGGGGATTGTTGGGAGAGGTGGTCGTGTTCATCCCGCCGCAGCCAGCACCCCCCGGGCTGCTCCGTAAAGGTGCCGACGCGTGCCGTTCCGTACTCCACGGCCACACTGGAGACGCACTCGACCGCGACCTGTTTGCCCGCTACTTCGAGCGTGTCTACTTCGCCTCCGAACTCGACAGCGCTGGCATCGGGGACTTGCTTCGGGTAGACGGTTGGACGCTCGCCGTGAATTTCCGTACCGCCGCTGAGCGCTTCCGTCTGATACAGGACGAAGACAGTGCACCCATCATTGTCCTATACAGAGGACCGAGCGGGACCGACACAACCATTGATACCTTTATCGCCAGTTTGCGTAAAAGCGGTCCTGAGCGCTGGTTGATGCGTAAGCTACAGCGCTACATCGTCACCCTTCATCGTCGGGATGTCGCCCGCCTGGTAGCCCACGGCGATATTGAAGAAATTATTCCAGGATTGTTCCTTCAAGTGAACACCCTTCTTTACGACACAACACTCGGACTACAGATCGAAAATAGTCCGCACGATGCAACGAATCTTGTCGTGTGAAAGGATGCCCATGAAAGCCTACTGTCTTGAAGTCTCCGCTGAGTTCGCCTGCTTCACACGTCCCGAAATGAAGGTCGAGCGGGTGAGCTACGACATTATTACCCCCTCGGCCGCCCGCGCCGTGTTTGAGGCGATCCTCTGGAAACCGGCCATGCGCTGGCGTGTGCACCGCATCGAAGTTCTCAACCCGATCCGCTGGATCAGCCTGCGCCGCAATGAAGTGGCCAGCGTGGTTTCCACCCGCAATGTCGAGACAGCGATGAAGACCGGCACTGGAAAGCTGGCTCTTTACGTAGAGGACGACCGCCAGCAGCGCGCCGGCCTGTTCCTGCGCGACGTTGTCTATCGCCTGTATGCCGATCTCGAACTAAAACCTGATACCGCACCGGACGAAACCCCGAAGAAGTATCAAGAGATGTTCGAGAGGCGCGTGGCGAAGGGGCAGTGCATCAACCAGCCCTATCTTGGTTGCCGCGAGTTCGCCGCCGCCTTCCGTCTGGTGACGGACCTGGCCGCCGAACCCGTGCCTATTGAAGAAAGCCGCGACTTGGGCTTCATGCTCTACGACATGGATTTCACAAATACGGACACTCCCTCGCCTCGCTTCTTCCGCGCGCGCATGGAAAAGGGTGTGGTGCCGGTGCCCGCGTGGGACAGCAAGGAGATACGGGGATGATCCTGCAAGCACTCAACGACTACTACCGCCGCAAACAAGCCGAGCCCGATCCGAAAGACCGTCTGCCTGCCTACGGGCTGGAGGAAAAGGAAATACCCTTTGTGATCGAGATCGACACCCGGGGTCAGTTGGTGAATATCGTCGATACGCGAACTAGCGAGGGTAAGAAGAAGCGCGCCCAGCGCTTCCTTGTACCGCACAGCGTAAAAAAAGCGTCCGGCATCGCTGCCAACCTGCTATGGGACACTGCTGAATACGTACTCGGCGCAGACATTCGTGGCAAACCAGAACGCGTGACCAAGCAGCACGCCGCATTCCGGGCCCGACTTGAGTCGTTGCCCGATCTAGCGCGCAACGATCTCGGAGTTCGAGCCGTTCTGCTCTTTCTCGATTCGATCGACCTCAAGCAACTCGAGGCTTGTTCGGCCTGGCCCGACATACTGGCCACCAATCCGCCTATGACCTTCCGCCTTCACGACAGCTTAGAGCTCGTCTGCCAACGGCCGACACTGCTCGATGCCACGGCAGTGGTCGCGGAGGATGAAGCAACGGACGTCGGCACCTGTCTGGTAACCGGTGACGAGGTCGCTGTCGAGCGGCTGCATGCTGCCATCAAGGGCGTGTGGGGCGCCCAAACGTCCGGGGCCAATATCGTTTCATTCAACCTTGACGCCTTCCGTTCCTACGGCAAGGACCAAGGCGACAACGCCCCAGTGGGCAAGCCGGCGGCTTTTGCCTACACCACTGCGTTGAACCATCTCTTAGCCAGAGGCTCCCGCCAGCGCATTCAAGTCGGCGATGCTTCGACGGTGTTCTGGGCCGAGGCGCCCCACGATCTCGAATCCATGGTTCCCGACCTCTTTGGCGAGCCACCCAAGGACGAGCCAGACCGCGGCGCCGACGCCCTCAGAGCGCTCTACAAGTCAGTCGAGGCCGGCAAGTTCAACATCGGAAATCCTGCTGACGGTTTTCATGTCCTTGGCCTCGCGCCCAACGCTGCCCGTATCGCCATCCGCTTCTGGGAAACCGCGACCGCGCTAAACCTCGCACGACGGCTTCAAAAGCACTTCGATGATATGCGGGTTGCCCGCGCACCACACGACCCGGAGCATCTTTCGCTGTTCCGCATCCTCACCGCCTGCGCCGTGCAGGGCAAAGCCGACAACATCCCACCCAACCTGGGCGGCGATGTCATGCGTGCCATTCTCGAGGATCTGCCTTATCCGACCATCCTGCTCAATGCGGCCGTGCAGCGCTGCCGCGCCGAGCAAAGGGTCACGTATCCCCGCGCCGCAGCCATCAAAGCGTGGCTAAACCGGGGCGTCCGCCGCGCCAACCGTAACGCGATACAACCCCAAAAGGAGTTCCAGCCCATGCTTGACCCCGCCAATCCCAGCCCTGCCTATCGGCTAGGCCGGCTGTTCGCGACTCTGGAAAAGATTCAGGAGGAAGCCAGCCCCGGTTTGAATGCCACGATCCGCGACCGCTACTACGGCGCCGCCTCCAGCACACCGGTGGCGGTCTTTACGACGTTACTGCGATTAAAGGTTCACCACCTGGGCAAACTGAGCCGTGGACGCGTCGTGCAAATGGAAAGACTGCTCGGCGAGATCATGGGAGGTTTAGAAGATTTCCCCCGACATCTAGCGCTGCCCGATCAGGGACGTTTCGCTCTGGGCTATTACCACCAGCGCCAAGCCTTCTTCACCAAATCCGAACCGACCGTCTGACAGGAGAATCCATAATGAGCCTCGCCAACCGCTACGACTTCGTGCTGCTCTTCGACGTGAAGGACGGCAACCCCAATGGTGACCCCGACGCTGGAAACCTGCCGCGCCTCGACGCCGAAACCGGCAACGGGCTGGTAACCGACGTTTCCCTCAAACGGAAGGTGCGCAACTTCGTAGGACTGGTCAAGGGCGAACAGCCGCCCTACGAAATCTACGTCAAGGAAAAAGCTATCCTCAACAAGACCCATGAACGAGCCTATGTCGCAACCGGTGCTGCAGGTGCCCTAAAAGGCGAGGACAAGAAACGCAAGGGCGGCGGAGCCGTCGTGGACAACGCGCGCGACTGGATGTGTGCCAACTTCTTCGACGTGCGGACCTTCGGAGCCGTCATGTCCACCGACGTGAACTGCGGTCAGGTCCGGGGCCCGGTACAAATCACTTTCGGCCGCTCTATAGATCCAATTGTTGCTCAGGAACACTCCATTACCCGTATGGCTGTCGCAACCGAAGCCGAGGCGGAGAAACAGGAGGGCGACAACCGTACTATGGGCCGCAAGCACACCGTCCCTTACGGTCTTTACCGGTCGCACGGATTCGTTTCCGCTTTCCTTGCAAAGCAAACTGGGTTCTCCGAGAGCGACCTCGAACTGCTGTGGCAGGCCCTCTGCCAGATGTTCGAGCAGGACCGCTCTGCGGCACGGGGCGAGATGACGACACGCGGGCTTTACGTCTTCAAACACAAGTCCGAACTGGGCAATGCACCGGCCCACGCCCTGTTCGACCGCATCGAGATCTCGCGCAAAAACGGCGTGGCCGTGCCCCGCGGGTTCGCGGACTACGAGGTCAAGGTGAACGACACGGATCTGCCGCCTGCCGTGACGCTAAAACGCTTATGCTAAAACGCTTCCTATCGCCGTCCGGCCCAGTACCCTGGACGGCGGCTGTGGTGGGCAACCGCACTGACCCGGTGGCCATCAGCCAGCACTCAATACACAAGGTAATACGCGTAGGTCGGAAATGGGAGAACCCTGATTTCGCGCGCGCCCGCGCGGCCCATGATTGGGAACAGCCTCAACAAACCCAGCGCGTGCTCCAGTTCGTTGACGAAGCCTTCTGCAACGGTCGTCGCACCTTCTCCGATGTACCAGCCGAAGGCGTCGCCCGCGCCGGCGCTGGCCTCGCCGCTAAGACTGACCTGCATCGGCCCTTGCAGCCGCTAGCTTCACGCGAAGCCGCACCATGACTTCATCCGCCGGTGTCCAGCGGCTGAGTCCTGCTTCCATGTCCGCTACGCGACACGCAATTTCCTCGTCCCACGCCCTGGTAATTTCTTCCGGTGCGCCTTCCGGTTCGCAGTCGATGCGCACGATCAGGCGGTGCGCCAGTTCACTGCGTTCCCTCGCGGGAGGCTGCATGGCCAATTTTTCCAGGTCGTCCAGGGCGGTTGGCATGGATCACCTATTGGCGGAACACGATCGGGCGAAATGGTAGCAGTGGTCCCATGATCGATACTGAGCCGATCGCGATCTCCGCCTTGCAGCACTGGGCCTATTGTCCACGCCAGTGCGCGCTGATCCACGTCGAACAGGCGTTCGCGGATAACGTGCACACCGCGCGCGGTCAGGCCGTGCATCAACTGGTGGACAGGCCCGGTTACGAGGTCACCGCCGGTGTGCGGGTGGAGCGCGCCTTGCCCCTCTGGTCCGACCGGCTTGGGCTCGTCGGCAAGGCTGACTTGGTGGAATTCCCTCGCGACGGTAGTGCGTATCCCGTCGAGTTCAAGCACGGGCGCAAACAACCGAAACGGCACGACGACATCCAGCTCGCGGCGCAGGCGCTGTGTCTGGAGGAGATGCTGGGACGGACGGTACCGAAGGGCGCGATCTATCACGCATCCAGCCGGCGTCGGCGCGAGGTCAACATCACGTCGGATCTGCGGCAAGCAACGGAGGACTGTGTTGCCGCGGTGCGAGCGATGATGGCGGCCACCACGCTGCCGCCGCCCGTCAATGACGAGCGCTGCCGCGAGTGTTCCCTCAAGGAAATCTGCCAGCCCGAAGCGCTCGCCAACCGGTGCCGGCAGGCCCAGCTTGCGAAAGATCTTCTGCGCCCAGACTGACCTATGTATACGCTACTAAACACGCTCTACGTCATGACGCCCCACGCGTACGCCCATCTGGAGAACGCCACGGTTCGCATCGACGTGGAACGCGAGAAAAAACTCCAGGTCCCTTTGCACCATCTCGCGGGACTGGTCTGCTTCGGTAACGTGATGGTGTCGCCGGCCTTGATGCATCGCCTTGCCGACGAAGGCAAGAGCCTGGTGCTGCTCGACGAGCGCGGCCGCTTCAAGGCGCGCCTTGAAGGACCGGTCTCCGGGAACATTCTCCTCAGGCAGGCGCATCACCGGCGGGCAGCGGACGGCACGTTCATTCTGGGCTTCGCGCGCGCCTGCGTCGCCGGCAAGATCAGGAACTGCCGGCAGGTGTTGCTTCGCGCTGGCCGAGAAGCCGCGGTCCCGACCGAGGTACAGGCGCTGGCGCGCGCCGCCGACAATCTCGTCGCTGCACTACGCACCCTTGAACGGGCGGCGGACCTCGACGCCGTTCGCGGCACAGAGGGAGAGGCGGCCCGGACGTATTTCCACGCCCTCAATCACGTACTGAAGGTTCAGGTCAGGGACGACTTCAAGTTTTCTGGCCGTACCCGACGACCACCGCTGGATCCCCTGAACGCACTACTGTCCTTTCTTTACGCCATGCTCATGAACGACTGTCGCTCGGCGGTCGAGAGTGTCGGCCTCGATCCCCAGCTCGGCTTCCTCCACGTAGTGCGCCCGGGACGGGCAGCGCTTGCGCTCGATCTGATGGAAGAATTCCGCCCGTATCTCGCCGACCGGCTTGCCCTTACGCTGATCAATCGCAGCCAGATCACAGTCGGCGATTTCGACCGACGGGAGGGCGGCGCGGTGCTGCTTAACGAGCGCGGAAGGAAAACCGTGGTGGTGGCCTATCAGGAACGAAAAACCGAAGAACTCCTGCATCCGTTGCTGGACACCACCATGCCGATCGGGGCTCTTGCGCTACTGCAGGCACGGTTCATGGCCCGCGCCATCAGAGGCGAAATGGACGCGTACCTCCCCTTCGTCTCCCGCTGATTCCCGCGATGCTGATGATCGTCACCTACGACGTTTCGACCGAGACCCGCGCCGGCCGCAAGCGACTGCGGCGTGTGGCGAAGGTTTGTGAAAGTGTCGGACAGCGCGTTCAGAAATCCGTCTTCGAGTGCCAGGTCAATCAAATGCAGTTCGAGGATCTTGAGCGCAGGCTCCTCGCGGAGATTGACGATACGGTGGACAATCTCCGCTTCTATCGAATAACTGAGCCCGTCAATCTGCGCGTGACTGAATATGGCAAATTTCGGGCCACGGATTTCGACGCGCCGCTGCTGGCGTAGGGCGCGAACCTCAAGTAATCGCGTCCCCTCGCGCACGTTCGCGCGCGATTCAACCCGTTGTTTAGATAGGTGTAGTGGCCGCCGACGCCGCCGACACACGCTGCGTCAGCCACTCCAAATACCACTTTCGCGCACGGAGCCGTCTTTTCACAACATATTCAGAAGCTTATGATAATGAAGCATCGCCCGCCCCTCGGGGCGGGCGCGGATTGAAACTGATTGCAGACTAGACTAGCATCAACGGTGAGGGGCATCGCCCGCCCCTCGGGGCGGGCGCGGATTGAAACGCGAAGCTGCTGGTGGAGGGTGCGGACTACCTGGGCATCGCCCGCCCCGAGGGGCGGGCGATGCCCAGGTAGTCCGCACCCTCCACCAGCAGCTTCGCGTTTCAATCCGCGCC
>ENA-ORBV01007856-ORBV01007856.1-microbial-mat-metagenome-genome-assembly--contig:-NODE-7856-length-18160-cov-3.579550_pt1 | contig 18160 bp, 12 predicted proteins | sample MGYA00237777_ERZ505514 | MGnify/ENA primary metagenome ERZ505514 (study PRJEB26160, sample SAMN06269048) | microbial mat metagenome | isolation source: Oligotrophic lake microbial mat | place...
GCTCCGGCTCGCTGCTGCTGAGCACGTCGGCGTCGCCGCCGTGGCCGTTCTTCTCGCGGGTGCTGAATTTCACGCCGACGAGCTTCGAGACGCCGTGCTCTTCCATGGTCACGCCGTAGAGCGCGTCGGCGCGGGCGATGGTGCGTTTGTGATGCGAAATCACGATGAACTGCGACTGCCCCACGAACCGATCGAGGATCTTGATGAAGCGGTTGATGTTCGACTCGTCGAGCGGCGCGTCCATTTCATCGAGCACGCAGAACGGCGACGGCTTCACCATGTAGATGGAGAAGAGCAGCGCGACGGCGGTCATGGTGCGCTCGCCGCCGGAGAGGAGCGTGATGCTGGTCAGTTGCTTACCCGGCGGCTTGGCGATGATCTCGATGCCGCTTTCAAGCGGGTCGCTTTCGTCGGTCAGCAGGAGGTTCGCTTTGCCGCCGCCGAAAAGCTCGACGAACATCTCGGAGAAGTTCACGCGGATCTTCTCGAAGGTCTCGGCGAAGAGCGTCCTGGTCGTCAGGTTGATTTTGGTGATGACGTCGAGCAGTTCGGCCTTGGAGTTTTCGAGGTCGGTATTCTGCTGTTCGAGGAAGGTGTGGCGCTGCTCGAGTTCGTCGTATTCCTGGATGGCGTCGAGGTTGACCGGACCCATGGAATCGATGCGCTGATCGAGTTCGCGGACGACCGATTCCACGCGGTCCCAATCGATCGCGAAAGCATCTTCCGGCGCGATCTCGGACGCCGTCTCCGCTTCATCGCTCGCCGACAAGGTACTGGCGGCGAGTTCTTCGGATTCGCCTTCACTGCTCGTCGCCGCCCGCTGCGCACGCTTGGCTTGGTCGCGAATGGCGACGCGCAGGCCGTGGAGATCGCGCTCAAAGGTCGTGAGGTCGATCTGGTAGCGCTTCTGGATGTGCTCGCTGATCGCGGTGAGCTTCATCTCGTACTGCGATTTGCGAACTTCGTGGCGGCTGCGCTGGTCATGCGCTTCGCTGAGTTGGTGACGGAGGACGCGCAGGCCGTTGGCCAATTCCTCGACTGACGCGGCGATGCCGGAACGCTCTTCGATCAAGGCGGCAACGGCGCTCTCCCCTTCCCCGACCTGCTCGCGGAGGCGTTCGAGATTGGCTTCGATCTCGGCGTTTTCCGCGATCGTGGAATCGGCACGCTGCTCGTAGCTGACGATGTCCTGCTGGCGTTGGGCGATGAGTTCGCTGAGCTCCACGAGCCGCGCTTCCATCGGCTGGCGCTGATGGTGGAGCGACGAATGGCGCTGGCGCTCGGTCGCGACTTTGACGCGCAGTTCGTTGAGCTCGCTGGAGAGTTCGCCTTCGCGGGCGCGCAGGATTTCGAGTTCATTCACGGCTTCGGCGCGGCGCACTTGCAAGGCTTCGAGCTGGCTGAGTTGCTCGGCGATTTCGGCTTCGATGCCGCCGACGCGTTCCGATGCCTCGCGGTGACGGACTTCGCTGCTCGCGCGTTCGCCTTCGAGGTTCTGCTGCTTGCGTTCGGTCTCGCGCGCCTCGCGTTCGATCATCGCGAGCTGATTGCGTAGCGTGGAGACGTGCAGCGTGGCGTTCTGCTTTTCCTCACGCGCTTCGTCGAGACGCGCCTGACTCATTTCGATCTCGGCGGCGAGGTCGTTGCGGCGCTGGCTGATGCCGTCGATCTGCTGCTGGAGCTGCGCGGCTTCGGCTTCGAGATCGTGGATCTGGTTCTTGCGCTGAAGCACGGAGTTCGAGGCTTCGCCGGTGGTGCCGCCATTGAGGATGCCATCGCGGGTAAGCACCTCACCAGCGAGCGTGACGATCATCGAGCCGCGCTGCGGGAAGAGCAGGAGCGCCGTGGCGAGGTCGGGCACGAGCATGGTGTGATTGATGAGCCGCTCGATGAGTCGCTGCACCTCGGGCTGCGGGGAGATCTTGTTGATCAGCCAATCGATCGCGCCTTCGGGCAACGTGAGGGTTTCCGCGGAATGCTCGAAGTGGCGGTCGAGTTCGCGGAGGGCGAGCGAAGCTTTGCCGAGTTTCTGCGAGGTCAGCGTCTTGATCACCGACTCGGCGACCATCGCGTCTTTCATGACGATCGCCTGGAGGTTGGCGCCGAGCGCGGCTTCCACGGCGGAGACGAATTCCGGCGCGACTTCGATGAATTGCGCGAGCGCACCGAGCACCGACGGCTTGAAGAAATCAGGATTGTCGAGGCCGCGGAGCACCGCCTGCGTGCCTTCGGAGAAACCTTCGCCGTCTTCGACGAGGTGCCGCAGGACTTCGAGTTTAGATTCGCGCTCCGAGTGCGCCCGCTGGGCGTCACGGAGTTCACGGTCGACGCCGACGAGCGCGGCTTGCGAATCGCGGAGCTGCTGCTCGGCGTCGGCGAGCGCGGCGGTGCGGAGCTCGAGATCGGCAATACTCCGATCGAGTTCGGCCTGCGTGTCGCGGAGGTTGTCGGTGAATTGCGCGAAGGCGAACGTGAGCTGGTCGAGCTCGCCAGTGAGCACACTCAACCGCGCCTCGGCGTGATCGCGCTGCTGGCCGATGCTCGCCATTTGCCCGCGCAACCCGCTCACGCGGCTCTCAATGCGTGCGGCGTCATTGGCCACACCGCTGATCGTCCGCTCGGCTTCCTGCCGCTGGCCGGTGAGCGCGGCGACAGACGCCTGCTTCTCTTCCATGACGCGCAGCTCGCTGGCCAGCAGTGTCGTGATCTGCTCGAGTTCCGTGTCGGTATCGCGGAGCTGCGTCTCGACGATGCGCAGCTTTTCCTCCGAGCCCGCGACGTCCGAGCGATACCGATCAACGAGCCCGCGGAACTCCTGGGCGCGCTCTTCGTTGAAAATGATGCGGCTCTCGTGATTCGAGATGCGCGTCTTGATGTCGTTGACGGCCTGGCGCGAAGCGTTGAGATGCTGCTCCATTTCGTCGAGCACGGCGCGCTGCACGGCGACCTGCGACTCCTGACTTTCGATCTCCTGCTCGCACTCGGTATGGCGATCAGCGAGGCGCGCGAGCTCGACAGTCGTGGATTCCTGCTGCTCGGACAGCGCGTCGAACTGCCGCTTGGCCGCGTGCGTCTCCATCATCTTGAGGTCGCTGATCAACGACTGATAACGCCGCGCCTTGCCCGCCTGCCGCTGCAGCGAACCGATCTGTCGTTTCACTTCTTTCACGATGTCGGTGAGGCGCAGGAGGTTCGCCTCCGTTGCCTCGAGCTTCCGCAGCGCTTCTTTCTTTTGCGACTTGTATTTGGTGATGCCCGCGGCTTCCTCGAAAATCGCGCGCCGATCCTCCGGCCGCGACGACAGGATCATGTCGATCTTGCCCTGCTCCATGATCGAGTAGGCGCTGCGGCCGATGCCCGTATCCATGAACAGGTTGTGGATGTCCTTGAGGCGGCACGGGGTTTTGTTGAGCAGGTATTCGCTGGCGCCGTCGCGGAAAACGCGGCGCGTGATGGTGACTTCGTGCCAGTCGAGCCCGAGCGCTTCTTCACATTCGGCAAAGGTCATCGAGACCTCGGCCATGCCGACCGCGGCGCGCGAGTCGGTGCCGGAGAAGATGACGTCCGCCATTTCGCCACCGCGCAGGGCTTTGGCCGATTGCTCGCCGAGCACCCAGCGCATGGCGTCGAGGACGTTGGATTTACCGCACCCGTTGGGTCCGACCACAGCGGTCACGCCACGGTGGAATTCCATCTTGGTTTTGGGGGCAAAGGACTTGAATCCGAAGAGTTCGAGCGACTGGAGATACATGCGGGCGCTGGGTTGGGTTGAGTTGCGAAAAGCCGGGTTTCCGGGGTGGAAGTAGGCGTAGCATGTCCCCAGCGCCGCAAACGGCGCAAGCGCTATTTGGAGGGGTCGCGGAAAAAGTTATCCACAAGATATTGTGGTTTCCAGGGCTGCACCGGTTGAGACATCATCTTGTAAAGTCGATCAACGATCTCGATTATCGACCAGACAATCTTGTTTCGTCAGCCAACCCATCGCGTTTCCCGACTAAACAACTTTGTCCGGTCGGCCTGACCACCTAGTTTCGTCGGCAGGACCATCGTGTCTGGTGGGCATGACAGTCTTGTCGCATCGGCTCCACCACCTTGTTTGGCGACTATCCCATATTGTTCCGTGGACCATTTCATCTTGCGTCCTGGCAGAACCATCCTGTTTGGCCGACATCACCATCTGGACTCGCCCGTCACTCCAACCTGTTTTTTAGGGCTGACAACTGCTCTCGACCCAGCGCAGGTAACGGGGAAGGCCGTCGGTGGCGCGGAAAGTGACGATTTCCGGCACTTCGTAGGGGTGAAGTTCAAGGAGGCGCGATTCGAAGGCCTGATAGCGCGCGATGGTGGTCTTGAAGAGGACCAAAACCTCGGCGCTAGTCTCGACGGCGCCTTTCCAGTGGTAGATGGATTCGACTCCGGGGACAATGTTCCCGCACGCCGCGAGCTTTTCCTCAACGAAGGTGCGAGCGGCGGCGCGGGCTTTTTCCACGTCGGGCCACGTGGTGAGAACGACGAGGACTTCCTCGGCCATAGTCAGGCGTGGACGGGCACGAGCGCTTGCTGGCGGACGATCCAGCCGCCGCCGAGGACTTCGTCGCCGCGATAGCAGACCGCCGCCTGGCCGGGCGTGACCGCGCGCTGCGGGACGTGCAGGCGCACGCGGGCAGTGCCGTTTTCGCCGGGAAAAATCGTGGCCGTCGCGCCGGGATGGGCGTAGCGGATTTTGACCGTCGCCTCAAAGGGCTCGGTCGCGCCGTCGTGCCAGAACGCATGATCCATCTCGAATTCCCCGGTGATCAAGTCCTCCGCTTCGCCGACGATGACGCTGCTCGTCGCGGGATCGATGTCGATGACATACATCGGGCGCGGGCTGCCGCCGGGCAGGCCCTTGCGCTGGCCGATGGTGAACATCTCGATGCCCTCGTGCTCGGCGACGCGGTTGCCCGCTTGGTCGTAGATGCCGCCGGGGTGGAATTCCTTTTCGCCAAGGTGCGACTTGAGGAACGCCTTGTAGTCGTTGCCCGGGACGAAGCAGATCTCCTGGCTGTCCACCTTATCAGCGGTCTTGAGACCGATCTTGCGGGCGATCGCACGGATTTCGGTTTTCTCCATTCCGCCGAGCGGAAAGAGCGCGCGCTGGAGTTGCGCCTGTCGGAGGCTGAAGAGGAAATACGACTGATCCTTGCGCGGGTCCTTGCCGCGCCGCAGCACCGCGCGACCAGGATGGTGCTCGACGATCGCGTAATGCCCGGTGGCGATGAACTCCGCGCCGACCGACTTCGCTTTGCCCCACAGGTTGCCGAACTTCACCTTCTCGTTGCACATCACGCACGGATTGGGCGTGCGCCCGTTGCGGTATTCGTCGGTAAAGTAATCGATCACCAACCGCTCGAAGTTCGCGCCTTCATCCACGACGTAGTGCGGAATGCCGAGCGTGTGCGCCACGCCACGCGCGTCGGCGATGGCTTGCGGCCCGCAGCATTTGTCCTCGGCGCGCGAGATGCAGTCCTGCGGCCAGACTTTCATCGTCACGCCGACGACGTCGTAGCCCTGTTGCTTGAGCAGGTAAGCTGCGACGCTCGAATCCACGCCGCCGCTCATGCCCACGACGACGCGCGGGCCGGTGGGCGGATTGGATGTGGAGTTGGAATCGATTACTTGCACGGCGGGGCCGACATTTCACCCAGCCGAGGAAACTCTCAACTGCTTTCTCTAGGCGAGAAACCGCGCGAGATTTTCCTGCTCCCAATTCTTCGCGCGCCGAAACCAACGGAAGCGCCGCTCGCGCTCGAAGAATTTGCCGTGATGCACGATGCGCCGCCCCGCCGAGTCATACTGGTCGCGCACGACCGCGTGACACATCTCGTGATAGACGACGTATTCGAGAAACCAGGTCGGCACCAACCGCCGATCAAGCAGCGGATGAATGCGAATGATCCGGTCTTCCTCCTGGATCGTACCAAAGACGATCTGGTCTTTCGGCCGAGCTTTTCCTTTCCGTCCCCACACGATGCGGTAGCGCGGGAAACGACCGCCGAAATACTCCGCGTTCAAGTTCCGAAAGATCGCGCGCAGATTGAAAACCTTGCCCTGAGCTTCCTCTTCATCGAAGTCGAACTGCCGCTGCATCGGGAAGTGAGGCGCGCAAGCCTTGCGCTTGGGCGATTTCGCCTTCTTTTTCGGACGGACTGCGGTGCGTTTGCGGATGCTCATGGCGCCAGTTGGACAACGTTGGCGCCGGGAAGTTAGGGGCCTGCTTTCAGCCGCTCAAGCGTTCGCTGTCAGGCGGCAAAGATTTCCCGGATTCGCCCAAAAGCTGCTCCAAACGCTTTAAACGCTCCGCCAGCTTGGGGAGCCGGGAAATCCGGGCCAGTTGCTCCTTGGCTTCGCGCATCGGCATCGCCGGATAACCAAACCACACCTCCTTGGGCGGGAATTACTTGCTGACGCCTGACTGGGCTCCGACGATGACCTGATCGCCAATCTCGATGTGGCCTATTGTGCCACCCTGGCCCGCCAAAGTGACGTAGTTCCCGAGGCGAGTGCTGCCAGAGACACCGACCTGCGCACAGAGGATACAATGCTTCCCGCCGACCACGTTGTGAGCGATCTGGACGAGGTTATCGACTTCGTGACCTCGTCTGCCTCAAAAGCAAACTGGCCGCCCACGAGGGCGGCCAGTTCATGAACCGTGAATTCCACGCGAACCGAAGTTACTTTTTCAGTTTCGGCGCGGCAACGGGGGCTGCGGCCGGTGCTGGTGCTGCTTCTGCCGTGCCTTTGGTTTTGTTCAGAGCCGTGATCACCGTGTCGGTGAAGTCGAAATTGTCACGCGAGTAGAGAACGATCGGCACGCCATTCAGGCTCGGGCCGGACTTGTCAAAGACCATCTCGAAGTTCTCCGCCTTCACCTTATCGGCGACGATCTTATTGATGTCGTCAACGATCCCAGCGCGCATGCGGACCGACTGCTCCTGAAGCTGCTTTTCACGCGACTGTTGGAACTCGCGGATCTCGCGATCCATGTTCTGAAGTTCGGTTGCTTTTTCACTGCGCTGCTTGGCTTTCTGCTCCTTGGCGTCCTTGCTCAGCTCCGGCTTGGAAATCGCCTCGTCGAGCTTCTTCACTTCCTCAAGGGACTTCTTGGCGATGTCCATCCGATCCTCGAGTTCCTTCTTCGCCGCGTTACGGGCTTCGTTGATCTTCGCTTCCGCGTCCTTCGTTTTATAGTAGGACTCAAAAACACGTTTCATATCGACAGTGCCGATTTTGGTGGCTTGAGCGGAAGCCGTGGCGGTGCCGAAGGCGAGGGACAACAGGAGTGCGGGGAGCGTGAGGTATTTTTTCATGTGGAGATTTTGGGAAATTGAATGGCGTGAGACTGGCGAGGGCCAGTGCCGTTCAAAATTGGTAGCCGATGTTGAAGTTAAATTTGCCGCTTCCGCTGGAGTATTGATCCTTCTGCAGCGGGAACCCGTAGTCGATACGCACCGGACCGATTGGCAAGTCGAGGCGCACACCGATACCGACGTCGCTCGAAATATTGCCCGAGGTGAAGTCGTACTCGCCGGAATTTACGAAACCGACATCGTAGAAAACCGCACCGCGGATTTTATCCACGACCGGGAAAGTGTATTCAACGGTGAACCGCGCGAGGGTGTTGCCGCCGATGGGCTCGCCATCTTTATCCTTCGGACCGACATCGCGGAACTTGAAGCCGCGGAGGTTGTTCGCGCCACCCAGATAGAGACGGTCGAAGATCGGCGCGCGGTCGCCGCCGGCCCACGTGGCCACGGTCGCGATTTCGCCGTTCACGGTCAGGATCGTGTCCCAAGGCAACAGGAAGTATTTCGCCGCCTCGAGGTCGAAGCCGTAGATGTCGGTATCGCCGCCGAGGAAACCACCGGCTACAAACGTGGAGAAGTCGATGCGCTCGCCCTTGCGGGTCAGGAACAGCGAATCCCGCGTGTCGTAGGTCAGGCCCGCAGAAATTTCGCTCTTCAGGCGCGTGCCTTCCTCCACCTTGATCTCGTCGGAAGCGCTTTCGTCCACGTTGAAAATCGTGACGTTTTCGAGCTTGTAGCCCACGCGTCCTGCGAGGAACTGCCGCAGGCGCTTGCGGGCCGTGATTTCGAAGCCGTAGCGGCGCTCGTCATAGACGGCCGACGTGAAAGACGCCTCGCGGTAGAAAATACTGCCGCCGACCGCGATCTCGCGATCCATGAAGTAGGGCTCCGTGAGCGAGAGGACGAAATCCTTACGCCGTGTGCCGTACTGGACGCGGAGGCGGAATTTCTGGCCACCACCGGTGAAGTATGGCCAGCGCGTGATGTCGAAGTTGCCCTGAGTGATTTCGGCGAAGCCGAGCAGGCTGTCGATCGAGCTGAAACCCGCGCCGAAGTTGAAGGAACCCGTGCGCTTTTCCTCGACGATGACGTTCAGGTCTTTGCGACCGGGAACGAGCGTATCCGCCGGATACGTTTCCACCTTCCCGAAGTAGTTCGTGTTCATCAACCGCTGCTTACTCGCGTCCACGCGGACCGTGTTGTAAATCTCGCCCGGGGTCAGCGCGATTTCGCGGCGGATGACCTTGTCCTTGGTGCGGGTGTTGCCGGTGATACTGATGTGCTCGACGTAGCTCTGGACGCCTTCGTCCACATTGAAGACCACGTCGATCGTGTTGCCCGCGCCCGGCGTCGTGTTCGCACCGGACTGGAGGTCCACGTAACCACGCGTCCCGTAAAGATCCTGAATCCCTTTCACGTCCGCCCGCACGGCCTGCGGGGAATAAATGCCGCCCGTCTTGATCTGGGCGGTGCGCGTGATCTCATCGATCGTGAAAACCTTCGCGCCGTTGTAGGTCACCTGACCGACGCGATACTGCGGGCCTTCCTGAATCGTGAAGGTGATGTCCACCTTTTCGTTCTCCCGATTCACGCGCGGCGAACCGACGCCCACATCCATGTAACCCTGCGCGAGATACTTCTCCCGAATCGCCACCACATCGGACTCGAGTTGCTCGCCGTTCAACTTGCCACCGCCGCTGAGGAACGAAGTGATCGACTTCGGCTTGGTCTTCACGACCTTGCCCAGATCGCCGCGGCTGAAGACTGAGTTACCCTCGAAATTCACCGACCGCACGACCAGCTTGCCGCCTTCATTCACGGCGAAAGACACGATCGCCGTCCCGAGCGTTTCGTTCACTTCGCTCGTATACTTCACGTCCACTTCCGTGAAGCCCTTGTCCGAGTAATACTTGATGATCTTCTGCCGGTCCTGCTCGAGGCTGGCTTCGTCCAGGATGTTGCCCGGCGTGGCGCTGATCTCCTTGCGGACGCGCCCTTCCTTGACCTTGAAGACCCCGCTCAACCTCACCTCGGTGATCTTCGCCTTCGACTGCACGACCACGATGACTTTCACGCCATCCGTCTGTGGTTCCCCGAAGATACGGACGTTGGAAATGTTGCCCGTCTTGTAAAGATTCCGGATGTCCTCTTCGACCGCCTGCTCCGAGTATGGCCGACCGACCCGTGTCCGCATGTTGGCGAGGAGCTTCTCTTTACTGACCGTACTCGCGCCCGCGTATTGAACCTCGATCGAGCGAACGATGGGTGCAGAAGGTGCAGAGGGTGCTCCATTCGGAGGAGCCTGCGCGAGAAGCGGCCGGGGATCGACGGTCAGGGCGGCAAAGGCGGCGAGAACCGGTAAAAATGTGCGGAAATTCATGAAGTAGTGGGCTGCTCGAACGCATGGGATCTCACTCCCGGCGAAAAGCTCGCGTATAAGAGAGGTTCGGGCCGAGGGCGTCAAGAAGGCTTTTTCGCGAAGCCAAGGCTCGGCCAACTGTGTCCCCGAGTGCCGCTTACGCCACCAATCGATACCAATTGTCGCGGCGCCGGGGCTCAAATCCCGCGTCGCGAATCAATTCCTCGATCTCGTCCTTGGCCAACCGGAAACTCGTGCCGGCCGAACTGACCACATTTTCCTCCATCATCACCGAGCCAAAATCGTTCGCTCCGTATTTTAACGCAATCTGCCCGATCTTCGGTCCCTGCGTGACCCATGAGCTTTGGATGTTCTCGATGTTGTCCAAAAAGATTCGCGATAGGGCCTGCATGCGCAGGTATTCGCCACTCCCGACGGGTTCCGCGCGCAATTTCGTGTGCTCCGGTTGGAAGGTCCAGCAGATGAACGCCGTGAAGCCGCCGGTCGCATCCTGCTGCGCCCGGAGTCGGCCGAGGTGCTCGATCCGATCCTCCAGCGTCTCCACGTGGCCGAACATCATCGTCGCACTCGAGTTCAGCCCGAGTTCATGCGCGATCTCCATCACCTTCAGCCACTGATCGCTGTTGCACTTCAGCGGCGCGATCCGGTCACGCACCCGATCCACGAGAATTTCCCCGCCACCGCCCGGGATCGACCCGAGCCCCGCTTCCGTAAATTTCTCGATCACCTCCCGCAGCGGCATCTGGAAGACCTCGGCGAAGTGATTGAACTCCGGCGGCGAGAACCCGTGGATGTTCACGTGCGGATACTTCTCCCGGATGTGGCTGAGCATCGTGAGATACCAGTCGATCCCGAGCTTCGGGTGGTGCCCGCCTTGTAGTAAAATCTGGATGCCGCCGATCGCCGTCAGTTCATCGAGCTTCTGGTCGAGTTGATCGAGCGACAGGACGTAGTGATCCTCGTCCTTCTCCGTGCGGTAGAACGCGCAAAACTTGCAGTAAACGTTGCAGACGTTCGTGTAGTTGATGTTCCGGTCGATGATGTAAGTCACGATGTCCTCCCCGCGCCCGTCGAAGGCGTCGCGCTTGATCAGATTGCGGCGGCGGTTGGCGAGTTCGCCGAGTTGCACCAGGGGCAGGCGATAAAGTGCGTGCGCGTCTTCCGGCGTCACGCGTTCCCCGGCGAGAACTTTGTCGATCAAGGCATCTTCGAGCGTGGCGGTCGTGGACATGGATGACATTTTCAATAACCCGATTCGCCCCAGCGTCCAGCCCGGGCGCGCCTTTCACTCAAGCCCGCGCCAGCAGCGCCCGACAAATCTCCCCGACCAAGCCCGGCCCGCGGTAAATGTAGCCCGTGTAAACCTGCACCAGGGCCGCTCCGGCATCGAGCTTCTCCAGCGCCGAATCCGCGTCCATCACCCCGCCCGCGGCGATCACCGGCACCCTCGTCCGCTCCGCGATGAACCGCACAATCTCCGTCGCCCGCGTGCGCAGCGGCGCTCCGCTCAGCCCACCCTGCTGACGCTGCGCTTCCGGCACGCTGGAATGGTCGATCGTGGTATTCGTCGCGATGATCCCCGCCAGTCGGTGCTCCTCCACGAGCGCCAGGATTTCCTCGAGCGCCGCCCACTCGAGATCCGGCGCGATTTTCAAGACCACCGGCTTCCCGAGCTTGTTGCGCCGCTGGATGTGCCCGAGCAATTCATCGAGCGCCGCGCGATCCTGCAGCGCGCGGAGTCCGGGCGTATTTGGCGAGGAAACATTCAGCACAAAGTAATCGCCGAAGTGTTGCAGTCGCTCGAACGAGAGCAGGTAGTCCCCCGTCGCCTCCTGCAGCGGCGTGACCTTCGACTTCCCGAGATTGATCCCCACCGGAATCGTCGGCCAGCGGCCCGAATGCTGGAGATGCTGCAAGCGCGTCGCCACCGCATCGCAGCCATCGTTGTTGAAGCCGAGCCTATTGATCAGCCCCTGGATCTGCTGCACGCGAAAGATGCGTGGCTTCGGATTTCCCGGCTGCGCCCGCGCGGTGATCGTCCCGATTTCCGCAAAGCCAAATCCCAGCCCCTGCCACGCCGGCAGCGCCACGCCGTTCTTGTCGAAACCCGCCGCGAGTCCGACCGGGTTCGGAAACCGCACGCCAAAGACCGTCCGCTCCAAGCGCGGATCATGCGTCGGGGCAAACTTCCGCAGCAGCCGCCCCGTGACCTTCAGCGTGTCCATCGCCAGATGATGCACCGCCTCCGGGTCCATCTGGAAAAGGAGCGGGCGGACGACTTGTTCGTAAAGATTCATGCGAGCGAAAAGGGGCGGCTATTTCCCAATACAAAAGGTGCTGAAGATTTTGCCGAGGATTTCTTCGCTGTCCGCTTTCCCCACGATCTCGCCGACCGCATCGAGCGCGCCGCGCAATTCCTCCGCGACAAATTCCGGCGACAGCCCGTCGGTCAGCGCCGTGCGCGCCGCGGCAGCAAAACCTTGCGCCCGCCGCAGACAATCTGCGTGGCGCGCATTGATCGCGAGCGACCAGTCACGCTGCGCCGCGCCGCCGCTCACTCGCGCCACGATCGCCTCGGCCAGCGCTTCAATCCCCTCGCTTTTCAAACACGAAACCCGCACCGCTTCCGCGCCCGCCCAGCTCGCATGCTCGCCCAGATCCGTCTTGTTGAGCACGACCAGCCCGGCCCCAATTTCCCCCGGTTTCAAATCACTCGCATCGAAGACATGCAGCGCCAAACCCGCGCGCGAAAGCTCGCGTCGCGTGCGGTTCATCCCTTCACGTTCGATCTCGTCCTCCGACTCGCGCAACCCCGCCGTATCCACCAGCCGCAGCGGCAGCCCGCGCAGATTGATCACCTCCTCGATCACATCCCTCGTCGTCCCCGGCCGCGCGCTCACGATCGCCCGCTCATGCCCGAGCAGCACATTGAGCAACGACGATTTCCCGACATTCGGCGCGCCGTAAATCACCGTCCGCACGCCTTCGCGCAGCACCTTCCCGCGATCCGCCGTCGCCAGCAGCGCCTCGATCTCCGCCCGCATCGCATCGACCTTCGCGAGCAAAGCCTCACCCGTCGCCGGGTCGATGTCTTCATCCGGGAAATCGATGAAAGCCTCCACGTGCGCGAGCAGTTCCACCACCGCCTCGCGCAGCCCGCGAATGCGCTCGCCGAGCCGACCCTCCAGTTGCTCCGTCGCCGCCCGCAGCGCGAGGTCCGTCTGCGCGCTGATCAAGTCCATCACCGCCTCCGCCTGCGTCAGGTCCATCTTCCGATTCAGATACGCCCGCTGCGTGAATTCCCCCGGCTCCGCCGACCGCGCGCCCGCCTCCAGCAGCGCCTCCAGGATCTTCCGCGAAACCAGCACGCCCCCATGCCCCGCGATCTCCACTACATCTTCACCCGTGTAACTATGCGGTGCGCGAAAGACCGTAACCAGCACCTCATCCAGCTTGCGCTCGCCATCGAAAATCGCGCCGAAATGCTGCACGCGCGGCGCCATCTCCGGCACCGCCTTTTTCCCGTGAAAAACCGCACCCGCAATCTCCACCGCCCGCGGCCCGCTCACCCGCAGCAACGCGATCGCGCCTTCCCCGAAAGGCGTGGCGATGGCGGCGATGGTGTCGTTCATGGGCGCGGACTGTAATGGCGCGATCCGCGGAGGGAAAGTGCGGCGCGCAAACAAGCGGCGCTCGCGTTTCGACAAAGCGCCCGTATGGTGGCCGCCCGATGAGCTATCGCCTCACGCTCGCCGGAGCCACGCACACCTTTCGGGATCTCGCCACGCTGCTGGCCAAAGCCACGCCCCGCCGCTCGGGCGACGAACTCGCCGGCCTCGCCGCCGCCTCCGCTGAAGAGCGCGTCGCCGCGCAGATGCTGCTCGCCGATGTCCCGCTCGCGCGCTTCCTCGAAGACCCGCTTGTTCCTTACGAGGAAGACGAAGTCACGCGCCTGATCCTCGACCGGCACGACCGCGCGGCCTTCGCGCCGGTCAGCAGTTTGAGCGTCGGCGAATTCCGCAACTGGCTGCTCCGCTACGAGACCGATACCGCCACGCTCACGGCGCTCGCGCCCGGTCTCACGCCCGAGATGGTCGCCGCGGTGAGCAAGGTGATGAGCAACCAGGATCTCATCCTCGTCGCGAGCAAGACGCGCGTCGTCACGAAGTTCCGCAACACCCTCGGCCTGCCCGGCACACTCGCCGTCCGCCTTCAGCCGAATCACCCGACCGACGATCCCAGCGGCATCGCGGCTTCGATCCTCGACGGCCTGATGTACGGCTGCGGCGACGCGGTGATCGGCATCAATCCCGCGACCGACAGCCCCGCCGCCTACGCCACACTCCTGCGCCTCATCGACCGCCTCGTGCGTGAATACGAAATCCCCACGCAGTCGTGCGTCCTCGCCCACGTCACCACCGCGCTGCGCTGCATGGAAGCCGGCGAACCCGTCGATCTCGTCTTCCAATCCATCGCCGGCACCGAAGCCGCGAACAAAAGCTTCGGCATCGACCTCGCGCTCCTGCGCGAATCCCACGAAGCCGCGCTGGCGCTGAAACGCGGGACGATCGGCGACAACGTGATGTATTTCGAAACCGGCCAGGGCTCGTGCCTTTCCGCCCACGCGCATCACGGCATCGACCAGCAAACGCTCGAAGCTCGCGCCTACGCCGTCGCCCGCGAATTCCGTCCACTCCTCGTCAATACCGTCGTCGGCTTCATCGGCCCCGAGTATCTCTACGACGGCAAACAAATCATCCGCGCCGGGCTCGAAGATCATTTCTGCGGCAAGCTGCTCGGCCTGCCGATGGGCTGCGACGTCTGCTACACCAACCACGCCGAAGCCGATCAGGACGACATGGATACGCTGCTCACGCTCCTCGGCGTCGCCGGTTGCAACTACATCATGGGCGTCCCCGGGGCCGACGACATCATGCTCAATTACCAATCCACGAGCTTCCACGACAGCCACTACCTGCGGCAGGTGCTGGGATTAAAACCCGCACCCGAATTCGCCGCGTGGCTGGAGAAAATGCAGATCGCCCGCGACGGCCTGCGCCTCACCCCCGCCACCGCGCAACACGCGCTCGTCGCCCCGCATCTCGCGGCTTCCGCCTGATGCAACTCGACCCGTGGCAATCTCTCCGGCGCGTCACCTCCGCCCGCATCGCGCTCGGTCGCAGCGGCGGCAGCCTGCCGACGCGCGCGCAGCTCGACTTCCGCCTCGCCCACGCTCGCGCCCGCGACGCCGTCCTCTCGCCCTTCGATCCCGACGCTCTCGCCGCGAGCCTGCGCCTGCTCGACCGCGAAGTGCTCGTCGCCGAAAGCGCCGCGCGCGACCGGGCCGAGTTTCTCCAGCGCCCCGATCTCGGCCGGCGCCTCGCTCACACTTCTCGCACGCTGCTGACCGATCGCGCCTCGCAACTCCCGCGCTGCGAACTCGTCATCATCGTCTCCGACGGCCTCTCCACCCTCGCCGCCAATACCCAGTCCGAGCCCGTGCTCGCCGCGCTCCTTCCCCTCCTCCACGCGAGCGGCTGGCCACTCGCCCCGCTCATCGTCGCCCGCCACGCCCGCGTCGCCTTGCAGGATGAAATCGGCGAAATCTTCCGCGCGCAAATCAGCCTCATGCTCCTCGGCGAGCGCCCCGGACTCGGCAACGCCGACAGCCTCGGCGCTTACTTCACCTTCGCCCCCGCGATCGGCCGCACCGACGCCGACCGCAACTGCCTCTCCAACATCCGCCCCGGCGGCCTCAGCCCCGCCGAAGCCGCGCACAAGCTCCACTACCTGCTCACCCAATCGCGCCGCCTCGGCCTCAGCGGCGTCGCGCTCAAGGACGACGCCCCCGCCCTCGGTTCACCATCGTCCACCCCGCTCATCGGCTAGACGCGCTCACTCCGCCGCCTTCGCCGGATCGCTGATCCGTAGCGCCGCGCTGCACTTCCCGCCATCCTCGGTGAGCCCCAGCTTCATCCGGAAACCGGGCCGCTCCCAGGTGTCCGTCACCGTCCAGCCACCGGCGTGCAGCTTCTTCTCGTCGGGAAATTCCACCGACTTCGCCGGCGCGCCAAACCGCTCGACCACCACCTCGCGCAACCGCTTCCAATCGTCGTTCACCAGATTCGACAGCGCACTCACCGGCTCCGCCAGCGACTCAAAGGCGATCGCCGCCAGCCCATCCTTCAGCTCGAAATCCGCGTAATATTTGCTCTCGCCGATCACCCACCAGAACCGCGAACTCAGCGGCGCCCGCAGCGCCGGCGGCACCCGCGCCGTGATCACTTTCGACAGATACAGCTTCTTCGCGATCGTCCCATCGTCGTCACCAAAGACCAACCGCTCGAACACCCAGCGCGCCTTATCCTTCTCCCACGCCTGCTCATCCGGCGACATCGCCGCGAGCTTCGCCGCCGCCGCCTTTTCCTCCTCGGCCTTCTTCGACGCCACAGCCATCTCCTCGCCCTGCAGCGCCGCCGCCGCCTCCGCCGCCGCACGCATCGGCCAGTCCGGCTTGGAGAAATACGCCGGCTCCGCCTGCCGCTTCGCCGTCACGATCGCGATGAATCGCTGATTCAGCGGCGACCCCGCCTGGGCCAGCGCCGGATACTTCTGCACCGCCGACCGTTGCCACTGCTCCACCGTCTGCGCCGCGAGCGGCTGAGCCAGCGCGAGCAGCGCCAGCAACACCGAGGCGCTCCACTTCATCAGGTCTTTGGAAAAGTGCATGCCCATCGTCTCTACACGGACTCGCGGCCAATGCAGCACCGGAATCTGCGCCCGCACCTGCGGACAACCTTCTGATCGACTGCAGTTAGGCGCTTTTTGTGGTTCTAGGTGAGAGGCGTATCAGGATTAGGACGAGCAGAACGCCGAGTCCAATAACAAGGTGAACAAACGGGGAGTTGTGTGCCGGGCCATATCCGCTCCACGCCTCGCCGTAGCGGACTCCCACGAGAAAGAGCAGAAATGAGGCGACATGAAATAGAGCCGCGAGAGTGAACAAGGCCATGGCTGGGCCGATGCGAACGCGGCTGAAGGCCAAGGGGAGAGCGATGCACAGCGCGATGAAGCTCGGCCCGAATAGCGCGAAGAATGCTGGATGCTGGAATGCGATCCGGTAGCGATAATCGGGATGATAGAAGAACTGAATGCCAAACCTACCATCGGCTCCCGGTGATGGCGTCTGTAGTAAATATGACTTGAACCATGTGCGGTTGTCCTCGGCTACCTCGGGGCTACTGCGAAAAAGTGCGTAGCGAAAGTTGGCTGGCGGCTGCGCCGCCTGCTCGTGGTTCTTCCAAGCCTTGCCGTCGCCCTTGTAGTTGAATGACGCATAATCCCATGTGCAAACGGCGACAGGTTCGAGGTGCGATAAGGCGGCGGAAGGCTGGCCATCGCTAAAACTCTTCCAGTGGAGAAAGTTGCCATCGCGTGGCGCGACCGTGGAACGCAATTCAGCGTTTTGTCGTTGGATGCCGGCAAGTTCGAGGCGCGCCCATCGGGTTGCAGTAAAGAGCAAAAGACTGTTGGAGGCGGGATCTAGATAAGCACGGGTGATTCCGATATCGTCGACTTCTTCGGCGCTGGTGGGACCGATGGGTGATGAGTCGATCCTGAACACGAAGATGCCCATGAAAAGAAGCGCCAGAATCGTCGTTACAAGGGTACGCGTGCTCACACGCTTAACGCCGAATTCGGCGAAAGTGGGTAGTCGGGGAGAGTGAAATCAGTCGTTCGCATAAACCGACAGAGCCTTCAGCGCACCGCGAAGGCTTTCGGACAAAACCGGGCTCCTGCCAAGGGTAAACTCCTCGGCACCGGCGGCCACCGCAGGTGGGATCACGACAATCCGGTGGGACACGCTCCGGCGTGTCCCCATCTGACGGCGGCACGCCGGAAGTGGGACGCGCGGGAGCGCATCCCTCCGAGCCTTCCGCCCACATCCCGGAGGGATGTCCGGACATTAGCCGGCGTGGTCGGAGGCGGTTTCCCAAGAGTTGGCTTCGGCTTCTGGATGGTCGGCGGCGGCTTTCCGGCTTCTGGAGTCCGCTTTCCACGTACACGCCTCGGCTTTTCACCCGATGGCGACGGCTTTTCCAGAGTCAACGGCGGCTTTCGTCCGCTCGGCAGAGGCTTCTCTTTGCCCGGTGGTGAATTCTGAACGGCGGTCACCCGCCTTTGAAGGTGTGTCATCGGCTTCTGTTTACCTGTCAGCGTCAGTTAGTCCCCCTGTCAGCGTCTTCTGAGCGCCTGTCATCGGCTTTTGGGTGCCTGTCAGCGTCCGCCGGGTGCCTGTCAGCGTCCGCGGAGGGCCTGTCAGCGTCCGCGGAGGGCCTGTCAGCGTCCGCGGAGTGCCTGTCAGCGTCCGCCGGGTGCCTGTCAGCGTCCGCGGAGGGCCTGTCAGTGACTGACAGGCTGTCAAAAGGCGACA
>ENA-ORBV01007857-ORBV01007857.1-microbial-mat-metagenome-genome-assembly--contig:-NODE-7857-length-18159-cov-6.036279_pt1 | contig 18159 bp, 7 predicted proteins | sample MGYA00237777_ERZ505514 | MGnify/ENA primary metagenome ERZ505514 (study PRJEB26160, sample SAMN06269048) | microbial mat metagenome | isolation source: Oligotrophic lake microbial mat | place...
GTTAATAATAACAATCCAGTGGGCGAGCGCACTGAATGCAGTTTTCATCACGCTTGTGATGATCCCCATTTCGGTTGGCAACAAACAGAAAATCTGTCATCCTCCTAGTAGCAAAGTAAGGAATTGAATATAGACACTGAAAAGCAAGCGATGCGGAGGACCAGCAAGAGGGCCAATGTTCGGGGAGTAGGTCTGGGACCCAGGAAGAACAGAAAGGTCGCGGTCTGCAACCCTTCATCTGGGATGTGAGGTGGTGAGAGTACAGTGGCCACAAGAAGACATTTGAGGAAGCAGCCATTGTACAATCGACCTCGTATTTAAGGAACTCCTGCAGCACACATAACCGAGGTCGTAGCAGATGATTCCGAGGGACCAGCCATGACGCTTCTTGGTGAAATTGAGCGGTAAGTGGTGACATGGTTGGGAAATTGCGTAGCGTACGAGTTCCAGATTCGATAAAAGCATTCTTCAATCTCACTTTCCTCGTAGCCGGTGAGCTCGGTCAGCTCTGGTCTCCATCTAGGCTCCACCTTCACGGCGATCCGAGATGCTAACAGAATCGCAGCACCCAAATGCGTTGGCAAGTACTGCGCAAAGTCGTACTGCTGCAGTGCCATGTTGGCAAAGAAGGTGGTAAATTTCTGTATCGACACAGCTACCTTGGGAGGTGGCTGTTGGTTGTGCCACAAATCACCTTCGAACAAAACTCCGTGGGCAGTGTAGTACTTGACCACATGGATGGCGGGAAAGGCCCGAAGCTTCCAATTGAGATACTTCAAGACTCTCACCTCGCCCTCTCGAAAGGTCAAGCTGGTGTGGCCGAAATTCGAGAGCTTTGTTGCTCGGAGCAAGTCGGGAATGTGAGGACAATGCTCCTCGGCTTCTTCGTATTTTGCGGCGAGAGAAATGCAAGCAGTTGCCAGTAACTGCCATTGACCTCGTGGGATGTCATTTCTAGATCGTAGGATCTTGTCGAGAAATAAAACGCTAACATGAATGGTGCTGTCATGCAGTCGAAAGGTCTCTCCAATATTCGTCATCCAGTCAACAAGGTAGCGGCGAAAAGAAATGTAAGACGCATTTGGGTTGTAGGTGAGTGGAGATACATACTCGGCTTGTCGTTCTTGCATGTCCAAGTAAAGATCTCGTGTGTCAATGTTGAGAAGTTCGTCAATTTCGGGGCGTGGCATCTTCATTTTTGTGGTGGTGGTCGTCGTTGAATGCAAAGGTAAGGAATTGAATCAATAGACGTTAGCTGCTACGGACAAAAATACTGTGAAGCAGGTGTGATCTATTTTATTGCCGTGTGTCAACAACTGTAACAAGTCGTTTCAAGATTCAAGAGAATTTTTTTATGGAAGAGGACAGGAGGATGCGTTGTGATTATTATTGTGGTCGTAAAAGTAAATTTATGTAATAACATCAATGGACATGCCGATCAGTTCGTTCAGATCTTTCTTTCACGGCTGTTGTGGCGTCATTGGAGCAATTGGGTCCGTTCACGCTTTTGAAAGTAATAACGGCTAGCACGCCACGCGTCAATTCTCTGCGCCGCCGGGGGAGATTTTTCTCCGGCACATCAGTCAAACGACATTCAATTTTTCAATTTGGAGCAGGCCGCCTCTATCTGTATTGAAATGGCTACTGTATGTGGTCCAGCTTTTGAAAGGTAGTTTGTATGTACTGTATCTTGCTACTGTAGGTACTGTATCATCAGCGGAGGCAATGCTGGATGATAGTTAGTTGAGTGTTACAACGAACGACGTACTGGTACCGGTACTGGTACCAGTAGTTGCTAACAAACTGCTTGCACAGTAGCTCCAGGAGAGTCACTAACAGGTGCCGGTAACACATTGTGCATGTAGGTATCTCTAGCTAGCTAGCTAGCTACAGTATTGGCACAGATTGGCACATACTTTAGGTACAGTACATGCCACAAAAACGATATTGCATGTATGTACATGAAAGATGGTGTCACTGCGTTACGTCGTACCCATAAAAGGTTGTGTTTCGGGGACAAGCGGCGTGTGTTTCCCGCCAGACAAAACCGTTCGTTAGCACTTTTTGGTGCCACTCTTACAACTCTTCTTCTGGGATGCATTTGGAGTGTTCCTCATATACTTTACATCAACTGTTTGATATTTCACGCGGAAGAAAAAATATGAATGTTTAGGTAAGGAGAGTTGCCCCGCTACTCAAACCCGCCCCATCAAGCTATGCCAACTGAAAGTGCCGGGCTACGCCGTATATCCTACTACTAGCTACCTAACGCATGGTAAACATAAGTTCGTGATTGATCAACTACTGTAGGCCCAAAATGAGCTGCAACGTTGCGTTTTCTTTTATAGTTGAGTGATACATTACGTGTGCATACTACTTTAAAATTAGAAGTGATTTTGACACCAATGATCCATCTCATGCATCAATCCAATGCGGCAGTTCTTCGTCGTAGTTGAGATCACTGGCGAAATTGACAACTCGGCCGTATCCGCGAGGAAACTCGTCACGTGCTGTAATGCTGAGGAAATCTAGCTCTGCAAGGAATGCATCCGCAAATGTGTCTTGAAGCACTTGATCGTTCGTGGGGACAAAGAGACTAACATCAATATGAGATCTGCCGTCCCAAGAGGCCACCGCTGTAACCTCTGGCGCAAGACCAACAATAACACATCCCTCTCCGAAACCGCTGGACACTTGAACATCGTCCTTGGCGTTTTCTCCCTTATCCATATACGCGGAACTACTTCTGATCGCTTCGACAAAGCCCCTCTTGACCTTGGTACATGTCAAGGCAGGCGCCCCGTGAATGTCGACAGGTTCAAATCGTCGAACCAAGTCGGATCGGTGGACCGTAATGACATCGCCATCCGAGTCGAATCTTCGCACATTGAATGTTTCGTCATGCGCGTTTTTGGCGATGATGGCGCCCTGCGACCAGTATCCATTTCGTCGGATCAATACCGCATCGGGGACATCGATGGGGGAGTCAGTCTCGAAGATTCGCATTGAATCACGGTCGACTACCTCCTCAACACCATGATCCAGATACACCGCATATTTGCCGTCTTCCTTTTCTTGAAGTACTTTGCCCATGAACCACTCGCCTTTCCAAACATCCTTTTCTATGTTGACCAACACCGTCTCCTCCACATCGAGGCTGACATACTGTGGTTGAATTTCGAACTGGAGGATCGTCTGTTCCCCAATTGGGACTTGATTCAAAAACTGTGTCAAGGCATCGTGATGTTCGTAGTCGTCTCCTGATCCAATAATAGAAGGTCGAAATCCTGGGATGTAGTTGAGGCGCCCGTCGTCGACCTTCCGGATTTGCCCTGCAAGTCCGGTTTCCTTTTCAACTTCTGCAATAAACTCCTCCAAGTGCGTGAAGAACTTGTAATCGCCGGAGGAAAAGATGCCAACATCAAAGGCGCCGTTATTCCCGCGGAAGGACACACGTGAACGCTGGGCTGGGCTAAAGGGGTCAAACTCAGTTTGAAAGCGTTCCAGAAGAGCTCGCTGCCATGAGGCAGATGCAGCGTCATGTGACGTTGAGAGAACGACATAGTCCTTTTGTAGCAGTTGAACACGACGTGGTTTGAGGGTGAGAATCTTGTGCAAAATCTGGCCCATTTCTTTAGGAGTTTGTGAGTCAATGACGATCACATCGATCTTGTCAGTGCCAGACGCCAGCAAAGAAGCCAAAGTTGACGTTTCGCAGACAAGCATCTCGTCAGCATTCGCAAGATTCGAACAGGCACGCATAGGAATGATGTTCTTGGTGGCCGTGGCTCCAGTAACTGCATAGAGAGCCGAACAGGATGACTCCGGGTCAGCGCAAAGAACGGCGACGGTGGGATCAACCACTGCGAGCTTTGAGATTGCCTTTCGAATGACTGCCATGCTCGTGTCGTCTGCGACAGTTTCAACTTGCTCTGCTTGAACAGATTCGCCAAGTTCATCGCAGGTCGCAAGAGCTTCCATCGGGATGGTGCACGCCTCTTTGCTAGTGAGCGCACCAAACATGCCTCCTGTGACGATTCGATATGAGGACGACGCTTTCTCGTCCTTGCTGCCAACAGCTGCAATCAGCTTGGCCTTCACAGTTTCGAGCTTTTCGTAATCACTCCATAATTTGATGTCGAAACCAATGTATCGTTTCTGCTCACGGGCTTGCACAATGACATAGCCTTCTATGCAAAGAAATACAATGATCATTTCTTTCGAAGAAGGAGCAGCGTCGATAGAAAGTTCTGTGAGGCCTGCATCTGTCAGCGCAGCGCTAATGCGTTTGCTGATGGTATCCGATGATTCCACTGTGGCGTAGGTGTCCTCGACTTCGAGAATCATGTGCACGCCATGCCCTCCTTTGGAATCCTCCGCAACGTTTCCATCTAAATTTCCTTTCTTGGTCGTTTGATTGCAAGCCAGATCGTTGTTGCGATAGTTCAGCCACCTGACATACTTGTCCGATCCTTTGTCCAAGTCTGATTTGCCAAGATAAACGGTATTGATGTTGTGATCCTTTGGTGTTTTCTTGAGGAAGTCGACATTCTTGCTTCCAATGGTAATGGACTGTTGACAAAGCATGGGAACATCCAATACCTCGAGATCGACTTCATATTTGACAAATCCAACAGAACGACGGGGATAGAAATCTTCATTGCGGGCAATGATTCCATCGGGCTGCAACAATTCCACAGCAACATCCATAATGGTCATATCTTTGGTGACCATGAGCGTTTCGGCAACATTGGTCTGCAAGTCCACAATGACCAAATCAAAAGTATGGTAAAACTTGTCACCTTGTTCAAGAAGCATAGCAAGAGTCTTCGTGGCATCACCAAACCACCATTGTACCTTGTCGTTGTCAAAATGTGGCTGAGTTGCCATATTCCTGAAACTGCTTCGAACAACCTGATGATCCAATTCCATCCCAATCACCAGCTCCAAGGACGGGTACTTGAGAATTTCGTGAAGCAACATATTATCTCCACCTCCCAAGTAGATGACTCGTTTCGGTTCATCGACAAACTTGAGCGGGTAGTGAACTACAGTTTCATGGTAATGAGGACGCCAGCTGGTGCACGTCTGCAACCAACCACTGAGATAAAGACATGTATCATCAATCTCAGAATTATGTTCAAACGAAATCTTTTGATACTGAGACTCTGTCTCGTCTACTTCGTCATAGGGTGCGTTTCCCAAGTAAGGGCTTGAATCCGAGTCACAGACACCAAGAGATTCTTCATCATAGTTGCGTTTGCGCTCCTCTAGATCATCGTAGGTAGTAAGGTCATTGCTGGTATTTTCTTCGAGGGTCTGGAACTTGGGATTGATGTCGGTACTTCGAATGAGAAATTCGAGAGCTTCCGTGAGAGCTTGGTAATAGTCCAGGATGACAACCTTTTCACTATTGGCGGGAAGATGTTCCGCTGTTTCCATGACATGATCCTTGAGACCGTACAATCGATTCAAAATTCCTTGAAAGCGATGAATGTCCTCCGGCGTTGGATAAAAGGGTGACAGCCATGTCAGCTTCAAAGGCGGTTCTGGATCCTCGGCGGATGGAATGACTTGATGATCAATTTCAAAGATAAAGATATTCTCTTCGTCCTCTTTTTCTTCGTCTTCGTCGTCCTGATTAAAATCAAATCGCCAACGCCTGGGGTACTGTTCGACAAATCCATAATCGTTCAAAATTTGAGGAAGGACGTACCAGCGGTCCAATCCTTCACAATCGACATCGCGACACATGTTATACGAAAAATACAGCTCTTCTCCGGGCAAAATATCGCGCTTGGCCACCACCGTTACGACATCGACGTCTGGGTCATGAGCGCTGGTGAGTTGATCCACGTTGTGCCAATGTCCATTGCGATGATCGATCATATCCAACAAGGGAACCATGAGTTCGTTCCAACTGCGGGAAACCACTTGCAACCACGCTTCACTCAAAAGAAAAGCGGCTTCTTCATAGTCGGCCACAAGGGTGGGATTTTCCCGTACAAAATCACGAACGTATGGGGGACCACATCGGTCCATGAAAAGGCCCTCTTCAAAATGTTGGGGCTCGACTGTTTCTTCCCCAACAATGTCTTTCAACAAATTTTGGGCACGCGGAGACCAGGCTCGTGGAAGTTTGAAACGATCCGGCTTTGGTTTGTTGGTGTTGTCATTGTTGTTGCGAAGATAACCTAGTGTGTATTGTGCATACGCCTGAAATTTTGCTTGATCTCCCAAGAGATATTCTTTGGCCAAGGATTTGGTCGTTTCGCACATATCCATGTCATTTTCTGTATTTTCAGAAGGCCTTAATAGACATTCCTTTGGAATGGCCATAATGGCTTCGTTTTTCTTAATATGATCGACCGCAAACATTCCATTGGCCGTGCTACTTTCGGGGTTGATGTGCAGTTTCAACTTGTCACTAAAATAGCCGTGTTCTTTGGAACGCAACCAAGCGACGAGGTCATGAGGATTTTTGTTGTCATTGTTGTTGTTATCCGCCAATGCCGATGCCAAAAAGGCAAGGACAACGAGCGAAACTCTCACCATCGTGTTGAAAATTAACTGATAGAAGGAATCAGTTATGATGAATCAGTATGGCTTTGTATTTCTTGCAGGGCCTCTCCAGTACTCAGCTTCTTCAACAAATACTGCCAGTACTAGATGCTCCAACACTTAAAATTAATAATGAGTTTAGTGGCGGTACAAGTGTATTTATCTTTTAGGCGAGAACAGTCAAGTAGTCTAGTCAAGTGTGGAGGCTCGACAACACTTGACTACGTAACAGTACGGTATGGTGCCAGGTACAAGTAGCAGCAGTCAAGCAAGAACGGTACGATGTACTGGTAGGTACTGTGAAGCGGAAGTCCAAAATGACATTCCAGGTTGGCTGATCGGATCTTTCAAGTTGCATGCCAATACGTTAACGTTTAAACAACGGCAAGATCCAATAACTCGGAATCATGCACGATTCAACCGCTATTTTCTAGCACAGTTCTCATTGAAAACGAAAATGTGATTGAAAGAAGCGCAGGTCGACGCAAACGCAGGCAAATCCCCAAGCGTTGAAGTATTTAGGTAGCATTTTCTGAAGTAGGTTTAGGAACATTCAATTTTTGCGCCTCTTTACGCAGACTTCTCAATGTGCTGCCAATGATTGGCATCAAATGAGAATGCCCTCATACACGAATGTGAACTCTGCACTTGCACATAGCAACAAAATATCCTCCAAAGCGTGCACAACGGTACCAGTACAATTGTATCTCTTCCAATCCTCATTAAAAAATTATATCCAAGTATTGCATTGATTTCTATTGAATATTTCGCGGAGCAGCCTTCCTCCTCCCTAGCTTTTTCTTTAAAAAAAAACACAAGCCAGGTTCACCTGAGTTTTACAACTTTTTCTTTTCTATCATCATGATATCCTCCTCCACGTTCCTTTTCTTTTCCACCCTTGCTGTGGCCACCACCACTACAGCCCAACCTCAAGGATCGCTCCATGCCCGTCCCGCCTACCTGGGTCCCCGTGATCGATTCTGGAGACATAATCGCGACCAAAAGACGCTGGTCTGGAAAGGCGTTGAATTGTACGACACGGTGTACAATTGTATCTTTGATCAAAGCCAAGATGCCGCCGCCTTGAGTGAAGAAGAACGCCTCCAATTGGACGCATTGGCCAAGGACCCACAGGAGCCCAACAGTCCCAATCGGTCGATTGGCAAACGCATTGTGGATGACAAAGAAAATCGATTTGGCAATATTATTTTGGTGGAAGTCTTACATGCCATGGAACCTCTGCAAGTCAAGGCCGTCCAACGATTGGCCCATTGTGTGCGTACTCATATTCCCGAATATTTTGAAGTTCGTGCCATGTACAAGGAATTCAATTTGGAAGAAGATCCGGGTTTGGGTGGAAATACACCCACCCATTTAATGCCCTTTTTGGGGATTTATTTGCCATCCGTGGCCGATACAGTCCTTCAGACCATTCGATTTGCCTACAATGCTGCCGGGTGGCAAGGGATTACCATTCGTGATAAATTGTTGGGCAAAATGAGCGATGATCCCGATGCTCCCGTGACGCGAGAACAAGGTGTTTTGCGTGCTTCGGCCATGCCGGAACCGGAACAATTGGGATTTCGTGCTTCGGAACATTTGTCCTATGATGATTTTCCTCTTTTGGATGCTCATCATGATGGAACCGATACGGCCTACACTGTCAATTTTGCCTTTTCAGGTCCGGACGATTATGATGGTGGATTCTTGTACGTTATTGACAAGGTGGGTGAAAAGACCTATTTCAAGCCCAACAAGCATTCGTGTGTTGTCTTTATGGGCGGTCATTACATGCATGGCGTGACCAAGATTACGGGAGGACATCGCGAAATGTTCAGCAATGAGCTGTGGTTCAATCCCGATGCGCCGATTGGAACGACGCTCTGGAATCAGAGACCACAAAACATGGATGACTTTATCCGGGAATGTAACAAGGTGGGTCATGTTGCCGGACAAGGTCCTTGCAATGTCACCTTTTCCAGCTCGACCCAGCATGACATCTCTCGGGATGAAATTCTCAATGGCAAGTACGCCACGACGGCCGATGAATATTTCGAGGACGAGATGGGAGAAGAAGGCTTTTCGTCGGATTCGGAAGACGAGGAAGAAGAAATGCTTTATGATTCAGAAGACGAACCCGCGGTGGCAGGCGACGAATGGTACTGGCCCGAAGAAGAGCGATTCGCACCCAATGACAAGTATTTCGATGAAACAGAAGAACCCAACTTTTTGGTTCCGGAATCGTTGGAGGCAGGAGAAATGGCACCCTTGTATTGGAGAGACACCCGAGAACGAGTCAAGGATGATGAAGCATATGCGATTGGTTTGCCAGAAGAGCTTCTCAAAGAATTCACGGCATACGTCGAAAAGAATGGAATGTTGAGAGCTGCCAAGAAGTTGATTTATCCCGAAACAAATACGGGAGAAGGCATGGTGGAACCCTTTGAGCACGGTGTCGAGCACAAAATTTACAAACTCGAAGATGGACAAAACTGGGGTACAATGCGTCCCCAATGGTAAGACAAAACATAGCAGAGCAGTTGAAGATCTTTGGGAAATCATGACTCTCAACAACTTCTGTGCATTTGTATTTACCCTTCAGGGATGGCATGGACATGATCTGGATCGATCCTGGTGACGAAGAATGTTTCGAGAGTCTTCTGCATGTCCTACGAAAGGGCGGCTTTGACACGGTACTCGAATCCGTTGCTGAACAGTAAGTTCTATCGATCGTATGATATCTATCTTTCTTCGATGGAATTTGAATCTAATCCTGTCTCTATTTCTTTTCACTGCAGCTTCAATCTGGATGGACTCATGGTTCAAGGTATTGGCCCCATCTTCTTGAGTCATTTCGAGCACGACCCAGAATACCGACAAGTTCACCACGATCTTATCGAAGCCAAAGGATCCTTTTACAACGTCATCGTTCCCCTCTACATTCCAGAAGGCGGGGCCAAGCTTTATGTTGGCGACATGGAAAGAGATATGACCGTTAATATGCGATACAATGTTGGTACACTTCTTGGTGCAGGAACAAGACACGGAACAGCGGAATGTGACTACCGAGAGCAAAAAGATGTTCGTCTTTCGGTTGCTATCTATCTTGCGGATGTCAATAAAGAGAACGTCGGCATTATTGCCAGTGATAGTACATCTTTGTGGCCCTCGGAGGGCGATGTTCACTGGTTCCAAGCTCAACAAGGCCGCTTGTGGAGAAGGGATGGTTCTAGGAGCCTGAAAACAGATCAAGGGCGTGTTCCCCTCCACGTTGAAGATAAGAGGCAAGACTGCGCCCAACATGTGCGCCGTTGTGTTTCTGACCCTGCGGGATTTCGCCTTGAATGTCCCAAGACATGCAAGGTTTACATGGAAGATGACGAATACTACAAAAAACTCAAGGCTCTGGTGGAAGGGAAAACAACAGAAAGCTGCACCAACAGTCCCACGTGCGCGCAGAAGGAGTAAGCAACTTGCATAAACTAAAATTATAATAAACAAATGGATTGAAGCTATTTCATCATTTTTTATGTACCTACCTGCACCACATCAACATCTAGTAGTAGCTAGGTACCTACTATACTTCCCATGAAGGTTGCCTGTAAAGCAATGGAATAAGGTTTATGGAAAATATCAATGGGTTGCTCTTCTCTGCCGATCTTGAAGACTGTAAAATCAGCAGGCCTTCTGCTTGCCTGTGTGTATGTTCAACAGAATGAGAGTAGACAACTCACACTTGATGTTAAGGTGCTGTCCTAGGCAAAGTTCTTCCAATGAACTCTTGAGTTGTCAGAAAGCACGCCAAAGCCAAATTGAAAATGTTCAAAGAGTTAACTCATGGGTTTGTGGCACCCAAAGGACCAAGAGTTGTTAGGACAGCAACTTACAAATGACTCCATTGTGATTGATGTGGCCGCAAAAAGACATAAAGCCAGTGAGTCTTTCAAGGATTTTGTGTGGTTTCATGAAACCGCAAAGAGTGATTGATTATGAGGCATCATTTTCTTGGACTAAAAATTGTGTTTAAAACGTTTTTTTGTTCTGCGTTGCACTGTTTGTAGTTAGACATCAAGTAGGCATGATTTGTCAGCATCCATTGATATAAGTGGTAAGCTTTTTGCTAGATTGGCTTTTTCTCCATTGATTGGCTCATCGATGTGAAGCAGTCTCCATTGTTCGAGTTGATCAGAGGTTAAGCATCAGCTATGGAAAGTTTAAGGATTGAATTTTTTTGTTTGGTGCATAGAGTTCAGTTCTTTGTTGCAAATGTTTTTTTGACCGCACTGATTGAGTTGCCTTGTCAGAGAAAGTTGAGGGGCATCTCATCTTCTCGTTGAATGACTAAAGTTGGGTTTGATTTTTTGGGAAATTGGGTTGCAATGAATGGGGCAGCAAAGGTTGCAGAGCTGGAGATCTTGGCTAGACCTTTCTCTTTGGGTCTGATCAAAAGCTGTAGCACAAACATGTGTAAGCAAAAATCTGTAGAAGGTTTTAGCCTCTCATCTCCATGGGTGTATCTCCAAATGAAGTTCTTAACCAATCAGAACGGGCTTTTTAAGGTTAGGGATGCATGTAAGAATAAAACACAAACAAAAACAACAGCCAATTATTTTCTATCTTCTTCCTCTCTTCCATTAATTTTGATTTATCAACAACAACTGCGTGCCGCCCACTATGGCAACTACAAAACTGTACTTGCCACCTCTTTGGGGCAGTCTCCAAGGGGTCAAGCTACTGATACGATAAACAAAACCATGTCGGATCCACATTCATCCGTAGATTCTCCGCCACTTCCAGCAGGCATGGCGTTGCGCGACTTGGAACAACGGGCATCTCGAGTCGTGTCGGCCATTGAGAAATTCATGGGAGCGACTCGTTCCATTGATGAGTTTAACAAGATTTCACCAGCTACTCTTTGGTCTGCCATTAAGAAGAAAAATGAGTTCAATGTAAATCGCAAGGATGTTACGACAGGCCCAACTCGACAACCAAACGATCCCAATCAAGTGATTGAATCCTTTGATCTTTTGGGGCATTTGGAGAAACATGGGATTGCAGTGGCTGAAGCTCATGCTGTTTCTCGTGCAGTAACTAATTCTTCTGACGAAATCGACACAGATCACACACCAATCAATAATCGAAACAACCCGCGTCGAACCATTGTGTTGGATGTTATTCGACCCTTGGTCAGATCTTTATACGATTGCTACAGTCAGCTGGATCAAGTACCTGTCCAACCACAAGCAGCAGCAGCAAAGCCGGGGCAGCCAGGCAAACCAAAAGCCAAATCTCAACCGCCTCCGCCTCCTCCCGGAATGTTATCACTGCAAAATTATACAGATATTGGAGCCTTTATGGAATTTTTCGTTTGCACATCGATCTTACCCCTCATCGAGCCTTGCATCTTGTTTCCGGTCGAGGATCGGGCACGATATTTTCTACCCAAATCCCTGGCAGGTCGAATTTCGCGGCCGACCTTGTTGTGGGGGTGTCACCAAGAGCTCTTGCGAAGCATGGAATCCGGAGAGGATGGCTTGGCCTCCCTGCTAGAGCAGGTCGTATTTGAATTAAAGTCAACCGTGACAAGGATGGGAAAGCTATTGCTCTTGGATCGGTTCCGACCAATGTTGCTGCCGCGGCATTTGGCGGACCTGTATGCGGCTATCTTTCAAACCGAAGTGTATTCCAGTCGACTGGAGGAACTTTTCCAACAAAGACGGCCCAACCCATCCGAAACGAATACATTGACAGAAAACCTCGATCTGGAATACCAGATGGTAGTCACACTCTTGTTGCCACCCTGGGATCAGGACGTGGGTGCTACCACCGCAACAACCAATCATCATGCTCAAATAGCACCGGTAAATCCTGCATTGCAAGCCCAGTCCTTGCAAGCACTGCTGTTGCAAGGGACCAAAGCGCCTCTTTGGTTGCGACAGCGCGTGGCAGCCAAGCTCACCAGCCTAGCTGGTCGACAGTTATCGGCCATTATCCAAGTCTTTGTTCATGCCGCACCTCCCAAGGACAAGACAGCGGCTAGCCTTCGTCTTGCAAAGACTCTCGTGGCGGAACGACGTGCCATACAGAACGACAGCTCGGGAGAGAAGCAAGATCAGAGCTTGTTGTTATTCGATCGGCTTTGTGAACAGGCAATCCAAGTTTTGGACGATGTGGTGAACGAATGCCACCGTGCCGACTTGACCTGTGGGAACAAAGACCATCTAGCACTCAAACAGAGCCTAGATATTCACACTGTTTGGGCTATTTTGGACCAACTACCATCCAAGGCAATGCAGGGCAAGATGCAATCGCTGCTTAGTATGGGGCTGCTGCAAGCCAGAAACGACAACAATACGTGTATTCATCAATCTGTAAACCGCATTGCAACTCTACTTTGTACTATCCCCCCGTCTCTGGATCCTCGCAAACTGGTGGAGGTGTTCCTTCTGCCACTAGGAGACGTTAACCCCGGAGGGTTGGGGGTTGTCAAGTCAACCATATTGGGACAACTACTACGATTGTCTACCCTTCCACCGACTACCATCAAGTCAAATTTCCGAGATGATGTAGTCTTGTCATTGCGATTGGTCGTACAAGGGATAGTTGAAAGTAAATTTGATTGTGACTCAGTGGAAATCGCAGCCATGTCGCTCTTCTACTCTGTCGCCCCGAGCAAATGGGATCTCTCCGGCTATTCCTACATCATAGCTAAGACCGACGATGCAAATAAAAGCCCTGATTCAGCACCAGGACTCGGCACTGTGGGATTCCAACAGGTACAGGAGTCTCCACTGTCGACGACAAAGGACGACGATATGCTTGCTTCCGTCGAGCAACGCGTGAAAGTTGTTTTGGAGGATCTTATTGCCCCTCTCATTCAGATGACCAGCTCCGCTACGAATGAACTGGACGGCAAAGACGCATTGCACCCGAAAGGCACAATGCTACCAGCAGTGCTCTTTCATTTAGTCCTCCGTGCGTACTTTGCGTCCATCCAAGTCGGGAGTACGGCGGGCGTGGAGTTGCCCAGTGCGTTTCGTCAAGCAACAGGAACTAGAGCCTCCTCGAGCATTGACGTCTTTCAAATCGTTGCCATGTGCTTCTTACCCCTTCTTTGTGAAGGCTGCCCATTGGAACACCTGCTAGCTAGCAGCAACAACGATGCTACGGGGATCTTTCAGATGATGCAACTGGTGTTCAAATGCGCTGGGGCGTACTTTGCTCCTGAAGAAGTCTTAGCGCCCGAAGTAATTCAAAACGCTGGCGACGCCGAGGACGAGTATTCCTTTCATCAAAGTGGGGAGTTTTTTTCGCAAATACTCAATGTTGCCGCGACGAAGGACACCAACGGTAAAACACACGAAAAGACTGCAAACCCTATGGAAATAGAGATTCTTCTATCAGTCACTACGCTCTTGTTGAGTTTGCTCATAGCTATCGTGGAGCTTGGATCGGAGGCAGGTCGAGCTCAAAACGAAGAAGCTGCAATGAACAGCTTTGTTATCAATCTACGACCCATAGCCGAACTTTCCAATGTCTCCATGGCAAGCTCCGCCCAGGTGACTGAGACGCTTGCACCCTCCATGGCAGAGCTTTCCGAGATGGCTGCTCACGCTATGGCTCTTTTAGCAGCTCGCAATGCTCCATCTCGGCCCACCGTCAACGCGCTGTTAAAAGAGCCAAAGACATCTAAAGAGAAGGTTGAGAATTTCTTCGAGCAAACTGACGCGGACCTCAGGTCTACTCAACCTCCTATTCGTGCTCGAGGAGTGGTATCACTGCAACGTTTCTTACGCGGCGACTTATTCCAAGAATTGCTTGCCGAAGAATCGAAAGTAAGCCCCAAGCGTCCTCTCATTGTTGTTCTTGGTGAGGAGCCCGAAGCTCCTTCTCCTCAATCGGCATCGAGCTACGCACTGACTAGAGTCCTTGAGTGCGCGATCTCTGCTCTGGCTGACTCTGAATCCTATGTTTACCTGGCAGCGGTTCAATCCATAGTTGCGGCCACAGACGTTTGTCCGCGACAGGTGCTCCCGAGCATTGCTCTGGCAGTGGCAGCTGGGGAGTTTGGAGCACAAATTGCAAAAGGCCCCGCATGTAACAGGACGACGCTTTCGTCCGCACAACAGATAAAGCTATCCGAAGCTCTCATTTTTTGCATCCGACGAAGAGCGATTCTCAATGAGTTTGTAGAGTTGCTGCTGGATCTAATGATATTCAAAGGTCGAGTTCCAGACGATGACTCGGCACATAGTTGCTCCGATTACGACAAAGTTATGCAGATTCATAACGAAACGAAACGGTATTTCCTAAAAGCGTCGGATGAAAATAGCCAAGACGAAGACTTGGAGGAGATCGCAGAGAGACAGAGTGTGAGATTCCACACTGGAGGGCCGGTCTTTCGAGCAGAAGAAAGAGATGTCGTGATATCCAGTCGGGTTGCTGTCATTGCTGAGCTGGTATCTGCTACAAATCCATCGATACTTGCAAGGTATTGCGGTACCCTTGTGCGCATCTCAACTGAAATACTCCGCTTGGATGCTTCAAGACCTTTACGCCGAGCAGCTGCACTTCTAGCTCTGGCATTATATCAGTCAGTTTTGCGGGAACAGTTGGTGCTTTTCGAGATGGTGAGCTCGGCAGCTGTGGAGGATGTTGGCAATGGTACAGACCTAGCATTTTCTATTTCATTGATTTCCTCCGGGGGTAATGATGCCTTGGAGACAACACTTCAAAGATGTCTAGCGGTGGAGGATCTGCATGACCTATCCAACACGAAGCATCGCGCCTTTGACGCTGCCACGGTAGCGCGATGCCAGGAAGCATTGATCGCACGACAAGAAGCTGTTGATGGAGGAGTTTTTGCTGTAGCAAAGCTTATAGTAGAGGCCAGACTGCAACAAAATAGCATTTCCGCTGCTAAAATATTGACGGAGCTGTTGAAAGCAAAGGAGCAAGACGGTAATACTGTCCGAGCGCTTGACAACTTGCGCATTGATACGGACACGCTGGAGCTCTCATGAACTCAGGAGCAGTGAAACGAAGCTACTGCACATCGACGGCCTATGGTCGGGTCTCTCCAATAGGTCTTGAATGTTCTTGTGGAGGGTGAAGTTCTCAATACTGGCGCTCCGAAGCAGGCAAAACTTCTTTGGAGCACTTCGTCTTCCAAAGTCCCTTCAACTACTAAAGGGCCAAATACCCATGGTAGTCACCTAGTTTTTCGCAGTAATAGAGAGGTGTATTACTATGGGAAACAGAAGTAGTCACAGAATTACCCAAGGGACATGAGTGATTACTGTGAACTACAACATTTTTTTACAATATTGGAGTTGAAACTTTAGCTAGCTGTATTTACAGAGTAGTATTCCCCCCCAACCAGTCAAAAAGTGGCTGTAGCTGCACTTATTGTGATACCAAAATGAATGACAAATGGAAATCAAGAATGATGACAAACAAAACAATATGCAAACATAGCGCTCACTCTTCCTCTGATTCCGCAATGTTGTCGCCATCAACTACTCATTCAGCATTTTCACCTCCACTGCTCATTAGCTGGCATTGGTGTGGAGGTCTGTTCTTGAGTAAAAAATTGAATTTGGAGTCAGTTTGCTCTGCACTGTAGAGACAGGACCATTCTGTACAGGACCCACACCACTATAAGTCTGTTCCTGAACAGTTGTTGCAACTGGCCAAGCATAGTAATGTACAATTTCGACATGGTTTGAGGCTGACATTTAACACTTGAGGAGCCAGCACTTGAGGAACTGTTGCCAACCACAGCATCATCAAAACAGAAGATTGAGGGGCCACGATGGACTTGTCTTTGACTGTGCTAGCAGCAACATGGGTTTGGCTCTTCTTTGTAAAGCCTGGACTTGAAGCATTTTTGGGCTCCTTGTTTAGCTTGTGGTGCACAAGATGACTACAGCATCAATTGCTACTAATAAAGTGATTCACAACTTATCTATTATGTGCAACTGCTAGTTGTAATTAATCATTAAGACAGAGCCAAAGACAGAAAAAGCAACACAAGACATGGTCATGATGGACAAATTGACCACAAGTGTTACTGTGGATTGACTAGTTCCAGTGCAGGCATGGGGCAAATATGCTACCCAAAGCTAAAACTTTCCTAACTTTTCAACATTCTTCAGTTTTCTCCCCTCTATTCCTCCTTTTTGTGCCTCCCCCCCCAGCTCAATTTTTATAAAAATTCCTCAAATTCCTCGTTTGTCCCATTTTGCACCAAATTGATGAAGGAGGGGTTACTAAAAGGGGAAAAATCAGGTTGGGTCTTGCTCAAACCTTTGGGTCTACTGCAAGTTAAAGTAGGCACTGACATGACCTTTAAAATTAACACAAGGGGGCTGTTCCAAGAATGAGTGTTTATCAATGGATGTTTTGTAATTTGAGCAGTGGTGGCAAGAAAAGGGGGTGAGGCCAGAGATCCATTCAAGGAGTTTCTTTGATGCCAAACAGACATCTTTGTTCTTTTCTGAATCATTAAGTTCACAAATAATTAAGAATTGACCGAGATAGAGATTGATTAATGTTCAAGTTGCTGCAACTCAACCACCTTTCATTTTGCAACTTTGATCACTTCAAAAGAAATATTTTATCTTCTTCTACTTTATTGGAATCGATGTTATTATTTTATGTTCTTTTTTATTTGTTTTTGAATTTTTATGTCTCAGCCAATCATTCTAATGCACTTGCACAACATGATGTGAGACACAATGCTCAAGCTTTGATTCATGCATTCAAATCAGCTCTGGAAGGTTTTTCATTACAGCAATGAGATAAAATGCCACATACAGTGTCTTTTGCATTCCTTGCCACCCAAGGAGTGCAGATGTCATCACAAATTTCTAAAAACAGCCCATGTTCAGAAATCATTTAAGCACCTTAACCTTTATTGCATTTGCTACATAAACACATCAATTGCTTCATGGGTTCTGACACTTCTTGTTGAAAGAATAAGCAATTTGTTGCTATGTTTTTTGCCTGTAACAATGCTGTGCATGAGTGTAACCATGATCAAAAATCTGACTAATGGCCATAATGTTGTGCTAGCATGCAGCTGTAGGCATATCCAAAATACTAACCAAATATGTGTTTATTCAAATTTAGACTTCTTACTCCAAAAAGCAATCTATTTCACAATTTGTAAGCTTCTCCTGAATGTCAGATCTTCACATCTGAATCTTTGACATATTTGTTCACTGTTAACCATTGAGAGTCTTGAAGTTGTCCTTTCACTGTAAGATGAAGCTAAAATTCTCTCACTAGCCAATGCTGTTGTTTTCCATTGTTTCCTTTAACTGTTTAGACGGACGGAGGCTTGGTTCAGCTATGACATTGTCATGGCCATAAAGGTCTACTAGCAAATCAGGAAAAACAATGTGTTTTATATTGCTGACAATGGTACGATTTCACCCGTGATTCAAAGCACGAATGGAAGTCGTGTCCCGAGTTCTAGACCAAGGACTGATGTGCGCCCTAGTGGAAAAGACACAATATCGAATGCGGAACACAAAGTGGAACGGAAACGATGAGTTCCCACGCCGTGTTCTATTACGATGGCGTATAATCCTA
>ENA-ORBV01007858-ORBV01007858.1-microbial-mat-metagenome-genome-assembly--contig:-NODE-7858-length-18158-cov-10.424147_pt1 | contig 18158 bp, 16 predicted proteins | sample MGYA00237777_ERZ505514 | MGnify/ENA primary metagenome ERZ505514 (study PRJEB26160, sample SAMN06269048) | microbial mat metagenome | isolation source: Oligotrophic lake microbial mat | place...
CCGTCCACCGTCCACCGTCCACCGTCCACCGTCCACCGTCCACCGCCCACCGTCCACCGCCCCCCGTCCACCGTCCACCGTCCACCGTCCACCGTCCACCGTCCACCGTCCACCGTCCACCGTCCAAAGGCACCCATGACACTACTCAACGTCCAGGATCTCAGCAAGGCCTTCCAGATCCACGCCCTTGAGCGCGCGGTGCCGGCTTTCCGTGCGGTGAGCTTCCAGCTGCACCCCGGCGAGCTGCTGCTGGTGCGCGGGCCGAACGGTGTGGGCAAATCGTCGCTGCTGCGCTGCCTCTACCGCACCTACATGCCAGATTCTGGCAGCGCCCGCTTTCAGTCGTCGCTTGGCGAGGTCGATCTAGCTCGCGCCGCCGACGTGGACATCGCGCTGCTGCGCCGCAGCGAGATCGGCCACGTTACGCAGTTTCTGCGGCCGCGCCCGCGTGTGAGCGCCCTCGACCTGGTGGCGGAGCCGCTGCTCGTGGCGGGCAAAGCGCAGGACGAGGCCCGCGCACTGGCGGCGGATCAGCTAGGCGCACTGGGGCTGAAGCAGGCGATCTGGGGCGCCTACCCGAGCACCTTCTCGGGCGGCGAGCAGCAGAAGATCAACCTCGCGCGGGCGCTGATCGCGCCCCGCCGCCTGCTCCTGCTCGACGAGCCCACCTCCTCGCTGGACACCCAGGCTCGCGCCGCCCTCGCCAAACAGATCGCCGCGCTGAAGGCCCAGGGCGTGGCCATGATCGGCATCTTCCATCACGCCGAGGACAGCGCCGGCCTGGTGGACGCCGAGCTCCAGCTCGCGCCGGTGTAGGCACGCCAGGCGGCTTCTGTTACTATCCACAGATGATACGGATTTCTGTGGAACAGGCTTGAGTGTGGCCATCATGGCCCGGAAATGGATCGGTAATCTGTGGATAAAGCTATGCTGCTCAGAGACCTACGCATCGTCCTGCCGGAGCAGCTGATCGAGCGCGGCTGGCTGCGCATCGAGGGCGACCGCATCGCCGAGCTTGGCGAGGGCGACGCCCCGGCGGGCCAGAGTGTGAACGGCGCGGGCCTCACCGCCATCCCCGGCATGATCGACCTGCACGGCGACATGCTAGAGCGCGAGGTGGAGCCGCGGCCCGGCGCGCAGTTCCCCATGAACATGGCCGTCTTCGAGCTCGACAAGCGCCTCGCCGCCGCCGGCATCACCACGGCCTACGCGGCGCTCTCGTTCTGGGATCACGAGGGGCGCGACACCTCACGCAAGCAGGAGGTGGTGCGCCAGATGGTGGCGGCGATCCACGCGCAGCGCCCGCAGCTGCTGATCGACCTGCGCGTCCACGCACGCTTCGAGGTGAGCACACCAAGCGTGGCCGCGCTGCTGGGCGAGCTGCTAGAGGCCGGCCAGATCGAGCTGCTCTCGCTGATGGACCACACGCCCGGCCAGGGCCAGTACCGCAATATCGAGCAGTACGTGAGCTTTATGAGCAACTGGCGCCGCGTGACGCCCGGCCACGTCGAGGAGGAGCTGCGCGAGCGCATGGCGCAGGCGGGCACGCTCCAGGCGCGCTGGGCCCTGGCCCGCGACATCGCCGCCGTCGCCGCTGATCAGGGCCTCGCCATCGCCTCCCACGACGACGACACCGCCGAGAAGGTTGATCTGGTGGCCGCCCTCGGCGCCACGCTCTCCGAGTTCCCCGTGACCATGGAGGCCGCCGAGGAGGCGCGCCGCCGGGGCATGCTGGTGGCGATGGGCGCCCCTAACGCTCTGCGCGGCTCCTCGCACTCCGGCAACCTCAGCGCCCGCGAGGCTGTGGCGGCTGGCGTGGTGGATTGCCTGGCCGCCGACTATCACCCCGGCACTATGGTGCAGGCCGCCTTCGGGCTCGCCCGCGCCGGGGTGGTGTCGCTGCCCGCCGCCGTGGCCCTCGTAAGCTCTGGGCCAGCCGACGCCATCGGCATGGGCGATGCGGGGCGGATCGCCACGGGCCTGCGCGCCGACCTGGCGCTCGTCGAGGACGGCGCCTGCCCGCGTGTGCGCGCCACCATCCGCAACGGCACGCCGATCTACTGGGACAACACCATGTGGGGGCGCACGACCTAAAGACACCCAGGATACGCTTCCGGGAAGTGCTCCTCCACGCCGAGGAATCAAAGCACACCCCTTCCCGGAAGCTGTTGGAAAAACCCATGCACCAGATCAGCTCCTTCCCCGAGGGCCAGCCCAACCAGCCGCAGCCCGCGCTCAGCGAGCGCCCGACCATCCACCCTACGGCGGTGCTGCGCAGCTGCCAGGTTGGCCAGTGGACCGAGATCGGCCCGCACACGCACATGGTCGAGGCAAGCTTCGGCGACTACAGCTACTGCGCCGGCGAGAACCAGATCATCTACGCCGAGATCGGCAAGTTCTGCTCGCTCGCCTCGCATGTGCGCGTCAACCCCGGCAACCACCCCATGACGCGCGTCACCCAGCATCACATGACCTACCGGCGCGTCCAGTATGGCTTCGCCGAGCGCGACGACAAGGAGTTCTTCGCGTGGCGGCGCGCCCATCGCTGCCTGGTGGGCCACGATGTCTGGATCGGCCACGGCGCGATCATCATGCCGGGGGTGACGGTTGGCACCGGGGCTGTGGTTGGCGCCGGCGCTGTGGTGACGCACGACGTGCCGCCTTACACGATCGTCGGCGGCACGCCTGCCCGCCTGATCCGCCGCCGCTTCCCCGAGGCCATCGCCGAGCGCCTGCTGCGCAGCGCCTGGTGGGACTGGGATCGCGCAACGCTGGAGGCGCGCTTCAGCGAGCTCAACGATGTGGAGCGCTTTGTGGAGCGCTACGGCTCGTGACGCTCCACGATGCGTGGGGGCGCCCCATTGGCCTGGCGCCCCACATGTAGGTACGCCTAGCGCCGGAGCGCGGGCAGATAGAGCATGCGCGGCGTGACCGTCACCGTTACGCGGCTGGTCGCAGTCTGCCCCTTATCATCGGACACCGTGTAGTCGAAGCTATCCTCGCCGATGAAGCCGCTGTTTGGCGTGTAGGTAATACTGCGCGCGCCGAAGCTCACTGTGCCGTTGGCCGCCGGCCCCACACCGGTGATGCGTAGGCTCTGGCCTTCGTCGTTGGCGAGCACCGAGAAGAGCTGGGCAGCGCCGGCGGTCGTCGTCGTCTGATCGGGGGCGCCGAGCGGCGTAGTGCTTGTCTGATTGCCGTTGCGGCAGTTGGCCAGGTTTGCGGCCCGGTTGAGCAGCGCGCTGCTCTGGCCGGTGGGAACCACATAGTCGAGCACCGTGTAGTTGTGGCGGTAGCCAAGGCTCGACTGGTCGCTCACCGTGTAGAAGAACGGCCGCACGCCGTACTCGCAGACCGCCGCCCAGTTCATCGCGCTGTTGCTATACTCCGAGGGGAAATTCGGCAGCGCGCCGCCCATATCTAGCGAGCTGGACCACGAGCTGCTGAACACGCTCTCCTCGGAGACGCCCTTGGTCTGGCTGTAGCCGCCGCCAGCCAGCAGCTTGACCGCCGAGCCGGCCTCGATGTCGAACTCGACGCCGATGCTCGAGTTGGTCTCCGTACCGGAGCCGGTAATCTTCGTGACACCCTGGGCGGTGCTCATCGACCACGAGGCACTGCTCCGGCCGCCCCGCGCGGCAAACAGCGGCGCGATCTGCTGACTCCCTGCGCCACCCCAGTCCAGCTTGCCACGCACCTTCTTCCACTCAAAGGCCGGCGGGGTAACGTAGTTATACAGCAAGGTCTCGAAGTAGCCATCATTGGGGTCGGTGTCGCGCACATCAGCCGGGTAACGGTCGGGCTCGACGTGGTTGGTGCCGAAGATCTGCACCTCCGCCAGGCGCAGGGCGGCCGTGTCGCGGCGCTGCACGCGCACAAAGCGCCCCGTGATCGGGTCGTCGACGTTGAAGGTAAGGAAGGTCGTCACCTCGCCGGCGGCGGCGTTCGCCGGAAGCCCCAGATCAGCCAGGCTGTAGGCGCGCACGCCCGGCTTGCCGATCAGATTGGCCGAGTCGTCCTGGCCGGGCATCTGGCGGAAGTCGGTGTCGGCGACGAGCAGCACGAAGTCGGCCAGGCCCTGCGGCGGCGCCCAGAGCCGGATCTTGCTGATCGGCTGGACGGCGCCGAGGTCGATCTGCCACCAGGGCTTCGCCTGCACGCTCGTCTCCGCGACCATGGCACCGACGAAGCTCCCGTTGACGATCTCGCTGTCCACGGCGAGCGCGGCTGTGGCCGCATTGCTCGACTGATCAGCGCTGGCGCCACGGAACAGGCCCAGGCTGGCCCAGTCGCGGGCGATCGGCACGTACTCCGTCTCGCTGCGGCGCAGCTTATCCCAGCTGTCGAGATCGGCGCCGTTAAGCGCGACCCCGTTGTTAGCGCCAGACACCGGCAGGAACTCGCAGAGCCGCACCGCAGCATCGTCGAGCGGTATGGCCTGGCTGCCGTCGAAGACCCGGTAGTTGTAGCACTTATAGTCGGCCCGCTCGTAGACGACCCCGTCGTTGCCGAAGGAGTTGCCGGTGGTGCGTACCGTGGAGCTGGTGCTGCCCGTGCCGCTTCGGCTGCTGGTGCTGTACTCGTAGCCAGCCGTGGCCTTGACCGAGGCGCTGAACTCGGCGACGTTCGGCACGCCGATGTCGACGCCGAGCCCGAGATAGGCCGAGGCCGCGCTGCCGTGGGAGTAGGTGAATGACTTTTCGGTCGATTGTTCCTCGGCCAGCGACTGGCCGATCGTGCCACTCTTATCGACATCGCCCTGCATGTTCTGCCAGAAGGGCGGCACAAAGACGGCACCGGTAACCTGATACTCCACAAGCTTCTCGCAGCGGCTCGCGGGCGTGTTGGGCTGAGGTGCGACGATCGCGCGCAGCGAGTCGTTATTCCAGTCGGCCGCCACCAGGTCGGGCGGGGCGTTCAGCGTGGCGTCGAAGCGCGCATCCGCCACCAGCTCGATGCGCTGCTGGGCCCTTACGTAGCGCAGGTAGGCCATCTGGAAGCCGGCCGGATTCGTGTCGCTGAAGGCGGCCACGATCTCGCCGCGGTTGTCGCGGTTCACATCGGCCACAACAAGATCAAGATTGGTCACCTGTGGCCGGCGGCCGTTGTTGCCGTCGCCAAGATAGCCGATCGAGACCAGCTCTGGCCCCTGGCTCGTGGGCGTAAGCTGGATGGCGTTGAAGGCCAGCCCCTCGCCGTAGCCGAAGGCGCCGCTGCTGTAGAAGGAGAGCACAAGCTCCTCCTGGCGCACGCCGCCCTGAAGCCCGTCGATGTCGCCGGTAGCCATGGCGAAGCCGTAATTGCCGCCGCTAAAGAGTTTCGACGTGCGCCGCTTGAGCGTACCGTCGCTCAGATCATAGCCGAATACGGTGACGGAGATCGGCGCGCCGTCCCGCTGCTCATAGCCCAGCACAACCTCATCGCCGTTGTCGCCGTCGAGGTCGGCCATGTCGAGGCGCAGACTGCGCGGATTGAGCGTCGTCTCTGTGGTCGAGGCGCGCACGTTCAGGTTTTGGGCGAAGTTATCGCCACTGCCAGCCTGGTAGTTGGGCTGATACTCAAGGTAGACCAGCTGGACGGCGGCGCCGGTGGCCTGCTGGAAGGCGACCACAATATCGATGTACGCATCGTTGTCGAGGTTGCCGGTGGCGATCTGGATTTTGGTAGGCTGGGCGCGGTTGGCAGCGCTGGCGCGCCAGACGGCGACCTTGCCGCCGACGACGCCAGCATCGTTGCCCTGGAACACCTGCACTGTGAGCGCGCCGGACGGGCTACGCGAGGCCACCGCCACCTGCTCGCGGCGATTGTCGGTGCCGAGGATGTCGCCGGCAGCTATGGCACGCTCGCTGTGATTGCCAGCGTCGTCGCGGTAGTCGGTGAGCACCTCGCCCTGGCCGTAGACGGTGAGCTGGTAGTTGCCGCCATCGCTGAAGGCCTGGACGAACTCACTGCGACCGTCGCCATTGAGATCGGCCGCAGCGCTAGCGCGGGCGCTAATCTGGTCGCGGTTGGCGCTTGTGTCGTTGATCAGATCCTGCTCGCGGATGATGTCGTCGACCGGGTCGTGGTCGAAGCGATACCCGCCAAGGCTTCCAGCCGTGCCGGTGTCGACAGTGGTGAAGCCGAGAAAAAACTCCTGCTCGCGGCCGATTTCGAGGGCCGCGCCGAAGGGGCTATCGCTGCAGGCGATGGGCGTGCTCGCCTGGGCGGCGGCGGGGCGGGGCGGCACGGCGGGAAACAGGGTGAGTGCGAGGGCGAAGACCAGCAGGGTGGAGCTGAGGCGTGAGCGGTGCATGGTAGCATTCCTTGTGCGGGCGGCGTTGATCAACGACGTACACTGGTGGCCTACTATAGCGGGTGATGCGTACCTGGCGTGGTGGTACGATCTTCCCTTGCTATAAACTAGCCGACTGGGATTTTTCGTGCTACTCTCAGATAACGCAATGCCCCCATCATCTGCGCCCTCTGCGCAATCTGCGGATGAGCTAGGCCGCGCGGGCCAGGCCCAGCTGCCGCGCCATCAGCGCCATCACGGTGTCGGGCGCCTCGAGGTTTGGCGAGTGCCCTACGCCCGCCAGCAGCACCGGGGCCACGCCGAGCAGGCTGGCAACGCGCTCGACCACCGCCGGGGTGATCAGCGGGTCTCGGGCGCCGCCGATCACCAGCTTCGGCGCCTTGATCGCCCGCAGGGCGTCGCCGGGCTTCCAGCTGCTCAGCGCGAGCATGTTGCCCACAGCTGCCTCGATCCGCTGGGCGTAGCCCTCGTCCACCAGGCGGCGCCAGAAGGCGTCGTCCGGCACGGAGGGCGCCATGGCCTTGAGCGCCATGCGCAGCAACTGCGGCTGCGCCTTGAGCATACGCTGGCGGTCGGGCCTGTTCAGCGCTTGGGGCATGCCGTCGGCCCAGGGCGGCGCGATCACCGTGAGCGTCACGATGCGGCTCGGGGCATCGAGCGCGGCCTGCATGGCCACGGCCGCGCCCAGCGAGTGGCCCACAATGTGGAAGCGCTCGAACCCCAGCGCGTCCGCCAGGGCCAGCTGGTCGGCGGCGAGCGCGGCGATACTGTAGTCCGAGTCGGGGCCGATCGTCCTGCCGCGACCGCGCATGTCGGGCGCGATGCCGCGGTAGCCGACGGGCAGGCGGGCCAGGCAGGGCTCCCACCACCCCGCGCTGGCCCAGTTGCCGTGGACGAACAGCACGGGCTCGCCGGCGCCTGCCTCCAGGTAATGCACGCGCAGGTCGCCCGCCTTCTCGAAGGGCATGCTACTCCCCCCTGAGCAGGGCGTGGAAGGCGGCGTTAAAGGCCTCGGGGTGCTCGATGAAGGGCGAGTGGCCGCACTCGTCGAGGGCCAGTTCGCTGTAGCGACCGCCATTGGCGGCGTAGCGCTCCAGCACGGCGCGCACCTGGCTGATCATCGGCTGCACAGGGTGGGTCTCGGCGCCGGGGTAGCCTGGCACAAAGCCGGCCTGGCCGAGCACGCCCATGTCGTAGAACGAGCTATCGCCGAGGATGAAGTCGTCTACGCCACGCACCCACAGGATCGGGGGCTTGTAGGCGGCGCCGACCATGCGCTCCACTGTGTCGCCAACATACTTCGGCGAGAGCGCGTTGAGCGGGCCGTAGACGCCGGGGCCAACGCCAGGCCAGTTCGCGGAGGTCACAAGGTCGCCGGGGTAGTACTGCTCGCTCACCTTCACGCTCAGCAGGCCAGAGAGCAGCTCTTCCTCGCGGGCGGCGCGGAAGGGCGGCTTCCAGTAGTGGCCGTTCATCACGTTGCGCGGCGAGGTTTGCGCCTCTTCGCTACGGTCGCCTGCGCCCAGGCGCTGCACAAAGTCGGGGTTGGCGAGGCCCGCGCCAGAGGCCGCGAAGTCGGCATAGATCGGGTGGCCGTCGAGGCCCGCACAGCCGCCGAAGCCGAAGGGCGAGCTGGGCGCCACCAGGGTTGCGCTGATGATGCGCTCGCCAGCGATGGGGAGCATGCTGTAGACGATCGGGCCGCCCATGGACCAGCCGACGACGTGGAAGCGCTCGACGCCGAGCACATCCAGCAGGCCGAGAAAGTCGTCCACGTAGTCGAGCATGCCGCGCGTGGCATCTAGCGGCTTAAACTCGCTATCGCCGCAGCAGCGCTTGTCCGGGGCGATGGCGCGCAGGCCGGGCGGCAGGGCCAGCATCGTCTCCTCCCAGTAGGTGGCCGACGAGACGTTGCCGTCCAGGAAGAGCACCGGCACGCCGTCGTCGGGGCCGCTGAAGAGGACGTGCATGCGCAGGCGGGGCGTGTCGATCATGCGCGAGGTGATGCCGGGCAGGGGTGGGATCGTGCTCACTGCGTGACTCCTTAAACTAGGGAACAGGGAACAGGGGACAGGGGACAGGGCGAACAGGGCGAACAGGGCGAACAGGGCGAACAGGGCGCGCGCAATCCGCTATCCCGCCTCAGCGGTCGATGTACAGCTTAGACAGGGCCTGCTTATCCAGCTTACCGAAAACTAGGGAACAGGGAACAGGGAACAGGGAACAGGGCGCGCGCAATCCGCTATCCCGCCTCAGCGGTCGATGTACAGTTTAGACAGGGCCTGCTTATCCAGCTTACCGGCGGCGGTCTTGGGCAGCTCGTCGGCCAGGATCACACGGCGAGGGAGCTTGAAGCGCGCCAACCGCTCGCCGGCGAAGGCGAGGAGGTCGTCGGCGTGGAGCGTATGGCCGAGGCGAGGCGCCACCACCGCCACGCCCACCTCGCCCCAGTGCGGGTCGGGGGCGCCGATCAGGGCCGCCTCGGCCACAGCGGGGTGGGCGCAGAGCACGCTCTCCACCTCGGCGGGGTAGATATTCTCGCCGCCCGAGATAATTATATCCTTCGAGCGGCCCACAATGCTGTAGCAGCCATCATCGTCGCGCACGGCAAGGTCGCCCGTGCGCAGCCAGCCGTCCACAATCGTGCGGGCCGTCTCCTCGGGGCGCCCCCAGTAGCCCGCGCAGACGTGCGGGCCGCGAATCTGGAGCTCGCCAACCTCGCCGGGGCGACGCTCGGCGCCATCCTCGCCAACGAGGCGCAGATCCACGAATGGCAGCGGAAAGCCCACAGCGCCGGGCTTGTGGCGCACCAGGGAATCGGGCAGGCCAAAATTATTGGGGCCAGCCTCGGTAAGGCCGTAGCCCGTGCGGAAGGGCACGCCGCGCTGCCAGAAGGCCTCGAAGATCGGCGCGGGGCAGGGTGCGCCGCCGCTGATCACCAGCTTCAGGCGCGAGAAGTCCGCCTCCGGCCAACGTGGGTGCCGCTGGAGCGCCGCGAACATCGTCGGCACGCCGAAAAACAGCGTCACGCCGCCATCTGCGATCAGGTCGAAAACCTGGTCGGCGTCGAAGCCCTTGCACACAACCGAGGCCCCGCCCGCCAGCACCAGGGGCGCCGTGAAGACATTCAGGCCGCCCGTGTGAAACAGCGGCGCGTTGAGGATCGCCATGTCGTGCGCGTCGAGGCCCCAGCCGGACACGGTGTTCACGGCGTTCCACGCGATATTGCCGTGGGTGAGCACAGCGCCCTTGGGCGCGCCCGTCGTGCCGCCGGTGTAGCAGAGCAGCCACGGGTCGTCGAAGCTAAGCGGAGTGGGCGGCACCGGCTCTGTGCAGGCGTCGCGCTCGTGGAGCGCCGGGTCCGCTGGCGCGGCGCGGGCGGCGGGGTCGATGGCGAGCCAGGCGCGCACAGACGGAGCGGCGGCGCGCAGCCCGGCGGCTGTGGCGGTGAAGCTGGGGCCGTAGGCGAGGAGGCTAGGGGTGGCGTCGGCCAGGAGGGCGACCAGCTCGGCGGGGGTGAGGCGCCAGCTGAGGGGCTGCATCATCGCGCCGAGCTTGCCGCAGGCGAACCAGAGATCGAGCAAGGGCAGGCCGTTGAATGCGAGCACGGCCACACGATGGCCCCGGCCAACACCAAGCCGGCGTAGCAGGGCCGCCGTGCGTGTGGCGGCCGCATCCCACGCGCGGTAGGTTACAGGGCGCATGCCCGCCTCGGCATCGTAGAGCGCGATCCGGTCGGGCGAGAGTTGGGCGCGGCGGCCGAGCCAGTCGCCAAGCAACATAGGGGCCATTGGCATAGACGAGCCTGGACAAGTTCGATCGGTCGGCGCGGTTGGCACGCTGGTGGGGCGAGGAGCATTATACGCTACGGCGCATTTGCGGGCGCGGGCGCCGCGACCAGGGGCAGGAGTCAGTTTGCGCTTGGTGACTGGTTACTGTGAACTGTGAACTGACAACTGACGCCTGCAAACTGGACTGTGCATCGGACCGCCAACGCGCGTGGACAAGTGTTGCCGCACCCAGCCTTCGCGTCCTTCGCCCCCGTTCGCGCCGTTCGTGGTCCAAACGGCTCGGGTCTGGTCTGGCTGCCCAACAGCTAGGGCTACGTCATGGTCGGCAGGCAGGCGCGTGAACGCGCGCCGTGGTGGCGCAGTGCGCCGGGCGCCCGCCTGCGCGGGCGGGTCCGGACGAGTCGGCGCAGGCCGACACGCGCGGCCGCAGACCCTGCCGACGCGGTTTCAACCGCCTGGTTCTGGCAACAGCGCCTGCCCACGGCTGTCAAACCAACGCAAGCCCATTGACAGCCCACCACCAACCCCACTATAATTCACTCAGCTCTGTATAGATTTGCCTAGTTTTCACCCGTATGGCCACCAGCGACGACCCAACCCACCTCTCGCTCTCGGCGGCGAGCAAGCTGCTCGGCGTTCACAGCACCACGCTGCGGCGCTGGGCCGACGCAGGCTCTGTGCCGGTCTTTGTGACGCCCGGCGGCCACCGCCGCTTCGCCCGCCACGAGCTCGAGGCCCTGGCCGCGCGCACCACCCTGAGCACGCAGGCCATCGGCAATGCCTGGGCCGCACGCGCTATCGCCCACACCCGCAGCGACCTGGCCGCGCCCCAGCGCCAACGCTGGATGGCCCGCATCGACGACGGCGACCGGGCCGCCTGGCGCCGCCTTGGCCAGCAGCTGATGGGCGTGGTGCTGCACTATATCAACAGCCCGCGCGACGACGAGGATCTGCTCGGCGAGGCCCGCCGCATCGGCGACGAGTACGCCCAGTACGCCCGCCGCGCCAATATGCCGCTTACTGTCGCCCTGGAGGCCGCGCTCTTCTTCCGCGACTCGCTGGTAGACGCCGCGATGGATCTGCCCGAGGAGGCGCACCTGCGCCCCGACGCCAGCGCCCGCCTGCTGCGCCGGATCAGCCGGGTGGCCAACACGGTGCATCTCGCTGTCGCCGCTGGCTACGAGGACGGCGGACGGTAGACGGTGGACGGTGGACGGTGGACGGTGCGCTACCGGCTATCGGCCATCGGCTCAAGGAGTCCCTTAGTGACCATTGAAGACCCGCCGCAGCGCCTCAACGTGCTGCGCACCATGAAGATCGGCACGTTTCATATCGGCTCGTCCCTGGTGGATCTGCTCACCTCGGGCGTGCTCAACCGCGTGCTGATCACCGACCTGGGCCTCTGGGCCACGCCAGTGGCGCTGCTCTCCGCCCTGCGCTACCTCCTGGCCCCCCTAAGCATCTGGGCTGGCTACCGCTCCGACACGCACCCGATCTTTGGCATGCGCCGCCTGCCCTACATCTGGGCCGGGCGCATCCCCATGCTGCTCTCGCTCCCGCTGCTGCCCGTCGTCACTGCGCTGCTCGCCGCCGACCCACGCTCGCTCCTCGGCTGGGCGCTCGCCGTGCTCGCCTTCCTGATCTACGGCGTGGGCACGCTGCTCTCGGGCAGCACCTTCCTCTCGCTGGTGCGCGACAGCGCCCCGCCCACCAGGCGCGGGCAGGCCCTCAGCATTGTGCAGATCTTCCTGGTGGTAAGCTTCCCCCTGGCCGGTATTCTCTATGGGCGGCTCATGCCAGTCTACACGCCCGAGGCGCTCTGGCGCATCGTGCTGACCGGCATGGGCCTCGCCGCCCTCTTCTTCTTCTTCTCGCTCTGGGGCGAGGAGCGCCCCGGCCAGGTGCTTGCCGCCGACAGCGCCGAGCCGCAGTTGCCCCTGCCAGCGCTGCTGCGCGAGATGTGGGCCGACCAGCATACCCGGCGTTTCTTTCTCTTCCTCGCCATCGGCGCCATGAGCGCCTTCGCTCAGGACGCTGTGCTGGAGCCGTTTGGGGGCGATGTCTTCGGCATGACGGTCGGCCAGACCACGCGCTTCAACGCTTACTGGGGCGCGGGCGTGCTTGTGAGCCTGCTCGCCACGGTGGTGCTCACGCGCCACCGCCAGGCCCACGAGCAGACAGGCACCGCCGCCCTTGGCCTCGCCCTCACCGCCGTGCCGCTCGCGCTGCTTGGCGCCGTGGCCCTCACCAGGGCCGAGTCCATGCTCGTGCCGGTGCTCTTCCTCTTCGGGATCGGCTTCGGCATCTATACCGTGGGCGCCATCTCGCTGCTCATGGCGATGACCTCCGACCATCGCGCGGGCGCCTACCTCGGGCTCTGGACGGTCGCCCAGCTGCTGTTTCGCGGCCTCGGCATCTTCCTCGGCGGCTTCGTGCGCGACGTTGTGCTCTTGGCCACGGGCTCGTTCACCGTCGCCTACGCCAGCGTCTTCCTGCTCGAGGCGGTAGGCCTACTCGTCTGCGTCTGGCTGGTGATCCGCGTCGATGTGCCGGGCTTCGCCCGCGTGCGTAGCCTGCCAGCTGCACCGACAGCCGTCCTCGCCGCAGCCGCCGAGTAGCAGTTGGACCGCAGCAGAGACCAGCCTGATACGCACGCCTGTTCCGTTCACGCCTCCGTTTCGACGAGCTGTATGGTATAGTGATGCTCTACAGAAAGGAAAGACCCATGATGACAACCACGGCCTATCGTGCACAAGTACTTCGCGAGGTCAACGAACTTCCGGATGAGTATCTTCCCTATTTGCTCCAATTAGTTCAAACGTTTCGCGATAGTGTCACGCTGAAATCAGCGGCGGAAAGTCTCAAACAGGGTTGGCATGAGGCACAAACGCAGCAAATTATGCCCCTTGATGCGCTTTGGGATGGAATAGATGCCACATGAAGCACGAGCTTCGTCATCCAGAGCAGTCTTTTTTACACACGAGTTCAAACGAAATCTTCGCCAGTTAGCGAAGAAATATCGTCGTATCCAAACAGATATTCAGCCAACGCTTACGGACCTTCAAGAAGGTCAACTCCCTGGCGATCACACCCCTGGTGTGGTTCCTGAAATATACAAAGTACGCACACGCAATGCAGACAGCGCCAAGGGCAAAAGCGGCGGCTATAGAATAATCTACCAAAAGACGCCGGAAAATACGATCCGAACATGACCAAGCCGAAGATAATGCTTGACACTATCATGATATATATGTTTACACCTCTGATACTTTTCTCCCTCCAGATCAAGCTAAAGTAATACATACGTGTAAGTTATTTTAAGCGCTGCGGTCCAACGTACAGCTGTGCAGCTGACACCGTTGGCGCAGGTCCTGGGCCGGGCGCGATCTACCCGGCAAAACGCTTCGGCCTGCTGGCAGCAAGACGATGCGCAATCTTCAGACGGTCGCACCACCCCACCGCGCCCGGCGATCCAGGGGTTGGCCACACGCGCATTGCCTGGCATCTGCCCCTCTTCTCCGTCCGCCACCCTCCAGACGCCCGCCAGCGGCGCAGCTGACAGCTATGCGTTGGGCCGCTCATCATGGCCGTTCTGTGGAGCGGTCCGAACCGGACAGGAGATCCGATCTACGGGTAGATCCCGTGACATACTGGTATAGCGTCTGTCCGCCTATTTCTTAGTTCGCCGACATGGAGCAGCGATATGACATTCGATGACTCAATCATGATCGCTGCCAGTCCAGACGAACTTTTCGTATTGACCCAGGACTACTCGCGTCGGCTCGAATGGGATCCGTTTCTGAAGTCGGCGGAATTGCTCGATGGTGCGTCGGCGGCGGCCGTTGGCGTCCGAGCGTATTGCGTTGCGCGCAGTGGTTTCGGCATGGAAACCGAGTATGTCTCGTTCAACCCGCCGAGAGCCTGCGCAGTCAAGATGACGTGTGGACCGCGAATTATCGGTAGCTTCGCGGGTTCCTGGCGATTTGAGGAGGTTGCGCCCGGGCATACGCGGGTCAGGTTCCGCTATAATCTGCGAGCGAATCCTTGGTGGCTTTCGTGGCTGCTCACCCCAATCATTGGGTGGGCATTCGCTCGCGACACGCACAAGCGTCTGGTGGCACTCAAGTCTGGGGTTGAGCGTCGTAATCTTTTGGCTGGAAGCGCAGGGTAACGGCGAACCAGCCGTTGCACCTGACCGCGGCGGCACTACGGTTTTTCAGAGTTCAAAAACTCACCAGCCGCCCCGGCAGGTGAACGGTATCGTTCGGCGGCTGTCCGGCCCGTTGTCGGGCTCCCTTTTTCGTCTTGTCGAAATATCTTGAAACGAGGTTTGATGTGGTATAATCACGGTAATTACCGTACTTGTCAACCAACGGCGTCGTGCGATGACGATCATTCAAGCTCTCCAAGATAAGTTTCGAAAGAACGAGTTTGAGTTTTCCGAACACGCAGTTACCCAAGGTGTCCTTCGATCAATCCTGGTTCAAGAGCTTCGCGAGGCGGTCCAGACCGCAGAAATACTCGAGGATTATCCCAGTGACAAATATGGGCCGAGTGTCTTGATTCTGGGATTTACCAGCCAACAGCGACCACTTCACATGCAATGTAGTTATCCATCTCGTCCACTCGTCAAAATCATCACACTCTATCAACCTGACCCGAGGAAATGGATCAATCATCGTACACGGAGGTAATCATGGCGCATGAGCTATGGAACGAAACGTTTGAGGAGCAGCAGGTGACCTATATGGTCGAACGCGACGGAGCCATCCTTGTCATTGCGCATGTTCCGGCGCGGGTCAACACTGAAACCGGAGAACGCTTCTTTTCGCCGGAGACGGTCGAAAAGATTCATGAGATCCTCCGTTCGCGCACAGTACCAACGACGGTTATCCAAGCGCCTGTATTCGAGTTCGTAGCGTAAGGCTTTATGATGAGAAAGAGGAGCGAGGACGCACGCAAGCAGGCAGCAAGCCATATCAAACACACGCAATACGAATACAAAAACATACACTTGCAAAGGTGTAAAGGCAGGCTATAAAGCAGTGTAATTGGCAATAGTTTCTTTTGTCCCGTCCTGTCACACGCGTGCTAATGTTAGCACAATGTCTTTACAGGAGCCCAGCCCCCGAACCACGCTGTGCAGCTGACACCGCTGGCGCGGTTGGTGGGCTGGGCGCGATTTACCCGGCAAAACGCTCCGGCCTGCTGGCAGCACGACTATGCGCAACCTTCAGGCTATCGTACCACCCCACCGCTCCCGGCGCTCCAGGGGGCGGCCGCACGCGCATTGCCTGGCAGCTGCCTCCTGCCGTCGTCCGCCACGCTCCAGACGCTTGCCAGCGGTGCAGCTGACAGCTATCCGTTGGGCGGCTTTTTACATACTCGGGTAAAAGAAGCAGGGCTTTTTACCTCCATATAACAAAGTACCACGACTCACGTAAACGCTTTTCGTAGACATCATACCCGATATATGTTGAAGGCAACGCATCATCTTCTGTATAGACAAATAATCCTGACGATGTATCAAGAATTCCGCGCCAGATATAAAACATGACACTTAATCGGTCACGACCTTCTTTCATGACAATAATCTCTCCGCCTCCAGAAGAAAGATACCCACGTCCAAAAGGAAGTTCAACAAGTTCGTCAACGCGCTTTTCTTGTGCAAAGCGCTCTGCTATGTTGGCAACAATCTCCATACGTGCTTCATGTTTACGTGAAAAGTCAAGCTGTAAGCTCCACGCATCGAATGGCAAGAAACGCAATGCAGCAAACACACTCCACAGAAGAACAAGCGGAATGAGCACTAACCAGCGATTGGTTCGCCAATACGCAATCAGATAAAGCAGTGCGATGAACATCCCATAGCCAAACATGCTCCAGCCAATCAACCGGAAAAATGGCACGGCAAATTGGGTAAACGTTGCAATAATCGTGTAGTCAAAGATTCTGAGAAGAAGAACAGGGATCGCGAAGAGGCTTATACCGATTCCCGACATAATGGTATACATTACAGGTGCTAAAGTAGGTTTCTTGCGCTCCATTTTTCACACCCATCCTATGCTACAGGGAGGATAATTCACATTAAATCAAGCATACACGCTTCACTCTTTTTATCAAGCACTCAGGTGCACAAGCGCGGAGAAGAGAGCAGCTTCTCGCCACTCTAGGAGCCGGCTAACCAGGGCGTGCAGCGGACGCCGCTGGCGCGGCCCCTGGGCTGGGCGCGATTCACCCGGCAAAACGCTCCGGCCTGCTGGCATACCAACAACCCCCAACCTTCACACATTCCCTGCGACCCAGCAATAGCGACGCTCTAGGGGTCGGCCATACGCGCATTGCCTAGCAGCTGCCTCCTGCCGCCGTCCTCCACGCTTCATACGCCCGCCAGCGGCGCCGCTGACGCCCGGCGTTGGGCCGCTCCTCCACATACCGCAATGAGCAGCCACCTTTTTACGATCATTGACAGTATAGCACCCCTGTTCTATACTTATCGGAGGGCGCACCGTTACCAGTCATACACGTCATGGCGCTATCGAGCATGACGGTGCCCCAATCTGAGATACAACGTATGGGTCTGGATTGTCCGTGATCTTGTTGCACGGCCGCCTCGGTCATAGTTGTTGCAGTCTGGGTTGAGTACTCTACAAGGAGCGTATATGGATAGTAAGGCGAAAAAGGCGACAAGCATTGATGAGTATCTTAGTAAAGTTGAGCCCCGACAACGGAAGGAGCTTGAACGAATCCGTGCGTTGGTCAAGGAATTTGTACCGAGCGCCGAAGAGGCTATTTACTATGGCATGCCAGCTCTGAAATATAAGAAGCGAGCACTGGTGTATTTTACTGCTTCTAAAAAACATATGAGCTTTATGCCATCTTCTTGGGCAATTGAGAAATTCAAGGATGAGCTAAAAGGTTACAAAACTAGTGAGCATACGATCCAATTTACATTGGAGAATCCGCTTCCCGAGGCGCTGATCAAAGCACTTGTTCTTAACCACGTACGGGATATTGACGAGGATAGGCAATAAGCTCATAAGCTGGCAAGAGACAAGCTGACCTAGAAAAGGATTGTTCAACATGAAGTACACCGTCTCTATCGGGATCGCCCTGCCACGGGAGAGGGTGGTTCAGCTGCTTGCCGACCAGGAACACATTCCGAAGTGGCTGCGAGGCGTGGTGCTGCACAAGCCGCTAAATGGGGTGCATGGGCAGGTCGGCACCAAATCGCGAGTGGTGATGCAGATGGGCAAGCAAGAGTTCGAAGCCACCGAGACCATCACGCGCCGGGAACCAGTGGACCTGAACGCGATCCCGAAGGAGAGCATCGTTCATTTCGAACGCGAGATTGTCGGTGCAGGCATGTGGAGTGCTGTGCGCGACCGATTGACTGAAGCCAGTCCGCAGGCAACGCTCTGGGAGGTTGAGAGCGAGTATCGGTTCAACGGCTTGATGATGCGGCTGGTGGGGTTCCTAATGCCTGGCACCTTCCGCAAGCAGTCGCTGCAATACATGCAAGACTTCAAGGCATTCGCTGAGCAGGGGAAGGACGTCCGCGAAGCGAAGGACTGATCTGCTATAGACGCCGGCTAGGATCCGGGCGCGCCTATATAGCTCTCGGTATAGAAACCTAAAGCCAGCTGTTGCTACCACCGCGTTGGGACGCGGCAAAGTGAGAGAAGTTATCGGTACAAACGTTGCTGAATTTTCAAGCGTCCTGATGCCTTGGAACTACTCAAAGTGAATAAGGGCGTACGCGATTTGCCGCATCACAATCAGGAATGTAGCTATCGATGCTGAAGGCTATAGCTTTAGCCTTTATTTTCTCATCACGCGGCCCAACAACGCGTGCAGGCCGACGCTGCTGGCGCAGCCCGTAACCTGGGCGCGACTTTTCAGCGTCGTTCCTTGCCGCAAGCTGGTGCGCTCACGACGGTCGCCAGCAGCGCGGCTGACGCCGACGTTGGGCCGCCCGCAGCCCGTAACGCCCTAGCCCGACACCGGGCATAGTCCGGTCAGCCGGACACCGGGCAGCCGGGCATATTTCCGGGCAGCCAGACAGCCGGGCC
>ENA-ORBV01007859-ORBV01007859.1-microbial-mat-metagenome-genome-assembly--contig:-NODE-7859-length-18155-cov-8.173471_pt1 | contig 18155 bp, 9 predicted proteins | sample MGYA00237777_ERZ505514 | MGnify/ENA primary metagenome ERZ505514 (study PRJEB26160, sample SAMN06269048) | microbial mat metagenome | isolation source: Oligotrophic lake microbial mat | place...
GTGTAGACCAGTTCCAGCACGCGCGAGGCGATCCATTCGGCGAGAGTCGCCGAGGCGTCCCACAAGCACGAGGCCGCAAACGCCGACGGCGGGAGGATGGGGAACTGCTTGAGGAAGAAGTAACTCATGGACGTGCCGCCAATCTTCTGGCGTGCGGCGTAGTCCACCACGAACGAATCCATGCACGCAACTAGGCACGCAGCCTGATGTGCGTCTGCTGTGTCGGTGAACATCAGCGGTGCCTTGTGTCCGGCGGCAGTGCGAGGAAGAACTGTTGCTATAAGCGTGCGGTCATCGGTGTTGCGGGCAATGTCTCTAAACCCCAGCAACCACTCCCGCTCCCACCGCCACGTCACCTTTCCGTCCTTGTCGGTCTTAATGAGCCGGGCCTCGACCTCTTCACGCTTTACCCAGTACCGCGGGGCGACGAGTGTGGCGGGGTCAGCCTGCTCCTGGGGTATGACATCGCGGGTGTCAGGCTCGGGCTTGCCCTCCTTGTTGATCTTGGTGAGGATGGGCGTGCTGAGCCAACTACACCCTTCGCGGGCATAGGTTGCCCAGCGGTGGTCGAACTGGTGAAGCATCTTGGCCTCGTAGAGAGGCAGGAAGGGGAGAATGCGCAGACTATGCGCGTCATTCGCCTCATCCACGCTCATCAGAGCGCTGTCTACGGTGGTTGTTGAGGGGTCTGCGGTCGTCGCAAACCCCTTGATGATCGTTGTCGATCGTGCTTTTGTCGTCGTAGAACCTTCTACGGTCGTCGTAGACCCTTCTACGGTCGTTGTTGAGCCACTTACGGTCGTTGTTGAAGGGTCTACGCCTCTTGTTGAGGGGTCTACGGCCATTGTCGAAGAGGCGATGCTGGCCGCGGCGTGTCCTGATAACGCTTCGGCCACCGCCGGGCACGCGACCTCCGGTGCGATAAAGAGGCCCGAGGCGTTGGCCATGTCGAACATGCGGAGGAACGTCAGTCCCCACGGGTTGGCCTCGGGCGCATCGCCCTGAGCCTCGCGGATCAGCACGGGCACGCGGCGGTAGATCGCCTTGGTGATCTCGGCATCGCGCTCGGTGCGGAAGACCGGGCAGGTGCGGGTGTTGGGGTTGAGCAGCGTGATGTCATCGGGGGACATCGAGAAGCGACGGCCCGGTGTCATCGCCTCTTCAGCACTATGCGCGAAGAATGAGAAGTCGATCTTCGCGTCCGCAGTCGTCGCAGGCGACCCAGCAACCGCGAGGATGCAGAACTTGTACGAGTTATGGACATCTGCAAAGATGCCCTGATTTTCAAAGTCGTAAAGCACGCGCAGCGTGCGCGTCTGCACCATGTCGCCGAAGAAGAACTTGGTAGTGTCGTCGGTCGCAATCCCGGTGGGGACGATGACACCTAGGCGGCCCGTGGGGGCGATGGCATCGCGCATCGACTCGGCGAAGACGGCGTAGGTGTTGATGTCGCCGCGGCCGCAGAGCGGGTACCGCCCGCTGGACCGCAAGAGGTGGCTCTCCCCCTCGGCGATGCGCGTGGCCGCGTGAAACTCGTCGAGCAAAGCCGGGTTGGTGTCCTTGAGCGCGGCGATAGCCTTCTTGCGATCCGCAGACTTTGGCGCACCCGCAACAGCGGGATCACGCTGGGCGAAAAACTCCTGCTCTTGGAGTTTTATCCGCTCCCACGGCGGGTTGCCGAGGATGACGGAGAAGCCGTTACTTTTCTGTGAACCGGTTGAATCAGGCGTGCTCATCAGCATCCTCCTGAACAGATTCTCCGGTGAGTCGTGCCCACCACCACGCCACGAGCGGTTCACGCTGCTCGGCAGGAACCCGATAGGCCCGCACCGTCGCCTCGGCCATCGCTCGGAGCGCGTGAAGTCGCGCCACCTCTTCGGTGGCCTCGGTTGCCTCCCGGAAGTGCTCGGCGGCAACGTCCCAGTCAGCGGACTCGGGAGGAAGCGGCAACTGCAACACCTGCTTGGCGCTGAGTTTGATGGCGTCGGCATTGAGGGCAGCGCCGGCGAACTTCCGGAGAGCAAGGGCGCAGATGACCGGGGATGCGAGCACGGCCGCGAGATGCCACAGGCGGTTGGTGTCAGATGGAGTGATGGTGATGAGCGGGATCGACGCCACGAACCGGCCGGGCTCATCGACGATGACTTCCAGCACGCGCGTTTGGGTCGCCATGACGATCTTGGGCACGCGGCGCTTGTCTACCCACGGGCCGAGCGTGCCGTCGCGGTACATTCGACGGCGGTCTATGCAGGGAGCATCCCACTTCTGCTTGAAGATGCGGGTGGTTTGCGTTCCCCAAGTGCAGACGGCGAGATCAACCAGGCCAGTCGTGATGAGGGGCGGATACTCTGTCGGCGCAGCGGGGTCGGCGTCCCTCGTCTCGATCACAAAGCCTTCGAGGCGGTAGTACTCCGTGAAGTCGGCCACGGAGTCTGCGATGTCGCCGACGGTGCCGGAGGCCGTGCAGTCCGCTGTTGGAACACCGCTGGCTTCGGCGACGAGATGGCTCCAGGTTGTCTCACGACGCAGCTCATCCATGTCGAGCGTGGTCAAGGGCAACGCGATCACGTTCTTTCCCGTGGATCGGCGGCAGGTTGCCTTGCGAGGGCCGGAGCGTTGAAGGGTCGGGGCACACGTGAACACGCTGGCCTCAAAGACGTGCTCATTGGACACCCAGAGAGCACGGAGAGAACCCGCGCTCAGCACGGCGTCCCGCACTGGTCCGGCAGCCTTCGCGGAGAGAAGCGACTGCGGTTGGACGAGCGAGGCGTAGCCGCCATCGCGGAGTAGTTCACACGCGAGCAGCAGGAAGGTCGCCGAAACGTCGGTGTAGCGAACGGCAGAATCACCGGTGAGAAGGCGACCGACCGTGGCCGCGCCCTTGGCGATCGTGGTGGCGTTCTCGACCTGATTGAGGAACGGCGGATTCCCCAGGATCACATCGAAGCCCGGTCCCCTCTCTACGGCGGCAGTGAGCGTCATACAGACGCTCCCATTCTCTGACTGAAGTGTCCGTTCACTGGTGGGCTTTCCTGCCACCCGAAAACCTCCGGAAACTCAATGTGCCAGTGGAAGAAGTGGTACTCGGCCGCGAGTCGCTTGACCTCGTCCTTGATCCACGGCAGAACCGAGTGAGGATTGCGTTCGATTTCTCTATAGACCTGCTCGGTGATCGCGTCCCAGTTGCCGGGGAAGCCTGCGAGTGCTCCGGGAGCGTCGGAGTCGTGCTTCTTCCACACGAAGGCGGCGCACCACGCATCGGCGAGCAACCTTGCGTTTTCGTAGGCGGAGTCGCGGATGGCGGCGGCGTACTGCTCCTCGTGCCGCCGCACAGTTGCGGAATCGTCCTCGGCTTCAGCGTTGATCGATGCCAACGTAGCCGGGAGGTTCCCGAGCTTGATCTCGAAGCCGCGCTGGAAGTACTCCGTGAGAGTCCCCTGGCCGGTGACGCGGTCCTTCTTCTCTTGCTTGTTCCGCTTCTTGTAATACGTGACCACTTTCTTGTCGTCGCCGGTCAGCGGCTCAAAGGCATCGTCCGGGATGCCCGCCTGCATGAGCTTCGGGGTCGTGCCCAGCAGCGAGTTGCCGCGCTTGATGTGGGCATCGAGGAAGGTGAGAGGTTTGCCTGGTTCCATCGACTCCATCCAGAGCGAGACCTTGCACAACTCCACGGCCATCGGATTAAGATCGACCCCGTAGACGCACCGCCGGATGACCTCACGTAGGGCCTGCTGGTACATCAGGGGCGAGGGCTCACTCTCGCCCTGTGAATGGGCTCGTGCACGAGCAAGGTGATGCGCAAGCCGGTGGGCCGCCCCGACCAAGAAGTGTCCCGACCCGCAGGCGGGATCACACACTCGCAGGTTCAGAATCGCCGATTCGGCGTCTGCGCCAGACTTGCCCTTGATTGCCTCTGCGACAACCGGGTCGAGCGCTGAATCGAGAAGGCATTGGACCAGCGAATCCGGGGTGTAGTACGACCCGGAAGTCTTCCGCTCGTTGCCGCTGAACTCGGCAAACGTGAAGCGTGCGCCATCGCCGCTAATCTGCGGCGTCAGCGCGAGGAGGCTCTCGTAGATACCACCGAGCTCCTCCGAACCGAGGTTCTTGTAGTCGACCGGTCGCAGCGTCTTGCCCTGTCGTGTGAAGGCGAGATTGCGGATGGCTTCCAGGAAGTCCGCGTTGGTCAGCTCACTTCCTGAATGGTCGCCAAGATTGGGCGCGTTGAGGTTGGGGGTGCTGCCCGGACTCCAGAGGAAACTCCCCAAGACCGGCAAGGCGAGGTGTTGCCGTGCGGCGGTAAAGCGGTCATCTCCTGAAAGGGCCCCGACAATCAAGTTGAACTGCTGCCAGAGATCGCCGTGGCGGCTGCCACGGATCTTGGAGGCCAGTTCGCGGAGCCTGGCGACGCTGTAATGGTCGACGTACCTGGCTCGTGCCTGGCGAGCCGTATCCGAGTTGTCGAGCGGATGAAGGAATGGCACGCCGTCCAGAGTCCGGTCTTCCGCGACGAAGAGGAAGATGAGCCGGTAGACCACACGCAAGAGTTCGCCGTGGAAGGCCGACAGCGAAAGTCGGCCGTCGCGGAGTGATTCGCGAAGTGCGATGTTTTTCGGATGGCCAACGAGCCCTTGGCCAAGCGCCTGAAGGGCACTCTCGACGCCTGCCCGGAGGTCACCGAGTGCGCGGGTTCCCTGCTCTTCGGCGATCTTGGTCCACTGTTCAAGCCAGCAGCTCTCGGGCTTGTCGCCATCGAGCGGCGCAAAGCGTGTGGCGTGGGCCATGAGCCAGAGAACAACGAAGTCCGAATAGACCTCGCCGGCGAGCATCGACTCCAGGTCGAACTCAAGGAATGACTGCCGGGAGAGGGCTTGGTTGTCACGCAGAAACCGCAGTTGCAGGCCGTTCGACAGGATGGCCCACATGTGCTTGTCGCTGCGGTTCAGGAGCTCCTGGACCAGCCCGTGTGGATTCGCGGCGGCGGCACCCCGAACGCCCGCGGCGCGACGGTCGAGGTTGAGGTTACAGCCGACCAAATGCACGGCCGTTGGCCCATAGAAACGGCTGATCGGATACGACCGGCTATCGATCGTCGGGCCGGCCGTCGCGGGCAGAAGGCCAAACCCGAGCTCTCGCAGGAGCGGAAGCGACCATTTATCATTGGTGAGGCCGGTGCCGGGCTCAGCGGATGGCAGGTTCTTCGCGGCGGAACGGAAATCGGCCCAGTGCCTACGGAGGCGATTCCACGACTGCGTGATGACCTCGTTGAGTCGCTCGCCCGGTGGCAGCCCGTAGTCTTCGGGTTTGGTGCCGGGCAACGCAGCTTTTGGATCGACGACGCGGCGCAGCAAGTCCGGAGGGAGCAAAGCTCCCTCTGACCGGATCGTCTGGAAATCATGGGTGGTGCGTGCCATAGCGGTTACAGTTTCGGGAGCAGGACGTAGGCGCCAAGGATGTCAACGGGGAGCACGGGTTCGATGGTGACGCGTCCCCTTGCTTCGGTCGCTTTGCGGACCCGCGTGTGGGCGGTGAGTTGGTCGACTGCCCGAGACTTCGCGATGGCCGCGAGTGCCTTCTGAAGTGCGGGCAGTTCGCTCTCAAGCAGGGATGCCTGCTGATCGATCGCCGTCCGCACGAGGTTCTTCGCTGGCGTCGCCGAGAGCAGGACCTCACTGGCCTCGGGCCTAAGCCACTGAAGCTCCGAAGCCGCTCCGGTGCAGGCCAGCGGGACAATTTCCTCGCACAGAATTGTCTCTGCTCCGGTCGACACATGAAGGTGGTAGCGGAACCTGGCGACAACAAGCGTCGTTCGCGTCGTCACGGCCGCCGTTGACATCACGCCGCACCGGCTCGCCACAGGGGGAGCATCCCTCGCGACGGGATCCAACGCCTGATCGATCGTCCACCCGGCCAGGCCCTCGATGATCGGGCTTGTCCGACCAAGGTACAAGTCGTTGTCCTCAATGGGGAGCTCGAAGCGGCCCTCGAACGGATCGTCGCGTCCGATGGCCTGACGGAGCGCTCGCGGAGTCTCCGTACTCACAGTCACGCTGACCAAACCGTTCTTGTCGGTGAACGGCACATTCGCCGCCCGCATAAGAGATTTGAAGAACTCGGCCACGTCAGCGCTCTGGCCGATCGACGCCCGAACCGCTTTGAGCTCCGCCGCGACGGTGTCCTTGTCCAACGCGTGCTGGGCGAACCTCGAACGGCTCGCACGCTCCTTCTCGCGGACATTTTCCCACGCGGCGTGGAAATCTTTGATCAGCGACTTCTCGTTGCTGCCCATTTCAAACAGCAGCGGCTGATCGTTTCCGGATGCTTGTTCACGGAACAACGCGCCCTGAAAGAGTGTCTGGGCGATCTGCTCGCTCGAACTCGGTACGGCAACGGTCACGCCGAGGTCGCTCTTAATGCTCTTGTGCTTGCGGATGAGCACGTCGAGAATCACGCCGTCGATGGGGTTGTCGCGACCGTAGTAGGTCATGACGCGAACCTGCGGGCTCTTCTGACCGAAGCGATCCACTCGGCCCTCGCGCTGCTCATGGCGCGTCGGGTTCCAGCACAGGTCGTAGTGGATGACCGCGTCAAACGCATGCTGAAGGTTGACACCCTCGGAGAGGCAGTCTGTGCAGACGAGCACGTACTCCCCGCCTTCTTTCACCAGTGTGTCGATTCGGCTCTCCCGCTCCGCGGAGGGCAGCAGCCCGGTCACCGCTTCTACCCGCACTTTGCTGGACAGCACTTCTCGCAACTGCTTGCAGACGTATTCAGCGGTGTCGATGAAGCGGCAGAACACGATGGGCTTGAAGCCATCCTTGAGCAGGGACTTGAGCTCCTTGATCAGGCCCTGCAGCTTGAGGTCCGATGCGCCCTGCAGTGCGTCCGCTCGCTTGGCGAACGCCAGCAGCTTGCGGCGAGTCGCCTCAGAGTCACTTTCGGACTCTGCGCCAGGGCTGAGATCGAGAACTGAGACAGCATCGCCGTCATCCTCGTCCAGGACGCTTTGCCTTCCGACTTCGTCGATCTCTTCGGTTTCCGCTGAGTCCACGGTCGCTCGGCTTCTGAGCGTTGCTGCGGCTGCCGCCGGGCTGGAAGAAACGCATCGCAACAAGGCCAGCGCCGACCAATATCGCACGCGCCGGCGACGCTTGTCGTCGAAACCCTCTTCAACGAACTCTCGCACGAACTTCAGAATGTCGTCAAAAAGCGATCTGTACGCCGAGCTGAACGTGTAGGTCTCTTCCTTGTCCAGCCGCGTCGGGAAGGTCGTATCCGTTTCCAGGTAGTGCCGGATGTCGGCCCGACGGCGTTGGACCAGGTGGCGAGCCAGCTTGCGGCGGACAGTGTCTCGCTCCTCCTTGGCGATGTCGCTCGGAAGATCGAAGAACTCCTCATCAAGAAGGCCCAACAGCGATCGGAATGCCTGCTCGTTGCCACTGTGGGGTGTGGCCGTCACAAGAACCACATGCCGCTTCGGGTTCGAAGCAATCTTGCGGATCAGGTCGAACCGTTGTTGGCGGCTTCGGCCCACGCCACCAGCCAGCGTGCAGCCATGCGCTTCATCGACGATCACGAACTCGGGGCACTTGAGTTCGAAGTCTGCCGCGCGGCGGTCGCTCTTGATGAAGTCAGTCGACACGATCGTAAAATGGTGACGGTCAAACACCGAGACGCCGATGGGCAGATCTCGCTCAAGACGTTGGATCGTGCTGCTGAGCACAAGCTCCGCCTCGATGTGGAACTTGGTTGCGAGTTCCTTCTGCCACTGCTCGGCGAGGTGCGGTGGACACAGAACAGCCACGCTGCGGATCTCGCCGCGATCGAGTAGTTCTCGAGCGACGAGCGCGGCTTCCACGGTCTTCCCGATGCCAACGTCGTCGGCGATCAGCAACCGCACGGGGTCGAGCTTCAATGCCATCATCAGAGGAACGAGCTGGTAGGGTCTGGGCTCAACGGCAATACGTGCAAAGCTGCGGAAAGGTCCGGCGGCTGCTCGTGTCGAAAGGCGAGCGGCTTCTCGCAGGAGGCGTCCCGAAGCGAAGTCACCGACATGCTCACGGGATGGCAACGGGAAGGTCGCAGACTCGACGGGCTCCACCGATGGAAGAATCCCGACGATCTCCTCGTCTAATCCGCCAACAGGGCGTGCGATCAAGAGCTCATCGCTCGAATCAGGAAGAACCACCCACTCGCGTCCACGCGAGCGAATCAGGGTTCCCGGCTTAGCTAGGGAGGTGGTGCTCATGCTTTGGCCTTGCCGAATACGTCCGGATGCCCGCGGAACATCGCGGCCCAGTCCGCCTTGTGATGGAATCGAATGACAACGTACCCCAACTGCTGGAGCTTCAGCGTGATGGCCTCATCCGTGCGGATCTGCTCGGGAGTATCGTGCGGTGGGCCGTCGATATAGATGGCCGCGTTGTGCTCGGCGTAGTAGAAGTCAGGCTTCGTTGAGGCAGCGGGGATGTAGTGCTGCGCATCGCTTGGCGGCGTGAGCATGAGTGAGTCGAGCAGGTCGAGCCATTTCTTTTCGAGGCCGCTGTCACACCGCTTGCGCAACGCGAGCATTCTCTCAGCTCTGGACCCGCTTCCGCCGGCAGGCTTGCACTGAGCACCCATCAGCTGCTTAAGGATGTCGCGGACCAGGTAGCGGTCCAGGATGTGGTGATCCGGCTGGTTGCCATAGTCCAGCAGACAGGCGTAGCAGGCCTTTCCGCATGTCTCCCGTCCAAGATCGTCCAGTGAATCGGGGTCGAAGTGCGCGAGCGACAGTGCTGTTCTCGCAACCGCCGGAATGACCGTCGGATCGTCCACAATCTGTCGCAGAACGCCAGCGCCCCCCTCGGACGCTTCGTAGAAGAGGATCTCGTTGCGAGTCTTGGGCGAGGGCACGGCCTCGCTTGCAAGCTCTCTGCCTTCAAGCTGAAAGTGCTGCAAGATCGCCTGTTTCAGAACGGCCTGGAGACTCGCCATCATGGGCAGCGGAGGAACTGGCTCGAATCGCATAACCAGAGCGTTCTTTGTATCTGTGACGAAAGGCACAACACGCGCCTGACCTCCAGCGTTTGCGTCCGCGGCGTCGTCGGGATCGACCGCATTGGTGGCCCAATAGCCACGTTCGAGATCCAACAGAAATCCCGGCGGCTGATCATCTGCCTGGGTCGCCCAGCCTAGGTTGATGCGGTAGAGCGTGGTTGAATCGCCATAGCTGACTCGCATCGCCAGCACGCCGTCAATGAGCACCTCAGCGTCTTTGCGATCTAGTTTCCCGCCAACATCCGGGAATCTGTATGCGGTCTTGATTCGGTATCCAAAGCGCTTTCGCTCCTCCTCGTCGCAGGTGATCCGCTGAGCGAGTTTCACGCTCACGTTCTGGAGCTGAACGAGACTCTGAATGACGGAGTTCTGATCAAGCCCAGCTCCACACCGTTCGCATACTTCGGCCAGGTTCGGGCCGTTCTCGATGTGTGCGTAGCCGCATTGCTCGCACCGTTTCATGGTTGCGGTGGGCAGAGTATGGGTGTCCTCAATACTCTCGGAGCCGAAGTCCAGGTTGACTTTGTAGACGCGGTAGCGGGCTCCTTCGTGATAGATGAGCGCTCGCGGCCCGAACTCCGAAATGGCAAGGAATCGTGGGCGGGACACGAATTCATCGCGCCGCTTCCGGCCACGACGTGCCGGGACGAAGGCAGAGATGGGCAACCGGGGGAAGTTGTAACCGGGCAAGAACCCTTCCGCTGCAAAATAGCGGTAGGAATAGAAATCGCCCTCGTAGATACCCTCTGCTTCGGTCAGCAGCTTGATCTGACTTTCCGCCTGAGCACGGAGCCGCTTTGAATGCGATCGCTCCGGCTCCGGTCGAGAGTGGTCTCCGATAATCTTGTGGTGCAGTTCTCGTTGGCGGACGGCTGATCGGTACAGGTCTCGCCAACGCTCGCACGCTGAATCGAAGCTCCGCTCAATCTGCTCAAGAACCTCTTTTGTCCAGGCGTCATGGAACCAGGTCGAATCCTTGATGGCCTCGCGAATGCCGTCGACGAGTTTGTTCGCCTTGCTGAGCGCGGTAGCTCGCGACACTGGGTTCACCAGTTCGCGGTGGATGGGGTCGTTGACGGGGAGGTGGATCCTGCCGTCTTCGTGCTTAATGTCCAAGACCGCCATCAGCGTCTTCCCGAGGTCGGGTTTAGCGACCTCCATCCAGACGGCGTGTATGTGTGCCTTGACAAGATCGCGGTTGCAGAGGTCGATGCGCGGTGGGGCCACCGAACCTGCCACCATGTGGGTTGGCTTCCTGAAGTAATACTGGTCGTGTGGGCTACGTCCCGCACAGTACGTGTAGACAAGTGCCGGCTGACCACCTCGGCCGGCCCGACCACTTCGCTGGGCATAGTTGGCAGGGGTGGGTGGCACATTGCGCATGTTTACGACATTGAGCTGCGCGATGTCAACACCCAACTCCATCGTCGGCGAGCAGAACAGCAGCGGCAGGTCCGCGGTGCGGAATCGCTCCTCTCGCTCTTCGCGGTCCTCCGAAGCGACCTGAGCGGTGTGTTCGCGTGCCTCAAGTAGACACTTGAGGTCGACGAATCCCTTATAGCACTTCACAAAGTACTCGTTGACCTCAGGCGGCACTTCGCCCGCCTCGATCAGCCGAGTGCGATCGACCGGCCGCACCGTGCCGCTGCCCGCAACCCATCTCAGCGCATCGTGGTTGATCTGGAATCCCGGAACATCACCGCTGCGGACCTGCTCAATGATCCCATATCGACGCAGCGCCAGGAACAGATACCGGATGATCGCGTCGACGTCGTCCCGCTTCAGTTGCTGGCCAGCTGCAGCAAACGGTTGGAGTGTGCGGCGGACGTACCGACCAAAGCCACCATATGAGGATACGAATAAACCGTACTCGGTTCCCTGCTTCGGTCTGGGGTAGGCCACTAGAGCAGCTGACAGTTCTCTGTTGTCATCGAGGTGCCAAACCGTTCCCTCGAGGAGTCGCGGGTTAGTTTGCTCGACAAGATCGCGTTGTTTCTGAAAGTCGAGTACGTCCGCCTTCACTGCAAGGGATCGCCGAAGGATGTCGAGAAGTGTGCGGATCACCTCTTCCCGGATCTCCGAAGGACAAGTCCTGAACGGATCTGGGACATCGACGGTGACCTCGCTGTCACGATCCGGCTTGTACTTCAGCCCTCGCTGCCACAGTTCCGTTTCATTCAGCAGTCCGTCAGTGCCAGAAAGCCCCTCGTACTCGAACTTGAGCAGCCCACAGTCTTCCAGATTGGGCGCGGTCACACGCCATCCCCGTTGGAGATCCCGATAGAGGTAGTAGTCGATAACGCGGCGGAGAGCGTCATCGGTTGAGTGCCGGGCCGGCCCACGTACTTCGGGGTCCGCCGCGTAGTCCTCGAACCGCAGCGAGAGGGCCTCAAAAACGCTTCGAGACAACTCGGCATGCCGAAGCCCTTGGTCGCCCTTCCCGGCCGCAGCCTTATAGAGGGCGGATCGCAGGAGCGCGACCTGTGCGAAGTCGTTGAAGTGCCCGGCCTGGAGCGACGCATCTTGGCGATTGTCTGTGAAGCTGAGGAGTTTCCTGGCCTCCGGCTTCAGATTGGAATCGCTCTGAAGCTCGATGAGGGAGCGGACAGCAAGCACAGTGGTCGCAGTACTTCGATTGTCGACGCCGAGCGTGCCGAGCTTGGCCCGCTCGGAGCGCTGGCTCTTCGTATAGGCCACACCACAGTTCGGGTCGAGGCAAAACAAGAAGTTGTCGTGGATCAATGCGGCTCGGAGACCACTGCCTTCGGACACCAATCGGCCATCTGAAGCAATCCAGACTGCCTCGGGAACGTCTTCCTTGGCGTCGGGGCGGATTCTCTCGACACCCTTTGCTGTGGTCTCTTTGAGGAACTCCGGGACCCTATCCAGCAGTTCGCGACCATCGCCCGTCGGCCAAGGTGTGGTTTCGGAGATGTAGACGTATCCATCTTCACGCCCATCCACAACGTCCGTCGGTCGATCTTCGCGGGCCAACAACTTTCTGCCGCTGTTCCCGGACACGATGGACACGCGGCAGTACGCGCAGCCGCACTGCCTGCAGAACACTAATGGGAACATCGGCTTGTCGGGCTCCCCGGGCTTGGCCACTTGCTTGGACATCTCGAGGTGCCGCTCGGCTCGCGGTTCGAGCGTGGTCCACACGGTGTCACCCCGCGTGAGGAACTGGTGCAGCCTGAAGGCGAAGATGGGGAATCGGCTCGACTCGCTTCGTCTGAGTGTCGAGCCCTTCATCAGAAAGCTGCGAAGCACTTGCTCGCACTGCTTGCGTTCGATGCCCGTAAGCACGGAAAGTTCCGCTGATGCACTCTCTTCACCTTCAAGCTGGCGAGGTGCTTGGCGAATGAACCGCCCCGTCTCAGACTCGGCCTGCACACCAAAAGTGGACTCAATCCAAGAGGCGAGTGGGTGGGAGCAGAATTCTGAATACGCGTCCGGGGGCGGTGTCGCGGTGGCAACCGCCTCAATGAGCCTTGTTCGCGTCTGAGCGTTGGTGAAAACCTGCTCAGGTGTCGCACGCTCGAGCGTTTCGCCGATCACCTGTGTCGCGTCGACGGGCGTACCAAACAGCGTTTGGGCAACCTTCGCGACCTCCCGCTTTTGATCAAGCGATGTGCCGCCGCTCGCCATCGTCGCTGAGGTTCCGACGCAGATGATGTCGTGTCCACCGAACGCGAGTCTGCATCGGCGGATCAGCATGGCGACATCCGCACCTTGCCGACCTCGATAGGTGTGCAGTTCATCGAACACGAGAAACTTCAGGCCCTGGGCGGCCCGTACGAGCTCCCGATCCTCGCTTCGGGTCAGCATCAGTTCCAACATCATGTAGTTGGTGAGCAGGACGTCAGGGGGGTTGGCACGGATAGCGTTTTTTTCGTCCGCCTTCTCCTGTCCGGTGTACCTCGCGAACCGAACCGGCTGATTCTCTTTGCCGAGGAATTTGCCCAACTCCTCTGCCTGGCTGTTGGCCAGGGCGTTCATCGGGTATGCGACGATTGCCTGAATGCCGCGTCCTGCTCCGTTGCGGAGCACATGATCCACGATCGGAATGATGTAGGCCAGGCTCTTTCCTGATCCCGTGCCGCTCGTAAGCACATAGGACTTGCCCTCTTTCGCCTTGCGAATGGCCTCGGCCTGGTGCTGGTGAAGAATGAGCGGATGACCCGTGAGATCCTGCGCGGTCTTGTCGATTGTGAAGATCCGAGAGCAATCTCTGTGAAGCGTCCCATCGGCAACCAGATCATCGACCTTGCCACCCGGCTTGAATGTCGGGTTGAGCTGCAGCAATGGGTGAGGCCACAGCGCACCGTCATTCAGCGCATCATCGACCCTCCCAAGGATTTGATCATCAGCAATCTTGATGAAGCTGCGCGTGTACGCCGCGTAGTCGTCAACCAACCGCTTTCGAAGATCAAATACATCCATGGGTCATTCCTGGTGCGATGGCCGGTTCATGTGGTCTTAAAGTGAGTCCGGGTTGGTTCATTGGCAAGCCATCCTTCAATGACGGCACGGCTAAACCGCCAGTGCTTGCCGACCTTCTGGCCGGGCACTTTGCCTTGCTGTACCAGCTTGTAGAGGGAGGACTTGGACACCTGAAGGTACTCCGCGAGGTCAGAAATGGTCATGACCTCGGGCGGAGGCGCAGCACGACCGGGCGCTCGGGGGTTTCGAGCCATGTGGTCAGTGTATCCGTTGTTAGCCGTTCGTGGATGCACGCGTGCTGACCTGGATACACAAACCGTGCAGACCACCAAAACGAACGGTTCTCGTACGGTCTTATTCAGCCGATAAACGATCTGGACAAACGATCCCATCTGGCTATACTAATTCGTCCAATGGCTTCATCTCCCCGCATCACCGACACGATTCCCCGCGCGTCAATCGAGCAGGTTCTCGACGGGCTGTCGCACCTGAGTGTCTCAGGGGGAGTGTCCACTTTTGATGGCGTTCGGCTGCACCTCCTCAAGAGTTCGAAGCGGCGTGCCCCAGCGAATGCGACTGCACTCTGGACCGTAGCGCGAGATGTGCTGACTGAGTTGGAGAAGCTGCAGCTCGCCAAGGTCGGTATATTGCCAAGGCGGTTGTCAGACGTGGACCGGCTACGTGGAACACCGTGCCAGATCACGGCAGACGGCACCGCGTTGGCTGTACTCGCCAGCGAGAAGGTCGGCAGAGCGTTCGATTCTCTTCTGCTTCGATGGCTTTCGGATCACTCATATTTCAGAGCATTAGTGCGGCGACTCCTTCGCGGCTCAATCTACGTTCCAGACGTCACGAATCTCGGCCAGCTTGGGCTTCGAGCGGGTGAGTGCTGGACCACGGAATCGTCTGTGCACGTTATTGAGAACTGCCTCAGCCGGCTCCAACGCGCTGGCGGGGATGCGGCGATCTTGGCGACCTTTAAGGTTCGCCTAGAGGCAGAACTGCGCGAGCGACACGATCAGCTTGTGCTTGCCGAAGGAGATGCCAAACGCCTAATCGACCTGGTGCAAGACTCCGTCATCATCCCGTCGCTGCTGGAGGCAGAATCGTTGCCGTTCGATCCGGTGACCTTCTACCAAATGCTGAAGTGCGGATCTGAGTTCTTATGTCTCGGCTGGGCGGCCTCTCACCCGCTCTTTACTGGTCGGGTTGTGTTCTCGACATGCGACTTCAAGCCCGACCTCTCGACGGATCCGAATGCGAGTGTGCACGAGGTGGTTCATCACGGCGTGAGCTTCGCTGGTGAAGCGTTCCCAAACGCCCTTCGCACCGCATACTCGATGGTTGCTGGACCGACATCGGGCTACGCGAATGCCCATTCCGTTCGCGCCGTCGTTTGTTCCGAACTGCGTGTGCCTGCGGTAGTGTTTGCCCGATGCCTTGAGTCGGTCGTAGCAGCGGGCCCCGCCTCTGGCATAACGGTCTATACAGAACTCCCATTTGAGCCGCCACCGCCCGGTGAAGACTACATCGTGCTGAACAAACGCCGCGTGGGCAAGCTGAAGATCATCTGATTACTGGAGAAATACATGGCAATCAAGTCACATCTTGAGCGAGCGTTCGGCCTTCGAAAGAACCCCTTTCCAGGCAACGCGACCTACGGCGAAGACACTCAGGTCATCTACGTGCCCGAGATGTTTGGCACGCAGAGGAAGGACTTCCTGCGTAAGTTTATTCTCGCGCCGTTGGAGAACGGGCAACCACTGATCGGAGCAGTTTGGTCTGTTGTGCCCGGCGATCCCGAAGCGAGAGGTTTCGGGAAATCGACACTCATGGGTGAAGAGGCGAAGCTGATCAATCGGGACTTCGGCAGATCCACGCTGATGGTCTTGGACGTAACGGAAGACGAGGCCAGAGCGAATCCGATTCTCTGTAGTTATGTGTCCTTCAACACGAAAGCTCAGGGAGGAATCGCGAGCATTGATGCCGCGGCGTTTCATCTTGCCAGGTTCATCCTCCGGCAGGACCACGAATCGGGCACCAGCATCCATCGGGCGCTTCGCGAACGTGCCGTGGCGAAGTTGCAAGAGCAGCGGAAGGCTCAGCCGGGTGCCGAAGGGGACGCGATCGTTCAAGCGGTTCGGGAGCGATTCAGAAAACTGGCCACCACCATCGACATTCGCAACCTGCTCGAAGATTTCCTCCTGCATTTGGCGTCTCCCGACACAGACGCTCTTCAGCGATTCCTTGCTGATGATGTGGGAACGTGGCACCACGATCGAAACGGCCTCAAGTACCTGCAGGTGTTCGTGGCATTTGCCGAACTCGCGGGCATCGAACACTTGACGTTCTTCGTCGATCAGGTAGAGGACTTCACGTCCAGTGCTGGCGCGGCGAAGCTGCAGAAGAACGTCAAGATCATCCGTGACGCCCTCATCGAAACCGAGCCATTCGCCTCTCGCGTGTCGTTCGTCTTTCAGTTCCATCCTGATGCGTACGAGCGGCTCCGTGATGCATGGCTTCACGAGGATCTCCGCTCGCTCAGCTGGGACGATCCGCTCAACGCTCCGTATGTCGTCGTTCTCAAGGGGCTTGAGACACCCGAGTCGGCGAAGCTCTTGGCAGAGAAGTGCCTGAATCACCCGTCCGTCGTGGACGATTCCCGCAAGGGCGGGATAGAGCCATTCACGGATGGTGCTCTGCGGCGTGTCTGGGAAGTGACAAAGCCCCGACCGCGTTGGTTCCTGAGAGTGCTTCACAGCCTACTCGACCTCGCGAAGGATGAGAAAGCGACCGTGATTGACGAAGCATTTGTTGAGCCAAAGGTCGAGAGCCTCAGTTCGCAGGCCCGTACGGTGGAGCCGGACAATGTGGGACGTGGTGACGATCGCCTCAGCTAGGGAGTTCGGATGTGGTGGAATCTCTCAAACAAGCCTGGATTCGTCTCGCTCTTGCCGAGGCAGGTCGTGGAGGCGCTCGCTGCTGCAACCGCAATCGTCGAGGTCGGCGGACTCACCGCGACTGGTCCGCAACGCGGCCGCGACTTTGAACAGTTGTTCTACAAGGTATGCGATAGACGTGGCGTACATTTGACCGAGCGAGCGGGGGCTCGGTCGATCGCCACACAGCGCAGTGCATCCGGGTTCGCGCACGAGATCGATGCCGCGAGCCGTGGAGCTGCGGCGACGACTTGCTGGGAGCTGAAGCACCTTTCTGGACCGCTGGAAAAGAACGAGTTGCTGATCTTCAATAGCAAGACCCTCGACTACCTTATCGATGCGAGATCGCTGTTTGCTTCCACACCACTGTTTCGGTTCTTGCTGTGCGGCGGAAACATTCGAGACGAGTGCCGTGTGTTTGCCGCTCAATGGGGCATCACTGTGATCGAGCCTGGACGGCTTGCCGTTCCCTTGATCTACGAGATGGTCGCACGCGGGATCTCGTCGGCGGTCACGGACGCGGACGAAGACGCGGTGCGTTTGCTTGCACCTTGGGCCTGTCGCCCGCTTCAATCAGTACTCCGCGACTTGTCTGGACGGTGCGATGGAGCAATCGAGTCAACGCAATATTCGAACGCCCGCCGTGCGAAGGAAGTGATGGATCTGCAGGAGCAAATAGGCCGCGATGTTGGCGACGAGGCCGATGAGCGATTCCCCGACTGGATCAATACTGAAGCAGCAGCACTTTGGGATGAAGTGGGAGGATGGTCATGACGAAGGTGATGTCCGTCTGAAGGGCTCGCATCGTGCCACCTCTGAGTCAATTGCGAAACCTCTAGCCATTGGCGTTCCACATATTCTCGTACCGCTCCCGGTTCGCCTCAACCCACGTCCCAGCGAACAGGTGAGCGCCCAGCAGGAACCCCTTCGCATCCGGATTGGACTTCGACTCGCCGACGGTCGGGTGGAAGTACGCTGGCGAATAAATCGCCACGTCGTCGTACTGCGCAACCACGCGGGCCACCAGGCCCGGACCGGCCTGATCGCCAACGTACCGGCGCTCGAAGACCGACTCTTCGATAGTCGCCGCGGCGTGTCGCGGCGGGATCAAATCGAATATGTGCCTGTCCCGCCCGATCCGCTGGTGCTTGATCCAGACATGCTGCCCGAACCACTGCTGGATGACGAGAACGACGACCCGCTCGACTTGCTCCCCGATGTGCTGCTCGAAGAGCCGGTGGATGAACCGCTCGTCGAACCCGATCCCGAACCCGACGCGCTTGCTGAACCGGACGCGTGCGTCGCCGAGGTCGCGGAGACTTCGTTTACGCCGCTCGTTGCTTCTTCAGCGGGCAGGTCGTTGTGGGTCCACACGCCCTCAGCCGAGTAGACATTGGTGCCGGGCACATAGATGGAGACCGTGCGCGTGGGCGCATCGACGCGGTCCACCGTCTGCACGAGTTCCTCGGCAAGGCGCTCGCCGATCAGGTAGTCGCCCTTCTTGATGAACTCCGCCGACACGAAGCCCCACTCATCGCCGCGGCGCACGAGGAACGGGTGCTCGGGCGTCGCCTTGATCCGGCGGTTGATCACCACGAACCCGTGGTGCTCGCCGAGCTTCACGCTCTTCACGCGGGCAACCGTCGGTTTGGTGCCACGCATGCCCCAGTGCGAGAGCCACTGATACTGCGCTTTGTACGGCACGTCCGTCTCAAGGCCCGGCACCTGGATCGA